>JACLAD010001307.1_pt1 | contig 12357 bp, 2 predicted proteins | sample 8027901 | NCBI WGS metagenome assembly JACLAD01 (sample SAMN15725071, study PRJNA655200) | protist metagenome | isolation source: fluorescence activated cell sorting (FACS) single amplified genomes of... | place: Spain: Blaines Bay Microbial Observatory, Mediterranean Sea | collected 2016-07-05
TCATGCATGCAGCCTTGTAGCGTATTGCCTTTATCTTCTCAACTCTTCGTCTGGAAAGATGTCCTCTATACATCCGTTGAATATTAGCAGCGGATGCAATTCTCAATCGAACATAGAAATACCATTTTCTAGACAGATATCCCCTCCAGGCCCTCTGGATCACCTGGGAACCCCAAATTCTCCTCGCCTGGTCCAAAAAATCACATCTCCCAACCCAACCACGGAAAGCTCTCTGAATCTTACTGGCTGCCTTTCTTCGCCTAATACCACGTACAAACATGCGAGCTAGGTAAGCCCTGAATCCACCTTGAATGATACGGGCAGCTCCCTGTAGTCTTTGTAGACGTTTTTTGTTCCTCTTTAAGCGCCATCCCATGTATTCTTTGATTTCAGCATATTCCGCTGGATTAGATTTCTTCATCTTCCGTAGCTCCATGTCCTGAGCTCCATAAACAGCACTGTTCTGCCTCTCGAAAGCTGTGAGATTTGGATCAAGCACTAATCCACTATCTTCACCATTGATACTTTTGCCATTTTTTTTCCTCTTGCTGTTGGGCATCTTGCCAAGGATTTGACTTTCTGAAATTGTTTGAGAATATTCATTCCATGCCCCCGGATCTGTAGATGAAAATACCGCGGAATTATTTGTTGATGTCATACCTGGAGACAAGGTTCTACCACTCGGCGAAGTCGTTCTACCACTTGGGGACATCGTTCTTCCGTTGGGAGAACCCATGCGATTATTTGGAGATCCAACTTCCCTTGCCTGATTACCTGTCCTTGGTTTCTTTTTATTCGGGTCTGGCCAATTTTCAGGAGCAGTCACTTTATTCATGTTACCCAAAAACACATCGATAAAATTATCTTCTATAGTCTTGGTACGCTCTCCTGGAATGTTGGATAGAGTTTTACCTTGTTCAAAGAACACTTTATCGACTTCCGCTATATTCGGCATTTCTACATCACGCGTTTCGTGAAAGCCTGTCAACAATTGTTCAAAAAGAACTCTTAAGGGTTTCTTACACTCTTGAAATATCTCATGGCCCGATTTCATCCATATTACACATGTCTTACTGGGATCTTGAAGAGCTCTGTAGATACTCTTCGCTTCACCTCCCCTATTTTTTACAAAAGGTTCCATTTGCATTGGCCGAGAAAGAGAGTCTTGAGTACTCTGTATGCAAATTATTGGACAATCAATATCCTGAAGCAGTGGTCGCACATCTACACTTTGTAAAACACCCTTGCATAAGTTTACTCTTCCTTTCAATGATATTGGATTGTGTACTGCTGTATATACATTCAACGCCAAAGGCACAGATACTTTCGCGAGATATTCTTTCGAAAATAGAAATCTGGAAAAAAAATACACTGGTAAATCTGGTCTCGACGGTGGAGAATACTGGAATATGTTTATACAATCGTGCATTACTCCAGCAAGGTAGCTATCGACATATGACCATCCATTAACGTTGATAACACCGCGTAAGTTCGGAACATTGAAGTATGAAGCATAAAAGGTTGCAATACTGGTCCCATGTCCATATCCCATGATATAGAACGGCCTGGAAGTATCGAAATCTTTGGTACCCTTCTCACCAATTTGTCCGAGTAACTCGTTCAAACAACTAGCATGATATTCATTGTTCAACAACTGCTCATCCCTACACTCCGTGTAAGCTTGTCCTGGATAGTTCCATAGCAGTATCTGTAAACCTATGTACTTCTGTGCTATTGGCTTGAAGAAAATTTTCATTTTTTCTGCTGTATCAAAAAGATCGTGACACACAATTATATTAAAAAAGGGCTTATTTTCCTTCAATGCAACTTTCGCATACTTAGACATATCTATCACCTGGTACGGCAGTCTTGTATCGGCATCAATTTGAACTACCCCAAGGGCAGCGTCACGATCATCTCCTCCTTCAAGCTCTGAACTTATGGGTAAAGTTTGAAATGCTTGAGTAGCTGAGTCTTGTGCGCCCTCCAACATCCCTAAATTCCCAACTTTGAAGACCTGAGGTGCAAAGGGGTCCGGGGGTGGCTCAGGAATAGCTAATAACGCAAGATGATGAGGAACCGCTGATCTAACAGTATTGAGAAGAGATGCTTTGTTCAATGGATATGAGACACAACCATCCATATCCGATTGCATATATACACGGAGATCTTCCGGAGTTGTGGCATCTGTGTAACATATAACAGGGTGTCGCTTGAAAGGTATCTGTACACCTCTTCCAGCGGCGGCTGCTTTGGCAGTTTCCCGTTTACGTTCTTCCTTTTCGAAGTCGCGTACAACCTTCACAACATCGAAAGCATTTCCCAGGGGTAATTCTCGCTGAATCAGGACGCAATCAAAATCACCTTTGGCGAGATGGAAATCATTAATTGCCTCTCTCCCATCTTTTGACCAATGAACATCGAAAAAAGACTCTTCTAATACTACTCTTGCTTCGTGCGCTGGAGCACTATCCTCGTGAGCAAGAAGTACCTTTCCTTTGTACAAGTTCTCTGTGGTGGTCTCAAGTGTGTCAACACTGCTACCACCATCAAGGCTCATAGCCATTTCACCAACTCTGGTGCGTCCCACGGTTTTCTTTTTCCTCTCCATTCTCTTTGCAACTTCCTTAGCGCCACCCCTGAGATACTCGTCCATATTTCTGAACTTTTCACCCTTTACATCCAAGGTTTTTGGATTCGTTTTTTCTACTTTTTCGTACGTCTTCCACGTTGACCTTTCCTCGGGTTTTCGGATACGTCTACCTCTACTTCTTATCGGACTTCCAGATGGAGAACGTGACCGATTTCCAGCTGTCAAATTGTTTACAGAAGCTTCATCTCCCACATCTGATGAAGGAAAATTTGGCAAGGATTCACTGACCTTCATACGCCCCCCACGTTTTCCATGAGCGCTACCAGTTCTCAACATATTTTCAGAGCCTGCACCATGCGCATCATCTGTTCCCAATGCTCGTCGTGACCAATCTAACAAGGAATACACATTGAAACAAATACCACACACCCGCACCTGATCGTAGTATGAGGCTACCGATTTTGTGAAGGAGTCAACATGTTCCTTACTTCTGCGAAGACTTTCTTCTAATGTCTCTTCAGCTGATTTATTTTGCGCTTCAACACTATCAGTCGACGCATCATCTGTGATTCTCTCTTGGCTGTCCAAAGTATTTAGCTGGCCAGTTGAACGTAACTTGTCGAGATGGCTCTTCAATGTATGTCTCTCCCGAGGCGTTGTAGGATACTGCTTCCATGCTTCTGTTTCTGTGGCTCCGACAATACCACCTCTCTGCTCCTGTCTAGCCATCACTATACTCTTCTGTGAAATTGCTGCCAACGCGGGTCCGTCAGATCCAAAGGACATCATTTGATTAAAGCGTTTGTTCTTGCGCAGCACTTCTAACTCTTTTTGCGTGAACAATTTCTCTTGGATATGAGTCACATCCAATCCTTTGTCTGTTTGTAGACTTCCAGTTGGAAACACCCGAAATCGACAAAAATCCCCTTTACACTTGAATGGATCTGGGAACTTAGATTCCTCAAACGATGGGTCTGCAGGTTCCACAGTGTGTTTATGCTCGGACTCATGATTTTTGATATGCATATGTTCTCCGGATCGTTTAATTTGCGCTTTTATAGACGCTTCGTCTAAAATAGTCGAGGCAGCGTGAATCATCTGGTTTGCATGCTCACTTGTAAGCTTATCCTCCTCGATATTACGGCGCCTCGGAAGGGAAGTATTCTCGGCGGCAATGGATATTACAGTATCATCTCGATTCCCTTTCAGCGGCGATTTTCCCTCTCGCAAAGTTACGTCCATCATACCTTCTCTGTATTGTTCTCCTGCCCAAGACATACGACCTGCTTTATCTCCAGAAGGAAATCCCGGTATTTGAATGTCTGCTATTCTTGTAACCCTGCAAAATTGCGCATCCGAAGTCCACAACATCCATAGTTGTGATTTCGTATCTACAATGTAATCGACCGACAATTTAATGATCTTGACTTGAAGCATCATCTCCACATACCTTATAACTGTATGTGTTGCTAAATCCATGATGTTCTTTAAATTACTCGCTTTTGATTCATAGAATTTGCATTTCTTTTCATCCACTATATGAACTGGTTCTACAGATTGTCCCTCATTGCCGTAACTAAAAGACTGTGTACTTGTCACAAAACGACCCAATTTATCCCTCAATTCGAAAGTGTTTCTATACAATGCTTCATTTGCTCCTTTCACGAAACAGTGAATTGAATGAATCGACTTGTCCGTCACGCCCTTGTTCAAACATAATATATCCCATGCATCTTCTCCTAAGAATTTCAAGATACCCCCCTCTTGTTTCACTACTGCAACATATGGAGAAGCTGATTGAGTAGCGACTCGTTTCCATCTCAAAGATATAGCTTCCATATCAACAGCCCTTTTCTTTGATATCTCACCTGTTTTACCGGTGAAATACCACCTCATTGGATTACCATTCTCATACACAACCTTCGCAGATGGGGTCATTACATGGAACAAACAACAATAAGAAAAATGAACATCAAGAAAATTGACTATGATACAGACGAGAACAATAAATGAAGAACAGAGCCATCTAGAACTTAGCTTACCGCATCGGCCAACCCTATTCTGCATTTCTCTGGAGCATTTTTACTCCACAGGCAGCTGATTACTTCGTTGGGGCGCAGAAATTCCAACGCCGCCATACTGAACTACTACTACTACTACTACTACTACTATCAATCCTGCCTTTTGCCTTTTTGTAAGGCTTGTATGTTTGCACAGGAAAGACTCCTCTGGTTTTGCAGTGAAAGCGATTGCTAGTGAGTTGCTTGCTTGTGTTGTGCAGGAACGACTTTACCAGCTAGAATTTCTCAACGAGTCTATCCGAACATCTTTACTCGCTTCCTCACCAACGGGGAATGCAGTTGGTAGGGTCGGATTTAATTGCTTGCGCTTATGGTGCGAGAGGCGTTCATTCTCTCCCTCCACTGACCATTTCACGCACATCAGCAACAAAGAAGACAAACACAAGAAAAAACTGCTTTTTTTTCTTGTCGTTCTCAGCTCTCAAGAAAGCATGCAAAAAGTGCGAGACGGTAGTTGACAGCAGTAGTTGTTAGTCGCAGCAGCAGCCAGCGGTATGCAGGCGGCATTTAACGACAAAAAGTGGGCAACAAATGCTGCCTTATATATCTATCAAAACTACGAATATAGATTTTTGTCTTTGAATGCCGCCGCTTTCTCCCAGGTGCGTGCAAAATACAACTGCCCATTGCAATATTGATATACATCATATATATTTATGATATATATATATATATATAAACTAAGCATAGCGTAGAAGAATGGAGCAAATCGCAGAACGCTGACGTATAACGTTCCTTCTACTTCTGTATCTTATTTAAAATCTTAGGAATAGGAGTCCCTCCATGTAAAATTAGACGACGGCGTGGCTAATAACTTTTCAAGTAGGAGGAGTTTTGAACTTATTTTTCTTCCTGTGGGTAGCTATTCGAGTGGGTGAGCTCGCCTACGCTCTCTAATTAGTCTCGCACGCTCGCGGTAGTCTTCCATGGGCGCAGTCGAAACCGCCGCCGCTCAAGCGTCTTTTTGCCTATTTCTTTTACGGTTATGCTCTGGCTTGTAATCGTTCCCACCCCTATTTTTGAGTATCGAACGAAGGTTATCGCGCGCGATAGCCCATATTCTGTCTAATTTGCATGACCAAAATTCCCAAATTCCTCTTTCGTCAAATCGCGTCGCGCAGATGGTTGCGCGCGGTCCTAAGGCGAATATCCACCTGCGGCTTCGTCAGCTCACCAAAACATGTTTCTGCGGTCGAAGCGCGAAAACTACAGGCGCGCTTTTCTATTATTTTCGTATACTGAGAATTTATGACGGCGCGAGCTTCGTATTTCGACCTACGTTGCCCAACTTCTTCGATTTGAATTCATATACTGCAGTCTTCGCCATCCTCTGATCTTTGCGCTTCGAAGTAGCTCTTCAAGAGCTTCTCCAGCGACGATATGCTCGCATGTAACATGTAACCCCATTATGGTCTCAGCGAACGCTATCGCGCTAGATTTAATCTCCCTGGCGAATATCGCTGCCGGGAATGCCATGCGCTCCATCGTATGGAGCAGCAGCGTAACCCTCTGCGTCTCCGACGATTCATTTTCCGGTTGACTTATCGCTCATTGTCGCTGAAACGTCCGAAAACGTGGCAGGCGACGAAACGGATATCGAACGCATCTCCCCAACCATCCAACGTACAGGGGTAGGGATTGTGTCTACCCGTCTACCCATCTACCCCTAACTGTATCGGTCCGATTGTAGCAATTCGGAAACAGCGTGAGCGACGAAAGGCGCTAATTAACGTACATCGTTTTAAGTTTCCTTCCACGTCATTCTTTTTTTATTTTAACAGGGATGAACAGAGGAGGACCAAAGAAAGCGACGCGAAGAAAAGGGAAAGAGTATAAGAATATGAGAAAAGCGCAGCTTGCAGATTTCGTGGCCAAGAAAAGGAAGCAGAAAAACGAGCAAGGGAGGGAAGGTTTCTTGGAATGTGGACTTCTCTCAAGGTGATTCAGCGAGACTCCTTCGATGTGTGCAGATAGTGGAAGATAGCGGTAATCGAGTAAGCTTGCATCATAAAATAGTGTCGCTCATCTGATAATTCTGGATAATAACATACAAGATTAACGAATATACAAACTGGCCTCGCTGGTATGGAAGAAGGACTTGCCTTACGATTGTCATCGTTGGCTTCGCGGTTGGAACGGCGCTGAAGGATGGGATGGTAGACCTCATCCTGATACACCACAACGCGATAAGATATAGTTTAAGCGTTCACAGGATTTTTTTTCTCTAAATTTGGAGTCTAGTAAGGAATTGGGGGCGAGTTTTAGGGTTAGGGCTAGGGTTAGGGTCGATTTTAGCTATGTAATATGATGTAATCGAGCGTGCGTTTTTACATTTTCAACGTAAAAATCTAACATATCGGCGGCGTTGTCGCGCGTTACAATAGATATTTGTGTTGATATGTATCATTTGAACGCTACAAATACATTCATATCTTTAAGTTTTTGTGTCGGGATCGTTGTCTTCAAGACAAATGGGAATTACCGGCGCGTCATCCAAATTAGCGCCTCCGGGCGCTCTAATTGACCAAGTGGATTTGAGGACATTCCTCGTCATGGACGCCTCTAGCGATATTCCAAGCGAATATATAGATGGATATACATCGTAGAAGGGCTTCACAAGCAAACGCACCGGAGAAATCGATCTCAATACCAAGATATTCTATTTTGTACTCCCCTTCAATTAGTGAGCCAGCCGAGTTTACTAATAAACAGAAATTTCCAACGGTCAAATCTTCCGATGCGCAGATCGTTTTCCAGCGTTTTTCTGTCCAGCAGTCAAACATGTATAAGGAATGAATTTAAAATGATTAGATTGGTCATAAAGCTAATGTGGGTGGCGTAGTGGAAGTCAACGTAACATTCCACTTAGTAGAAACGTCGATATCCATGAAATTCCAAAAATGTGAAAATGTAACGGCTACTTATGAAAATTTTTGGAATTTTCAAAAACCGTTATAATAAGCATGGACCGGCATTGTATGCTTAGTCTAACTGTATAGTTATTTTTTAGCTACTTGCATTTTCAAAAAATCGTCTGACATGCCTAATATATGTATCTATTTTTTTGCGAGAAAAAGAAAAAGGCCACCGTCATCTAATTCTACATGGAGGAAGTAGAAGCTATTGTAAGGAGAAATAGAAGCGGTAGCGAGTAAAGTTCGAAATTGCCGAAACTTCTAAATTCTTCTACGCGTAGTTTCGGGAACCCTACATCTACTTTATCGCCAATATCTCAGCTTGTAGAGACTTTTTAAAAAATGATTTAACAAGGTCTCTTTGATACGCGTCCAGATCTACGATATATATTTATATGTGCAAGAGTATTTTAATTTCGAAATTTCCATACCCAAAAACTTCAAAAACAGCGATTTCTAGGGTCTCAAGCGAAGTTAGATCTTCCTTTTTTTCTTGGTGGACTCCGTACATGCGGTTCGTTCCATTTTATCGTTTTTTTTATAAACGAAATCAAGTTATCGAGAGCAGCGACGAAAGTAGACGATAGTTGGCGCGTCGCGAGGGCTGAGTAGAGACAAGATACCAGATTCCCCTGGGTCGTCCTCTAATTCCATTTCCTTTAATTGGAACGTAGAATCCATCGCAGAATTAGAACCGTAATGGGTTGTGAATGCATTGCTAATTGTTATGCCGCTCTGTTGAGGTTATTTCTACTCTTTCACTTCTCTCCACATAGGTCCCAGCATCTCCGGAGTGATTTCACTCTCCTCGTATTTCACAGCCCCATGGTCATCATAGTTAGATTGTTGGTTAGAGGAAGTCATGAACTTTCTAAACGCCTCCTGAGCTGCTGTCAGAGATGATCGGTTGGAAGTTTTGCTATTTGCTTTTGCTTTCACTACATACTTTTCAGCAATTTGCTTCATGGCTTCATTATTTTTCGTTTCCAAAATTGTAGCATCAGAGGGAATGTTCAAACCCGAAAGATCAGAATCCTGAGAAAGAATTTCTGAGATCCCACCACGGTGAGGATCACTATCTTCACCGCGAGAAACAAAATCCTCAAATTTGGGCATATGTGCACTTAATCTATGTTTACCGTGAAATTTCACATTCTGATCATAATAAATGTCATGTCTTTGTCGAGCCTTACCTACGCCCCATAGAACTCTGTTGATTAGATTTCTTCTAAATTTACCACGAGTCTTCCAACCAGCCAGGAAATTTTTGACGACAATACTTTGGACTCCCTCAGGAATGCTGATGTCTTTATGCACTTCTTTGTCCTGTAAAATCTTCATTTCTCTTTCAGCAAATGTGTCGTGTTCAGCCTCTGTCATGACACGCGCTTCTCTCAGTATTGATGGACGATTCAAGTTCCTCCATAAAATTGTTTCGCGCTGATTCAATCCTCTATGACGAACCAAATGGTACAAAAAATTCTTCACTAACTTGTACAATACCTTGAAGCTCAAAATACTCTTCAACCCGGCGTAGGCACTCTTGGCGCGCCTCCATTGCTTGTTTATATATTTGTACTCATCGTAGATACTGAGTTCTGCCTTGATAACGTCTAGATATCCGAGTTTGTTCAACAACCACATGAAAATGAAAAACCAAATAATGTAGAAAAACACTGAACTTGTTGTAAACAGTATATTATTCGCAACAGAAAACACTGTCCAAATAATGGGCATGAACATACCAAGACCAAATTCGCCACCAATTTCGCCCATGAAGGACATTACAATGGGAGTACATAAACAACACGCTGCGATCCATCCAATGTTGCTGTTCCTGAGTCGTCTGCAATCCATTACATCCACATCTTCAAGAGACATCAATAAACGGGCACCTGGTAATGCAGTTGTCAAGCTTGCACGAGCCGCACGACAAGCCCCTGAGAAGTGTTGCACCAATCTCAAATCACTGCTTAATTCAAATCCGTCTTGCATCTTAACTGTTGCAACATTTCGTAAAACATGGTATATATCACGTAATTGAGGCTTACAAAGCGCCATAGTCAGTCCAAAGAAAATGAAAATCCTTATCGGACAAATTGCTAACCCATCGGTAAGGAAGGCTGACAAAAACTGATCGCCCCAAATTAATAGTGTATCCTTACCAACTTTTACGCCCCACAGAAATGTCCAGTAAAGACAAAACCAAAAGATGAACCAAATATAAGCCCATGAGATAAGCCACCAAATGGGATCTGTAGTTCCGGGGAAACAATCATCGAACCCGAAAAATTCCATTCGCAGACCAAGTTTCTTTATGAAAGTAAATTGTTCAAGAATGAATTCTTGGCATAGGATAGTATCTTTGATTTCCCAATCTCCTTCCTCAAATCCATCCAATGAGTCAACAATATTTCCAGCTGAAACTCTTGCACGTTGAATTCTCCTTTCCAATCTGTTTCTAGCAGAACCATACTTGAACAAGTTCCATAAATCCAACATAGGTGATCCATCTACCCTCATATGCATTCTTTCCTGTATAGCTCGTATTTTTTTCATTAAAGCGGCATCACATCTACCTTGGCTACGTAAATGCTCCGTGTCATCGAAAAATTCTTTAATGCCTGCCAATAAATTATTCGCTTCCTGTTTTATGCTAACAAAATCATTGAAATACTGTCTGCTCAAAATACTGTATTTCTTATCTTTTTTCGCAATTTCAGTATCGGTCTCCTTTTCAGCCGCAACTGCTGATAGTGCGGCAGAACTGACGTCATTCAGATGCTCGACAGGTCGACCAAACCAGTAGTCTGCATCTAAGCCAATCGCGTCAAAGTCAGGTCGACAATTTACAGTGCTACAGAGCATTGACCACATTACAAGCGAGGGAGGGAGTGACAGTATGATGACAATAAGTGAAACCATGGCATTGAAGACGAAGTCTTCTGGTGGCTCAGCTACAGCGCATGTGAGCTCATCTTCATCCCATTCACATTGATTCATGGAGGCCATTACACCTGACGGAATTGAGAGACACATTTCCTCATCGGTAATTATTTCGCATACTCCAGTAGGATACATAACCATGAAAAATAATGTATCAAACAGTAAGGTCAGCATAATATCATTTACTAGGCCTACCCAGCGTAGATACCTAGACAATTGCATGGATGGATATGCACAAACAGCCCACCAATCATGTTGTGTCCAAAGCGCTCTGAAGAAGTCGGGGAACATTGTATCTCCTTCAACCAGAGTCGATTCAGGCAAGATAGATGCAAAGAAGTCTTCGGACTTCTTCGTTTTTTCATCTCGCTCGTTCTCTATTTCTTTCTGAATTTCCTTGTTCTGGATATTAATAAAATCATCTCCTTCATCTTCAAACTCTTCATAGGCACACTCCCGCTCTTGCATCACTTCATTCATTCTAGATTCAATAGCACTAGCACTCCCGAAATTCATGGCAATGCGCCTAGAGGACTTGGATGAAAATATAGCCTTGAAATCTGCGACTCCTCTATTTTCTTCACCCTCTCCTTCATCCTCCTCTAAACCTTTTAAGTACAGAAGTTTATTTTTATCCATCATATCCCATCTAGCAAAATAGGAGCCTCCACCAAACATGGCCCATAATAGGAACGCACATATCATCAAAGTGTAAATAGCCTCTTCTAAACTGATGGCAAAGGGATTTTGTGACAACACACTCGCTGCTGCGGCCAATAAGGAAGCTAAAAGGGCACCATAATCAGACATATTAGTACTTTGTTCTCCATTGAAGCCACCATCATCGCCACCATCGTCGTCATCTGCCTGCAATCGCCGTGTAAGCTTCTTCAATGTTGCCCGAGGACCAGCACCGTAGTCATCATACTGCATAATATCATCTACTGTAACAGATAGCCTCCTCGTAGATGTGCTTGTTGCTTCAATTGCAAGAGGACACAAAAATCCTATATCATTGCAATAATATGTCACACTAGTTTCAGTGACCTCGCTCACATTACAAGGACAAGGAATCATCCCCGTCGGTGAGGGTAGAGTACAATCTGGTATTGATGCATTCCCTGTTGAGTTATTTTCCGTCGGCTGTATTTGCATAACAATGTACCATGGATCGTCTGGATTGTAAGTGCTAGATAACTTGCGACGTGATGATGCAGCAGGAGCACCAGTATTGGAGAATCTCATGATAGGAGATTTCATGTCAGAACTAGATGAATTAGCATCACCTGGGAAAGGATTTGCCCCCCATTGCATTATCGTAAGCTGTGAATAGGCACCATCACCCAAATTACAACCAGAAAGACCTGACTGTGGTAAGATAATACTGGGTCCTGCTGCTGCATACTGCGTCTCAGCCTCAGTTTTTGGCGGACTCAGGTTTGAACCTCTGGCAGATTCCCCCTGTGGTCGATTAGCAGCTAGACGGACTCCATCGCTAACGGATGAGGTGGCTTCCTGACCCCCCACCATATTCGAAACCATACCTGATTGTAAATTTGCGACAGCTGCTTTCATCGCATCTTGTTCATAATAAATCAAGTAGGTCGGGGCCGATGTCGGAGCTTCAGATACACTTGTGTCTACTTCAATTTCAGTGGGCGCACGAACGAAGGCTGATATAGTTTCACCCACTGTTGTAGCAGCACTTGGACCAGCGGACATCAAATATCCAGCAGCCAGAAACTCCGAGAGCTTCAACAACGCCTGAGAGCAAATTACAAGACCTGGTCCCTCAGAAGCTTCGCTCTTGTCGTAAGACTCT
>JACLAD010008162.1_pt1 | contig 12356 bp, 10 predicted proteins | sample 8027901 | NCBI WGS metagenome assembly JACLAD01 (sample SAMN15725071, study PRJNA655200) | protist metagenome | isolation source: fluorescence activated cell sorting (FACS) single amplified genomes of... | place: Spain: Blaines Bay Microbial Observatory, Mediterranean Sea | collected 2016-07-05
TTCACCAAGTGGTAAGTCATTGAACCCTTCGTCGAATTTCATGTGTGTTCCAGCCTTCACTCGTTGACTCTTGATATCAAACCAATAGAATACCCTTGAAGTGTTGGCAACATACCCCAGAAAGATTCCTTTCTTAGCTTGTCAAGCAAAGTGTGCTTTCTTACTTCCAAGAGGAGGAACGATGACGCGACAACCAAAAACGCGAAGATTCTTGAAATTGTCTTTCTTGCCCGTAGCCAGGAACAAAGGCAACGCAACTTGACCTGCACCTGGAATAGCATTGCAAATACGAAGGACATGGTAAAAGGCATAGCTCCAGAATTTCACCGGCAGTCCAGCGCCCAGCAATACAGCTTTGATACCATCCGGTACAGTACGATGAGCTCTCTCAACAGGGCCGTTAGAATTAGAACTGCAACCACCTGTAGTGTACACGTTGTATCCATACTTCTTGAAAAGATTATGGATTAATGGATTTCCATCCAGTTCGCCTCCTTGGTCAAACATTACCCATTTATCTTTTAAATTAGGAGGAGAATATTCCTTCAGAAAAGAATCAAGGTATTCAATGGGAGATGACTTGCTTAGCCGAGCATCGCCATGAAGCATTCTTGTTTGAGCATTGGAAATGAGAATCCAAGCTTGTTCGCCATTGATTCCTTCAACTTCTTCTCGTGTGGATTCAATTGCATTACCCTCATCATCATAAGATACCTTGCCTGGGAATCCAAAATCAACATAAAGTCCTTGGTATGGATGACTTACGGTATCTCTTAAACTTCTGGTTCCAGCTGGGTTCTTGTGAGCTTTAGCCTAGAGACAAGTTGCACATTTTTCAAGGTCGTTGAGCTCAAATTTGCTCAGATTTGGAATCCCATCAACACGTTTATGCAAGTCTTTTAATGAAGCAGCTCCGCAATGAATCAGTCGTTGATGCCAAAGATGTTCTATAGCTTCTTGCTTGATGGCGTGAATTGGAGTCGCTTGTGCAATATATAAATGGTATGGTAATTTTTGTGCTTCCTCTGGGAGATCATCAATTACAGCCATGAGTTTTGAGTATTCTTTCTGCTGATGCTCATAAATCAATTTGTATTGCATTACTTGACACTCATTTCGAAACTTCTTGTCAAATTTCAGCCGCTTCTCTGACGAATTGAATATAGTAGCTTTGGGATGACTTGCTTCTAAATCAGGAACAATGAGGGGCAAGGTATAGCACAAACCCGATCGAATAACGCCCGGCACCTCAACGTTGCGTGACTTAGTGGAGCGATGGAAACAAATTAATTTACAATTTCCAAAATCCAATTGGTATTCAGCAGCATTATCAGTATCTATTGTTTTCCCTGTTGATAGATCGCGGATCACTGCGTCTTCGTTGATGGCAAAGGATTTTACAAGAATCTGTTCTCAATATTGCTTGGGAAACATAGTTGCTCTTCGTACATCTACTTCTGATAGGAGGGTAGAAGTAAAGTCAGGTGAATAGTAATAGTCACAGTCTAACCATCCAGTGCGGGTATTTGCTCTTACTCGTAGCTTTCCAATTGCTTTGGGGATGATCAGCTTTTTGGATGTTGCTCCTCGCATGTATACAGGACATCTGAACTTATTATCATACCATCTGACATCATGAAGTACTTCTAAAAGATTGGTAACAGAAGATTTGGCGCCGCCATCTATTTGTGCGCGAGGCGCGTCAAAGAATGAGGGCTCTTCTTTATTGGCGGATACATTGTTTACTTTGACAGTTTCATCATCGGGTAATACAACTTCTTTAGCTTCATTGAAGTTGACTTCTAATTCTTGGTCTTCGTCATCTCTGTAAACTTCAGCATCAGCTAATCCACCGGATATGAAAGACTCGGGTATTTCCACAGCTGAAAATTCACTAGCTCATATTCAGGACTATTCTTGAATTCGGTAGCATCCATTTCTTCTATTCAACGAACGACATCGTTATAGGTTGTACCATGCTCGTCGAGGACAGGTAAATCTTCGTCGTTCTTAACATCGTCTTTCTTATCTTTATTGTTATTGACATCTTCTTTCGTTCTTGACTTTGCTTTATTGTTATTATTTTGATTGTTTTTATTTTGATTGGTTTTATTTTGATTGAATTTGCTTTCTTCACCCCCCAAATCGACTTGTGATTTGGAACCAAAAGAAAATTTAGCCACTAATGGAGGTTGATCATCGGCTTTTAAGGGCAATCCGCACGCCGACTTTGTAGTAGCAGGCGAAGCTAAATGTACGGGCCCTGGCGAAAATCCGATGAAGGCGTTTCACCCCGAATGAGATCAAGAGTATTACTAGTAGAATTCGAATGTCCGCCTAAAGTTGAAGAAGCATCATCGTTGCCTTGATTAGGACGGGAGGAAATGACTGAACTGATGTTGGTGATTAAAGTCCGCTGCTCGGCCAAAGCTTGATTCGTTGCTTTTTGAGTAGCGATAATACCTCCAAAAACAGAGTTGAGTTGCTGGCGATCTGTTGCCGACAGAGAACTAGCACCCCCTGATGTAGTACCCGTTGTAGGAACACCCCCGGAACCCGGAGTCGAATGATTAATAGAGTGAGTAGGGTGTACACGAATCTGATTTAACATTTGCGGAAGGCTTGTCTCTAGGTGATTTATATTGGCATTCTTGAAGCTGTTGAGATCCAGTTGCTTGTCTATATCATTGAGACCACGACGAAAACGGTTGGCAAGTAGACGGAGCTTTATAAAATTTTGTTGAACCACCCCCGGCTGAGTTAAAGTACAACCTGAAAAACTATGACCCGTATCACCGCACAAAGCACAGGGTTTCTTTACGTCAAAATTGTTTAAACCCTCCAATAAAGCGTTGGCAAGTTGGACTAATTCGTGCTGTTGACTGTGTGTAAGACTGTTAATTTCCACCCCCGACGTTTGCAAAGCAAAAGTCACAATATTTCTCGGAGAAGAAAGGTTCGGGTACCCCAAATCGTATTCCTCGCCGTTCAAATGAAGGTCGGAAGCTTGATCAAAAAGATCATCAACGGCATGAATCGTACTCGTAGACGGACGAGAAGAACGAGGGCGATGGGAAGTAGGAGCACGATGGACGGGAGCAGAAAAAGAGCGGCGCGACGAAGATCGATCAGCGGAGTGCTTCTGAATCCAAGAACCAACAGTATTACGGAACTGATGCCCTTCAACCCGATTCCGGCGTTTGACGCTATTTGACTCTCTTGATTCACGTATATCGTCTTTGATTTCGGAATACATATCAAGACCTTGAGCAAACAAATCTTGATTTTCTCGGCTATGCATATCTGCGTTGGTATTGAACAAAATTCCATTCATGTGATGGAAGAAGTCGACCTTCCTGCTATATACTGCAAAAGATTCTCCGTTCTGAACAGGATGCCTCGGTGCAAGTTCTTGGGCTTCTTCATCTTCCATCAGTAAGGGATTGAGCTTACAATTGAAATTATACAGGCACGTGAAACCGCATCCGTCACTACCTTGAAGAATGTTCCGCGCCTCTTGAGTTGGAAGGATACCATCCTGACTTAAAGCCGAAAATAATTGTTGACTACATCCCGGTAAAATATCCGCATATTCGATGTGAACATCTGCATTTTGATTGTCATGTGGATCCGCCACCAAAAATCCCTCTCGTGTGGTGCACGTTGGAGAAAAACAATAATACGGCATCACGAAGGTGTAATATGTGTAACACAAACGTTCAATTTCCCGATACCAGTAGAAGAAAGCTTCGTGGGACCATTCCTTCAACTCGGGAAATTTCTTAATGAAAGATTCACGCTACTTGTCGGTCTGATTCTTTAAATATCGAAAGGTCGTTCCATTCTTCATGATGATGTAACTCGAATAATGATCATTAGGAAAACGAACAAAATTTAAAGAGAGCGTCGCACCATTATGCTTCGTCAAATCGTTCTTGAAAGCCTTCGTATCATCCTTAAGAGTAACTTTGTCAGCTAGACCATTTTTAATAAATCGATTCTTAACTTCAGTAGGGAGCTGTGAAATATTGAAATAGTCTTCTTTACCCGCTCGCGAAGAATTAGATGCACATTTTTCGATGGCTCGAGCAACTCGTTCGACTTCCCAGTCGATAGTACCAGACGGGATGGCTCCACCAGCACCGGCAGAAGCACTCGCTGCAGAAGAACCAGGAGCACCACTAGCAGCAGCAGCAGCTCGAGGGACGTAGTGATCGTAAACCTTTTTCCAATCATTTCCGTCGAAAACATCCTCCAGATCGTGGTACAGAACAGAAGTATCCAAAAATAGGACGCAAGCATCTTCGTCTTTAAAACAATCTGGATCGTTGTCAGCTGCTTCAAGAGTAATGTAAGTTTCAAAACACTTAGCAAGCTGCGTGGCGGTACGAATTCGAACTTTACCGCCGGAAGCATTTACAGCCATCATTGGAACTTTATCTATCTTGGATTTGATGTCACCTTCAGTGTTATTTGGAACCCGCGGAGATACAACATCAAAAATAGCTTTAGCATACCACGCTCAAAGTCGAATAACAGCATCGTCTTTCAATTCTTGATGATTAGTCGTAGGATCTTCAAACAACTCTAACCACAATTTATCTTCCGATAAAATAACTTCTCCAAAATTGCGATTCAAAACTGCTGCCATAGAAGCAAAATGCGTTCGATCCAAGTGCTTTTCCCATTTGAATAAGATGGTAGAGTACGGAAAATTGGCAGATAAAGTGATAGTGGACATGGTGGTCTTTATTACTTTTCGTAAAGTTGGTTGCGACGTAGAACTTGATTTCGACGTTGATTGTAGTTTCGACGCAAAGTTTAGTTTTGACGCAAATTTCGATTTCGACGTAGATGCCGGTACTACGTGTACTTGTACTGGTACGTGTACTTGTACCTGTACCGGTACCGGTGCCTGTAACTGTACGTGTACCGGTGCCGGAATCTGTGCTTGTTTCTTTGACCTAGGCTGTTTTATCGAGAGTAGTATCGCAAGAACTGCGATGGCAATGACGAACCGTTGACTTTTGTAAACATTTAGCGCTGTTCGGTGCGTTGAAAACACCATAACTGCACACCCACCCCCCAAAAGTAAAATGGAAAGGCAGAACATGATGTACAAGAAGAAGAACGGAGCACCCAAAAGGGTAAAACGCAGCAATAGATAGGAAGAAGGAAGCCAATTGGTCGGCAGTTCAACGCCGACCTTTATCGATAATTAGAGAAGCGAAGATCCGGCGCCAGAAGAATTAAAGTGAATTTATTTCGGCAAAATTTCGCCAAAGACGCAAGGCGAAGCGCGCTCAGAGGTTTTGTTGAAAGTGTACTTGGTCACTTAAATTTCACCAGAATCAGAAAAAATTGAAGCGACGTAAAATGGAAAGTAGTTGTAAAAAAGAAAACAGAAAGAATGCTGCCCACAACCGTCAGTTCATCCGCGATAAGGTTACCTAACGTTCTCCCCTACCGACAAAAAAGACGGATTGCAGTACTTCGTATGAAAAAGGTTACCTAACGTTCTCCCAAATTCATCCAAAGGTTAAGCGAAGCACAGCGCCAAACAACTACCACCTACTATAATTCAGCCAAATCGAGTTATTGGGACTAATAACCTCTTGTATTCTAAAAAACAGCGAGAACAAGGTTCATCGTAGTCTAGAGTTAAAACAACATTTAAAAAGTAACGATTATAAACTACATCTAAGTGAAAATAATATATAGGGCCGATAGGCCTTTCCCATCAGAATCCAACATTTGGCGCCACGCACGAAGCTCCGCTCGCTGCTCCGGCGATAAAGTTTTGAATTCTTTGTTCGGATACCAACAAAGGTCGACGCCAGTTGATGATCCCCTCCCCAAGAATGAAGTAGCCGACACCATCGCGTCAAAACCGCGTTTGGAGCCGCTCTTTGTTATCTTTGCCTCAACAGGATCGACCGGTATCAATAAAGAACAGCAGGCTTGAAAATCAGAGCCTAGTCCCGGAAGATCTGCACAAATCTGAGCTATGCTAGCTTTAAGATCGGCATCGTTGTTATCGAGAGAATCCAGAAGCTTAGGAACCTTTTCACGTTCTGTGAAAGGCGTATGACTTGTATACTCACACGCCAACTCCATACGATCAAAGATAAGTTTGAAAAGTCCAATGCGTGTCTCCAAGGTAACGTCAGCGGAACTCTTCCAGGGAGGGGATGATAATGCTTTGTTGAGAGTAGTATAGCTTTTCTCCCACCGTTCTTCACCACCGTGATACTTCATCAGTGCCAGCCATACGGCACGACCATCCTTTGTCTTCTCATATTCTGTCAAAATTGATGCAAACTTTGTTCCTTTCAACGCAGTTTCCATATGATTGTAGACAATCACATTATTATTGTCATAAACTCCATCATTATGGGTCCGGCATGCAATCAACTCATTGCGTAGCAATCCATGCTTCTTACTGTAGCATTTCCCGGGGATGATTCTAGAGTCGTCGTCTCGGGGATCCACCTCAACGATAACGTCATGGCGAATGATATACCCAAGAGGAAGATTATCGTTACCAGTTAGCTGGGCAAACACCTTCATTGCATTGTCTATCCAAGCCAGCGGATCAGTCAAATTGGTGAGCTTTGGCAACTTCGACGGAGTGTCTTTTGCATCCTTTGAGTCCTCCAAAACTCTCAACTGGAGCCCACAACTCATAATTGCGTCCTTTGTAAAATGCTCTCCCCTGATGTAGCGATCAGTGTTGTCAAGGAATTGAGCAAAGCAACGCCAGTACTTGACCATCTTCTGCGTGTGTGCCTTCAAAGGGTGTCCGGATTTCTTGAGATTTGCCAGAACAGCATCCAAGGTGTCGGCATCTAACAACGCATAGTCATGTGGGTGCTCAACATTTTCATTACATAGAGCATGTACATCCGCATTAGTGAGGCCGAGAATCTGTTGATCTAACTCCTGCCACTGAACATCAGTGATTTTCACATCTATACCATCCTTAAACCTTTTGCCATGGGGACTGTCTTTCATGTCACCAGTAACCGCATTCGCAACTTGCTCGGGCGGGATGGCGTAACTAGGCACAGCGTTGTTCCTCGGATTCGCAACTCTTGCTGCATTGGCTGCATTGACTTGAGATACGATGTCATTCAGCAAAGCATTCAATTGCTGCTGCGTCATGGCAACCGGGGCCCCAGTGGCATTGTTGTTCCCACCATTCGCGTTTCTTAGAGCTGGTGGCATAATGATGAGGTTAATATCGTTGTTATGTTTGTTTGTTGTCGATTATTTTTGTTTTAACTTTATTTTATGAAAGTAGTGATGTGCATCGATAAATACAAGCAATGTACAACTTCTCAACTTTGCCCAAACTTGATCGAAACTCTCCTTGTTTGTTTCTCGCCAATGATCGCTTGCTTGTCGTTTGTTCCCATGAGACCAGAACGTTACGCCATATTAGTACTGTTTCTAAGCGTCTAGTATATACCAACGGACGTTCCTAGAGCTTCACTATTCGTCATTTGTAGTTGTCAACTTCACGATGTCCCGTTAACATTGATACAAGCTCCGATATGGCTGTACGGAATTTGCATCCGGGCGCATGTACTCGGTAAGATTAACAGTGTGACATTAACCTACGGCCTAAATTGCAGCGTTCATGTTGTACAGTTAACTACTTGTACTGGCACGTACCCACACGTACTCAATACCGTACAAGAGAGTTTGTGGATCACCTGGACGGCATGTACCCACACGTACTTAATGCTGTACAAGGGAGTTTGTTATTCACTCAGATGTTAACGCGCTCAACCTACTAGACTCTAGTACATGCACGCGTGTGGAATACGTACAGTAAAATTGAGCGCAAGATTAGATATCCACGATTAAACTCCTATGGCCAACCAATTTGACAAGACAAGTTATTTGGGGCTACCTCAAATTTCCTCTTAAGACCATGGCGCAACATTAAAACTACCAGATCTGAGCGCGGATCAGGCAATCCTCTGACTAGCATCTCACCATGCTAGTTGACGTACTATACCTTATTGCTAGGAGCGTTCTCGGGGCTCCTTCTGCTGTAATTCTGTTGGTTTTGGGTTAAGGGTAGGCCAGGCTCATACCCCGCCGCAGGTGTCGTAGATAGCCGGATATCTCTCCCCTTTAGGCGATTCTCTTCATGCGTTGTAACTTGGACGCATAGCACACGATCGGTATCATTAAGCCTGTTCGCTTGAAAGTTGTGCTTATGCTCTAGTTACCTTTGAAGCCTCGCAAGACCTTTTGACAACAAATCTCCTTCGGACGTGTGATGATCTGCACTCCTTCATTATCGTTTGACCGATCCTCCATAGTCCTCGAGGACGGAGGCGGCAATGCTACCACAAGGCATAGCGATTATATTATTGTGGAAGTATATAGACGTAATACATAGTAAAACTCCTTTCTACAACCTTATCGGTGATTATATGATAATTCCTTAGTTTCCATAATCGCTTTCATAACAGAGACCGGTCGCGACGATCATGTCCAAAATGTTCACATCCAACGTACGAGTCTTGGTCTGATAAACTGTTTAACGACGCATGCTAAGCATCAATATATCCTCTAGCATGCAAGGAACACTACTATTCTAAAAGCAAAGCTTTGTAAATAGTCTAATAAAGAATTATAAGTTTAGTTGTGAACTACTTTTAATGGATGGGAGTTAAACGCCTTGCTCTGTAAGTATGGGTCCATCATAATGAACGTTGCCGCGCCCGTACCGCATTGCAATTGGCAAAACCGCGCAATACCGCGTGTGTACTCACACGTGCACTAAAACATAAAGCTAGCTAGCAGTACCCGTACAAGGAAAAATTGCGTTTTTGCCAAAATAAAAACTACTTTAGTCTTTTTATTTTGTAGTTTACAATTACCACGCCAAAATTTTTTGGCGCGCCAAAATTCAGCCAAAAATTTGTGGCCCGCCGGAATTTTGGCGCCAAAAAATTGGCGCGCCGGAAACAATCTGAAAATTTTTGGCCCGCCAATATTAAGCTGAAATTGAGCCAAACTTTTGGCCCGCCGAAACCCAAAATTTTGGCCCGCTGAAAATACTTTATGTATCTGTACTTGTACCAGTCTATACCTGGTACGTACCCTGTACGTACCAGGTACCTGGTACCCTCTCTGCTACCGGTAGTACCGGTACTGTCAAAGGTACTGTACAAGTAGTAAACAGCAGGTACGGTACTTGTACAAGTACTACGTACCGTGCTGTGGCTGTCAGCAACAAAGAAAAATTAATTAAAAATCATCACCACCATGGGACTCCCGCACGGTCTAATTTGTAAAGACGTCTTCAAATTTTAACAGTAAAGCACTACCAGAGGGATAAGACTACAGTATCCAATTTCATAAGCAAAAAGAAAGAAGCAAGAAAATTTGAAATTGAAACTGTATGGACAAGTACAAGTGACGTCAACCCACTTGACGCGAAGCTTTCTTTTTCTATGATCGACCTCTTCTTGGCTGAAATAGACCGTATTAACTTGAAATTGATTGTACAGGGTCGGATGGTCATATAGATTGGTCTCGCTCATTATTTTGGTTTTGTGTAATGTACGACGTCCAAACAACGAGTCGATTCTGCCATTGTTGTCGTAGGTTTTTATTGTAAGTTGTAAAGCATGTTTCAACGTTTCAACGTACCAGGTACCTGTACTACGTACATAGGGAATGTACCGGCAGTGGGTGTACCGGTACTGGTACTTGTACAAGTGCTCCTACGTTCACAAATCACATGGTACATTGTAGATACTTGTACTGCTGTACATTTTACTACTGATGGGTTCCAGTCCTAGGTAGGCCCGATACTTGTACAAATATGAAAATTCGGATGGTCCATGACTTGTACAACACTGGTTATGGCATAGAACTTACCGTACCGTTATGTACCAAATGAGCAGTAAAAAATTAAAAAAATCCAAAATTTGAGTTACGCAGAACATTCTACTCATCAATGTTGGTGTTCTACGCCTATCAAAATATTCATTTTGGAGAATATTGACCCCTCTTTTGGTACAGTAAGGAGAGGCATCTCAAAATATTGGAAATTCTTTGATTTTCCGTACACTTTGCAGGTCTGTAGGCTAGCTATTAGTAGACTGTTCTTGCTGGTGTACATGTTCATCGTACCGGCACGTACAAGTTGTACCAGGAAAAACAATTGTACCTGGTTTTTGATCGTGTTCGAGCGAGAAATTCAAAAAATTCCCTAGCTAGGACTGGAACCGGTCTACTATAGGTACCAGTACTTACCGTACCTCACTTAAGCTGAAATTTTGGCAAGCAGAAAATGGGCCAAAAATTTTTGACGCGCCAAAAATGGGTCGAGCCGAAATTTTGAAGCCAAAATTGTGGCGCCAAAATTTTGGCCAGCCAAAATTTGGCCAAAAAGTTTTGGCCGGCCAAAAATTGTGAGACTTTCCCAGAAATAGACTAATTTAGTCCTAAATTTGGCAAAAACGTAGTTCTTCCAGGTACCAGTAGTGTTTTAGTGCATATGTGGGTGTGCGCAAGTCCCGGCGCGCGGTATCGCGCGGTTGTACAAACTGCAACGGGATGCAGGCGCGGCAGCTTCCTTTTAAATGGAGCCATACTCACAGAGCAGGCGTTTAACTTCCAACCAGTGAAATAGTTCCCAACTAAACTTATAATTCAATTTTTAGACTATTACAAACTGTATTTGTTACAATGGTTATATTCCTTGCATGCGGAGCCATCATATCGATGTGTTAGCATGCGTCGTTAAACAGTTTATCAGACCCAAACTCGTACGTTGGACGTGAGTGTTTCGGATGCGATCGTTGTGGCCAGTCTCTGTCATGAAAGCGACTACAACAGGAAATTAGAATTATCGAATAATCACCAACTAGGATGTCGAAAAGAGTATTACTATAATGTATTATGTCTAATTACACTCCCACAACAACATAGAGAACGCTATTCCTTGCCTTAGCGGCGCCGCCTCCGTCCTCGAGGACCACGGAGGATCGGTTGAACGACAATGAAGTGCAGATCATCACACGCCGGAAACGATGTTAAAAGGTCTGAAGTGGCTTCAAAGGCAATTTAGGGCATGAGCACAACTCTTAAGCGAACGGGTGCTAACCATTATACCGTTCGTGTGCTATGCTGCTGAGTTGCGCATGTGAGAAATCGCCAAAGGAGGAGATATCCGGATATCTACGACACCCGCGGCGGGGTATGAACCTGAGGTACCCTTAACCCAACCTGATGGAATTACAGCAGAAGAAGCTTTGAGAGAGCTTCTAGCAGAGTGTAGTACATCGACTAGCATGGTGAGCTGCTAGTTTGAGGATTACCTGATCCGCGCTCAGACCTGGTAGATTTAATGTTGCGCCATGGTCTTAAAGAGGAAATCGAGGGAGTCCCAAAACAACTTGTTTGTCAAATTGGTGAGCCATAGGAGTTGAGTTTAATCGTGGTTATTTGGTCTCGCGTTCAACGGTACGCTTTCTACATACGTATTGGTATCTGAACGCGTCAACATCTGAACATACGAGCTCCCTTGTACGGCATTTGGTACGTGCCGTTACTAGTAGCTACTGTACAACATTTAGCTCGTAAGTTAATGTTACACTGTCAATCTTACCAAGGACATGCGCCAAGATACCGATCTCGTACGCGCATATCGGGCTTATGTCAATTTAATTGAGACATTGTAAAGTTGACAACTAAGAGTGAAGCATAAGTGAAGCGCTAGACAAGTCAGTTGGTACATACTTGCTAGCCGCTTAAAAATAGTACTAATATGGCGTAACGTTCTGGTCTCACGGGAACGGCAAAGACAAGCGAGTGAATGATTATTAGCGAGAAATTACGAGTAGAATTTCCGATCAAGTTTTGGCAAAGTTGAGAAGTTGTAAATTGCTTGTATTCATTGATGCACATCACTACTTTCGTAATACGAAGAAAGCGAAAACAAAAATAATCGACAACAAACAAACATAACAACAATATCGACCCTATCACTATGTCTGGAGGAAGAAGAAGCAATGCTAATGCCGCTGGGGCAGCGGTCGCAGCTGCGGCGCCGATCGCCATGACGCAGCAACAGTTGACTGCTTTGCTGAATGGCATTCTATCTCAAATCAATGTCGCTGGAAGATCCCGCGTTCATACTTAATCGAAACATTCAAATACCGTAGTAATTTTAAATATTTTATTATTTTTGTTATTGATATTTATTAATAAACCGTTATCATCAAAACTACAATTATAAGTTACCGTAGTCAAAGATATAAAATTTTAAAATAAAACGTTTGTAAGATTGGAACGACTTGACTCGATTGAATATTTTATTTAAC
>JACLAD010010929.1_pt1 | contig 12343 bp, 10 predicted proteins | sample 8027901 | NCBI WGS metagenome assembly JACLAD01 (sample SAMN15725071, study PRJNA655200) | protist metagenome | isolation source: fluorescence activated cell sorting (FACS) single amplified genomes of... | place: Spain: Blaines Bay Microbial Observatory, Mediterranean Sea | collected 2016-07-05
TGAGCGCAATCTTAATCCTGCCAATGCTTTGCGCCCAGTCGCCCTGAAAGAAGGGGCCTGGCCATGCGAACAGACCATTACAGGTGCTGTCGTGAGCGACGCGGAACTGCTCGCCCAAGCGGGAATTACTTTTTTATGCCATTCTATTTTCAAAACAATCAAAAAACAACGTACTGCTGCCCAAAATTGGGATCCGTGACCACTTTCTCTCCCCGCTGCTGCACAAACGCACTGCCCTCCTCTATCAATGACTGCTGCAAAAAATACTCAGCCCATGCAGGGTTGATAAAATTCACCGCCATTGTTGTTATTCTCTCTTTGAAATTATATTAGTAAATTAAATTGAAACTGTTCAAGAAAATGACGTAAGAAATCAACGTCAAGAAAAGAAAAAAGAATATCTATATAGTGATATAGATTATTTGTTTTGGTTCGAACTGACAAGCCGGGCTTGAAGTCACCCGCTTGCACTATGTTCCAAAGAAAAAGTAAGAAAAATATTGATAGTAAAGAAATTATGGAATTTGAATTTGAGGAGACAAAAAAACGTACGTATGTATATGAAACAATGACTGTGTTTAAACAAGACGTGAACTTCCATTTTAGAACTTTAACGCCATTTACTTTGACAATAAAAAATCTACTACTACTTGCCTACAACTATTGTCGACATCTGCCGCCCAACATGACGATGCGGAATCATCGAACTATGGTGCAATAAAATGTAAAGAGGGTACTACCTTAACGTAATAAAAAAACGCATGATATCCCCTCGTAACCATTAAATACCAATTTGCAACAATACCTTTCTTGACACAAGCCAAAAAATCCTGACTGCCTAGCTCAGGCTAAACCGCTGGAATACTGCATGTAAGAAAGAAACCACGAACCATGAGATCAAAAACATATCTTCGTGCTGTTGCAAATTCGATCCAAAAAACTATGAGCTTGATCTTCATGAAAGAATAACATAAATTCCCATACAAGCCACGTAAGACCGAGAAGGGTAAGAACGATACATAACCCAAAATGGAAATAGTAAACCCACCACAAAATCCCAGCAAAAATCGCAATGGTGACCGCCCACAGAACAATCTTAAACCAGGTCTTGTGCATGATGGGCTCTTTGTTCTCGTTCAGCGTGCGATTGTACAAACTATCTGCGACGCGATCAACAAGTGCTTGGTATCGGTGAGCATACCTGATTGCAATGCGGAAAAATTTGGCGTGCACGCACATCTGAACAGGAAGACTGATTGAATTCTTCAAAATCCATTTCCCGGACTGTGCGGACAAACGTTCGTTGGTGCGTTCTTGGATTAATTCAAGTGCTTGGTCTAATTCGGTATAATTCATCATGATCTCATGTCGATTTTGAACCTACACAACATAAATTGAAATCAAACAAGAAAAAACATGAAATATGATTCCTTTCTTGAACAGACGTTCCAGTTTGCAAAAGAAAAAGCTCACTGTCGGAGCTGCACGTACCCGACGAACATTCATTTTCCTTTGCCAGAGATGTGATGGCGTCGCCAATGAAAACCAAAATAATAAATAGCATGGCGGGCAACCAACAAACAGCGGCAGCTGTTCAAAAAAATGATTAAATAAATATACACCGGAAATTCAAAACCTATTAAATTGACTGGGAAAAAGTACACAATCTGCACAGATCAATCAATACGTTTCACAATTCAAGAAATACAATTTCCAACACACAAAATCAAATCCATTGATGTCATATACACAATGGAAATCCTTTGTTTATTGGTGTGCTAGTTTAAATTAATCCTACAGGGAGTACTACTGAATTTAATGTAAGCGACATTTCGGAATGATTTAAATAAAATGAAGTGAGATTTAGTGGTACAATTGAATAATTAGTGTACAATTTATCCGCGGTAGGGTGATGATTCAATCTGCGTAAAACTCTGCCTCGGGGCATTACCAGGCGTCCCCTTATTCATGGCCGCTGTGGAGAGTGATTTTTGTAGTGGAGTGTGAGCGTTTGGAATGATCGGCTGCTGATGCGGCGTGCCAAACATATTGGGTGGCGGCCTGCACCAAACAAATATCATTGAAAAGAAAAGAAAATTTGAATAAAAAAAAGCAAATAGTTTTACTGATGGGAGTACACTGGGGGTAGATGACCTTGTACAGGGTAGACTGGTGTCGGTGCCGGCATGAAATGCGGGGGGTGTATTCTAATCGGCTGTGCACCAGGAGGGATCTGTGCTACTGGAATCATACCAGGTGGCGGAAATCTCATATTCATCCCTGGGCTTGAATGAACCTCAACAAAGATAAACAAATAAATCAAAACACCACATTAACACAATCAAAAAGCAAGAATTTCGAACGCTTTCATCTCGTACGGGCAAATGCGGCGAGGCTGCCATATGAGGATTCACCGGGTGCGGACTGGCTGACATCAATTGCGGCCCCTGTATCGGCTGACCGGGGACAGGTACAACAAAAGGCGAACTGGCGATGGCACTTGCCTGAAATAAAAAAAGATTGCATCGGTTGAAACCCGAAGAAAAAGATCATTTTAGAGATAAACATACTGTTGGCGCGTTCGCAATTTTCATTGGGTCAAATTGCATAAGCTGCTGGGTTCCATCTGGTTGCATTTGATAGAATTGCATTGGTGGCGGGGCTGTTAAATGATTCAATCGCTGCTCTAATCGCGTAATATTCTCCTTCAACTCCTGCGCGCGAGCAACACTATCACCTCTAGTCACCCTCGCAATACTCTCTCTTAATTCACTTCCACCTCTCACCTCACTCTGCGCGCGTACAACTCGATTCACCGGCGTGTTCTGCAAGAACACACCTGGTAATGACTTTCTCCTGTATTGGTCAACTGGTGGGGAGTAGCGTGGGAGGACAGTTGCGACTGAATCGCGGACGGGGGATGGTTCCTGGTTGATGATAGAATTGTACTTCCCTTGTAAATCCTCGTACGTTAGAGCGGGTTCAGGTTTCTCATCCGCTTGCTCCCTAGCGCGGCGATTTTCGAGGATGTGCTCGTCGGTTTCAGCCATTCGTTTGAATATCTGCGCTTGGTGTGATAGTATGTCTCGATCTATGAATTCGTGCTCTTGTTCTTGTGGTTGATGTTGCGGGATTTCATCGATGAATATGCCTCGTTCGATCTTTTCTTTTAAGGAAGCGTGAACCTGCGCATTCCTTTCCTCCATCTCTTGCATATAACTTCTGGCCGCTGCAATAATATCATCTCCACCTGTATTGTTTCCTTTCTCCATTGGAGAAGCTATGAGCGTGGCAGGAAGAGACTCGAACGAGCTGTTTAAATTATTTGGTATGACAGGGCTGGCCTTAGCGCTTGGGAAGGGATGTGACGCTTCGGACGTGTCGTCGCGTGGCTCTTGACTGGCTTCACGCACTGGAGAGAGGACGGCGATATGTTGGGATGCTTCGAGCCGTAGTTTTTCCTCCTCTTCAGCTTTGCGCACGGAGAGTAGAGGTAGGGATGTAGGTCGTGGTGGTAATTCAGATTGGATGTCCTCGAGTAAAATATCCGGATTGCCTTCCCTCATCTTTTTCATTAGCCTATCCATTTCGTCGACTAAGTTAGAACACATCGCGCCAGGACTTTCGGATAGTAGTTCCTTTGTGTTATGGCTTGGCGAACGTACGGGGTGGTCTATGATTAGTTCCTCTTCATGGATTACAGCTTGTTCGGGGGTGTCGATTAATGGTGAGTTTAAACCTAAACGAGAATCGAGTTCGGTGCTGAGTGCAACGTCGGTGACGCCTGGTAGAGTGCAGAATGGTGTTGTGAATGCGGCCGAGATATCGGGTGATGGTGGTATGATAGGCTCCACTGGAGCTGGCTTGTCACTTGAGCTAGCGAAAGGACTGATTAAAGATGGTGTGATGTCCTCTTTCAATTGATTATGCAGAGCGGTTTCCTTCTCCAGCCACATTTCGACGTCGGTTGCAACGCGTAAACTATTCTGCAGCTGTCTCTCCGCTTCTTCTGCTGCGGCGTCGAAACGTTCCGTTCGGCATGAAGTGAATGACGGCGCGTATGTGACATTTCTAAATGGGGATGGTGGTCTAGGTATATCTTCCTTGCGTGGGAGTTCAAGAATGGTTTCTTGCTGATCAGCGAGCAACTTTCGTACTTTCTCCATTAGATCATCACCTTCCTTCTCTACCTCATCAGCTGGCGCACTGATTTCGATGGTTGGGGTCATTAATGAAGTTGATGGTTGAGAGAAACTCTCAAAGCTTTCTGATTGTCGGACTGATCGCATACCGCCGTTTGGAGAGAATTCAACTTCTGATTCGAATTGCTCCGCTTGCGGGTAGCCGTGGTCAATACCCCCTTCGAACAATGCTCGGCAAGAGGACAATGCGTCCTCTAACTGATCAGCGAGGGACGGCGCGGTAGGGGAGTGTAAGTTGCGCGTTTGCTCTAGTACGGTTCGGCGTGGTGTTGTGTTTTCGATCCTGTTTACGTTATCAATGGATAGACGTCCTAAATTGATTCGCGGGACTCTTGGCGGTGAAGGCGGGTGGATGGTGATATTACTTTGGCGGAGTGATCCTGGTGGGGAGGAGCGTTCTCTTGCAGTGGCGCTTTGACGAATCATAGACCGACTGCTGCTTCTCTCATCCGGCGGTAACGACCTCGGTCGGGACACCGACATCACTGACCCACAATCCAAAGGCTCTGCTTCCCTTGGTTGCCTGCTCCTCCTGGGATGCAATTCTAAGGAGTGAGAAGCTAAACTTTGGATGAGGCTTGGCCTTTCAATCTGCGGCGGTCGTTCAGAGCGATTTGACAATTGAGCAAGATTCAAACTCGGCAAACTTTTGGACAGATGCCCGGGAACGTTTGAATCTTCCGGCTGTGGTAAAGATAGCTGCATGCTAACTGGTGGTGGTGTGTTGCGTCTTCTTGATGGGGGTGGGGATGGTGAATCGCAGACGATTGGTGTAGCTGTTTTTCTTCTTGATGGTGGAGGTGAGGGGCTGTCGCACATGATTGGTGATGGTGGTCTTCGTTGTATGATCGGTATTCCCACCATGTTAGTCACTGGCTCTGCTTCTTCCGCCTCGATTTTTGGTTGTGGCGATGCGGCTGGAGTTCCGATGAAAAACTTTTCAGCTCTCGCCTCCATCTCATCAGTTTCTTCATCACTTGGTAAGCGTCGCAGATGGATTTGCTGTTCACCAGTTACTAGATCCACAACTTTTCCGCCGCATGGTAATGGACTTTCTGGGTCAGTGCATATGCTGCTGTCTTCAACCTCGATACCTTGGATGGGAGTTGGCGGTTCAAACCATTCTTTTTCGATTGGTGGAGGTAATGATACAACTTCTTCTTGCTTTTGAGGGGATGGTGCGCGTGGTGTTGGTGATGTTGGTTCATCTGCTTCCGGTTCCTCAAATATGGTGTTGGGAACCACCACGGACGTATCCGGGGTGGTCATGGGTGTGCGGGAAGATCGCTCTGAACTGCTTGAAAACGTTGACCGTTTGAGCACGCGCTCGGCGAAAGCTTTCTTTCTTGACTGCATCTCCGTTCCATCTGCAACTGGCTGGCCTAACCTCTGGCGGTCTGCTCGTTTTGCTGTTGCGGTCGGTTCTTGCGCGCCACCTTGTCGGACTTGAAATTTCGGTTGGAAAGAATCGTTGGTGGTTGCACTGGGCCAGGCTACCATTGGTCGTTTTCGCCCGCTACTACCTTTGCCCTGCGGTTTTTGTGGTTGTCGAACCTGCTTACTTTCTGGGACTATTAATTTCGGTGGGGGTGTTGGCTGCATTACACCAGCAGCGGAATCAGCATCATTTTTCACCACCACGGGTGTTGCCTCTATATTTTGTAATTGCTCCAGCGCTTCAATCGTTGAGTCTTTCGGGAAATTCAATTTCGGCACAACAACCCGCGGTTTTTGCTCTATCGACTCTGCTTCCGATTCGGTGTCTTCGACGAGCTGTGCTATTTTCTGTCGTAGTTCGGGTGTGACGCTGGATGCAAAGGGATCGGAATGGTCTGGTGGTGTCCAAGGTGCATCATCGGGGCTATCTGGGATGGGGATGTTTTGGCCGTTGTCTGTGTTCTGTGGCGCGAATGGATTATTGCTTGAAAAACGCTGAAGCTGAACGTCCTCGTCACTGGAAGATGATGTGCTGTCCTCAGCTTCTTCAACATGGACTGGTGCTTGTACCGTTTCTTCTTCGTCGGATGTGTCAATGATTTGTTGGCGGGACATGTCGATTGAATGTTGTATCTGTTCAAAATCCCTCATCACCATTGAATCAGAGACGTTTGCAAAGACTGGGCTTTTATGCTCAAATGATTCTTCCTCCGTTTGGAACGATTCTTGGATTTCTTCCTCCTGTTGGTCAAACGATGATTCATGCTGGATGGCATTGCGCTCGGAGTCTGATTGTAGAATGTCATTCAGTAGCGTGTCGACTTCATCTAGCTCTTGCTGCCTTTGTTGATGCTGTTCATCCTCTTCAAACCTTGTTAAATTCTGTTCCTCCTCTTCATCTACATCGCTTTCTGGTATCGTTTCTTGAACTTTCTGCTCTGGTGCATGGTAATCGGTTGTGAGTTCTTGTACCATAGAACGGGATGAGGATAGCGTTTCCTCTCTTGTGGTTTGCGGTTCTGGGTCATAGATTTTTTCTGTGAAATTGTGTGGTTGAGGCATTGCAAGACCGCAATCTTCGAGACGAACATCCTGATCATACCTCTCGTTTGTATATACTTGTTCACTTTTATGAAAGCTTCGTGGCTGGGACACGCTCTGCATCTGCTCGGCTAAAGACTGTCGTGTTGGTATAGTTGCGTATAATTCGGGGCTGACCTCGCTACAGCTGCTCGTCCTACAGCTGCTTGTTTCATGGATTGTCGAAAGCGCCTCCCTCGCATCTCCCCGCATCCAGGCATGTTGAACGATCGACGCCGCCCTCGGTCGCAGCTCCGGCCCTGGCTGAAGTGCAGTAGGGTCACAACCTACAATTATAAAGAGAATCAGATTTTCATTGAAAAAACATGCAACGTATGTGAAATTTCTTCAAAGTGCAAAAAAACATCAAGATTCAAAATCTGATATCCCTTGCTTGGACGAGGGCATAGGCACCAATTGACGACTTCCCAAATGCTTGGCGTCACGTCAATGACCGGCTTGGATGGCTGTTGACCAGACAAAACCTTCGTCGCGATCTTGCCGACCGTCTCTCCGGTGAACGGTAACCTAATTTCAATAGAGGTTTTGTTGCACAAAATAAACGATAATGAGAGTTTGAAAGAAAAAACATTTTTGCGTTTTCGAATAGCCTGAAAACACCAAAAATCGAATCTTGAAAAATGTGAAAATCTGGACACACGATCAAAAAAAAAATCTAAATTCATTTTCGAGATGATTACAAGATGCCGAAGATTAAGGACAGAGCTAAGCAGAACATAAACAAACTGGGGTGCTTGCTCTTTTCCGACGCCTGGTCGCCCTTTCTATGCGACGCTGGTAGATGTTTCGGAAATGCAGTTTTTTCCACATTCATTCTACGATATTGATCATAACGAGCTGTGTGGAGGATATGAATCTCTCCAGACCAAATCTCCATAATTAAAGAACTAAAAATATAATTAGTAACTACTAGGTGCATATATATGCTTGTAGAGAGAAGGAGATAGAAACAATCAATCAGATATTCACACGTTCGGTTTCAAAAAAATGATTTCTTCTTTTCTTTCACAATTCATCTCAAATATATTTTCATTTTTGAGTCCACTACAACCCAATTTTCATCGAAATTTCGCGATTCCACACGCTCAGACAGGAAAAATATGCCACAAAAGTGATAATATCCCTTTCTTGGACCTCGCTGAGAGCAGATAATAGATGATACACCCCGCTGCCCAGATGTCACTCGCCCACGTCGGCGCACCGCCGCGAAACCTCTCCGGTGCGAGAAATTTAGCATGAAAAGGTTTTTCAGCGTTGCGTAACAACGTTGCAGGCGACCGAAAACCGGATAATTGAATTCGGGGAATATTCCTTTCATCACTTTCCACAACGAGAATACTCTCTGTGGTTAGATTACCAACCACTTGAGAATTGCCATGGATGAAGCATAGCGCATCGATGATCTGCTGGGCAAAATCTCTGGCGAGTTGCACGGGTAAACCGCGTGTGTGGTCCCATCTTTCACGTTCGACGTACCATGCTAGATGTTGGTCGAGCGCCGCACCATAAATTAACGTTAATTGATGCGGGGTGTTGAGCTCAGCTTGGTGGCAGTCTACGACGTTGTAGTGCCGTAGCATCTGCAGCATTCTCATTTCATATTGTAGTTCGTCAGCTATTTCAGAATCGGTGCGTGATTTTTTGGATGATTTGATGGTTCGGCGGACTGTGATTAGTTGACCATGGTGTCGATCTCGCGCTACAACACATTCTATTCTTTTCACTTTCTTCTTCCCTCTATCTAATTCATCTTAAAACAAAAAAATACAATATATACACACAAACAACATTTCAAAAAACTTTTGAAACTACCTGGTATTTGCCGAAGAATTTCGTAGGAGTCGAGTAGCTCTCGCGGTATCGATTGGTCGTTCCCCATGGTGAGTTTAAATTCGAAATATTATTCTTTTTATTTGTGCTAGTTTGATTGTGGCATTAATAATGTAGTTATGTACTGAATTTGTCAAAAATAGGGTTGTGGTGGTGTTCTGTAGGGCAACAAACATACGGGATCCTCATTTACAATCATTTGAATTCTATCTATCCAAAACTTACATCAATTTTGATGATTTATATGGTAATCTCTTGTACAATTAGCTTTTCTCTGGTGATATATCTTAAATACGTTGTTTCTCTGGTGATGCAAATGCGCGCATTGTAGAACTTCTCTAGCGAGAAACTGCGTTTGCTGCTTCTCCTTGTGCCCGACCTCAAAGAACATGATGACAAATCAAAAATTAAAAACTTGTCTGATTTTTTGTTTAAAAAATCAATTGCGGAGTTTGAATTTTGGCTAATTTTGATTCAAAATCATGTGTTTCAGATTGCTGTTTTGAAAATTTTGACGCTTTTTCAATTTTTAGATTTTTTTGTTAACTTTAATCTTACCGAGGTCGACGACTCGAGCCTGCTTGGCGGCATCCTGCTGAGCCGCGTACGCTTTTTTCTCAGCAATAAATAAATAAAATTCATCGTAATCCAAACACAAGAAAAAATATGTTTGAAAATACCTGCTCGACGTCGGCAGTATCCATAGCCGTCTTATCTTTCGCCGCGCGTTCACCAGTCTGAACAATTCAATGCAATCAAATTAAAAATACAAACAGAAAAGTGAAAAAATGTGAAAATGAGCAAAATGTTAAATGATTTTTCATGTTTTTTCAAAACAATATTTAAAATTTTGACTTTTTTAATTTTTCCAAAAATAGTCGAGAGCAAAACGTCTTACCTCTTTCATGACGTTGCCGTACTCTTTGTGTGCAGCAGCAATCATGGAGCGCTTAACTCCGGACTAAACAAAAACAAATCAAAATTTTTGGTGACAAAAAATAATCTTAAACATGACTGATGACTGAAAATAACCATGAAATAAAACAGTTTTGGCAATTCCAAAAAAAGAGACCTCCTGAAGTTGTCGCTCCTGCTCTCTCGCATGCGCTTGCATGTTATCCTGATCCATGACATCGTCACCAAACCCGAAGAAGCCTCCACCGCTAGCACCACTTCTACGAACAGGCTGACGCCTACAACAAAAATTGGTTTGAAGCCGGTTCAAATTCAAAATATCACTAAAAATTATAAGAATACTGTTGTTGGGCTGCTGCTTGCTGCTGGGCCAACTGATTTTGCTTCGCTCTCTCGTGGAAAATTGCAATGCACGCTTCATCGTCTGGGTGGCAGTCGGAAAGTTCATTTGGATTCAAATTCTGCACAAATTTTGGCTCCTGAGCTTTATTCGGATCGTTCTCCGGGTCGACAGACATTGCTTGCTGTTGGGCTAGCCTTGCAGCATCATGACCTTGTTCACCAGCACTAAAACAAAAACAAATTACAGATCAAAATTTTCAAATGAGAACAAATTAATTGATCTGTATGCTTACCGCGCGTGCTTTTTACTTCCGGGTTTCTTCTTATCGTCATCATCTCCACAACCTTGCAGGTTCAGTGCAAGCGCACCTAAAAATGCTGCCGCCGCAATCCTACAATCAACATAATGATTATAGAATACACGTAATGAAAAGATTCTCGGTGAAAAGAGTACGTTGTAGTGCTGCCGCGCTTCATGGCGAATAGATAGATACAATTAGAGTTATTATTTGTAAGTTATATAGTTTAAACCGAGCGGGGTGTGTTACATCTGTTTGTGGTACAAATCACAGGAATAATAATCAAATCAAAACGATTTACAACACAGCAATTCAGTGATGATCGCAACTAAATATTACAAGTCATTTATATAGCATGCTACGCTCATATCATCTCCTGCCCATGGCCCGATCACCAGCATCAATCGCTGCCTGCCCCTGCCGTTTACCTCGAAAAAAAGAAAATCTTAAAATCGAACACGAAGGTCGAATTTCGTGCAAATTTCATACAAAATCACGTTTTTGAAAATTCAACTTTTCAAATTTTGACATTTTTTGAAAATTTATAAAATGAAAAATGTACCGACGTCAACTCTGACAGCCTCCTTTTGAGCTTGCTGTTGTGCTCCGAATGCCTCCTTTTGATACTTATCCGCCGCCTTGAGGTCGTTAACATCTTGCTTAGCCCGTGCTGCGGTCTAAAAACATAGAAAAGTAGAAATCAAAATGATTTTACTTTTCATCTTCTTGATTTTTTTTATTTTGAAAAAACATACCTCCTTCATTTGTTGTGCGTAACCCCTGATACCCCCGGAAATGGCAGCACGATTCATTCTCCCGTCCTGCTGGATTTTTTCTTGCTTTTTAGCTTCTTCCTGCAGCTGGTGCTGTAAATTTGGGTTGCTAGCGGTCATACCTGATCTTCTAGGCGGTGGAAGTGAATGATATTGCGGCTCTGGTGGAATGTCTGGAGTTACCTGCCGCGGGGCAGGGTTTCCTTCCCTGTGAAAAATCAAATTTAAAATCATTTCATTTGCATGCTGTCTAAATCTTTTCAAATGTACCGCTCGTCGCCTTGTTCGGCTTGGCGTATGGCGGGAGCTGCCTGTCTTACGTTCGCATCCGGCGCAGTATGCTTGTGTTTATGCTTATGCTCTTCTTCCTTTTTGCATCCATGAAGTGAAAATGTTATTGCCCCTAGGCATGTAAGAAGCACGATGCGCTGCATGGTGCAAAATTAATTGTAGGTTATACTGGTGTGTTTTTTTCTGTGTAAATAATCAAACAGGAATACAAAATGCATTACGACAAACGACAACATGACTAGCATGAGAAAAAATACAATCCAAGAGAAAGTTATCAATGCGGCAAATCAATTTGGAGTGCGTAATTATACTGCTTCGCTCCCCTTTTTGCATCCTCCATGATTTTCCTTGCTCGTGCGTTTGGGAGAGAATCCTTCACCAACATGGATGCCCCTGCTGGGGAGGTGGCGGTGCCATCTGCAAGTGCTTTCTGCCCGTTTTTAATTTGCTGGGGAGTGGTAAATCCGGTATTCGGGGGCAAACCAGGAGATGTATTATTAGTCGCTTGCTGCAGCCCATTGTTCAATTTCCCCTTGGTGTTGCTATCATCTCCACACCCTTGCAAGAGAATGCTACTCACAAACAGAGCTGTACTAAACAAAACCTTCTGCATGGTTGGTTGGTTGTAAACAAAAAAGAGAATAAGAAATAACGTAGTAAAAGATTGGGGTTGTAATGGCGTCTCTGTGAAATAATGTAGAGAATGGTATACGCACGCACGCAATCAATCAATCCAAAGTGAGATGATGTAAGAAAAAATTGCAATTTTCATTCGGTGAAAAATTCAAAATACATTTATATTTATATTTATATATGCTCTTCATAATTACATTGGTGTAGACTAAATAGAAAAAAATAATTTGTGATACATACAACCATCACTTCTCGCTCTGCATTATATGGCTTCAGTCATGATCCAACGAATCGGTTCTCCTAAAACAATATGTCAAAAAAATATCAAAAAATGATGGATTGTGTTCAAATTTCAGAAATTGTCAACGTTTTTTCTCGCTTTGGAAAAAAACCTGGCATGCATGGCTGTGACCTCCGGCTCGGGAGCGGGCGGCATGGCGTCCTCAGGCATATTGTCAATCTCATCCAATTCGAGGGCACTCTGCAAAAATACAAAAAATCAAATAAAAACATGAAGCAC
>JACLAD010014864.1_pt1 | contig 12343 bp, 13 predicted proteins | sample 8027901 | NCBI WGS metagenome assembly JACLAD01 (sample SAMN15725071, study PRJNA655200) | protist metagenome | isolation source: fluorescence activated cell sorting (FACS) single amplified genomes of... | place: Spain: Blaines Bay Microbial Observatory, Mediterranean Sea | collected 2016-07-05
AAGGTACCCAGCCCGTTGGCTGCAGGCAATCAATAACCACGACCTTAGAGGACATGTCAAGTAAACCGTAGCGTGTAATCGCATCGCAGCCATGAATCGCTCGCACCAGCGGGGCCTCAAATGGAAACGCTTCTGGCAGCTGAAAGTCAAGGGCAACATCGTCGCCGTCGCCCTGTGGAACGTCGATACGGAACCGAGTCCTGGTCTCACTTAGAAATGTCACCTTACCACCACAAAGCGACTTCAGCTTGCGACCCAACGTAGAAGTCTCCTTCTCCACTCTGATTTGCTTGATCACCTTGCCGTTCCGCTGCGGCCTTGCAGCCACTTTGCCACTCCCGGAATCTCGATAGTCGCTGCCGTCCTCCGTCTCGCTGGCAGCCGTATCCTTTGCTGGTGGCTTCTCGTCATACTCAATAGATGGAGCGATGTCCGCAAAGCTCGTTTGCGCTGCCATGTCTCCCCCCTTATTCTTCTGCTTCGGGAACACGCCCTCAGAGTCAGTGTTGATGATGCTCGTCATGATGCTGGGGATTCGGGATTGGAACCAGGTCGAGAACCCTGTGTCAAGATCGATGGAATTTCGAAGTTCGAAGATGATCAAAGCATCGTATCCGGGTGTTCTGTTTCAGTTCTTCGGTGTCGGTTTCACGAGTTTTGCCCAGACAGGGCTGGCTCGGGTGGGTGGAGATCTCGCCCCGCACCCGCCACCGAGATAAAGTCGATTGGCGGGTGGCACGACGCGCCTAGTAATGAGAATCTAGAGAGCACACGAGACCTCCGAGACAATTCAAGACAAGGACGCAGCCGCTATACCCGCATCAACCAACGGAACATCAGACATTTCACGGTAAACTTTTGGGTATTGTTAACATCCCACATCTAAAAGGATTTCCCTAGAGGAGGGCGCGTCGGGGAACTCTCGAAAGAAATCGTCGCTGGTTCGAAGGGAAATAGTCATGGGCAGCGAAGAAACAGCAGGAGAGAAGGTTATTCTATCTAAGGGGGAGTATAAGGGAGTAGAGAAACTTCTCAAGGCTTCCAAGGCCTCCAAAGTTCTAGAGGGCATCAAGAGCTGCTCTGATGTCGTCTTCTTGCAAAAGTCAAAGGCAATGCAGTACCTCATGGGGCACCTAGATCACAAGGATCCTGCAGTTGCTGCCGCAGTTGGCGAGGCCGTCTTCAACTTTTGTGCCTACCCCGAGCAGCCGTCTGACTCCCCATTTCCCTTGTTTTTGATCAACAAGAAGAGTAACGCTTGGAAGGGCCTCACGCCAATTGTTTCCCTGGTCAATGATCTGGGTAACGAGCTTTCCGGTAGCTTAGGGTAAGTCCTAGAGAACGGGAAAAGAATAGAGAGAGGTGGAGTACAGTCGAGAACTGATAACCACTCCGCACAGGCTGAAAATATTCTCCCTCGTCGTGGAAAACCTCGTGGCACTGGACACAAGCTCCTCCGATACAAAAGTTCTGTTTGATCGATACAAGGCGGGAGGGAGCGCAACTGAGGGAATAATTCGCCACGCAACTACTGGTACTGGCGAGGAAATGTACGAGACAAGGCTTACGGCGCTTCGCCTTCTGCGCACCCTCTCAAACAGGGCCGACAGCTTTGAGTTTGAGCTGCCAGTGTCGGCGGTGCCTTCTCTCCTTGCCGTGGGTATTCTGTCTTGTAATTGCCCCTCGTTTAACGCTGGATCGCTCTAGTGTGCCATGAACTCATTCTTGCGACGACAACACGACGACAGGCGCTCGCGGCAACCCTAGCTGATAGGGTAGAGGAAAGCGATAGATCAGAGACCATCGACGAGAGGTTGATGATTATCGTAACGCTTCTTAGGAGCGTTGTGTCTTTGAACGATGCTAGAGAGCATATCGCTGCGTACATGCGGGCATCCATGAATGGGGTCGCGGAGCATGCACAGGAAAGCGAGGTCATTGAGGGGAAAGAGGACAAAGCTTCTTTGCAGACCCTTTCAGAACCGCGCGTCTTCGAAGAGACCGTGGCCCATGGAATGGAAAAGATTCTTACCCTGAAAGACTCCGGAGACGGATTAGATGGAGAAGAGTTCGAGTCCTGGTCGGCGTCACTGCTTGCTGCTGCGACTCACGTCGAAGCTGGCCTTGCGTGCTCAGCCTTTACCTTTTCGCACGTTATCGCAGCCTGGGGCACAGTACCAGCAGATATTGAGAAAGGAAATGAGATTGACGAGGCCAAGGAAGAAGAGGGGCAAAAGGAAGGGCAAGAAGAGGAGGATAACGCTACCGCCGCGGAAGCAGGAGAGGAAGCAGAAGCTGTTGTCGAGATGGAGGAGGAACTGCCAGTCCAGTCCAAGATCGCACTCTCCCTCCTCTCGATGGCCAGAAAGGTTCTTCTCGAAAGTCAGGCCATGTCCGAACTCGCCGGGGCGGCTGGTGGGGAGAATGTCTTTTCGAGCAAACTTCGAGAGGCGATATCCATGTCGTGCGAGTGCCTGGGACGAATCGTAATTGGTGACAAGATAGCCCGAAAGGCGGCGCAAAACGGCGAGCACGAAGATTGCTGTGTGGATGTGCTCCTTAACATGATCAAGACCGGAGCTGGTGGTGCGTCTTTTGGGCATTATGATAATGGGAAAGAAGGCTGGGGTGGGAAAGGGTAGCACCGAGGGTAGCAATGCACACGCAACTCACCACCACATTTAATAGTGAACAACACCGACAATATGGACTGCTCGGAAAGAGTTCTAAATATCCTGTGCTCCGACGAAAGTGGAGCATTCGAAGCAAAGTCGCTAAATACAGAGGGAAAGGGTCTGACGGCGCAAAAGGTTGTCGAACTGCTCAGCTTAAGATTAGATCCAGCAGTCATTCTCAAGGGAGTAAGTTGTTGTCAGAGTTCAACGATAGGAACGAAGAGAGGTCGCGCAACTTACGCTCTCGTGACCACAACATAACCGTTCCAGCTGCGAATGATGATCTGGATCCTCGGCACGACTGGGTCTGCTGGTGCCCTCTGCGGTGTGCAGGTGACCCACCCTGCCGGCGAGGACGTTGAAGAGGAGCAACAGAGTCTATTCCCCGCCCTCGCATCTCTTTGCTCATCTGGAGACGATCAGAATGTATCGACGAAACAGATTTGCTACGCGGCTCGCTGCTTGTGCATGCTTGCGTCTCAAGATATGAGCCCTGCAGCTCGTGGCCTCATTGATGAGGCCGTTGTGAAACCGCTATCATCCGTCCTCGGACGGGGTGAAGCAGCTGCCGAGGTCTCTCTTTACGACCCTATGGAGACCCCGTGGCCGAGTGAGAAAGCCATAGAAGAAGGGGCAGGAACAATGGAAGACCAGGCGGCGCAAGAATCAAAGCAAGAAGCCGAAGGGGAAGAAGACGCAGAACCGCTGCCGGGTTCCTTCACCCCACGTTCCGAGGCTGCCGCGGCCCTGCGCGCACTCAAAGCACTATCGACCACGGCCAGCGTCAAGTCATTTGTCCAATCCGAGGAGTGGCCAGAAGACCTCGATCGAGAACAGCCCGAAGCTGAAGAAGGGAATGGGGATGAGGAAGGGGACGATCCGGTTGCAAAGACGCCGCCCTTCGTCCTTCCCTCTGGCTTTGTCATGGTTAACGAGGCCTTTTTTTCTGTGACCACGGTCATCTTTGGCGCGCTGACGAGCGAGAGCACGTGCCGGTCTGCCAATCTGGAAGACTCAGTGCGTGTTGCGCTCTTCGAGATTGTCGCCGAAATGGCTGCCGTTGATGGCGGACTCGAGAATATTCTCACCCCATTTCGGCCATCGGAGGCTGCAAAAGGCGATGAAGAAGATGCTGAGGCCAAGGCTGGCGACGATGGCAACGAGGGTGACGAGCCTGGCGGACCCATGTTCATCGCCAAGCTCGCTTACGACGAGAATCACTTTCACGACGCCATTCTGAAAGTACTGATTGCCACTATTAAAGGCATGGATGGGGCCTCGAGCTCTCAACGCCTCGTTGCCATAAGGGCTCTCATGGCGCTCACATCTGTTTCGTCTAACGATGCAGCGCTACAGTCCCTCGAAGCCGACCACCTTGCTCAGAGCGCAATCTTGAAAGGTGTCTTGGGGCATTTAATTGCGATCAAACTGAATACGAGCTTGGACACTGATACGACTGCAGAGGGTCAGGAAGACGAGCTGGATGACGAAGGCAAGAGCGAAGGAAAGGAGGCGCCATCTCTGACGCTGGTGGCACAGCTCAAGAATGCAGCGTTCGAGCTGTTCACCTTTCTTGCCTCGAGGGGTGAAGTCCGAGAGGAGCACTTCCGCGAGCAGCAGCGCAAGGCGGATGAGGAAGCAGCTGCGGCTGCGGCGTGAGTTTGTTCTTCTTCTCTCTTCTATCCTTCTACGTGTTTCATCGTGCTGACAAATGTACGATGCATGTACAACTCTTTTCAGTGCCGCGGCCGCTGAAGCTGCAGAGTCAGGGGAAGTTCAGGGTGAGGATGAGGCCGAGGTTGACGGAAATAATGCCGAGGATGACGCTGATGATGACAAGGAGGGAAAAGATGACGACAGGTGGATGGAGCTTGACGAGTGCCAGGGCCCGTGGAAGTCTCACTGGTCTACTCTACTCAATGTCCCGTCCATAATCCCCGAGTGCAATATCACCTCCCCGAAAACGCCGCTTCAGATCGCGATCATGGGTGGTTCCCGCTCCGCGGTTAGCATGCTACTACGCTCAAACTGTAATTGCAATGTGCAGGATGCGGATGGCGTCACGCCACTTATGAGCGCTCTCTCTGCTGGTGAGGATAAGATCGTGGCCGATCTCATCTACGAGGGCAAGGCCAACGTGAACGCTGTCGATAACAAGGGCAGGACGGCGCTCCAGTATTCGTTCGCGGCAGCGCCCCGCCGAAGGGCTGGCAGTATCATTGCGAAGACGGCTCTCGCGTTAGTATTTTGTTTGCTCAGTCGTGCCATTATTGCAAGTGCGTCAGCTTACGTCGACATATTTTCCCTCTTCTATCTCCTCTCCCTCTCGCTAGGGAGGCCAAGGCTAAGGGCACCGACCTCAAGAGCGAATCGGCGGCAACGACCAATGTTGAGGGTAACGCGAGGCTTGTCAGGAGCCTCCTCTACGCCGGTGCCGACGCGATGGTCTGCGACGCCGAGGGGCTCTATCCACTACACTGGGGCGCTTCTGGGACGACCGTCACTGCAGTGGTCGGATTGCCTAGCATTCCATGCGTGCTCACCTGTAATGGGGCCGCCGCTTGGTGCTGCACCGAGTTGCTAGAGCACGGCGCGAGGATCGACGCATGCAACGCGAAGGGTCAAACTGCTCTGCACATGGCTTTTGCGCATAACAACTGCGACTTTGCGAAGGCACTTCTTGGTGCGGGTTGCAACCCTTTCATCGTCGACGCTGACGGCAACCTTCCTCTGCACATTGCGTGTTTGGGATGGTGTCAGGGCGCGGACGCGCTCATTCGTGAAGTCGTTCGCCCGGGAGAGAGCTACCCTGTTCTCGAGGGCCTTTCGCTGTGCACCAACGATGAAGACGTGGCTCAGGGTCTCTCACGGAACGAAAATGAGGCAAAGCGCGTCGAAGCCGTCATCGATGAGGCCCTGGTCGAGTGCCTTGAACCGTCTTCGATCTCTAAGAAGCAACTTACAACGAGCGAGATTGTGAACCGGAAAAATGCATTTGGTTGTAAGTTTCACGGTGTGAATCTCTCCTCTCCTGGCAGACGCTCGCAATGTCCCTTCAACTGATTCAATGTTTACTATCACACCATTCAACGCGCGTAGACGCACCAATCCATTACGCTGCAGGCGCAGGACTGGAAGCCGATATCGACGCCCAAATCTGTGAGAGGTATGGCGCCCTCTTAGATGTTGATTTCAATCGTGACGGCATCATCTCCGATGACGAGAAGCAATTGTCTGCGATCATGCGCAAGTATCAAGCGGTACACGGCGAGGACCTCGACAAGGATGGCACAGTCACCATCGATGAGGCAAAGCTTTCCGAGGTTATCCGAGAGCAGATCGTCTGTTCCCTTCTCAGCGACGAGTTCGGCGCCGATCCAAACCTCCCCGGACCCAATTCGATGACCGCACTTCACTACTGTGCAAAGCATACATCGTACAACTCGAAATCGCTCGAGCACACGATTGCTGCGGATCTTGTGAATGCGGGGGCGGACTTAGATGCGGTCTGTACATGGGGCAACGACGATACAAACAAGGTTTGTCTCTATTCGCTTTGTGCATTGCACGAGTTTTGTGATGCACTCTCTTCCTCTTTCTCATCCTCTTTCTCTCTGTGTGTGTCTCTGTCTCTCTGTCTCTCTGTCTCTCCCCTTGACCTCACCGTTCTTCAACTTCCTGTATTTGCCCTTTCGCCAAAAACAAACGAGACAGTCAAAGTACACCCCACTGCATTTTGCAGTAGAAAACAATGCATCTCTCGCAGTCCAGCTTCTCTCCGAAGGAGCCTCAGTGATGGTCAAGACGGCGGCACCACCGCTCTTGCTCTTCGCAGCAACGCAGACCTACGAGGACGATGCCCTCCTCAAAGTGATTGGATGTCTGCTCGCGATGATGGAAGAAGAAATGAGAGAATTGGCGGAGGATTCGAACGAGAATAGGGCAATGCCCATCCCAGTGAACATCATGGCGGGGCCAATGTCTCCGGCAGATTTTGCTGGAGCTACAGCGCTAATTGTAGCGGCAAGGAAAGGTAACACAAGCGTCGTCCGGATCCTTCTGTCCTGCGAGGGCATTGAACCGAGCCGAAGTGCATCTTCATCGAAGCAATGGCCAGCATCGGTTCCGTACGTATCTACGAGCGCATTGCATGCAGCAGCTGAGAATGGACACGCAGCTGTGGTCTCGCTTCTACTTGCCGATGGTAGGATTGACGCGCTTTGCACGGATGAGGACGGCGAAACCGCGTTTCACCTCGCGGTGCAGCACTCGCACGTTGAGGTCATTAATGTTTTTTGTGACGCGATCGTGGAGGGCGGCATTTCGAAGAGCGTTCTCTACGCAGAGAATTCTGATGGAGAGTCTCCTCTCATTGTCGCTGAGCGCCGCAACGTCTCGATCAAGTCGGGCGTTGACCTCGCGATGGCGCAGACCTCGGGCGTTGAGTGGGACAATGAGGCCGAGGCAGCGCGTTCCGATGCCATAACATTACGGCTGCTGGGCCTGCACAGCTGGCTGGAGGGTGGTGGGAAGAGCGGGGAAGAGGAACAGAAGGAGAAGGAGGGAGTGGACGAGGCGGGTGATGGTGAAGCCGAAGGCAAGGGCGGGGAAGAGCAGGAGCGCAAAGAGGAGGAGGGAGCAGAAGCTATTGAAACAGAGGGAAAGGAAGAAGGAAACGAAGAAAAAGGAGAGGAGGAGAAGGAGGAGCAAGAGGTGGCGTTAGAGAAGGCGGAAGAGCTTGAAGCAGTGTCTGCGAGCGTCGACCAAGGCATCCATCTCCACCCGTGCTTTGCTCAGGGAAAGGTGTACGACCCACGCGAGGACGCAGGTGCTGTTACAGCAAGTCAGGACGAAGTTGAGGAGTGAAAGGGCGAGAACAGAAAGAACGAGAAAAAGAAAAGAAAAAAAATAAGAAATAAGAAACTCTTTGTACAACTTCAATCTAACAGTGTCCGTGACAGTTTCATCGATGGCATCTTTGGTAGTAATTCTGTCCCGCTTTTGATCCTCTAATGGCCAACGCACAGCACCTCCCCATTGGCGAGACCCGCCACCACCAGGTCGCCCCCCGCGCCGTGCGTCGCAACCGCAGTCACCATAGCCTCGGTCGGTACGGTGAACGTGTCGAGCCGTGAGCGTCCGGACGCGGCGACGCCACTCCTCTCCCCAGAGGCGATGCTCGTCGACTCCCAGCGCTCGGCTGCCCTCGCCTCTGCTTCTGCCAATCGAGCTGCAAGCCCTGGCCTTCGCGGCTCCGCTGCGCTCGATCCTCCTGCTGGTGCTGATCCTAACCCTCTCCCGCCGATAACGTTGTCTTTCCTGCGCCGCTTGTTTCGCCGCTGCTCTTCCGCTCGGCGACGAAGTGACTTTATTTCAGCTTCGAGGACGCGACGGCGCGCACGCAGAAGCGCGGAGGGGAGGGATGGCAACGACGACGACGACGACGAAGAAGAAGAAGATGATGATGATGAATAAGAAGAAGAGAGTGTGTGAAGGCACAGGCCTCCAGCGCCCGAGCCTGGAGCGACGAGAGTGTCTCCTCCCAACGCCCAAGCCACGGCTGATGATGAGAAGGGAATGCCACGCTGACGCTGCCGCTCGGCTCGCTGTCTCCTCATGCGCTCTTCGCGAGACACGAATAGAAGGGGACCGCCGATCCCGAAATCTTCTCCCCGTTGGACAATGGTAGCATCTCTCGCGCTCGTGCTTGCAGAAGAAGAAGAGGAGGAAGAGGAAGAGAAAGAAGAAGAAGAAGAAGAAGGGTGCGATGACGAGGAGGAGGAAGAGGGAACGACCCTGGCACCAACCGTTGTCCGCCTTTGCCAGTCCACGACGAGTATGTCGCCAGAGCGCAGTCGCAGCGCAAGCTCGCAACCTCTTCCTAGTCCTGGCGACACGGCCATGCCCCTCACTGTAGAAGTGGAGCCGCAAGGTTGTGACCTCGGGTCAAGCGATTCCACTTTCCACGAGCCCTCTCGCCAAGGAAGCGCTGAGACAGAGACAGACGCAGATGCAGATGAACAAGATGAAGATGATGAAGATGATGAAGATGATGATGAAGTAGTAGTAGTGATAGAAGAAGCCATCGATGCCACAGTCTCCGAGCGCACAGGCGAGGTCGCGTCGTTTCGTCGTAGGTCCCACTGCACGACGCAACCAGCGTCGCCAGCCACCACGACGGAGGAGTTGAAGGCTTGGCCACCCCTCCCACCGCCGCCGGCAACCGAGCTCGGGAGGAGCGCGAGAGAGTTCAAGCCGACGCGGCCAGCGAGCCTGTGACTTCTGGAACCGCGGCCTGCTTTCCTTCGCCCTGATCTGCCGGAGCCGACGCCCCTAGCATTGTTGCCGAAGCTGCTAAAGCCAACGGAAGAAGAAGAAGAAGAAGAAGAGCCGAATGAAGCGAACCCGCGAGGACGACGAGTGCCGCTAGTTGCCGCTGCCGCCGCTGCGCTCGCCGCTTGGCCTGCGCCGCTGCCGCTGCCGTTGCCGTCGATCTCCCACTGCGGCCGAGCAGCAGCCTCTGCAGAGCGGCAATCCCAGAGCTTGAGCTTTCCATCCGAGCAGACGGCGAGGAGCTCGCTCCTCCCCGGTCCGACAAACGCGATGTCGCGCGCGTGGACGCTGCTGTCACCGGCAGAGAGGACGATGGAAGGCGCGGTGGCGAAAGATCCGAGGTCGTACAGCGGGATGGACGGGGAGAGGTCGAGGCAGGCTGCGATCGAGTCCCCAGACCACGCGAGCTTGGTCACGCCGCGAGGGCACTGCACCGAGTGAACAGGCTTTAGTCGAGCAGAAGACGCGACGCCCGCGCCAAAAGCTGCGTTCGCAACAGCGGAAGGGCGGTGGTACGCGAAGCTCATGCCCAAGCGCACGCTGGGTCCGCACCCAGCGCGGGAGGATCCAGCACAGCCGCTCTCGGACCGAGCGCGCGCGTTGCCGAGCGCGATGCGAAACGTTGCGTACTCGTCAAAGTCGTACACGCTTACCACGCCACTGCGCGAGTACGCGTTCGAATAGAGAAAAGGTGAGCAAGCGAGCGAACACACAAGCGAGGGGGGCACAAGATTGCGGGAAAGCGCGCAGGGTAGCGGGCGCGCGCGGGTGCCTCCCTTGCTCCGTCGACAAAACGCAAGCACTTACTCGCTCGATCCCGCAGCCAACAAAACGTCCGACTCGTCAAAGGCGAGGCACGAGCAGACGCCAGCAGGTCGATCGGGATCAGAAGCAGAGACCAAGGGCCACATTCGCGCGGGCAAGGCCTCGTAACGCTTGGCCACGCTCCGGCCAAACTGCTGTCGCCCGCGCGCAGAGATGCGGCCGCGCACACCTCGCTGGAGCAACAACCTCGCGTGGTTCATCCTACGCATCGACGCTGCCGCTGCCGCAGCCGCTCGATCGCGTTCGGCGTCTTCCTCCACCTCCAGCCGACGTAGCATTCGGCGAACGTCAAGCTCCTGTCGTGCCAGGGACTTTGTCGCGCCATGGGCAGAGAAGCCCTGGACGTTGGTCACGTCTTGCATTAGGACATTTCTTTGCTGTAAATTGGTAAATTCCCGCCATCACCCCTCACCCGCCAGAATCATGATACATGATACATGATGATACATGATACACCGATTTTCTGATGAAGGGTAGATAGTTTTACGGGCAATATTGTATAAGAACAATGGATTTACAACGACCATGAGGTTGCCTCTCCCAAGCACGAGCACTTTCTCTCAGCCCTTCTCTTCCTCCCGATCCCCAGCCCCGCGCTTCATTCGGAGACGAAGCACCGATAGCTCTACTTCTTGCGTCTTCACCTTGCCCTCAAGCGCCTTGACTCTGTCTCGTAGCGCCTCTTTCTCCACTTCTGCCTCCTTCGTCTTTCCAAGAGAGACCTCGAGCTCATCCTGAAGCAGCTCGAGCTTCTTTTGCATCTCTTCGAACAAGTTGCGAGATACCTCCGAATCATTGTCGAGCTCGAGAGAGGAAGATGACGGGTCTTTCTTTTGATCCTTGAGCTTCTTTGCGTCGTCCACGGTGGTGAGAGGATAGAGCATCATGTTCACGAAAAGGCATGCTGTGAACGAGGACGGGACGAGCCCACCAAAGTCCATATTGAGCAACCAAGTGAGCCGCGTCTTGCCCCCATCTGCCGAGACCCCGACCATACCCTGATACTTCATCTTAACCCGGACAAAACCCGGTCGTTTCGTGAAGTAGAGATGCTCAACATCGTGGTTGTATGTGAAGAACCAACGGCCGCTTCCATCCCCATCGTCGACACCGACAACGCGCACATAGTCTTGGACGATGAACATGTCCCTGTCCGTCAGCGGCCTTAAAAATATGGGGCCCTCTTTAGTTGGATGCTTAGGCTCATGCATGACGGACACAACACTATATGATAACGTTTAACATACCAAGGAAGAGGTACAATGCGATAGTGTAAACACGTCGCTGTGTCCTGTTCTGTGCACAAGAATAATTGAAAACGAACCATAGCCGTTTTCTTGACATTCTCAGACAGTCCAAGCCGCTCTGAAATCTTCTGTAAATTTGAAATCTTGAACGTGCTCAGAAGTCCGTCGAAGCAGTCGTCTACGCTGTACGTTGTCTCCACAACGCTCCTCAACTGCTTTGCCGACGACCACTGTACATCGCGCTGCCAGATTTCTAGCCTAAAAAGAGGCGACGTGTTCAACGTGTTCAGCGTGAGTTGCAATTTACAATCGAGGGTGGTACAGTAAATTATGTGGCGTTTCTTAGCGTAAATGACGTACTCCGATGCGGACATTTCATGCGCATGAGCGGTCTTGCAGAAAAACTTCCACCCATCCTCCTCGTCTCGATCGGCGCGCGCCATCTCTCGCATACGCCCCCGAAAGTACGTTCGCTGGTCCTCGATCGTCTTGAACTTGCTCTTGTCCACGATGCAGTCGGACAGGCCCAAGTCTTTTGGCATGTTTGCAAAGAAAGGATCTTGGGCGTTCTCATCTTGCTCCTCCCCGACCTCGCCACCCATGCCGCCAGACGCGCTGTCCTTTAATTCACCCTTCTTCTTTGCCTCTTCGTTTCCTCTTTCCTTTCCCTTTGTCAGACCAATCCCATCCTCCGCCCACAGCCTCGCGCTTGTTGCGTTGCTCGACTGAAGGACTTCGATCGAGGTCACGCGGTAAAGGTCCATAAAAGCGGCAGACGTTGCCATCAGCGGCTTCATCCTCTCTTTCTCCGTTGCCTCGCGATACTTCACCTTCAAGACCCACATCATCACCCTCGCCTTTTTATCCTTGACAGAGTCGTGGCTGCCAAGGAGGTGCGCAACCTTCCACTGCGGGGCCAGAGACGTCACGAGCTCGACGTACTCCTTCATGGCGTCCTCTCGTTTCTTGTCCTTCTGCGAGCTCCAAGCTCGGAGCTTGAGCGTCTGGAGAGCGAGGGCGGAACCTTTGAGCCCGTGGAGATCGAAGTCCTCTCCTTGGTCGATATTCCCCCGCTGTGCCTGCATGAGCAAGCCGAAGAGCCGCAGCTTGGCGCTCGGGTGGATCGTGCCCGCACCCATGCCCCGGACAAACCTTGCCGCCTTGACAAAGATCGTGAAAGGGTCGTCTTTCTTCTTGTTTTTGTTCCGCCCCCAACGACCTTGGAACCTGTTGGGCTTCTTCTTCTTCAGCTTCAACTTCCTC
>JACLAD010008981.1_pt1 | contig 12338 bp, 10 predicted proteins | sample 8027901 | NCBI WGS metagenome assembly JACLAD01 (sample SAMN15725071, study PRJNA655200) | protist metagenome | isolation source: fluorescence activated cell sorting (FACS) single amplified genomes of... | place: Spain: Blaines Bay Microbial Observatory, Mediterranean Sea | collected 2016-07-05
TCTTATATTTTATTTATTTATTAAAAAGAAATAATGGTTCTATTTTATTCATTGGTTTAAATACAAAAGGTGATGAAAATGAGAGCTTTTTAAAAATGAAAATAAATAAATTAATTGAAAAAAAAGTAACTCAAAATTCTAATTTTGTGTTTATAGAAAAATTTAAAGAAGGTTCATTAACCAATATTACAAGTTCTTCTTCTTTAAAAAGTAAATTTAATGGTAAATGGCCTAATTTAGTAATTACTTTTAGTAAATTAAGCAGGAATAACCTTCAAGAATTTTTTCAATATGGTATTCCATTATGTTCGTTAATTAACGATGAAAAAATGTTACAATATATTGATTATCCTTTGATAGGAGATTCAGATTCTTTACAGTCAGTTATTTTCTATTTAGATTTAATTAATTATACATTGAATAAAGATTAAATAATGTCTAAACCTTTTTCATTAAAATATAAAATCTGTTATCAAAATAAATTAAATTTTTGGGGTTCTACCAAAATTTTGAATTTCAAAAGAAAAAAATGGAACTCTATAAAATTTAGAAAAAAAGAAGTTAATTTTTCACCTATATTTTTCAGTGGTAAAATTAATTTACGTCATTTTTTTAAAAATATCTTATTTTTAAAAAGATTCCTACGATACTATTCATGTAGGATTTCTTCTTCACAACTTAAAAAAATATTTCGTTTATCCAAAGGTAAAACACTTCGTTTTATACATTTTTTAAATATATTAGAAAGTCGTTTAGATGTTGTTTTATTTAGAGCTGGGTTTTTTAGTACAGTTTTTGAAGCTCGTCAGTTCATTCTTCATAAAAATATTTTATTAAATGGGCAATTGGTAAATAATCCAGGCCATTTTTTAAAACCCTATGATTTGGTTAAGATAAAAAAATCAACATCTGTAGATAAAAAAATAGCTGAAGGTGATTTTCGCTTTAATATTTTATCTCAAGGTAGAAAATTTAGTCATTTAGAAGTAAATTTCAATACTTTGAGTATCATTTATTTAGGCTCATTTAGTAAACAAAATCTTCCTTTTGCTTCAATAGAAGGTTATCATTTTTTAGATTATCTTTATTATTAAAAAAATATATATGCAATTACTTTTTTTTCTTTTTTCAAGTATTGTAATTACATCTGCTATTTTAGTAATTAGTTCTTGAAACCCTGTTCATTCATTATTATTTCTTATATTAGCATTTGTGAATTTAGTTTTTTTATTAATCTTACTAGAAGCAGAATTTTTAGCTTTGGTATTTTTAGCAGTTTATTTAGGTGCTGTAGCAGTTTTATTCCTATTTGTAGTTATGATGTTAAATGTTAAAATTGTTGAATTGAGTAAAGATTTAGTACACTATTTACCTATGACAGGTATTCTAGGTTTTTTACTTTTTATTAATGTTTTAGCTTGTATAAATTCTGACTTGATTAGTTTAATCAATGTAGATTTTTTAAATCAATCATTCTATCTTAATTGGTTTGAATATGTAGATTTCGTATCGACAGTAGATTACTTTGGTCAGCTATTATATACATATTATTTTTATTTTTTTTTAGTATCTGGTTTAGTTTTATTAGTAGCTATGATTGGGGCCGTTATTTTAACATCTCAAGTTAAAGATCATAATACTAAAGAACAATTTATTCATGAGCAAGTTACACGTAGTTGTGATAACTCTATATTTTTAGTAACCGATAAAAAAAATAATTAAATATTTAATGAAATTAAAAAATAATATTAGATTATTCAAATATAAATTTATTACTTTAATTATGGTTAGGGGTAATAAAGTTTTAGCAGAAAAACTTTTAAACAAAATTTTATTTCGTATCAAAAAGCGGTTACAATGTACTAACCCTTTAGAAATTTTATACTCTGTCTTTGAAGATCGAAGCCCACTATTTGAAATTGAATCTAAGAGAGTGGGTAAAAAAACTCTTTTAATACCATTTCCTATTAAAAGTAAAAGTCGTCGTCAACATTTGTTAATGAAAAAGATTGTAAGTGCTGCTAAGAAATCAAATGGATCTTTTACGGATAGCTTCAGCGATATTATTGTAGATTCTTTTCACAATAAGGGTCTTTTAGTTCAACAACAATCAGAAATGCATGATCTAGTTTTTACAAATAAATCACGGATAAATTTTCGGTGGTAATTTAAATTCAATATGCCTACAATTAATCAATTAATTAAGTATAGAAGAAAAAATTTTAAAAAAAAAATAAAAACTCCGGCTTTAGATTATTGTCCTCAAAAAAAAGGTACATGTTTACAGGTTTTAACTCAGACTCCTCGTAAGCCTAATTCAGCTTTACGTAAAATAGTTAAGTTACGTTTATTTAATGGTAAGACAATAAGAGCTTATATTCCAGGTGAAGGTCATAATTTACGTCGTTATAATGATGTATTAGTCCGTGGTGGTAGGGTTAAAGATTTACCAGGTATGAAGTATACTTTAGTTAGAGGAAAATATGACTTAGAGGGTTTAAATAATAGACGACAAGGTCGTTCAAAATATGGAGGTTTACATCCTAAAAAATAATTTATTTTGCTTAATTCAGGGACTATAGCTCAGGTGGTTAGAGCGCACGCTTGATAAGCGTGAGGTCGATAGTTCGAATCTATCTAGTCCTATTAAATTTTAAATTTAGTAGCGGGGTAGAGCAGTAGGTAGCTCGTTAGGCTCATGACCTGAAGGTCGAAGGTTCAAGTCCTTCCCCCGCTAAGTAAAAGTATCGAGGTGGCGAAATTGGTAAACGCATTAGATTTAGGTTCTAACGCTTGTATAAGCTTAGGGGTTCAAGTCCCCTCTTCGATAGTAAATATTCAAAATTTCCGTTAAATCAAAAAACTTTTGCCGTTTAGTGAAAGAATATTACTTTTTTAAAAGTATTAATTTATGTTTCGAAAAGTTTCATTATTTAAAGTTATTAATAATCATGGAATAGATTACCCAAGTCCAATTAATTTAACAATGTTTTGGAGTATCGGGTCTTTAGCGTTAGTTTGTTTAGTAGTACAGTTAATAACTGGGATTTTTTTAGCAATGCATTATACATCACATATAGATTATGCGTTTACAAGTATTGAACATATAATGAGAGATGTTAACAATGGTTGGTTAATGCGTTATATTCATGCTAATGGTGCGTCAATGTTTTTTATAACAACTTATGTTCATATGTTTAAAAATTTATATTATGGATCATTCACAGCACCACGTCATTGGTTATGGATGTCAGGTGTTATTATTTTTCTTTTAATGATGGGTACAGCCTTTTTTGGATATGTGCTTCCTTGGGGACAAATGAGTTTTTGGGGTGCAACTGTTATTACAAATTTAATAGGTGCTCTGCCTTTAGTAGGTCCGTGGGTTTTAACTCTATTATGGGGAGGTTTTGCTGTAGATAATCCAACATTAAATAGGATATTTAGTATTCACTATTTATTACCTTTTGTAATTTTAGGTTTAGTAATTGTTCACTTAGTTTTATTACATATGAATGGAAATAACAATCCATTAGGTATTGAAACAAAAACAGGATTTGTTCCATTTTATCCTTATTTTATCATTAAAGATGCCTTTGGTATGATTTTATTATTTATAGTTTTCTGTTTCTTTGTATTTTTCTTTCCTAATTATTTAGGGCATTCAGATAATTATATTTTAGCAAATCCTATGGTTACTCCAGCACATATTGTTCCAGAATGGTACTTTTTACCTTATTATGCTATTTTACGTTCAATACCTCATAAATTATTGGGTGTTTTAGCAATGTTTGGTTCAATTCTTGTATGGTTAATCATTCCATTTTTAATGCCAAAATTACATATTCGGAGTTCATTATTTCGGCCTATTGTACGTAAATTATTTTGGTTCCATTTCTTTAATTTCTTATTATTAGGATGGATTGGTCAAAACGTAGTAGAAACTCCTTTTATAGAAATTGGACAATTCTGTACAGTATTTTATTTTTTATATTATTTAGTTTTTTTACCATTATTTAGTCGTTTAGAATACGATTTATTATTACAAGGTAAATAATTAAATATTTTATTTTATAATGAGTAATATTTATAATTGGTCATCTCGATGGCTTTTTTCTACAAATCATAAAGACATAGGAACATTATACTTCATTTTAGGTGGTTTTTCAGGTGTAGTGGGTACTATGATGTCAATATATATGCGGTTAGAATTATCACAGCCAGGTAGTCAAATTTTTTTAGGAAATTATCAGTTATGGAATGTTATTATAACAGGGCATGCATTTATTATGATTTTTTTCATGGTAATGCCAATTATGATTGGAGGTTTTGGGAATTGGTTAGTACCTCTAATGATTGGAGCTCCTGATATGGCGTTTCCTCGATTAAATAATATTAGTTTTTGGTTATTACCACCAGCATTACTTTTACTTTTAGGTTCTTCATTAGTAGAAGCAGGTGCAGGTACAGGTTGGACAGTGTATCCTCCATTAGCAGGTGTAGCTGCACATTCAGGTCCTTCAGTAGATTTAGCTATTTTTAGTCTTCACTTAGCAGGTGCAAGTTCTATTATGGGTGCTTCAAATTTTATTACAACAATATTTAATATGCGAGCTCCAGGTATGACTCTACATAAAATGCCCTTATTTGTATGGGCTATTTTAATTACAGTTTTCTTATTATTGTTATCATTACCAGTTTTAGCAGGTGCTATTACTATGTTATTAACTGATCGTAATTTTAACACAACATTTTTCGATCCAGCAGGTGGTGGTGACCCAGTGTTATACCAACACTTATTCTGGTTTTTTGGTCATCCAGAAGTTTATATTTTAATCTTACCTGGATTTGGTATTGTAAGTCAAATTATTGAACGTAATTGTAAAAAAGTAATTTTTGGTTACTTAGGTATGGTTTATGCTATGCTTTCAATTGGTGTTTTAGGTTTCATCGTTTGGGCACACCATATGTATACAGTAGGTTTAGATGTAGATACTCGAGCTTACTTCGTGGCTGCTACAATGATTATCGCTGTTCCAACAGGTATTAAAATTTTTAGCTGGTTAGCTACAATGTGGGGTGGTACTATTAAAATGAATACTTCTATGTTATTTACAGTTGGGTTCTTATTTTTATTTACTGTAGGTGGTGTTACAGGTATTGTATGTTCTCAATCAGGTATTGATATGGCTATTCATGATACATATTATGTTGTAGCTCACTTCCATTACGTTTTATCTATGGGTGCTGTTTTCTCAATATTTGCTGGGTTCTATTTTTGGTTCCCTAAATTTGTAGGTAAAGAATTACCAGAATCATTAGGTCGAGTACATTTTTGGATTACATTTTTTGGTGTAAATCTAACTTTCTTCCCAATGCACTTTTTAGGATTAGCAGGTATGCCTCGTCGTATCCCAGATTATCCAGATGCATATGAAGGGTGGAACTATGTTGCTTCTTTTGGTTCAACAATATCAGGTTTCGGTTTAGTATTCTTTTTTTATATCATTTATGTTGCATTAACAACAGATAGTTGTAATACATCACAAAATGAAGCTAAAACTGTAACTATTATTAAGTAAATTAATCTTGATTAATAAAGACAGGCAAGTATTTACTTGCCTGTCTTATTTTTTAACTTTAACAATTTATATACAATTATGACAAATATTTATAACATTATTATTCAAAATCCTGTATTAGTTTTAATATATATGCTAATTATAATAGTTTCTTTAAGGTTTTTAGGTTATAGGTTTTCTACTAGATCCATAAGAAACGATAATGTACAGATAGGTACGTTAGATTTTTACTATCAAAAATCATTAGATTCTCGGTTTGGGTTTATTTATACAGGATTTTTTGTTCTGATTACTTTCTTATTTTTACATTTAGGTGATTCTCCTTTATTAGGTCCTTTTACTTTAATAATTCGTCCCTCTATATTTGTTTTTATAATTTGTTTATTTTTTTATAGAGTAGAGTGAAATATTTTTGAATCTTCATCAAAACATTTGAAAGGATATCAAATTTGAAAACTGTTTCGTAAAAGAGCTTGGAAGAGAATTAAAAATAATAGTCTTTTTTGGAATCAAAAGGGTGTAAACTATAGTTTATTCTTTATTATGTTTCTTGTTACACATTCACGTTATTTAAGAATGTTTAGTTTTATGTCTTTATGGATGCAGGGAACTTTTCATTTATTAATTGAATTTAAAATTTGAAATTACTTTAAAGAACGTAATATAGAAAAAAAATATCCACGAAATTTTACATTTAAAAAAGAAAAAATTTTAATTAAAAAGAAAGCGGGTGTCAAATTACCAAAAGATTTCGATAGGCGAAATTTTGGTATATTATCAGAAGCATTCGAAGCTTTTATTACAAAAGCAAAAAGTGGTCTTCCAAAAGATAAGGTTAAATTAGGCCATAAAATAAAAATACAACAAAAGCCTCCTGTGTCAAAAGAAATATTAAAAAAAACTAATGATAGATATAGTAAAATTTTTAATAAACCTAAATATAAAATTTATGATAAACAACTTAAATACAAAGTTTTTGATAAAAACTCTATCAAAGGAAATACGAATTGGTGGCAACGTTTCAAAGAGTCAACTGATCATAATTTATTTAGCAAACAGGCCCTTTATCTAACTATGTCAACAGTAGTAGGTTTTTCATTAATGTTGACTATAGAGTATATAATACCAGGTACAGCTAGTCTTAATACAGTCGAATTTGCTAAGTTTTTGACAGGTGGAAAGCCTTTTTTATTAGCTAATGGTGAGGAACTTGCATGGGCAGAGTATGTTTATAGATCCCTAAAAGGGGTAGCTTGTCCTGCGGCAGCTTCCTTTTTTAAGTACTGTGTAGGAAATGAGATTTTAATAAACCCTATGTATAAGGATGCATGTTATAATGTGGGCTTCGTCCCCACAAATGATGTACGTCAGTTAGGTTATGGTTCTGATTTCGTTAAGTTAGCTAAAGAAAGTTTTATTGAATATGGTCGTTTATTACATGCTCGATTAGTTGATGAAGAACAGTTAGTTTTGGATCAAATACGTAGTTCAGATCCTTTAGAACCTATTAATTTTCAATTATACAAGTCTGCAAAATTAGATTATACAAAGTTTGTTAATGAATATGAGACATATATTTCAAACCAAGACTATAAGCTTTCAAAAATAGAAAAAAATTATCTAGAATCAAGTTTGATTAAAATGAATCCAAAAGAGATAAGTGTTGTTGATAATCTTTTGATCTTAGATGATACAACGAATTCTTTAGAAAAATTCTTATATAGTTTAAAAGATAATAGTGATATCAGTGAAGAAAATAATATTTCTTCTTTAAAAAGTATTAAAGATAAGATTACTACTTAGATATTTGCATTTACCCGCCTTATCTAATTCAAATATTACAAATATATAACAGGATTTGATAAATAAAATTATTAAGTTCATATTTATACAAACTAATGTATTATTTACTAACAAATAACCCCTTAATAACTATTATAACATTATTCACATTTATATTTACTATTCGATTTTTATATTACAAAAATTTAGGTTGGAAAGTTTTTCGATGAAGAATCTGGTGAAAACTTAACCAAAAGTACGTTATATTATACTATAAAATACCATTTGCCTCGGTTCTTGTTCTTATTATGATTGGTACTAATTCACCTCTTCTTCGGGCTTGTGCTATATGGGTCTTCCTTATGTTTATAGGTATGCTTTTACGTTACGAATATATAACTTTAATGTATAGTTGGATATGTGAGTTTAATAAAAAATACCCTAAAAAATTTTTAAAAAAGTATTAACGATAAAATAACTTAACTTTTTATATACAATTATGATAGACTTTTACAATAAGATCATTCAAAACCCTACATTATCTTTTATATACATATTAATGACAATAGTTTTCTTAAGATTTTTAATTTATAGGTTCTCTACCAGATTTATTAGAAATAATGATGCACATATAGGAACATTAGATTTTTATTATGAAAAATCATTAGAGCCTAATTTTAGGTTTATTTATACAGGAGTCTTCGTTACAGTTACTTTTTTATTTTTATACTTAGGCGATTCTCCTTTATTAAAGCCTGCTACGTTAATAATTTGTCCTGCCATATTTGTTTTTACAATTTGCTTATTTTTTTATAGAGTGGAGTGAAATATTTTTGAATCCTCGCCAAAATATTTTAAAGAATATCAAATTTGAAAACTGTTTCGTAAAAGGGCTTGGAAAAGAATTAGGAATAATAGCCTTTTTTGGAATCAAAAGGGTCTAAACTACACTGTATTATTTGTCATATTTTTTCTTACACATTCATTTTATTTAAGACGTTTTTGTTTTTTATCTCTATGGATGCATGCAGCTCATCATTTGCGAATTGAGTATAGGATCTGAAATTATCTTATAGTACGCAATATAGAAAAAAAATATCCACGAAATTTTCTAATTAAACAAGAACAATTTTTAATTAAAAAGAATAGAGGTATAAGCGAAGAAAATAATATTTCTTCTTTAAAATTTATTAAAGATAAGACTACTACTTAGATTAATCTAAGTAGTAGTTTCTTTTTTCATTTACTAATTAATAAACTTTAAGTTTATTAATTTATTCTAATAAAAGAATTTGGTCCTGGTTCAGAATGAACGCTAGTAGTATGCTTTACACATGCAAGTTGAATGTTTATTTTAAAATTAAACATAGCGAACGGGTGAGTAACATCTAAGTATTTACTTTATATACGGGGATAATTATATTGTTAGTTTACTAATAAGAATCGTTTTGCGAGTAAAAATACCCTTAAAAGAATTTCATAAATTTGATATAAAAAAAGCTTAGACAATGTTAGATAGTTGGTGAAGTAATGGTTTACCAAGTCAAAGATGTTTAGTTGATCTTAACGGATGTACAACCACATTGGGACTGAGACACGGCCCAGACTATTATAGGCTGCAGTGAGGAATATTGGACAATGAATGAAAATTTGATCCAGCAATACTACGTAAAGTATGACAGCTATTATTTTGGTTGAAAACTTTTTTCATTAAAAAAGATAATGACTTTTTTAAAAAAGAAGCCCCGGGCAACTCTGTGCCAGCAGCCGCGGTAATACAGGGGGGGCAGGTGTTATTCTACGTTATTAGGCGTAAAGCGTCTGTAGGTTATTTAATTGGTTAAAACAGAAAGGCTATAGCTCAACTATAGAAAATGTTTTAAAACAGCTTTATTTGAGTTTAACAGAAGATAATAGAATTCTTAAAGTAAAGATAAAATTTTTTGATATTAGGAGGAATTCCTTTAGCGAAGGCGATTATCTAGGTTAATACTGACACTGAGAGACGAAAGTATAGGGAGCAAATGGGATTAGAGACCCCAGTAGTCTATACTGTAAACGATGAATGTTAAATATTAGGTTTTTTAAAATTTAGTATTAAAGCTAACGCGTTAAACATTCCGCCTGAGAATTACGGTCGCAAGATTAAAACTCAAAGGACTTGACGGGAGTTTAGACCAGCGGTGGAGCATGTGGTTTAATGCGATAATACGCGCGAAATCTTACCAATCTTTGAATATTATTTTTAAATTTTGAATAATACAGGTGTTGCATGGCTGTCGTCAGCCCGTGTCTTGAGATGTTATGGTTAACTCCTATCTTAACGGGCGTAACTCTTATTTTTTATTATTTTTTATTTAAATGCTTAAATAAAAAAAGTTAATTAAAATAAAAAGATGTCTAATTAAAGTTAGAGGAAGAAAAGAATCACGTCAAGTCCTTACGGCCCTTATGGATTGGGCTATACATGTGCTACAATGGTATTTACAAAAAGAGGCAACTAAGTAATTAGGAGCAAATCTTTAAAGAATATCTAAGTTCGGATTATAGGTTGTAATTTACCTATATAAAGTTGGAATCGCTAGTAATCGTAAATCAGCATGTTACGGTGAAAATTAAAATATAAACTCTGTACAAACCGCCCGTCAAATCAGGAAAATGAATTGGTTTCGAAGTTTCATTTAAATGTTTTATGGTTAATTTCAATTAATCAAATTAAAATTTTTTTAATAGTTATTAAAGTATTTTCTTTATTTTTTATTAAAATTTTAAGCATTCATTTAATGTTATGAAAAATTGGTTCGTAATCGTGATTAAGTCGTAACAAGGTAGTCGTAGGGGAACCTGTGGCTGATATTTAAATCAATATTATTATAGTATAGTCATTTTGGAGATATAGCTTAATTGGTAGAGCATGTGTTTTGTAAACATAAGGTTGTCAGTTCAAGTCTGGCTATCTTCAAATTAATAAAAAAATAAAGGAAAATTTTAGCTCAACAATTTTTAGTTCTAATAGTAGGTTAATTCTACATATTATGATTTATATTTACAGAAATAAGTTAATGAAAAAACATTTAAAAGATTAAATGTATATTTTTAGAATTGAGTATATTATTAATTTTTTATATTCGTTAGAATATAAACAGACGAATTTTAGACAGAATTATTTTTATTTTTTTTTATTATTATTTTTAGCGAGCATCGATTAATTGGTAAATCTATTGACTTCCAATCAATTGCTACGGGTTCGAGTCCCGTTGTTCGCTATTTTATTCTATTATGTCAAGTATTTCTTTAGAAAGTAAAATCAAATCAAAATTAGATAGTTTTTTATCTAATAATGCAAATAAAGATTACTTTAATGATAAAGGTATAGTAATTTCTATTGGGGATGGTATTGCGACTGTTTACGGTTTAAACAGTGTACAAGCTGGGGAAATGGTAAGTTTTCCTAAAAGTATTAAAGGTATGGCTTTAAACTTAGAAAATAATCGTGTTGGTGTGGTTATTTTTGGTGATGATAAATTTATTAAAGAAGGTGCTATCGTACAACGTACAAATGCTATTGTTGATGTTCCTGTAGGTAAAGGTCTTTTAGGTCGTGTAGTAGATGGTCTAGGTTTACCTATTGATGGTAATGGTCCAATTGATAGTGACTCACGTATGCGAGTTGAGATTAAAGCGCCAGGTATTATTGCTCGTAAATCAGTAGGTTTACCAATGCAAACAGGTATTAAAATTGTAGATAGTTTAATTCCAATAGGGCGTGGACAACGTGAATTAATTATTGGTGACCGTCAAACAGGTAAAACAGCTATTATTTTAGATACTATTTTAAGTCAAAATAAAGGTGCATCAAGCCATTCTGCTTATTTAACAGAATTATTTGGTGGTAAAGCTTCAAGTGATAATGATTTATATTGTATTTATGTAGGTGTTGGTCAAAAACGTTCAACTATTGCACAAATTTATAGTATTTTAGATAAAAATAATGCTATGGACTATAGTACAATTGTAGCTGCGACAGCATCGGATGCTGCTCCATTACAATTTTTAGCGCCATATTCTGGTACAACTATAGGTGAATATTTCCGAGATAACGGAATGCATGCTGTTATATTTTATGATGATTTATCAAAACAAGCTGTAGCATACCGGCAAATGTCATTATTATTACGTCGACCACCAGGCCGAGAGGCTTACCCAGGGGATGTTTTCTATTTACATTCTCGACTATTAGAACGTTCATCACAAATGTCAGATGATCTTCAAGGTGGTACTTTAACAGCATTACCAGTAATTGAAACACAAGCAGGTGATGTTTCTGCGTATATCCCAACAAATGTTATTTCTATTACAGATGGTCAAATCTTCTTAGAAACAGAATTATTTAATGAAGGTCAACGTCCAGCAGTAAGTGTTGGTTTATCCGTAAGTCGTGTAGGTTCTGCTGCACAAATTGGGTTAATGAAGCAATCTACAGGTTCTATGAAGTTAGAATTAGCTAACTATCGTGAAGTACAAGCTTTTGCTCAATTTGGTTCAGATTTAGATGCCGCAACACAACAACAACTACGAAATGGTGCACGTTTAGTTGAATTATTAAAACAAAAACAATTCCAACCATTAGAAGTTGAAAAACAAATTGTTATTATGTTTGCAGGTTCTTTAAATAATTTAAATGTGTTAGAATTAAATCAAATTGAATTATTCGAACAAGAAGTATTAGATGCTTTAGAAGGACAATTTTCTTTCTTATCACATTTAAAAAACGCTAAGAAATTAAGTGAAGAAGAATTATTAGGTGTATATAGTGCAATTCGTGTATTAATTAAAAACCGATTAAATGTTTAATTCTAAATTAAGTTATGTTTTATAGTCCTTTAGAACAATTTGAACCCATTCCTTTTTTAACATTATTTTTAAATGAAATTAACTTTTCTATAACAAACGTTACAATAATTTTTATTTTTA
>JACLAD010006034.1_pt1 | contig 12334 bp, 16 predicted proteins | sample 8027901 | NCBI WGS metagenome assembly JACLAD01 (sample SAMN15725071, study PRJNA655200) | protist metagenome | isolation source: fluorescence activated cell sorting (FACS) single amplified genomes of... | place: Spain: Blaines Bay Microbial Observatory, Mediterranean Sea | collected 2016-07-05
AAAAGAGCAAGAGAGGACCAGATCGGTGCCGCATTCCCTACTCAGCTGTACGCACGCACGCACACACGCACGCCCCACCACAAGCACCCACACCCATACATGATCTCGGGTACACTGCGGTGACCTGCCCATCGTGCGCAGCGGCAGAAGCTGAGGCGAGGGAGGAGAAGCGACGACTAGACGAGGAAGCCCGGCGATCCATGCACGTGGCCAAAGACAAAGTGCACTACAGCAAAGAGTGAGCCCCGACCTTGGCACAGAATCGAGAGAGAGAGAGAATGTGTGGCACCGTGGAGTGTGGACTGAGCTTGGGTGCCTCACGCGCATCCTGTGCTCAGTTTTGGGAACGGGAAGGGACGACGAATGGAATCCGTGGACGACGATGAGGCGATAAGAGGCGCACTCATCACCATGCTGACATGTATGTCCTGTGGCAGATGTATAGGCGGTATCAGCAGAGCAAGTTGGTCCCTCCGGGGACGCGAGAGGTGCCTGCACTACATGGTGACTCTGTTGAGCACGCACTGTCAGGGTAAGTTCGAGTCCGGTGACCAGCGCATTCCGTTCGATGCGTCTATGATTCCCAGCAAGCCGTATACATGACGCATAGAGGCGTGGACCATGGGGACATGCATGGGAATCGGTCAGACACGTCAGACATGCCCGATGGACATCAACGCCGTCGACATCTGGGCGGGCATGCAATTTAGCTGGATGAGGGATTCCCGCGGCTTCCGGAAAGTACGCTGCGCCCGCACCGGCGTTGCGGGGGGGCGGGGATTCGCGGCGCTGGAATCACCCGAGCTGTCACCCGACCTATCACCCGACCATCGACTGTCTCACTGTCTGCCATGCGCCATTAGCTGTCACCACGCAAGACTGACAGCTGGAAGTAGATAACATTGATGAATCGATGACCCGCACGCATAATGTGCCAGATGCTGATGCCCCCTGGGCCCTCCTGCGAGTTCACTTCGAGTCCACCCCCACTAGATGGCTCCACACACACTACCACCGCCTCACTGCCCTCGAGGCACTCACGCCCGAGGCCGGAATTTGAAGTTCTCCTCCTGTTTGAGCTCCTGCAGCCGGCCGGGTATGTTCCAGGTGTACCCAAAGTGTGCCACCAAAGACACAGCCGCCCCCCAGGTGTAGCAGTGAAATGCAGTATTTGAATCATCCATAATACCTGCCGACAGCCTCTGTGAGCGCAGCTCGTTGGACGACGTGTGGCACCAGTGACGTAGCCCTTGTCCTGGCGGTGCTCGATCAGGAAAATATTGAGGCAGTATGCGGCCATCATCAACAGGCACATCGCCAGCTGGTTGGGTACACCCGCTGTGTACTTGAGCATGAACCTGAAAGCCGCACCACCGAGGGAGTGATGACAGTCTCGTGCTGCAGGGGCGAGTGTCCAGGCCGCACCTGCTCCGCGATCCAGTGGCGTTCACTATCATGAGTCCCACCTGTCGATGGTGGGGGGTCTGATGCCGGCGTGGCGTGGTGGCAGGGTGCGCGTCACCACGGTGGAGGTGCAGGTCGCCAGCGTGGGCAGTGACACCCCAGCGAGCTTGTGGTCTGCGGGACGAGCGCGCTCAGGACGGCGGCCACCCGCGACGTGGTCAGGTCAACGCGTGCTGGTCATAGAAGCAAACAACAGCGGGAAAGGCAACTAAGAGTGAGGGAGCGCAACTCACGCCAGAAGACTCGAGCGGGGGTGTAGTACAGTCCAAACCAGCACAAGGTCGCTCCCACCTATACGCAGCAGTGAGCACGTGACACTTTCGTGCTATCGCAGTCGGTGGTGGCACCAGCGATAAAACGAAGAAGCCCACGTTCTTCGAGTCCTCAGCGAGAGCGCTCCCGATGAATTGCCCTTTCCCCATCCTCGCTGAGAGCTGCGCTTTTGATGCGGAATGGAGTGGGAGGACCGATGCGTTTGTTTTGTTTTGGAATTTTTTTCACTGAGCCCTGGCGCGTATTTAGATGTGTGAGAACATACATTAGCGTGAAGTGAGAGATACGGCTGACCGCACGCCGTGTTGAGGACACGCACTACTACGCTCTTGCATTTCTAATCACTCGTGTCACGACATTCTAGGGTGAGGTGTTAGACGCGTATTCTGCGCGCAGACCTCTCGTCCGCGTTCCGCGAAGGGAACCCGCGGCTATGCCATTGCGGCGGGCTTGGGGCAGGCCCGCCGACTCAACCTACACCAGGCCCACTGCAGTTCGAATCGAGAACGCCTGATTCAGGCCCTGAACGGGAACTCGGCCAGTCTCGGGGAAGCGGGCCAAAAAAACAAAGGTTGGGACTGCTGAAAATGGAGTGACCACTGTAGTGGCTCATGGATTGGCCCTAGCACTGTTCACGGCTATGAACACGGTACAGCTCACGGAGGTGCCGGCGGAGGAGCTCGCGTTCATGACGCAGGAGCGGAGGAAGGACATTTCCAGAGACTGGCTTCAAGAGTGACACATATACACCTATTCTACACACTTATTGGGTCCCTGAGTGCCTCACGACGGGGTTTTTTTGCTTCGCAGTGAACTGCACCGTCCAAAGCCGCACAAAAGGAAAATCAAAGCCCCAAAGCAGAAGGTGCGCCACTCTGACCATCATAACTGCACTGATACCGTCACCACTGAGCTAATCCGTCTCTGTGCCAGCCGCAAACACCTCCAGACGAGGTGATTCGCAGGGAGCTGGCGCTGTCTCTGGACCGCGTAGAAACCCAATACGAACGGTGCTGCACCTCCCATGGCCTCATCTCCTCCCCCCCCAACGAAACACTGCGGCCATCGGAGAATCGCCTCGTTGGATTCCCATCAGACATGCGCGCGGTTCTGACTCTGCGACGCTAGGTACCAGAACACCGCGGAATTCATGGACAACGACATGAGGGAGAGGGTGCCTGCGTACCCTGTCACACACATCCATTGAACTACCCTTGGCACACCCTGACTTGGCCCGCTCGGACCGCAGGTGAAGGATCCACGGTTGTTTGAGGCCAAGGTGAGCGGTTCAGACCCTAGGCGGCCACAGGACACCGCAGACACACAGCCTGTCCCCTCATAAACACGGGTCCTCCCTCCTATCTGTCTGAGGGTTGACGATGGGGCGTAAACCGAGCAGTGAGAGTGCCATGTTTTGGTAGATCAAACGCAAGCGCGAAGAGGACGCCGAGGCACACGACCTGCGAATCACCGAGCTCACCAAGTTGCTCAAGCAGCTCCAGGTCACTGTGCCATCCCTCAGCCTTCATAACACTGCAGCGGTCACCTCAGGCCCACGTGACGCCGCGGTATGACTCGGAAGCCGAGAAAGTACCATTGAGTGACGACCCTGAGTGAGCGCATGCACTGTGGCCACGGGCGGGTGCCTGGTGATGCCTGTATCGGGTGGTGCCTGCAGGGATTTTAAAGACTGGCTCACCCGTAACAGCTTCAGCGATGAAGGGAACGCCCTGCTGTTAGAGGTGGAGAGAATCTCTGCAGATCTGGGCGTGCGGGCCCAGGAACAGTTCCAAAAAAATCAGAATGCCATGGCCCACAGGGTGACGACCGCCAGCCTGAGCCTGTAGTGATCTCTGCTGGACAGGTGGACGAGATCGTGGAGTTGGTGGATGCCTGCACCAACGACGATGCGATGGAGGTCCCGGGCCATGAGTACAACACATTGACGTCGCGGCTCACCTGTCCTGTGCTGGTAGTCGCTGGAGGGCCTCTCATTCGAGGTGGAGGGCTACGCCTCGGGGATCAAGGAGAATGGGAAGAGAATCACTAAGACGGTGCATGCTGTGAAGGATCGGCTAATGAAATCAGAAGTGCAGGTCGCACAGCTTACAGAGGAGCGCAACAAGCTGCGCAAGAGCTGCAACAACACCAAGCTCCTGCTGCGGGAACAGGTGCTGGAGCTTGGTGCTGTTCTAGTGTGCCTGGGTGCTGTTCTAGTGTGCCTGGGTGCTGTTCTAGTGTGCCTGGGTCCCACAGTGATGATTAGGGTCCCTTCACGCTGTGCGCACTGTGCAGGAAGTGGAATTGGAAAAAACGTACAAGGAGAAGCAGCAGAACGCACTGGATGATCAGCGGACGCACTACGAGTTTGAGGTGCGGAAGCTGGAGAAGCATGTGAGGGATGCCAAAGTAGCGATGGCAGGGGAGAGGTCAAAGAGCAACCAGGAGAAGGTGGAGCTCAAAAGTGCCATCGCTGATGCACAGCATAAGGTACGCGAGTCCGAGATCAATAACGAGAAACTGCGGACAGAAATAGTGCGGAATTCTGAGGCCAGCAAGGAGACTCAGCGGAAGCATCAGGAGGAGCTCGAGCAACTCAGGGACAAATTGTCACAAGCACAGCAGAGTAACAGTGACGCCAGTATCAATGCTCAGGCCATGCACGCAGACATCGTCGCAGAGGTAGAAAGGGCGAAGCAGGCGACTGCGGCGGTGGAGGAAGAATTGGCTGCAGCGTGCAAGGAGGTACAGCAGCTGAAATCCAGAGCGACAGGCAACAACGAGCTGGAAACACGCATTAACGAGCTGAAGCGTGAACTAGACAATGCGTTAGAAGACCACCGACAGGTGGAATTAGCAGCAGAACAGGCAGAGACACTGGCAGCAGACACACTCGCAGAGGAGAGAAAAAAAGCAGCTGCGGAGTTGGAGGCAGTGCAGAGCGAGTTGGAGAAGACTCGTGAAGAGCTCAGCCAGGCCAAGCAGGACATGAAGGTGCTCGCGAACGATGCGGCGATAAATCAAGCAGCAGAAGCGGAAGCCACAGAGGTAAGCGCCAGTGCGACAGACACAGAGGCAGCTTCGAATGCTCTCGGGAGCGATCTAGTTGCGACATTAGAGCATGCTCTGCTCACCATGCGAGATGCGCTCAAGGGCGATCGCTCTCCGGAGGCATTGGAGAAGCTTGAAGCAGATCTCCACCGCAAGCAAAAGCAAGTGTCACGGGTAGCCAAACCGAAAGATCGCAAGAAGCTTAGTGCCGAGATAGCCACCGACGAAGCCCGATACCAGGAGCTGGTGGAGGAACAGAAAGCGGCAGAGGATGTGTTTGTGCGTGGTGCCACAGCCATCGCAAACTTCGTTTCTAGTGTGCAAACCGAAGACACGGCGCACATGGTGACACTCCTGGAGAGAGGGATGGGGAGTAAGCTAGACACAGTGCACACCACCTTAGATCTGATGTGTCGCCAGCTCGATGAGCAAGGTCTGGACCAGCTGCCAACCGAGGATCTTCGAGCCATGGCCGAGGCAGTGCTGCGCTTCCAGCAGATAGTAATACAAAACGAATCCGTGGATCCATCTGTGAGAGCAGCTTGGCAGCAAGCATCACCGGCTTCGCCTGGTCATGCCACTCAACCAACTATAGAAGAGACCACAGCAGTAGAGACGACAGCAGTAGAGACGACAGTAGTAGAGACAGCCACCGCCAGCATAGCACCTGCCCCGGCAGATGAGACACCAAAGCACAGTGCGGTGCACGCTGATCCATGGGAGACAGCAATGGCATATGTGCGGGAAGTACGGGATATTATGCTCCCATTAGGAGGCCCCGATGCTGAGAAGGGCAAAGCGAAGGTGCGGCTCTTGCGAGAAGAATGCAGCTTCGTGAGCGAGAGTTGTGCCACGCCACCACCAGTGGAAGCGCAAGCTGTAGAGCTGCCTCCACAACCACAGGAGGTCAAATCGAGTGTCAGTGCCTTTGGGAATGCCAACGTGAGCAACGAGTGGGAGCTGGACAAGGAGGAGCTCGAGGCCACACTAGAGAAAGAGCGTAGGCAAGTGGACCAACTCCAAAAGCAGAAGACCCAGCTGGAGAAGACCTGTACAGCGCAGGAGGAGCAGCTGATGGAGCGGGCATTAGTCGAGGCCCAGCAGGAGGCCCATATTCTTGAGGCCACTGAGACCGTGAAACAGCTCAAGTTGGACCTGAAGCAGCTGACCGCAGACATGGAGATGGCTCAGGAGGAGAATCTGTCCTTGGAAAACGAGGTCAATGCACTTCAGGCACAAGTACAGGCGGCCGAGCAGGAGTGTGCCCACTTACACGCGAAACTTGAGGCTTTGGAAGAGCAGCGAGTCACAGAAATCGCCGCATTGGAAGCTGAGAGGGATGCGCAACTCCTGGCAAAGGATGAGGAGCTGACAGCCCTCGCTGCCATCAAAGATGCCCAGCTGGATGAGAAAGTCTTGGAGCTGGAGCATGCTGGCGAGGAGCTGGCACGCCGAATGGACCATATTCATGAGCTCGACGAGGCTCTGGCAGAGGCCCGAGAGGAGCTGCGAGTGTCCGAGAGGCGTCGCAATGAAGGCCAGAGCCGAAAGATGCAGCTGCTCAAAGAGAAGCGCGGCATCGGGCGGCCAGACCACAAGCCGTCGTATCCTGGAGTGTCGCAGGGTGGGCCGAAATCCAGCTCAGGTTGGGACAGAGCGGGTAATGCACTTAATGAGACGAAGAACGAGACCGCTGACATGAAGTTCATTCGAGAGCTTCAGGCCAAGAAGAAAGCTCGCGAACAGCAGGCTGCACGAGAAGAGCGCGCTAGGGCCCAGAGCGCCATGGAAGGCTCATCTCATCGCCACGGCGCTGCAGAGGCCATGGAGGCCATTCCCGAGGAGGGCACGAGAGCCCACACCGCCATGGGAGCAGTCATCGAGGACGATGGAGAGCATCGAGCCCACACAGCGGCTGACGGCAGTCATACGTATCCAGTAGCAGGTGCCCGAGGCCTTGCCAGCATGAGTCGCGCGGTGGGGAAACTGGGAGCCATCAGACGAGGTTTCACGAGGAATCCAGCAGGCTTGGGGAAGGCAGGCGAGGAAACCGGGCTAGCACGCGAGGTGGGCTACTCGGGACATAGTGAGGCCGATAATGCAGGGGGATGGCAGAAGTCTCGGGGGTCCACTGCCACATCGGGGCATTTAGACGCCTCTCTGGATGCACTGCCAAACCTGGCAGAGGACCCGACTCGGGCTGGGGGTGGAGGGATGAGGGCGATGATGGGGGTTGCCAAGATGATGTCTAGGGTGAAAGACAAGCGACAGCGAGGCGCGGTGCTCTCTGCGTCAATCACTCCTGGTGATGGCGGCAAGCAGCAGTCGAGCGTGGTCATAGAACGGGACTATGTCAACGTGACACCGTCACTAGAACGAGGAGTGGAGATCGAGTCTGCTGCCAAGAAGAAAAAGCAGGCCAAGCTGGGCAGTTGGGGAGGGGACGCCGACTTGCCCAATGATGGGCTGCCGGGATCCTCCGCCGGTAGGTGGAGAGGCTCTATGAAGGCAGCGCGTAGCATCAAGAACATGAAGACAGCTGTAGCAGCGATGGCACCAGCAGGACCTCCGGAGCACAGGTTGCCGCCTGTGTCGCAGAATCCTCGAGGCCCCACCCCGGGCACTCCGATAGGATGGTCCCAGGATCCTTTTGACCTACCTGCAGCGGGGGTGGTGGAAGACATGTTTGCGGGCACCTCCTTGGAAGGCTTGGAAATGGCTCCTGGCCTCGGCACGATATGACGGGGCCTTGGATCTACCTTGGATCCCTGGCTGCTACCTAGCTGCGGAACCGACCGGCCGCGCTGGCCAGCCTGTCCGCAGCTCGCAGGCGCGGCGGGCCCGGAAAGCGCACTTGCGCGAGCCCCCCGGCGCCGTGCCGCGGTGGAGAGGGCTCTACAGCACCGTGACCTCGGCATACACCTGGACGCTGCACTGCAGCTTCTTCGGTGAGTCGCTGTGCAGGAAGTTCCGCTCTGGGTGCCCCGCATCCCACACCCGCAGAGTGCCATCACAAGACCCCGACACCAGGCGACCCTGCCCGAGGGATAGTAGACATCGCACATAGTCGGTGTGACCCCTGAGTACCCCAGTGCAAGTGCCAAACTCGGTGTCCCAGATTCGCACCTGCGACATGTGGCACCTCAATGGCACCCATCCATGCATCATCCGGTCGCAACAGAAGTTACGTCCGCAGAACGCTATGTGGGGTCGTTAGGGCTCACTGTGAGGTCGCCAGAACCCGAGGCCACCCGTGCATCGTGTAAGCTGGCCAGGCATGCCACAGTGTCGGTGTGCCCTTCCAAGATGTGTACACACTCACCTGCACGGGAGCACAGCCACTTGACAAGAAGGCTACCAGGTGCTTAAACATTACTGGAGATGATCGTGTGAAGTATTTCTGTGTCGTCGTGCAAAGGAGTGAACTGAAGTGTTGGGGGGGATATCCGCACCTGTGGAGATGTCCCAGACTCGAACATGTGCTCCTGCAGCTGCTGCTATGCGACACAAGATCCCTCCTCGCAGCCTCACTACAGCCGTCACAGTCGCTGGATGCTCTAGCACATGCTCGCAGTGCCCTGCGTCGCCATGAATGTTCCAAACCTGTCGCACGAGCAGCATCTGAGCGCCTCAGGGTCATCTGCAGCTCGTGTGTCACCCTCACAGTGCGATCGTAAGAGCCCGACACGATTCTTCCATACTGGCCATCGATCCCATGAGGCACCAGATGGAAAACAGCCTTTCGACAATCACAGAAGTGAATCATCACTGATTGTCTCAAATTCGTGTGGCATCGTTGCTGAGCGTGTGGCATCGTTGCTGAGCGTGTGACCTCTGTGTGTCCCTTGAGAATCATCTCGCATTTTGCTTCTGCGATGCTCCAAATTCGCACGGTGCAGTCAGTGGAGCCAGATGCCAGCCTGGAAGGAGCGGGACCACTCATTATGTGCCCCATTCAAGAGCATGTCATGCAACAGATTCGTACACCACACGTCACCTCTCCTCACCGAGGTACACCAAGCAGTGGATGGCGTACTCATGGCCTGACATCTCCACGAGGCACCCATTTGGGTCCTGTAGCACATCGGGAGTCAGCAGAGAATGTATTCTGACAGATGCAGGCAGGCGCGGCGACACAGCAACAAAGAACGGCCTTTGCGAGGTACTTCTTGTTGGAGTCCCAGACTCGGATTGTCTGATCTTCCGATGCCGACGCGATGCGACCACCTGCCAAAGCACTGTGTCGGCACTGCATCTGTAGCCAAGCCGTAGACGCGAGGCTACAGCGACAAGAGTACGCCGCGAAAGTGTCGCTGGACTGTACCATAGTGCGGGATAAGTACTGCGAGGGTGGATGCCTCCCAGGTTGGCCAGCGCCGATATCCACTCTCGATGTCCCACCATGGCTGGCTGGCCTAAAGTGCCCTCTTGCGGCACAGAGGGAAGATACCTGGGGGGGGGGCACACCATGAGAATCGCCCCAAGATGCTTGCACCAGCCATGCAAGGACCGAGAAAGCGATGCGAGAATGCTGCATGCCATGAAACATGCACCATGGTGTGTGGTGCACGATGCTATCGGTGTCAGCTGCTCTGTCGAGTGATGCATGCTGTTTCTCACCCCGAGTTGGCTGCACAGCGCTTCACATTGGGCTTCACCTCATGTGGAGCCGGCACCCCGACACACTCCGCCCTGCCAGCGCACCGCCACGATTGAACCACCAGATGTATCGACACCAGATCGAGGGGCCTCCATGCGGCAGAGCCGTCAGAGTGATGAGGATGCTGGAGCCACTTCTTGCCGCGCTGCTCCTTCGGGACCCCTTGGTGAGGGGTGGCATCCCACACCTACCCAAGCGTGGTCCACTCAATGGTGCAGAAGGTGCCCTGACGGAGGATGCAGCATGATGATAGGGTGGCGGTACCATCACTGTGCAGTCGCAGGAGCCAGAGACGAATCGCTGGGCCAGAGACGCTTTCTGGTCCGCCTCAAAGGCAGCCACAGCCTGCACACACACCTTGAGGTTAGGAGTTGGCATCCAGACAAGCACCAGTAAGGACAGGAGGATTTGCGGAGCGTCCGTGCACAGCATGCTACCATGCACCAGGAGCACGCTAGGAGAAGCACCACCACCACCACCAGCAGCAGCAGCAGCAGCAGGACCCAGCAGCACATTAAAGCAGCACGTAGAGGACAAGGAGCAGGAGGAGGCAGCAGTAGCAGCACGAGCAGGCTCAGGAGCAGAAACAGCATGAGGAGCAGAAACAGCATGAGGAGCAGAAACAGCATGAGGAGCAGAAACAGCATGAGGAGCAGAAACAGCATGAGGAGCAGCAGTAGCAGCACGAGGATCAGGAGCACGATCAGGATCAGGAGCACGATCACACCAAGCGACCTGCATTCGCTCTGCTGCCTCCTTATCCGCCGGCGGTGCTGCTGCCGCTGCGGGGGGCGCTCCCACCTGCCACAAGCCTGCTGAAGGCGACACCGATGACAGGCGACAGAGCATCCGCTGTGAGACACGTTAGGAGATGCCTCCACTTAGGGTTACGGTTAGGGTTATGTTAGGAGATACCTCCACTATCGCCTCTGCTGCTTGGTGCTGGGTCACTGTGACACCCTCAGCACCCTCAGCAGGTGTCTGTTCCGCTGCAGGTGCTTCTTCTGCTTCTGCTCGCTCCTTCGTGTCGTCGGCATCTTCTGCAGCAGCCTTCTCGGCCACAGCCTTTCTCGAACGAGCCAAGAGGCCGCCCAACCCTCCTGTGCCACAACACAGCCTCAGGCCCAACCCTCCTGTGCCACAACACAGCCTCAGGAGAGAGAGAGTAATCATGCAGAGTACATCGAGGATCTCGTGCATATCGAGTGTGTGTGTGACTGGCGGGTATTCCATGCAGCTTCAGTGCTGTGTAGCTGCAGCATGCTGCGAGCCTTGTGGATGTGCTTGGTAACATGCGCATCTTGCGTGCTGCTGTGGATGAGGCGTGCACGCATGTACGCTTCACGGCAGCTCCGCACCCACCTGCCCCATCCTTCTTCTGGGCCTCAGCCTTGGACTTGGCCAACATCCCACCCAACCCACCTCCCAGCAGCCCTGCCACCAGCAATCACCCTAGGTACAAGCCCGGCTGCACCCCGACCTGCCACGAGGTTGAGTGCGGGGTTGTCTTCCTCAGGCTCCTCATCGCCTGTAGGAGGATGGAACCAGGCCCGCAAATGCTCTGGCACATCCTCTGCCACCAACCAGCCTGGAGTGAGCCAGCAAGGAAGAGGTGCGCAGTCTCTGCAGAGGGAGTGTAGCATCGCCTGCAGTTTCGTGGACGATGTCGCATAGTGGTGCCAGGCAGGTCACAGCCTCGCTGTGGCCTTCCCGCACCATGTAGCCATCCGCAGAGATGTGTGGGGACATCTCATGAGTGCATAGACCAGTATGTGTGTCCCAAATCCTGCACCATAGGAAGGCACTCATGTGGAGCAGTGCATTCAGCAGGATTCACCGAATGGTGGCATCCGCAGATGCAGACACCACCCTTCCATCCTTCAGGTCCAGCACATCGAACACTGCAGCGCTGTGCTTGTCCCCCCTCTCCCCCAGCATCAGCCCCGTGAACAGCGCCTTTTCCACAGAGATTATGTCGTTATTGCCGATCCCTAGGCTCTCCCAAGCAACGTGGAGGTCTGGGATCTCCTCTGTGCCCTCTACTAGATAGCCCGCGGGGCTAATGCGCCCCTCGATGCTAACTTGCTTGGCTCCATGAGGGGGAATTGAGGATCCCACAGCTTGCCAGCCATATACAGTGATCCGCTCCATCACCTTGGTGCTGGTGTATTTGATCTGTGGGTGACGTGGTGTGCTGTGAGGGTTGAGAGAGGGTATGGCACAGGGTAAAGATCGCACCCGTAGCAGCATCGCTGGCATCACCTCACGCCGCTTGACCTCTCTGAGGTGCTGCAAAGGAGAATGGGCGTCAAGTACGCCCCGAGTAGCGTGGGATCAGGGTCAGTACACACCTCGGGCGTCAGATCATTCCCTTCGGTGAAGAGGCCCACTGCAGTGGCTCGTTTCTGCCATTCTGCTCGTTCCTGTTCACACGGGAGCGTCAGCCGGGAATGATGATCTTTGTTCAGCCTGCTTTAGCTTCGCTCTCAGCCGTGCTCGGCCTTGATGCACCGCGAGAGCCTGCCAGAACGGTGTCAGCACGGTCTGTGCACACTGCACTGTCATGTTCCTTCATCTCCGGCGTCTGTGCCTCTTTGTACTCCTTGGCTGCCTGATTGTCGGCCGTTGTCTGTGCCCACTTGTCACGTTCACGCCGTCTGGCTGCGTTAACCTCATCAGCGCGCTCCACACCCTGTCGCATATCAGGAGCAGAAAAGCGCAGCCACTCGGGGGCATCGGGATCAATGATCCGCTCAGGAGCCTCAGAGGGCTCTTTCTCCATGGTATTTATGGCGACCACCCAATATCTACTAGAGTAAAAAATCATTCAAGAACCAAGCTCGATTCGTCCCGGCAATTTCTCAATAAAAAACGACTGGAGGCCTG
>JACLAD010017344.1_pt1 | contig 12331 bp, 7 predicted proteins | sample 8027901 | NCBI WGS metagenome assembly JACLAD01 (sample SAMN15725071, study PRJNA655200) | protist metagenome | isolation source: fluorescence activated cell sorting (FACS) single amplified genomes of... | place: Spain: Blaines Bay Microbial Observatory, Mediterranean Sea | collected 2016-07-05
TACATTTAAAAAAAAAAATATAAATTACGCTTCTCGTATGTTTTTTCCTACGAACATTCGTACTCATATGATGATTCGTATGATACTCGTATCATATCATATGATACTCTCAAAAAAATAAATTAAGCCAATATCACATGATATGATAAACCATCTATGATATAATGTGAATATTATATATATATACGATTCGTATATATTATATATATATATACTTCGTATAATATATATATCATATTATTATGTAATAGAGTTAACAATTTTTTACATACTTTTTTTTTGAAAACTTGCTAAATCGTTCAAGTTTTCCTTTGAAAACGTACGCTTAATGTTTTGTACAACATTACTTGATTTAGCCAATTTTTGAAGATTTTCAAGGGATGGTATTTTATGCAAACCAGCTGTAGAGCGAATTTCCTCCACTTCCGTTAATTTTTTTTGCACTGCTAGTGTTTGTTTATATGCATATTTTTTCACTGCATGATTTGCAACCACGCGTTCCATGTAATATTGGCCATTGAATACCACCAACACCATACCAAACAACAAACCCAATGGATTGATGTGATTGTGCCCATTTTGATAGCTTGCATAGGCCAAAATACCAGATGTCATCAAACCAGGACTTCTTATCCATACATTCATAAATCGATTGATACTTTTTTCTTTAATTGGTCTTAATATTTTCATTTTTACGCAGCATAACATAGCATAATCAATTCCACCTGGTAAACCAGAAATAAAAAATGATAAAAATTGACTAATTGGCCCCCACTTAAAACAAAAATGAAGAGAACAGATTCCAACCGCAAATAACAAATGATGAAACCAGTCATCCCAAGTTAAATTCCGAAATGCAAGGATATGATATAGGTGTATAGCTGCAATTATACAAACTGGTGCGTCTGTACAAGCAATACTACTAAATTCGCATTGTATACTCATACTATTTGCTGGATCAACAATTGTTTGAAGAACATCCGGTATAGATAATATCACTACAAATAAATTTGCAAATGCATGCAGACCGAACCACCTTGCATTTACACCACCTTGTTTTTCCAATTTTGCAAATATAAAAAAATCTACTATTGTTAATATTATTAAAGATATTAAAAATACAACTATGGAACTGAAAGAGTCATTACTAACTCTTGGATTTAATGTTGTCCATATATTTTCTTTATCAAATCGTTTTACGATAGACTTCATCTTTTGCTTTAATATTTTGACATGTATTTGTATCTATACATGTATCTGTTCCATCTATTTTCTCTTTCTTCTACGTATGTATTTTCATTTTCTTTTTGTTCGATGATTATTGATTCAGAAAAATAATAATAATAATAATAATAATAATACAAACCATAATAAATAATGCTAATGAATCCGATGGTTACAGTAACTTAATGTTGCTAACCAGCTAATATCTTTTTGTATTATTTATTTTATTGGTGGTATCGTCGGTTTTGGTGATGATAGATCTATCATGTACAGTATACCTGTAATAACGGGAAGAAAATAAAGTAAAGTGTTATATTAAAATAGGCATAGCATTAGGACATCATGGCACAGAAGCCTCTTTCTCTGCTGAAAGGCGGCCCTATAAAAGTATACAGTAGAGCTAGCTTAGCTAAGCTCCTGTACCCTGTACGCGTGCTACCTGGTGGTAAATACAATACAATACTGTATTGTTATTAATATGTAAGTAGTATACCACCTGGTGGTAGGTAGCTCTACTACTACGGGGCTACGGGGCTAGAGCTACCGCGCGGGAAGGTTCAATAGTCAGAATAGAAAATCCACAACAAAAAAATGAATAAATTAAAATGCAAATAAGAATGTTAGAACAACACTATGTTTCCTATGAAATCTGGTTATTTTATTGTGTGTATTTTAGATATATATTTTATATTACTCTCATCGTACACTTTTGTTTCACGTATATATACTTTATTCTTTTATTCAAATAGTTATTATTTCACTTGGTTTAACGGGATTTCTGGACGTTAGTCTGCTTTCTATAATACTTGTGGTATCAATGCTGTGACCCTTATGCTGATAAGCCAACACAACCCCTCGATTCTTTGACACGTAACGTAAACGTGGTGATGAATCGTGTTTAAATGCCATTTGTGAATATTAACGACTTTATCTCGTCATCTATTGATGTTGTGAATTCGTAGTTCACGTTAAAATTCGAACTTGTTTCTTTTATTGGTTCGTTTTCGTCAGTCTTTATGTTCATCACTACTTGAATTGTCTTGACAATCGCTTGAATTGTCGTATACACTCAGTTGTAGATTATGGGTCTGTTAAACTGTTAGAACAACACTATGTTTCCTATGAAATCTGGTTATTTTATTGTGTGTATTTTAGATATATATTTTATATTACTCTCATCGTACACTTTTGTTTCACGTATATATACTTTATTCTTTTATTCAAATAGTTATTATTTCACTTGGTTTAACGGGATTTCTGGACGTTAGTCTGCTTTCTATAATACTTGTGGTATCAATGCTGTGACCCTTATGCTGATAAGCCAACAAAGAAGCACCTACTAGTATAAGTACAATACTAATACCTGGTAATATTACCTAGTATATTAAAAACTAAAAAACAACATATTAATACTGTATAATAATAATAATAATAAATCATATATATTTTTTTACAAAAAAATTGACCTCCTTCTAATTATAATTTTGACATATAATACATAACACAAGTATTATCAATTACAAACATTCCATAAGAAGCCCCAGAACCCCCCAAAATACAAACCATATCGTACATCAAGAAATACAAATAAGATATACGTGTACAATCATACATACACACAGAGAGATTATATCCAAAATATTACAACAAGAATGTCGGATGATGAGGAGAATACAGTTCGAATATTATTAGCATCTGATAACCACCTTGGTTATTGTGAGAAAGACCCGATCAGGACAAATGATTCATTCGCAGCGTTTGAAGAAATTTTGCAAACGGCGGTTGAAGAGGAAGTTGACATGGTCTTACTAGGTGGCGATTTGTTCCATGAAAATAAACCATCACGTATGTCTGTTTTCAAAGCAATATCTTTATTGCGAAAATATTGTCTTGGTGATAAACAAATTGAAATTAAAGTTGTTTCACAACAAGAAGAAAATTTTCGAAACAAACGTGTAAATTATGAAGATCCAAATTTTAACATTGGGCTGCCAGTATTTTCTATTAATGGCAACCATGATGACCCAACCCGCGAAAGTGGCACAGAGGCATTAAGCGCATGTGATATATTGAGTGCTGGTAACTTTTTAAATTATTTTGGTACCGCCAGTCGCATTAATGATATTAATATTAAACCTGTTTTAATTGAAAAAGGTTCTACGAAATTGGCTTTATATGGTTTAGGCGCAGTTCGCGATGAAAGATTAAGTCGAATGTTCAGTAAAGACAAAGTAAAATTTGTAAGGCCAAAAGAAGAGGTTAAAGAGTATTTTAATATGTTTGTCTTGCATCAGAATAGAGATACGGGCCGCGGTGTGAAGAATTGTGTCCATGAAAGTTTTCTTCCATCATTTTTAGATTTAGTCATGTGGGGACATGAGCATGAATGTAAAATTGATCCGGTTCCATCTACAAGTGGATATCACATCACACAACCCGGCAGCTCAGTAGCGACTTCCCTGGTTGAAAGCGAGGCAGCTGAAAAGCACGTTGGTATTTTAAGCATATTAGGAACAAATTTTAAGATTGAAAAGACGCCATTACAAAGCGTTCGTCCTTTTGTACATGAAATTATAAAATTGAGTGATTTTGAAGAATTGAAAGATTTAAATGGTCAAACGCATACAATTGATATCAAAGTTCATGATATTTTGACAAAATATGTATATGAAGCAATTGAAAATGCACATATCGAATTTGATACAAAAAATGGATACCAAGGTTTGTCTCGAGATGAAAAAGGAAGGGTGCTTCCATTAATTCGATTGAAAGTGGAAAGAAGTGCGCTTAAAGAAGGTGATAAAGATTTTCCTAATTTAAACGTACAAAGGTTTGGTAATCAATTTGCTGGAAAGGTAGCTAATCCAAGTTCACTTTTGAAATTTTTTAAAACGAAAAAAGGTACGGGCAAGAAAAATACCAGAAGACGAGAAGGTGAAAATGTCAACGATTTGTTTCCTGCATTAAATGGCGACGACGATGATAAAGGCATTCGTGGTGCTGATATGAGTAATCGCATTGTAATGGAATTGGAAAAGCGTAATACGAAATTGGAACTATTACCAGAACCAGCTTTAAATGATGCGTTGAACAAATATGTTGTAAAAGAGGAAGCACAAGCATTGCGACAATTTGTCAATAATACTATTCGTAAAACTCAAAAGGCTCTAAAACGACGTAATAATATGGGCGATGACGCTGCTACCATTCGTGAATTAATTGCAGAAGATACAGACCGTGTTCGACGGGAAAATTTACCGAAAAAAAGAAAGACTATTGACAGAAATGATGATGATGAGGATGATGATGATGAAGATAATCGCAATGGATCGAGAATGATGATGAGTAGTAGTAGTAGCAGCAGTAACAGTAGTAGAAACAACAGCAGACAAAAAACCACTACAACTACTACTACCACCAACAGCAATGGAGGAACTAGTAAGAGACGCAAAGTAGAAAATGGACGTGCCAAAGCCGTACGACAAAATACGGGCAAAAAGAAAAAAAATGTAATACCAAAAGGTCGATCACGAAAGAAAAAACAACCCAGTAGTAGCGAAGAAGAAGAAGAGGATTCCGAAGATATTGACAGTGACTTTTTCGATTCGGACGAAGATATGGATTCCAATGACAATTCGCGTAAGACAAAAAATGTCTCAAAGAAAAGCACAACAAAGAAAGGTATGAAAAATTCCTCTGGAGCAAAAAGTAATGCACGTGGCGTAACTTCAAGTCGACGAACAAGCAGTCGTACTGCAGCCAAAACAAAACCGAATTATGTCGAATCACTTATTAGTGATGATGATGATTCAAGTGATGATAGTAACAATAATAATGTTGTTGATTTAGTGAATGAAACAAATGATAAGGAATCCTACATTCCATCATCAGATGAAGATGAAGATAGTGTAATTATTTCTAAAAGCCGTGCAAAAAGAAAAACTGCTGGTAGAAAATCTACCACATCGACGAAGAAACGTACTAAAAATCCCCCAAGACGACGTTACGGAGCAAGAAGTCAAAAATAATACGTACTTTTTTGGTATGCACGAAAAGTAATAAAAGCACAAAATAAAAAAATTATATCATACTTTTAAATACTGAAAGATATTATATAAAATATATTAAAATATTAAATATAATATTTTATAATTAATTTACGCATATAACTTATTTTTTAATTTACTCATATATGATAATTCCTACGTTCGTACTCTCCAGAAAGAATACAATAACTGAGACAATAATATCTATTTCACTAAACTGAAAGATGGACACAATGAATCGTAACATTGCGATAGAGTTCATTGAAATCCACAGAGTGTAATATTAATATTTAAATAAAATCATACTCGCGATTGTATTTTATTACGAGTAGTAATATCACTTTATATGGACACATTATAATACAATATATATATATTTAAGTAAGAGAATTTTTTTTATATATATATATATATATATATATATGAACATTTTTTTACATTAATAAAATATTATTTTTTAATGGAAAATCATTTGTAATAAAAATATCCTGATCTAAATTTGCTATTGTTTTTACATAACCAAACCAATATATGACCATACCAGGACCATATCGAGATCGATATGATGTATATTGTTTCATATATTTCATATGTTCTTTTTCATCTCCAAACATTGCTTTACTATCAATCCAATTAACAATATGATTTTTGTTGATACTACTGCCATCTTTTGTATGTACTGATGATGGAGAACGGACAGAAAATGGAATTGTAATTAATGCATCAGGTGTTTTCTCTGCACCTTCTAATTTTAATGCCTCCTCTGCTTTAAACGTTATATTTCTAGCACTTAACTTTTTCATCAACATAAATTCATATTCTTCACCCGTAACATGCTTTAGACGATCAATATATGGCGAGGTATATGGATCATGCTCATACCAATAGTCGATTTCTTTCTTTAATTTTAGATGCTGTATTAATGATGTATCTTTTAAATACTTTTTGACAAGGTCATTGTTAATATTATTGTTTTTATTATTGTGATTATTATTATTGATGATATAGCTTAAAACCATTTTCCCAACTAAATATGGAGGATATGAAAGAGATAATGCAATTTCATGGAGACTTTTGTTATTTGTTATGAATTCAGTTCCAGCTTGCTCTATGTATTTCAGATCTTTCCCTTTATACCATGATTTTTTTAAAAACGTTTGAACAGACTGAGACATAATTGCACTTACAGTTTGAAAAGGTACATTTTGTAAATTCAATTTTTCCTTTAAATCAGTTTCTGTAACATATTTTAATTGATCAATACATTCTAGGCAATAAATTTCTATATCTTGATAGACATTAGTATCCATTGTAATGATACGGTACTACTGGCCCTTTGGCAATTCTACTTCTTACCTTTTTTAAAGTTGATACAATATTATGTGGTCCTGATATTATATTGATGGTCTCGTCTATATATTTTACATACTGGTAAGCGTGTATAAAAAATACAATCATCCGCTAATTTGCAACAACATTTAAGCACATTTCAAAATATTAATAGTATTATTTTATTTCTTCCTTGATAGTTTTTTTTTTTTTTTTACGAGATGTGTATTTTCGGATATTATTATATTAAATAATTTAATTTTTCAACTTATTTGTCGTTTTCGTCATTTAAATAGTAATATAATTAGTTTTCATTATGATATTTTTCACTCAAAATTTTACTAAAATCAGTGAAGTCATTTTTGGAATTTGGATGTCGATATTTTTTCGATCTGAAAAAAAAAAGTATCAAGCATAGTGTAGTAAATATTATTCACTCGTCACAGCACAGGAACAATATCCACCAATATGGGATCTAACTGAATAATACGACGTCAGTGATATTCCTATACTGATGTAGCACGTGCACTTAACGATCTTAACAACAAGATCTAGACATGGTTTTAGCAGGCAAATAACACCTAACTCACACACATATATATCACGAAACTTAACACAATATATAATCATAAAAGGTATATAGATAGATAGATATATCTATACGGAATACAGAGAGACGAGAGATATAACTATATAACGATATATTATACTAAATCTATTATTTACGATATACTTACGACAATACTATATTAGTGTCGTATTACTTTCTAGTTTTACGATCTAAATCCTCAATTACTAGGTTATGGGCCGCAAAATGCAAGACCAAAATAACGAAAAAAAAGAAAAAGTCTGGAAATTTGACGGCAGACACGCAAATTTAAAAGTGTTTAATCGATGCGTTATGACCGAACTTGAAGCGGAAGACCGCCTTGCGGCAGCGATACTACGTGGTAACATCGCTATCAAAGAAACCCAAACGGTTATGGGTAGTATCGTTACTCACATTGGTTGTATCATGACACAAATAATGTTAACCGTTGTTAAATCGGAATGACTGATAAATGCATGTGTTGAGCCGAGCAATAAATATCTACTTGAACATTGCCGCCTAGGACATGCCGGCAACGAGATAATGCTACAATACCGACGTAACGGCTGGGCTGATTTCAGTGATGCAGATATGAAAAAATTCAAAGCATATCCATGCAAGGGTTGCCTAGCAGCAACCAGAAACCAGACGCACAGCAAGCATAAAAGACAAACCGATATAATTAGGTGAAGAAGTGGATCAACCAACAATCCAAGTTGATAACGACCCAGCTATTGATACCGTGAAACACTCAAAAATATGTAAGGGCAATAAACATATCGCGAATAGATATTACTTTGTTAAAGATTATTTAAAACAGAATATTATTAAGATAGAACATGTAGATACTCACGAGAATATAGCCGACATCTGTACCAAAGCATTAGATAAACAATCATTTGAGTACCTACGAGAAAAGATGAACTTAAAATAATTACATTAAACGAATAACCAAAAAGTGGAATACCAAAAATACGATTAAACGATAACACAATGAATAAATAACAAATATGATATCATATGACTATCTACATCATTAAAATGATAGTATATCTGATATTCGATAGATATATATTAATATTAATATATTAAACGATAAATACGATGATACGTGTATATATATTATTATTGGTATTTAATATATATATATATAAATGCATAAAAGCATCGATAATGGTGTATGCATTTAAACGTGGCTATATTACAACGATACAGCATTAAAAATACGAAAAATTAAAAAAAAACAAAATAAAATTAACAACGGCGAGACGATTTTTATAAACCAATGCTATAGTGATGGTAACGACGATTACAATATGAATAGCATTACCGATAATAATAATCTGGAAAATCATTAAATAATAAACTTACAAATAAAGAAAAACAAACAAAATAATAATAAATAACAATTAATCATACGAAATAATACATCACCGAAGATAAAGAAAATTTTAAATGAAACATCAGAATTGCCTATAATTTTTGATACGTCTTTGTTGATATGTTAATCAATCAATATACAAAAAAATGAAACATTTTCTAGCGTAGGAACATGAATTATTATATAACTATGTCAATTTTTTTACCACAATTTTTTTATACATCAAACATATTATTAATTAACGAAATGTTAAAATTACACTTTTATAAACGAATTGTTTTTTTTTAATAAGATTTTGAAAATAAATATTATTGTAAACATGTAAATTATTATACGGACTACAAAATAATGTTTTTCTAAAGACGACTATAACATTAAATGTGTATGATGTTAATTTACAGTTTACATCAGTATATACTGTAACGAAGTATTTGTTTTTTGTGCTTTCTTTTATTTTGTGTATTTTTTACGGCTACTATGCACCTATAACTTATTACAGGTAATATTGTATCTGAGCTATAATGTTTAAAATATAAGCGGAATAGCATTAAAAATATTTTTAGGATTTTTCAGATTGTATCAAATTTTCGTCGTAATGCACTAATATATGTACATAGGCATAAAATTTGTTATGACGTTACCTGGTACATATGCTGGCATGACAAAAGGCGAAGGCTGGAAGAGGTGGTATTATAATATTTAAATATAGGCTTGGAAATAGAAAAATATATAAACAATATACATGCATAGGCTGCTACCATCTACGCATTAATAACATTTATATCTCTCACTGTTTTTTTTGATTTTCACTCCTTTACATTTTTCTCTTGTTACATCTTCTTTTTTTTTTAACACATTTTTTCCCCCATTATTTTTATATACAACAGTAACTATAGTATGATAATATATATATGTATAAACACACACACAAGCTAAGTTATCATAGTGTATATGATATTAAGTATATCAATTTCCGACTTGAAATCGATTTTTATGCACGTGAAAATTCTGCTACAGTATTTTTCTTTTGCAACCTTTTTTCACGAGCTAAACGTTGCCTTTTTAAAAACCTTTCCATTTGTTCTGCACCACGAGCGGATATTGCCATTTTTACCGCTACTCGTTTCTTCTTGTTGTTTTTTGTTGCTGGTTGGTAATTAGTAACATGACGACTAGTATTACCAGATACATTTGATAATGGTTTACGATTTGTTTTTGATGAACATCCAAATCCAAATTTTTTATGATTAGTCTTCATCATTGTATTGTTTGTTTTTGTAATATTTACAATCTTTTTCTTCTTTTTTACAATAATATCTTTTTTCTTAATTGCAATATGATTTTTTTTGCTAATAATAATAATATCAGCAACAGCAGATGTTGATTTTTTCGATGGTAATAATACTGATTCTTTTTTTTTGACAATTACTGTTGTTGTAGATTCTTTTGTAGCAATTACTTTTTTAACAATTTTACTTGTTGTCGGTTCCACTTTCGTAACGTTATTTACAATGACATTTTCAACATTTTTCTCCATGACAATTGACGTCTCTTCAACATTATTTTCGACTGTGTCATCTTCTTCTATTGCAATTTTTTCTTGGACAATATCTTCTTGTTCTTCCTCTTTTGCGACAACTGTTTCCATTTTTTCACTTTTTTCTTCTTCCATCATAATATTTACGCCCCCGTTCATTTCATGTTCATCTTTATTCTCTGTTGACTTTCCATTGTTTACATTCGTTTTTTCTGGTTCTTCTACTTTCATTTCATTTTGTATTTCTTGCAATTGTTCCAACATTATGATAGTTTTACCATTAGCTTTTACACCATTTTGTTTCGCATAAGTTTGTAATTGTTTGCGTGTCAAGGTGTTCAAATTTACAAGAACAAATTCCATTTTGTTTAGAGTATATGTATATGTATAATATTTATTTACGCGCACACACTTTTTCTTCTTGTTGTTATAATAATATGCAATAAAATTGATAATCTACAATAAATTTAAATAGGAATTTGTTTTGAACAATATCGAATTTAAAAACTGGTAGAGTTTGAAGATATCCTTCATACAGATATTGTATTTATATTTTAATGATGATATATTTACATTGTGTTTTAGTATTTTTGCATTGCCAGATTGTATGTGCTTTTTATTTTTAGTGTTGTGGATTTTAATTTTTAACGTTCACCTTTATTCATAAGGTATTAATAATACAAGAAACTTTTATTAATAGCTCTACAGTACACCTTACTCGCAATATACTCTATTTTATCTCCTTAATTAATGCACCACTTGATTTACGAATATATGAAGCTATTTTAGTCGGAACACACGACGCTCAGGAGAGCTATAAATTAATATTTGAATTAGGGTCTATTCCTTATCCCCACACTTTTTGTGCCGCCTCCCAAAATTTTAAAATATAGGACTTTTTAAGGATTTTGACATCTACATATTTTCCATATAAAACATATTAGTATATATATTTGTATACTAAATTGAAAGGACGGACTTTCACCCCATTGTGTCTATGCTAGGACTTTTTTTTGCGCACCTGCTCGTTGATAAATCAACTCCCGACGGTGGCAAAAAATAAGCTAGCATGACACATGGGGATGAAATCCTAGCCAATTATTTATAAGTTGGATCCAGTATTGGTTATGCGGCGCCATCTTAAATATAAGCAATACTGGATCCAACTTATAAAAAATTGGCTAGGATTTCATCCCCATGTGTCATGCTAGCTTATTTTTTGCCACCGTCGGGAGTTGATTTATCAACGAGCAGGTGCGCAAAAAAAAGTCCTAGCATAGACACAATGGGGTGAAAGTCCGTCCTTTCAACCCCATATCACTACTGAAAATGCTATGTACGTACTAATCCATCAGTATAGATGTCAAAATCCTTAAAAATTCCTATATTTTAAAATTTTGGGAGGCGGCACAAAAAGTGTGGGGATAAGGAATAAGTCTTTGAATTAGATCTAGGCCTAGGTTAAGGTCCTAGACTTTTCAAGGAACCGCGTGTAATCTTCTTAGGTCCTACAGTATTATAGATAAGGCACGTGCAGGTAAATAATTAAAATGGAGTAGATATTCTCAAAGAGAGAGGGAGACATTATTGTTAGTATAGTGTATAGTAACGATCATATAATGCAACAACCCAACCAGTTCCAACTTCCCGATTGGTGTTGATAACAAGATGAAAACAAATAGTAGAATGAAATTCTTTATTAATTATGTAATGGTTTGCTCATCATCTTTGATTGTTCTATTATTATCTACTAATATCATAGTAGTAGTACAAGCGCATGAAGAGTATAAATGGGAAGTACCAAATGGGGATCAAGAAATATACGGTTCATATGCTTTAGGACATACAGATCCAGAAGGATGCTCACAAATAAATTGGTTTGGTATGGATTTTGCCGCTCATGGACATAGGTGGACTGAAGAATTGTGTAAACTGGATTCGGATAGCGATGGACAAACAAATGGTTTTGAACTTGGAGATCCAGATTGTATTTGGACATTTAGTAGTAGACCACGTTTTGATTTTGATATATCACATCCAGGAATTAAAGATTCAATTTCCACTAGAAATATGACTCGTGAAGAAATTGCAAATCTAAACAGAGGTTTAATCGCCCATTTACCGATAACTCCTCATTCTGGATGGATTAGCTTAGGATATGCAGTTTTCGTCCCGTTAGGTCTTGCAGCAATATTCAGTTTATTTGTAAATCATATTGAATTTAT
>JACLAD010011889.1_pt1 | contig 12325 bp, 20 predicted proteins | sample 8027901 | NCBI WGS metagenome assembly JACLAD01 (sample SAMN15725071, study PRJNA655200) | protist metagenome | isolation source: fluorescence activated cell sorting (FACS) single amplified genomes of... | place: Spain: Blaines Bay Microbial Observatory, Mediterranean Sea | collected 2016-07-05
TGGTTACAAGGAACATTCAGATCTGAACAGAATATGGCAGTTGTATATGTCTATAAACTTGCACGATATCCTAACCTTACAAAAGTTGGTATAGCTATTAACCATGAACAACGAGCTGCCGATAGTGAATATGGTGAATTACATGATTTTCTGGAAATGCCAAGGATACAGGCATTTTTAATTGAACAGGCTGTACTGAAGGCAACGATGAATGAGTGGGTTTGCCCTGATGATCTAATTGAATGGGCTGGTCAAACCGAAATTAGAGATATACCTGCTAAGGATGTGTTTGCACAGGTAAGTTATTTTTACGATCAGCTGATTGAGGTAGGACTTGAGCAATTTGCCATTGACTATGTAAATACAACACCTGAACAACGAAGGCAGCTTGCAGAGCGTATTGGCGATTAATTTTGATGCAAACCACAAACAGGGCCTAACTCAAAGCTCAGGCGGTGGGAATATCCCCATCGCTCCTGAGTCACTGTCTGGACCAGTTACCAATCTCTTCTGGCTAGCAGCTACGACGTGGTCCTCGCAGAGATTCCTGATATAGGCGCCCAAGGTTCTTCGGTCCTGCTTGGCCAATGCTTCGAGCTGGGCTCTCAGCTCATGGGGCATGACGAACACGACTCTCACATTCTTGGTTTCGTCTATTGGCATGTGAGGCGCTGAGCTGAGAATGATCCTATGTCACTGGGTATGAACCAATGTAAAAACTGGTCCATACTAGGTAGCACTGGGTATTACCCGTTGCTATAATAAGGGGGTTGAAGAGACAGGGCGCGAAGAGACAATCGCCTCCCACCTCCAAGACCTGGCTCAAGGCTCCCGGAAACGGTGGCCCCCACCCAGAGTTCCCTTGGCCGGGACAGAGACGAGAACCTCCGTCGATCCCGGTTTGTTTGAACAAGGCAAATAGAGAGCCAGTTCTATGGGCGCGTAATCCGGGTGGACGGAAGGCTCTCAGAAATGAGTGACGAAGACAGTAAGTCTTCTCATGGATTGACCGGAAAGAGCCCGATTAAACCGCTTGATCACTGAACGCTTAGGGGTACTGCCCGAGGCAATTAAGAGAGCGGTGTAAAGGAAAGCGCGAAGGACTTCCGAACAGCACGCGACAACCACGGCAGCAGTAACTGCCTAATGACAGCGGCGAGATCAAACCGACAGCACTCTCAAACATCTTTTATTTCGAGCAAGGGTATTACCTGCTCACACCTAATCACATACCACGGGAGCAAAACCATGATTCACTCAACCACCCTCGAAGCAGCAGCCGAGTTCGGCTACTTCACACAGAAGCAAGCAACAACATTCCTCAAGCAACACGACCTGACCTGGGAAGAAGCATTCGCTGATCTCGGTGACTCAGCTACTGATGCCCACGCCCTCTGCCTCTGGATTGGTTACTGATCTATGTCAAACCCTTCACTTATCTCACCCAACTTTGAAGTCTGCTGGGATCCAGATTGGCAGCACTACGTCCTTGAGTTCCCTTCTCACATAGAACGAGATCAGGATGGAGACCCACGCCTGACGCTCATGGAACTTGTGGAGCTAAGGACTCTTATTGACCAACTGGTCCAATCTTCTTTTGAAATCGTTCTCCCTCCTCACCACCAATGACTTATCCAACACACCTCCCTTGCTCAGTTTGCGGTGAGCTGATTGAGATCGAACCTAAGTACAGGAGCAGGTCAAAGACTGCTACTCACTCGGAATGTCTAACTAAAAACAATGAAACACAATCTGAAAACCGTTCTGATTCTCTTTGGCATGATGGGCATCCTCGCTCTACCTGAAAAGAGTGATAATGAATTTATCTATCGACTCTTCGCAATGGTTGCAGGTGGAGTAGCTGTGACCCATGTCTATTCAAGCCCTAGGGATTGATTAATGACTGCAACCAGCACACCCGCAACAATCCTGGCTCAAGAGATCAGCATGAGCATTCATCTGACGGCAGGCAACTTGCTCGATCAAGGCTGGCCAATGGAGACAGTCCAGGAGGCAATCAGAAAGGCTGCGGATCTACTGCCACTACTTGAAAGCCAGAACGAGATGGAGGCTTAAGGCCCACGTAGGAGAGAAATGTGGCCCTGAATGTTTCAAAAGGGTAGATCTTTATATTTTTTTACGATTATTTGAGACCTTAAAGCAATCCCAGTGGTGGCCTTGGTTGTTAGAAAACACCTAAAAAATTAGACACAGCCATCCTGGGGGAGCATCGCTTAGTTGCGTCTTTACTCGGGAACAGCCCGTCTCGGGATTCTGAGCCTGTGCTTTTTACAGACGCGCCGCGACTCTACACCTGACCACCAAATCTGGTCAAGCCTGAAGGATTTAGGCACCATCGATGGTGCAAATGCAGATCAAGCCTGGTTTTGCAGCGGTACATTGAAGAACACCGACGGAAAGGCTTTACGGCAACTCGAATGATCAGGACAGTGTTCGCTAGCAACAAGTTGGCTGCATCGTCTGTAAGGATTCGTTTTACCCGACAGCTGCGTTGATGGTTACCGGAAATCCCACATTGGGAATCTCCGGTCAGGTGTAGCACCACCTGAGCCATCAACAATTCCCGTCGGCTTCAACCCCCCGATAAGAGGTTTTTGACCATGAACATGATTATGCATCACGCCGGCAGAAGGCGTCGATCTTCTGCTGCAAATTCACAGACAGATCGCCCAGCAGTCACAAGACATGCAGTCCCTCCTAAGGAACTGCTTCAGCTATGGGAGCGTTCACCAGACGCTGTTGTCCTTTATGGCTGTGGCCAGGACGGTGACTGATGAAGGGACTCTCTGATCTTTTGAGTGGCCGGAAAAAAGCGGCCACACCAGCCTGTTGTGAAAACAGTGAGGGAGGCTCCGCCCTCTCCACTCTTGGCTTGATCACTAAAGCCAGATTGGTTGAGTGTCGAACTCGTTTTGATGACAAGTTTGGAAGGGACCATGAGCTGATGTGGACCACTGTCGAGAACATCGAAACTGGACAGTCTCATCAGGCCCTGTTCAATCTCAAGTTCTGGCCTGACCCACATTATTTGGAGCTTGCGGTTGGCTGCCAACTAGCTGTAGAGCCTGACTCCAATTTCTTGAGGGGTAAAGGATGGGATCGACAACCTGAAGAACTGAAAGAGGCCGTGATTCAACGATTAGAGGATCCTGCTCTAATTCCTGATCAAACTTTCGGTTTAAACGAGCCGCAAGCAACTGAGCCTGATGACTATCAGGTGGAGTACAGCACAACTCCAGGACACCCCTGCGTACCAGCGATGAACGAAATCATTGCTGCTGTTGGAAGAGAGGCGAAGTTATCAGGTCTTGTCGCCTGTGGTTATGTCTTTGTTGATCCAGACATCTTCTTCAATGGAGGTGTGTCGTGATTGAACAAGCCACAATCACTTCGGTGATCGGCCCCGTCAAAACATGGCGAGGACGTGGGGTTCTCTTGAAGGGAATCGCTGATGGACGAGGTGAAGTCGAAGTGACGGTATGGGCAAGTGATTTTCCGATTGGACTGGTTAACCCCTATCTGCTCGGAAACCCTATTGATGTTGTTTTTCCTGTCGTCAAACACGGAAATCGAGGCTTTGCTTTGCCCTTCGACAACCAGAGTTCAGAGGTGACTAACAAGCTGGTTTCCAGCGTTGTGAGGACTACTGATCAGAAAGGTCGGCAAGAGATGCAAGACCATCCGGAAGTGGACCTTAAAAAAAAGAGAGCAAGTCCTCATCCGATGGCTGAGACGTTTGAGCGATTGCTTGAGCTGCCAATCGAAGACGAAGAAGACGATTTCTAAATCAACTTAAAAAGTCTATTTACAGGGTCTGGCGCTACCGGGCCTTTTTTAATGCTCCGTTATATGAGGTCCAAGCCCTCGATAGCGGCAACAACTACAAACACCGATCCCACTAAACCAACTAACAAAAAACACCACACCAATGACACACGAACAACTACTGATCAAGCTCTCAGCTACTAAACAAGCTCTTGCTTGTACTCAGAACTGCCTCGCTCAGTCCTACCTATTCCCACTCAAAGATGCTGAGAAATGGTGGAAACAGGCAAGAGCGAAGGCAAAAGAGATCGAAAGGCTTGAAAAAGTAATAGCCGAATCTCTTGCTAATGAATAAACAACCAGCGCCACAAACAAAACTAAACCTAAAAGGACTTATCTATGCAGAACATTCCAGACGAGTTAATTGTTCGACAGCTTGAACGCGAAGAGCTGATGCAAGAGATGGGCGTGGATCGCTTTAAGCGTCAGCTAGAGCAACAGAAACGGGGTAAAGATCTATCTCGCTCAACACCTGGCAAGGTGATTACCAAGCTTCATCTGGAGCAAGTGATCGATGCAATCAGAGAGTTTCTAGGCAAGACGAAAGGCCTCAACAGCACACGCAACGCCGATGTGATTAGAGCCTTCCAGAGGATCAGCAAGACACCTCTGATGGACCTTGATAGTGGTGAACAGAAGCTGACAGACAAGGGCAACGCGAGAACGTTTAACCCTTGGGATATTGAGAAGACGGCGCTCATCGCATTGAAGAGCCTTATCGATATATGCCACATGCCCATGATCGATATGGAGGATCCAACCAATAAAGGAAAAAGAGGTGGTGCTAGGCCATCACTCACAACCCTTGAGATTCAGGTTGGGGCTCGTATTGAGCAGCAGATAATCCTGGATCATCTTCGCCACTACTTCCCTGATCGCCTCAACAGGCTTGGATTTATCTCCAGGATCCTTAAGCGTGAGATCAAGGAGAGAGCTAGTTACGACTACAAGCACTACAACACAAGGCGAGCTTTAAGAGAGACGGCTGAGTGGCTTGATGGTGAAGGCAAGGGAGCTATGGCAAAGCTCTTCAGGTGGAAGCCTTGGAGTGCTGCTGAACGGATGGCAGTAGGAAACAAGATGATGAGGATCGTTATCGACGGTCTCTACATCCAGCCTGGTGTCAAATACTTTCAGCACATCCCAGGCCCTGGCGGTAAGGAGTTTCTTGCCTTTACAGATGCTGGTGAAGAGTTCTTTAAGGCATTCGTAGAGAAGGCAGAAGCCGATCAGCTGCAACACCTTCCAATGCTCTGCCCTCCGCTAGCTCACACGCATGAGAAAGCCGGTGGGTATTACAACATCTATGTCCCAAAGCTCCAGCGTGTGGTGACGGGTGAATGGAAGGGACAACTAGAGCTATCTGATCAGCACATGCAATTCCTAAACAACCAACAAGAGGTGGCATTCAGGATCAACCCTGAGCTGCTGGCGGTGATGGAGGAGTTCTATGGCGCTACCGGTAAGCGCCGCAAGTGTGGCAAGTTCCATCCGCTACCCCGTAAGGATGAGTGGATTACGAATATCCCTGAGCACCTCCGTTATCTCAAGAAAGGCGAAGAGGGATACAACCTCAAACGCCGTGAGAAGAACAGAGTTGCCAAGGAATATGCAATCTTCAAGGAGGCCGAGAGAGAAGCCAAGCAGACCTTTACGGAGGAGCTAATGGTGATAGGTCGGATGTATCTGGATGAGGAGCAATGGTTCTTACCAACCTTCTCCGACTTCAGAGGCAGGACGCTTCTACGTGGCCTAGGTGTTACCTACCAAGGTACTGATCCTCACAAAGCCATTCTCCAGTTCGCTGAGGGATACGAGGCAGATGAGAGGACAGAGCACTGGCTAAGGATGGAACTGACGGCCCACATGGCTGGGGGCCTCGATAAGAAGTCCTACCAAACACGCTGGGAGCACATAGACAGCATTCGAGAGATCGTTGTTGCCTGTGTAAGGGATCCTATTGGAACCTCCTGGTGGCAGGACAAAGCCAACGTCAAGAAGCCTTGGCAGTGGTTAGCAGCTGCTCAGGAGTGGGTACGGCTCTATGTGGATAACGACGCCAACAGAGTCACCCATCACAGGACATCACAGGATGCAACCTGCTCAGGCCAGCAATACTTTGCCGGGCTCCTGAGGTGTAGGAAGACAGCATCACAGGTGAATCTGATCAAATCAGAAGAGCCCGCCGATGTGTATTCCAATGTGCTCAAGGTGATGGTTAAGGATCTAGAGGAACGGGCTGGTGAGGTTCTACCTCTCAACGACAAGTTCGTTGCTACCGGTAAGCCCTTTAATCCTGAACATCTCTCCAACCTGCTTAGCGCCGAAGGTGCTGAAATCAGACCGGGTACTAAAGCCTGCATAGTTTCTGGCCAATATGGCTCTGGCCGTGAGACACGCTCTAAAGGCTTCCAGAGAGACCACGAAATACCTAACACTCCATTCACATTGGAGGAAGCAAGAGGTGTCTATCAGAGCGTTGTAGTGGGCTTAGACGAATGTCTACCGGCTATGGATCTAATCCTTAGCTGGGTTCAAAAGGTTACAAGAGATGCTCTTGACATAACCGGCAGGAATTACATAGTTCTACCTGCTGCCGATGGCTCAGTGGCTAAACAGTTGTATCCAGTATGCGAGAAAAAGCTTGTATCTTTGGATAATCTCGGAAGCGCCAAAACACTGAAGCAAAGAGATGCTGTGCTGAGGGTTCCTACGAAGGAGACGGATAGCAGGACGCAGGTGATTAGTTCACCAGCAAATCTGATTCATGCTCAAGACGGCGCGACCCTAGTCCTGGCTCTCCATGACTACGACAAACCCTTCACTTGTACGCATGACAGTATCTCTGGGCGGCCAGGGAAAGAGATGGACGAGATCAATCAGAGGCTACTGAAGGCCCTTCACACGGTCTTTACTACCGCTGACGTTCTCCGTAGGTTTGTTGAATTAAACGGGCTCCGCTGGGAGGACTACAAGCCACCTATCTTTGAGCCTGACGATGTCAACTACTACGATCCTGATCTAGTTCTCGATGCTAATTATCCGTATACCTAAATGGTACCCACTATCAGATACTTAGTGTTTGCAAGGGCTTGAGCGGCGACCTATAAGAGATAAAGTCTGATTGCTTAATTGCAGTTGGACTTGTTCTTTTATTTTCAGGGCAGGTCGGTTTAACTCCGGCTGTAACTGAACCCCGTGTCAGAAGATTCTTGTGGGGGCTTCTTGCGTTTGGATTCCACTCCAGCGCCTTTTACCTAGCGGAAGCTTGGGTAACTGGTCTTCGACACAACAACGGCTCTCTTAAAGGCTGTTATGGGTGATGCTCCTTATTGGCCACGGTTAGATTCCGTGGGGGTAAGGGGGCTTCTCTGACCCCATAACAAGCAGATCTTAAAAGGGTAGATCGCTTGATATGACTAGCTTTTCACGGAACGTGAGCTGCTAGTTGTTATCAATATAGGTAAGCGCCATAGTTAAATACATTCTTTAACTATTGGTTCATCTACGGCGCTACCACCCTCTCAGGTTAAAACTATCAAAACCATTCTTATGGTGTCTTGATCGTTAGCAGCAAATATATCCATCTTGGATAGCTGCAACGTATTCAAGCAAAAGACTATGTCTAACAACTTTAACCTAAATGAGGACTGTTATCTCTTCGGAACCATTGTGTTCTCAGAGGTAACTACTGCCAGCCTTGCTTCCAACGATATTGGAAGAAAGCCTGTCTATTCAGTAGAAGTCAAACCAGAGCCAGGAGTCACAGACTCTCTAGCCCTGTTGTATGGCATGGCTACTGGAATGCATTGCCTTAACTCTGAGGAGCTACATAGGCAGTTCACAGGATCACAGACCCTTGCCTTTGAGAGTCTGAATAAACCACTTGTGTCCGGTACAGACCCTTCTACGGGAGAGTTTGTAGATGGACAGAGAGTGAAAGTATCTTGCCGGTTTGAATTTAAGCAGACCGATAGCAAGACAGAGAATGGTTTCTTTGCTACTCCACGTTTAATCCTTAGGTTCGTAGATGCCGATGTTGTTGTCCCAGAAGAGCCTGTAGAGGTTGATTGGGATGCAGTGAGATCGGCCTATGATTTCTAACGATAAGAAGGTGGTAGCGCCGAAGCTGAATAAACCCACCGCTACCACCATCATGCTGATTCTTAAAGGAAAGAATACTGATGGCGCTCACTGGCTGCGGCTTGTGGTGTCATCTACTAAAAAGCAAGACAGTTACATCCGAAGTTTCTACAAGCGCTCAAAGCATCGTGACGGTGGTATTGAAGCGTGGCTTAGTAGGGACTACTTCACAATCACAAAAGGTAAGGCGACCCAACATGCCTGAAAGCTATAACAAGCTCATCGAGAGCTATGAGGAACTGATCAAAGAGAACACGTTCCTACAAGCAAAAGCTAAGTACTTCAAACAAACAGCTCTTGCTCAGGACGTCAGTCTCAATCTTGCCAGAAAGCAGATTGTTGAGCTGAAGTCAGAGATGAGAGTATTGAAAGCGCCACCCTCTAAATAGACTCAAGAGTTGATTTAACTTTGGCGCTTCCATCACTTGGAGACCATAACTGCCAGGGAGTGACTATGCCTTACGGGGAACAACATAGCCATAATCAAAGTGTTGGAACAATTGTTCTTTCATTAGGGAAATGAGGAACTCCGAGGGCTTAGGTCTGAGGATTATGGAGAACCACCTCCATCACAGATTGACTGGATCGGCTGTGTGAATAGATCATGGTAATTAGAGGATAGGAGGAGGATTCTTGATTCGCAGTCTTGCCTCCTCTTATATCTTCGGAGGATTTTGTATTGCCGTCTTGCCTCCTTTAATTGATAGGTAAAGTGGTTTAGCAGACCTTCATAACGTCTAGCTTTGCGGTTCAAATCCGTGACCTATCTTTGTCTGTAGCAGCACAGACGTTAATCCCACGCTGTCCGACCTTAGGGGAAGTGGTGCTCCCTGTTTGAGGCCGGTAAGTGGACGCCTGGTGAAAGCCCAGGTAATGCGGTGAGATAGTGGAGAGGTGTAACTCATACCTCTCCCTATTCATGATCGTTGGTTCTTAAGTTTCTTCTTTCATTCATGATCAGGTTCTTATACGGTACCTGACATTTAGATAAATAAGTTTTTGATGGTCTTGTGTCTTACAGGATTGTTTGTTTGATAATTCCCCGACGGGGGAATAGCTGATCCGGATGGATGGCTGCGGTTCGTTACCGTTATCAGACTATTGACATCGCTTCTCTAAAACCTGAGAAGTGAAGTCCGCGACAAGTATTCGCGAGTTCGACCATTTTGGTCAGGGTGCTAATTACACACATCTAAAAGTAATTTACAAATGCCAGAATATACATTTAATCCTGACACCGGTAGCGGTGAACAGGTAGTAAGAGGGGGAGGCGCCGAGCCTTCTTCTCTACAAGAAAGATCAGACGTACAGCAGGACATCAGCTTCCGCAATACGGCTGAACATCTCTCACAGCGTCAAGCACAACGTGAGGGCAATGACATCACACAGGTTGCTAGTGGCTCCCTCGAAATCGAGCAGCGCTTACAGGAGACTCAACTAGAGCTTTATAAGCTTGAAAACGGCTCAGAGAATAACCCTCTCAAAGCTCTTCAACTTCAAGCATTAGCCCAGCGTCTTGCTGAAGAGTTGGTGTCTGGTTCATCCAATACACCAGCGCCACAGTCAATTGAAGATACAAAGGTAGAGAACAGAGAAGATGATCTCGCTGATATGAGGGATGGAATGAGAAATGATCCTTCTATTCAAGCAGCACTTGAGTGGGGTGGTGAGAATTTAGATCCTACAGTTGTTAAAGCTATTCAATATGGCTTGTCTTCTGATGATCCTCAGTTCCTAGAAGAGACAGTAACTACCGTCCAGGAAATTTATCGTGGTCGTGAACACGTACAAAAGCTAGATAGTCATGAAGATGTTGGTGAGCTAAGTGAGCAAACTCTGCATTACTTCAGCGAGACCTTTAATGATGAGACTGCAAAGAATGTCCAGCTGATCAACTACGGAATCAGAAGTGGAAAGCTATCGATGGCTGAAGCAACTAAGCAATCTATCAAGCTAGGCATTCTTAAGCCAATGCTACAGGCCGCTAAAGAGCTTCCTGACTTTAATATCGCCTCCTTCTAAATCATCATCATGTCTATTAACGAACTCTATACGCCCTCCGAAATCGAACAGATGAAGGGTGGACAAACGGTATCTAAATCATTTAAGGATACTGGCAAAGAAGTTAAGCAAGTTCAAACCAGTGTTGTTAACTGCAATGAGCTTGATTCTTCTACTGGTTGGGGATCTGCTCCCCGTGTAACTGCTCCTGGCTCTTCTGGAGAAAAGATCTCTGGCCCAGCCGTAATCAAAGGCGAGAAAGGAAACCCAGTAATTCAATCAAAGGTCGTAGCGCCGAACATAGAACGATTCAATAGAGCTGATGCAAAGCGTCAACTTGAAGAACTAGCTGCTGCTGAGAAAGCAGAGAAAGAAGAGCAATCACTGGACCCTACAAAACTATTAGCCGCTATTAATGCTCTTGATAGAAAAGTACGGCGCTTAGAAAAAGTAATCACTAAAGGTAAAGCTGAATGATTAAAAATCTCGCAGCTACCTTTCTCACAAGATTGCAACAACGTATCGATCTAGGTCGTGTGTACGGAGGGACTCCTACGCCTCCTCCTGAGCCTCCTAGCGAGCCTGAAGAGGAGACACCATGAAGTCTCCTAAGAAGCTCTCCTCAGAGGATCTACAGCATCCAAAAGGACAACAGAAGGGATGGAATGGAGACACCCGCAAACCTCGTACTTCGAGGTGGAACGGTGCTCCTGACATGGATGACACAGGCTTCATGAGCCGTGGTGTCCACTCAGTCACTCCTCCTATCCCTACAGCTCCTGAGACAACACCAGGAACCATCCAGAGCCCTCCTACTTCGGTTGCTTATGGAAAGCCCTATGACCTTCTTGATGATCGTCAGAAGGCTCTACACAACCGCTCACTGAGGGATAACAAACCTGAGGTGATCTCTCTGACTAATCGCCAGAAGAAACTGACGTTTGGGAGGGGGAAATGATCATCCTTTGTATTGAGTTCTTTCTCCTGGGCTTAGTTCTGGGTGCTTGGCTTGTCCGTACCTTCAGCAAGAAGTAGTTCCGCTGAGAAGCAGGAATAGCAAGTGCTGTGCTTCATGCCCTTCCTCCTGTACTTAGGAGGGACGGCTACAGGCTTTCCGCAGGTGATACAGGGAAGATTCATGGTCTAACAATACCACGACTTCCCCCACTATAGCAATAAAACTACCTGCTCAAACCTATAACCAGTGAGCGCCGTAGATAAGAACAACAACTAATCCCATGAAACCTAACCAGCTATACACATCAGGCCTCAATAGGTTTGATCCAAGAACTATTAAGAACCTCCTAGACGGCAATCACAACCCGGCTGATCGTCTGCCTTACTCCATGCTTGTTGAAGTCCTTCGTGGCAAAGATTACTCACAGCAATTGTGTGATCAGCTCGAAGCTAATAACTCAGGCAAGATACCTCTAATGGAGGCTCAACGCTTCCTGATTCTCCACGTCAAAGTTATCCACGCTCTTTGCAGACATTATGTTGAATCTTCCAATATTCAATACAGCTGAACCTACAGACTTCAATAGCTTAGAAATTCTCTTTGCTGGTGAACTGATGCTTAGAGAGCACCACAGTACGGCGCTATCGATAGCTAATTACATTAACCCTACAAACAATGCCAGATCAAAACAAGGTTACAGAAATACAGGCTGACGCTATTCATAGCCTGCTGACAGATGCAATGGAGTTATCTCTGCGGCAGATGTTGCAAACAGGTGAGATTAATCCTGCCATGATAGGCAAGGTAATTGACTACTTAAAGTACAACAAGTTCGAAGTTGTATCTACATCTAATGCTCCACTTTCGTCTCTTGCGGATCTAGTGGCTGCTATTGACTTGGATAACCTTTGAAATGACTGAAGATTTCTATCTTAAGTGTAGCAAGTGTGGGTCCGAAGCTACATTAACTTCTACTGAAGAGCTTGCATCTAAGCATTTAACTAGGCAACCTAGTTGGTGTCGGTGTTGCTCTCCAGCTAATACAAAGCTTATTAAGGGTCAACTGAAGTAAGCGCCATAGTTAATATCCTAATTAACTCTCTAAGGCCTCTAGAAGGCTCTACAATAGGCCTCTAATCTTATCTAACTAGTATCTACTAGGCGTGTTATTTACGGCGCTTACAGAGTCATTTAGAAGGGTCGATGGATTTTGACTGAAATCTCTGAAGAAGCACCTATGTAGCGCTGGCCGCTACTACCCCCCATGCCACCCCCTACCGGTAAAAACGAGGAGGCCGGGGGGAGGAGGCCACGTCAGGGGGTGGGGCCAGGACTAGGGCATGCCGGGGGTAGGGGGTACCCCTGCTGACCGTTCAG
>JACLAD010003995.1_pt1 | contig 12315 bp, 25 predicted proteins | sample 8027901 | NCBI WGS metagenome assembly JACLAD01 (sample SAMN15725071, study PRJNA655200) | protist metagenome | isolation source: fluorescence activated cell sorting (FACS) single amplified genomes of... | place: Spain: Blaines Bay Microbial Observatory, Mediterranean Sea | collected 2016-07-05
CCGTTGAGATCCTGCGCGGTGCCCATGCGGCCGAAGGGGACGGCGGCGCGGGGCGCGCGACCTCAAGGTTCGGTGTGTAGCTTGTCCGGTGGCCGCGGATCAGGTGCTGGTCGGCCCGGTACCGAAATCGCAGGACCGACTGATCGAGCCCAGAGCCGTGATGTCGGTGGCGCGATTCCGATTGCGCAGCGCGTTCGCACACCGGTCGCACAGGGCGGCCCCGTCACAACCCGATACCCGACGCGCCGTCCTGTGGCACCTCGAACAGCGCCGCAGCTTGGCGGAGCCGATGAAAAGGCGGAAGCGTCCCAGACGAACTGCCAGCAAGATCGGGCTCGCTTTGGTTAAGAATTTCTTAAGTGCATACCAGCGGGCAGTCGCGGAAAGCGATAGTAAAATGGATGTATATCGCGCCCGGGTTGCGCACCATCATGTGCGGACATTCGCCGGCGGAAGACGCCGGGCCTGTGTTCAATGGACGAGTCACAGGGTCGCCAGCCGACGGCCAATCGGGTTGGCCGAGCTTGGAGATCAGATCGTGTAAGAGGAACGGATTGGAGCGGGTGAAGGGAATCGAACCCTCGTATTCAGCTTGGGAAGCTAGGGTCACTCACTGATTTCCTTTGGCTTTTCCTACGACTTCGGGAGAAACTGCGGGACCGAGGCTCGTGAAGGCCTCCATAGCATCTGCCAAATCGCTGTCGAGCACATGCGCGTATCGCATCGTCGTCTCGATGTTGGCGTGCCCGAGCATCCGGCTCACCAGCTTGAGGTTACCCGTTTTTCGCAGCAGCCGCGTGGCGAAGGTGTGCCGGCAGTCATGGAACCGGAAGTTGTCGATCTCGGCAGTCGTGAGGGCGTTGCGCCATTCCTCCCAGATGTGCCCGCCATCGGTGATCCTGCGACGCTCGCCTTGGTGCTTCCCTTCCGTCCTGACGACGAAGGTGAACACGTAGGCCCGTTCCGTCATCGTATTCGAGCGGGGCAGGGCGGAGAGGATCGCTCGCGTCTCGGGGCTCATGGGCACGGTGTAGCTGCCACCGCCCTTCTGGCGGAACCGCACCCGGTTCGTCGACATATCAACGTCGGCCCATTTGAGGCTGCATATCGCATCGCGCCGCGCGCCTGTGGTCAGGGCGAACTTGACCATCGGGTGTAGGTCCTGACGTAGATGCTCGAACAAGCGCTCCTGTTCCGCCAGCGTCAGCTCGCGCACCCGCTCGGCGTCCTCCTTTGTCTTGAGCGCCTTCCAGTCGATATCAGGCACCGTGGCATCGTGCATCTTGCCCATGTGGTTCATCGACCGCTTGAGCATGTCGATCCGCCGGTTCGCCGTGGCGTTGGCGCAGTCAGCCCGCATGGCCGCGACCATCTTGAACAGGCGCCCGGTCGTCAGGTCGCCAATGGGGGTCTTTCCCGGCAGCACGACGAGGATGGCAGATGCCTGCCCTTTGGCCGTGCCAGCGGATGACTGGTGCTGGCACACGTCGCTCCAGTATGTCCCGAGCGCCTCGGCCACGGTGAAGGACCCTTGCCGCTTCGCCTTGTTCCCGGCCTTCGCCGCTACGCGCGCCTCGGCCTCTACTGCTTTCGCTTCTTGGAAGTCGTCCGTCCCACAAGAGCCGTGAAATCTACGACCCCGGACCTGGAAGTCGTAGTGCCAGAACCTCGACCCTTTCTTTCGGAACGGCATTCTTCAATGGTCCTTTTTTCGATGTAGTCGTCGAGATCATCGGGCCGGTACAGGATCTTTCCGCCGAGCTTCACGTACCGTAGCCCATCCGACCGCAGCCGCTGCAAGGTCTTCGTGCAGACGCGCAGCGTTTCGGCGGCTTCCTGTGGCGTGAGAAGGCGCGGCGCTCCCATGGTCAGCCCTCCGCTTTCGCGATCATAGCGCGATACCGGATCGCGTGCTTTTCCCGGCACGAGACCCATTCCGCCGTCGGGCGCTTTCCCGGAGACATGGCCCTCGCCGCGGCTCTGAGCATGTCGCGGGTAGGTTCGCGGGGCGCGACCAGATGCGTTCGTGGGCAGATGAGGCGGGCGACGGCGAGGCGCAGGCTCATCGCGGCCACTCCCTAACCATCAGATCATCGGGGATGCTTACGAACGGCTTCCGCGTCCCGCCGATCTGCTTCATGAAGAACGCGGTACCGGCGGCGGCGCACTGGTCGCGCAGGGACCGGGCCCACTCCGGATCCATCGGCCGAGCGCCGGGGCCGGACTCGCCGCCGGCGATGATCCAGTCGAGGCCGGACTGGCCTTTATCGAAGACAGCTTCCGGCTGCCGGCCACGCTGGCAGTTGTGCAGGGGAGGGTGACCGTTCCCGCACCAGGCGCAATCGCCCCAGCACTCGGCGTCCAGAGCACTCTCGCCGAACCATGCCGTCTCCAGGTCGACGAACTCCAGCAGCGGCTCGGCTGAGACGAACCGCACCGCCGCCGGCACCGCCAGCAGCGCGGGGATATTCCGGTCGGCCGTCTCCTGCGTCCCGGCGCTCGTCCCGAGCCAGACGTTCGGCCAGCCGTCGCCCCAATCGTCCGGCAGCATCTTCGCGATGTTCTGCGGGCGCTTCGTCAGCAGAAGCCAGTCGAGGTTGGGGCACTCGCGGATCAGGGCCCAGAGATCGGCGCGCCAATCATCCGGCACTGCGTTGTCGAACACGTCCGCGAGGCTGGCAACGAACACGCGGCGGCGGATGCCCTTGGCACCGGCCACTGCATCCCACTTCCGGGGCTTCGACCAGGTGGCGGCTGTGGTGCGGCGGCGGTCTGCCGTCGGACCCCAGCCGACATGGCCGGACCGCTTGGCCCAGCCTTCCGCGTAGCAGTGATCGCATTCGGGCGCGACCTTCTGGCACCCGGTCCACGGGTTGAAGGTGAAGTCGCACCATTCGATCGAGGTTTCAGCCATTGCCGGTCTCCATCTGATCGATGTTCTGGCGGTGGACGGTGAAGGTGACGGCGACGGTCCACGGGTTCGCGTCCCAGCCATAGCCGCGCGGGCCGTTGAGGCCGTCCCAGAGATCAGCGAACCAGTCGCGGGCATAGTCCCAGCCGATCCAGCCTCCCTTCGGGTGGGGTTCCTCGGCGGGAAATGGGTTTCCGTTGTCGTCCAGATCGCCCGGCTTGCACCCTTCAGCCCACGCGTCATCCTCGCTTATCTCCTGCACCCGCTGGACCCGAACGTCCGTGACCTGGAGCGTCAGGCGAGACGCCCATCGGGGCATGAAGATCGAGGGGCGGTCTTTGATGCCCTTCCTCGCGTCGGTCGCCGCATAGCGTATCCCGCACCACCTGGGCTTGCCGCCCGGGTTTATCTCGCGAGGACGGACCCCGTCATAGATGGGTGCTACCGCCCACGTCTCGCGAACCCAGAGCCGATCGCCACGGGCGAAGCGGATGCGCGGCTTGATGAACGGCATCCATTCGGCAACCGCCGCCGCCTCGGTGTCGTGGATGCCGAGGCCGCCGCCGTCGAGGCCGGGATACTCCACGAACCATTGGCCTTCGTGCTCGAAAGGCTGGGGCTTCAGCACCCTTCGCGTTTGGGTCTTCCGCCCGTCGAGCAGGGCGCGGACCATCGGGCCGGAGAACAGGATTGGCCTGTCGGTCATAGCTCTATCCCCATGAAAGCCTCTTGGATCGCGGCGTCCTTGCAGCGGTCCCACATTTTCCAGAAAGGCCGGCGCCAGCGAGGATCCCGCTTCGCCCGACGGCGGTATCTGGCGAGGCGCTGACGCTTCGCCTTCGGGACGCCCTGCCAGTGGCGGCCGCAAATCCACTCGTCGCCCACCTGGATGGGCGGCTTGCCCTTCCTCTGTCCGATCGTCCGGTGACAGCCCGGGACGATGCAGGGCAGGCGCAGCGCGCTCATGCCGACATCCTCCGTCCACAGCGCTGGCAGACGCGCTCGGGCATGGACCGGCTCTCACGCCAGCGGTGCAGCCCAAGTCGGCACAGGAGGCGCTTCATGTCAGCCACCAGAGCGGCAGGGCGATCAGCGCGCACAGGAGCACGCCAGCGACGAAGCCGAGGGCCATCCGCCGGCCGCATCGGACGCAGTGGCTCGTGCCCTCGCTTCCGAGGCCCTTGGCTTCTGAGCAGTATGGGCAGGTCATGCCGCGGCCTCCTTCTCGACCAGGTGCTCGCAGTTCGCGCCGGCCAGAGCCTCGGCGAGATCGGGGCAGACGCTGTTGCCGCAGCAGGAAATCTGGACGTCCTTCGGGAACGGGCGCCATGCCCATTCTCCGGCCTCGTCCTGTTCCCAGACGCCCTCGATCACGTAGTCGGGCGGGAAGCCCTGCGCGTTGAACAGCTCGCGTGGCGTGAGCATACGCAGGCCGATGTCGACCACCACGAACGTCTCGCCGTCGATCTCGAGCGTGACGAACTCGCCGCCCTCCCACGCGCCATGCTCGCGCAGGAACTCGGTGACCTCGCGTGCGCGAGCCTCGTGCTCGGTGGTGAAGGGAGGGGCCGAAAGCTCGGCCTGACAGTGGCCGAAGCGATCGCGCACGGTGACGGTGTGACACGGCTCGTCCATCGGGGCGCCGTCGCCGGTGCCGTAGTATTTCGCGAACCATGCGGCCACCGGCGTCTGGGTGCAGCCCTTGCCGACGATGGTGGACAGAGGCGAGCGAGCGTCATGCCCGACAAGCCCCGTGTTCTGCTGAGCGAGGAAGGCGGAGAAGGGATACTGCCGCATGCCCGACAAGCCCCGTGTTCTGCTGAGCGAGGAAGGCGGAGAAGGGATACTGCCGCGGACCCGCCGCCACGATGGTGCCGAGTGGCGCGGTCGGGTCGTAGCACCGCGGGGCCTGTCCCGGCCGCTCGCCGTTCCCGATGTGGACGAGGCCGGGCGCGATCAGGGCGTGCCGGTTCTCGACCGTCACCGTCCGTAGTGGTTCCGCCAGGTCCGCGCTGCGCTTCCCGCGCCCGCCGCCGTGGCCGTAGTAGGTCGCCAGCGCAGGCGCCATCACCATGTTCTGGTCTTTCGTGCTCGCGCAGATGGTGTGGTGCGGATCCTGTATGCCGCGGTTGCCGCCGCCCTGCTGCGCGTAGGTCAGCACCGGCGCCAGGAGCGCGGAATGCGAGCCGCCCGCGAGGATCGTCGCATGCGGTGCCGTGACCGGTGAAGACCGGCGAGCCGTGCCCTTCATGCTCATCAGGGAGGGCGAAATGATCCCAAGCGGGGCCGCGCCGCCGGGTTTCTTGATCCAGCTGTTCGCCGTGATGGTGGCGAGCGGGTCGCGCACATCCTGTCCGGTCGCGCCGCCGTTGAAGCGGGTGATCGAGGGGGCCAGCAGCGCATGCTGGATGCCGCCGGCCGAGACGGTGCCAAGCGGATTACCGATCGGGTATTCGCGCCGCCCGCCGCTGTCGCCATGGGCCACGCTGACGATCGAGGGCGCGACCCGGGCATGATGCCCACCCGTGCAGACGGTCGCCGTGGGTTCGCGCTCAGAGTATCCGGGGTGGCCGCTCGTGTTCACGATGAACGGCCGCTCCGCCTCGAGCACATAGCGAGCCATCCCGCGGGCAATCCGGGCCATCGTATTCTTCGCCAGCGGCCGCACCGCGCGCAGGCCGTGCTTCGCCTTGATCTCGGCCGAGGTGTCGAAAATAGACGGGCAGGGCAGCGACCAGTCAATGATCTCTGCCGCCGCGCGCCAAGGCTTCAGCTTGCCGGACTTCACTGCCGGGCTGTTCGGGTCGCCATGCGACGGCTTCGGCCAGACGATCGGGCGACCGTCACGGCGCGCGATCCAGAACATGCGCCGCCGGATGGTCGGGGCGCCATAGTCGCAGGCGCGCAGGACCTTCGCCTGCATCCGGTAGCCGGCGCGGCGGAACCGCTTGCGCCAGTGCTTGTAGGTATGCCCCGACAGCCATTCGATCACGCGGCCTTCGTCGTCGACCGGACCCCAGGTCACGAACTCCTCGACGTTCTCCATGATGATGACGTCGGGCTTCACGTCCTCGGCCCAGCGGAGGACCACCCACGCGAGGTCTCGGATGTTCCGGTCGCGCAGTGCCGAGCCCTTCGCCTTCGAGAAATGCTTACAGTCGGGCGAGGCCCAGAGAAGCCCAACCGGCCGCCCGCGGGTCACGCTGCGCGGGTCCACGTCCCAGATGTTCGAATCGAGATGCAGCGTGTCGGGGTGGTTCGCGGCGTGCAGGGCGAGCGCTGCCGCCGAGTGGTTGATCGCCACGTCTGGGCTGCGGCCGAGCGCCTGCTCGATGCCGGTACTGGCGCCACCGCCACCGGCGAAGCTGTCGATGATGAGGGGGCGGCCCCCGTCGGTTCGGCGCGGTGGGTCCAGGTCGAAGAGGTTCGCGCCGTCCATCAGCAGATCCCCGCTTCATCGTCGAGGACGGCGTTCACCATGTTCTCGTCGATTACGGTCTCTACGATCCGGCGGGCCAGTTCATTCTGGGTGGTCCCCCGGCGTTCGGCGTGGGGCCGCAGGCGATCGAGGATGTCGTTCGGGAACAGGACGGTCTTTCCGTTCGCCTCGGCTGGACGTTTCGGGCGCTGACGCCGGGCGGATGCCTCTAGTGCGGCTACGGTGCCTTCGCTCACGCCGACCCGGGCGGCGATGTCCTTCGTCGGAATGCCGGTCTGGCGAAATGCGACCACGGCGGCTGTGCGGCTGGGGTAACCGCAGGTCGGCTTCGGGGCGCCCATCACGAACCCTCCGCCACGTGCCGCGCCACGGCGAGCCAGTCCGGCCTCGTAAGGGCGGGGTCGACACGCATCGGGGCGGGCACGAGCTCGGCGGCCCTCACGGTTTCGATGATGTGGCGAGGGGTGAAGAAGGTCTGAGGCATACCGCGTTCCCAAGGTGAAAAGGCGGGGGCGACAGGGACGGGCCGCCCCCGCAGGTGATCCGCCGACGAGCAGTGCGGCGGACAGGGAGGGACTAGAAAGGGAGCGAGGCGTTGGGCGCAGGGCAGCCGTCGCCCGCGCAGGCTGCAGTCTGGGCAACCACGCGAGGTGCCATGACCATCCCGAGGGCGACGAAGAGAGCCAACGCTGCGACGATCAGAATGACCGGGGCGAATAGAGGCGTTGGGCGCGGTTTGGCGACCATCTCTCCGGTCCGGAGGTTCGCGAAGCGGGAAAGCTCTTCCTGGCGGGACATGCTCATTCTCCGATGTTTGTGACGCGGTGGCGGGGCGCGCGCTCGATCTCATCGAGCGTCAGCTGAGCCGCCCAGGGCGCTCCCCGCTCGTAGACATCCCCGACCGGCTTCCTGTCTTTCCCGAGACATTCGCGTCGTTGATGGGCTTCGTGCCCGCCGGTCGGGGTGGCGGGGCGATCCCCCGCGTTCGGTTCGCCGTCGGCGCGCGCTGGGCGCCCGCCAGGCGTGAATTCGTGTTTGATGCCGCTCATGCCGCGTCCGCCTCGACCAAGTCCTCGCGGGTGATCGCGAAGACCTCGGAGACCACGAGGAACGTCTCGCCCGGGCTGGCAGCGGCCAACTTCGCAGCTTCGGCCTGCGCCTCTTGAGCGGTGCCATGTTCGAACGGCCACATGGCGGGGCGGATGCGATTGGTCCCGCCGCCACGGCGGAACACGAAGTGCCCGCCGCCGATGACTTCGCCCTTCCGAGGCTCCTGGGGGTTCTTCAGCCAGCCGCCGCGCGGCTTCTTCTTCGGATTGGCCTTCGTCTTGTCGATCATGGAGTTGTCTCCCTCGTCTGCCCGCGAAAGCGGGGTGTGTGGTGGGCTGGTCAGGCGGCGCTGACCGCGTGGATCACGTGCGCCGGGGGCACGGGCAGGGCCGGTGCGACGGGCGTCGGAGGGGTGGGGGTGCCGTTCGCAGCGACGAGAACCAGCGGCATCGGCGCCAGGCTAACGCGGCGGACTTCGAACTGGGCCAGAGCTACCGCCGCGTAGCGGTCGGTGCAGGCTGTTCCCTTGGGGGTGACGTAGATCATGGGGCGTCTCTCCGTTGCATGGCTGGTGGGCCGTGGCGTTGGAGAGACTATGCGAAAATCGCAGGAACAGCGCAAGGAAAAAAGTTGCGAGAACCGCAAGAAAATTCGCATGGAGTGATTCGGGAAGCTGGCGATAACAGCAGGGAAGGTGCTACACCGCCCCTGTCAGCGCGGGACGGAAGGAGAGCGTGATGCGGACGGAAGGGTATGACATGGATGCCGACACGGGGCTGGACGCGGGCATCAAAGCCCACGTCGCCGTTCTACGAAATGCTGGGGTGGAGACGTTCGAATCGTGCCAAGGCGGTGCAGGACATGCCTACGCAGAGCCGACGGTGAGATTCTTTGGGGATCGCAGCGAGGGGTTTCGCGCCCTCGCTGCTGCGCTTCAGGTCGGACTACCTGTCACGGACCTTCGGCGCGCTTGGCCGGTGGTCGAAGGTGAGCCTACCGGCCCTTGGTGGGAGCTGGTGTTCCGGGCCTAGCTGAGCCTGGAGCACTCCTGGCACAGGGGTTTATCCCCGGTGCCCTGCCGCAGGTTCTCTTTCTCGATGTTGTTGCCGGTGTTGCAGTTGGTGTTGTTGTGATGGATGGACGCTTTGACCGAGTGCCACGGGCTCTTCTTCGCCATTCCTATACCTCCAGGTTGTGGAGCCTCGAGCGTGGCATGGCGAAGATGATTCTCGAAAGCAAAAAAGCCCCGCGCGATGGCGGGGCAGGTGGGGTTCAATGATTGAAGTTCGCGAGACTGTCGAGACCGTGCCGGGCTTCGGGGTGACCTATCGCGTGAAGCGGCGCACGTGGCTGCTGTTCGGGGTCATTCCGGTGGCGTGGTCTCGGGAGACGGTGCGGGGCTGACCCGGCTGTCGCGGTCAATAACGATAACCGACGGCTGCTCGCTTGACCGCGCAGCCGTAATGGAGTCCGCGAGGGTCCGGTTCAGTTCGAGCAGATTAGCGTTGATCTCGGCGGGAAGCGCGTCCATGCGCGTCCCCAAGGCGTCAACGGACGACTGAAGCTCGAATGACTGAACGACCAGCCATCCCATTCCCCCTAGTAGCAGCGCCATTGCCCCGAGCAGTGCAGAGGACACGAAACCGGCAGCCCATTTCAGCGTGGACGTGCCGCCTTCAAGGCTTGCTAGTCGTTCGCCGATGTTCATCTCAAGCCGCTCCGATCCGCCACCACCTCCATCGGAATGTATGGGCTGTGGACGCTCAATCAAAGCGTCTAGTTCTTCCATTGAGCGTCTGACGCGATCCATAGTGAACAGCTCAGCCATCAAGGTTCTCTCCGAAGTTTAGACCACTCCGGCAGAGCCTCGGCATCTACAACTTTGGTTATCTCATTGACCAGCTCGTTCACTTCTTCTCTTAGGGCGTGTCGCCTCGATTGATCGCCGGTGAGGCCCATGGATGATGCCTTCAAAGCCACCATGAGAGAAAGCGAGAGTGCATGGTTCAAGTCGATCTGACGCGTCTCCAGCCGCTCGATCCGGCGGCGCAGCTCGGCAATCTCTTCCTCAGCGTTCATGTCACCTTCCTCACCACCTCGGGCGGCAGGTTGAACCGGACGCGGGCGGTCACAGCGCGCACGTCCGATAGGCTTCATTGGCGAACTCGACGACAGACCGCTGCTGAAAATCACGCGTCGAGTAACGAGGCTCACCATACGCTAGGAGTACCATACGCTGCGCGTCCCGCTTGTAGATGTCATCGACGTCTGCCCTCTCAACGCCAGCCATTGCATCAGACAAAGGTCGGCCGGTTTGCCGCCCCTCCATCACGAGGGCGGCCAACTCGGATCGACTGCCGCAGGCGGTTCCGTCGCTCTGGACGGTTGCCGAGAGGCGATTTCTCTGAAAGCTCGCAACCTGCTGTTCTAGGCTTTCGGTCTGACAGCCGGCGACAGCGATCGTGGCGGCGAAAAGTAAGGGCAACCTCATGAGTGCAACTCTCCGATAGGGGTCAGGGGTGCTTCTTCCCAGACCAGACCACGCGACCGACGATCTCGACTTCCTCACCCGGCACCTCTTCGGGCGGGAACTCACGGTCGTTGTCGGAATGCAGGATAACCGATTTCCGGTCCCGCGCCTTTTGCAGGCGCTTCACCCGCAATAGCCCGTCATGGCGCACTACGAACATGCCGTCGTAGGCCATGTTGGTCTTGGTCATGTCCACCATCACTATATCGTCGTGATAGAGCGTGGGCACCATGCTCGCGCCGGTTACCGAGATGATCGCCAGCTTGTCTGGGCTCGTTCGCGTGATGTGGTGCAGGTATCCAGGCGGAAACGATAACTGGTCCGCGATAGCCTCATATTCAGGAGCTACAGCCCCGCCGCCCGCCGCCGCTCGTACGTCATAGACTGGAATAAGCGTTGGGGCCGCGGTGGGATCAGCGGGGACGCCGACAGGCTCCGCGATCCCGCGCTCGAAGAACCCGACAACGGCCGGAACTTCGCTGGCCTGAACCTTTCGGTTCCCGCTCATGATCTTTGACAGCTTCGAGTCATCGATACCCATCGCCCGAGCGAGGTCGGCCATCTCGCCGCGCCGCCCCGTCAGGTGCTTCCTGATGTAGTCTGCGTTCACCTGTTCCATGCCCCGATGAGTTGCGGATTTCGCACGGTGGCGATATCGCCGAAAATCGCAAGGTTCGGGCTTGATGTTTCCTGCGCTTTCCGCAAGTATATCAAGCATGGAACCTGCGATCAGCATCATCAAAATCTGTGGCGGCTTCGCAGCCGTCGCTGAGATGACGGGGCGCGACGAGACGCGCGTCCGTCGTTGGACTTACCCCAAAGAAAGAGGCGGCACCGGCGGGCTGATCCCGGCGGAGCAGCAACAGGTCATCATGGCCGAGGCGCGGGCGCGAGGCCTGCCGCTCTCGCCGGAGAACTTCTTCGTCGATGACTCTGACCAGAGCGCAGCATGACCTGCGCTCGCCCAGCAACTCCCCGATCCGTATCCATCGTTCGCTCTCCATTCCGTGAAGATGGGGTGAGCGCGGGCGCGACCCAACCGAAACTCACCGGAGGCTTTTCGGCATGAGCAGGAACAACCCCCGCGACAGCATTCAGGATGTGGTGGCCCGCGCTTACCGCGCCGCTGGCGGCATCGAGAACGTATCGGCCGATCTTGGCCTGTCCATCGGCACCCTGTCCGAGCACACCGGCTTGCCCAAGGGGAAACGCGCCGGTGGTCTGGGCATCAACTACGCCGACACCCTGTCGCGCATCCATCCCGAGGTTGCCGCCGTCTATGCCGCGCACTTCGCCGCACTGGCAGGTGGCACGTTCACCGCCGCTGACGAGGCCGCGCCCCTCGAAACGGTCGAACACCTGTCCCGCATCGCCAAGGAAAGCGCCGAAGGGCTGACCGCTCTGGCCCGGATCGAGCATGGCGGATCGAAGGCCGACGCACTGGAACAGCTGGCCGACATTCACCGCGTCGTGGGTGAGGCGATCCGCGACCTCGCTATCGCGCCCGTCACCTCGCTCGCAGATCGGAGGGCGTCATGAGCGGATCAGTCCTGTTTCGCAGCTATCTCCCGGGGGAGCCGGAAGGTCATGTGGAGAAAGAGTTCGAGGAATTCGAAAAGCTCGTCAGCGCTTCCTTCCTCGGCGGTTCCGTCGTGGATCGCGTCATTGCGAAGGTCGCGCAGGTGGTGCGCCCACTGGTGAAGTGCTTCCGTGATGAGCTTCTTCTCGAGAGCATCATCAATTCGACTGCGGACGTTTTTGCCGGTGGTTCCAAGAGCCTTGAGCGCAACCTCCAAGCAAGTGACGAATGCGCTGACCTTGGCGGAGTCCGATACCTTCGCGTGTCTGATCTCGAACGCGTCCCTGTAGTTCTGGACGACTGGATCGGGCCAGTCAGTCGTTTCCGAGGGCTTCCGCACAGCGGGGTAGATGTCCGTCACAGTAATGAGCCCGTCTCCACCGAACAGCGGCGCCTCATCCGCCAAATGCTCGATGATCGATTTCAGGACCCGGCGCGTCGTCGCGAAGCTGGCCATCATCGGCTGGCCACATTTAGGGCAGACGCCTCGGCCAACACCCTCCACCGCGTCCGCGTCCTCCTGAACCTGAATGTGAAGGCCTCTGATGTGGCTCGGAACCTGCTCATTCAATGGGCGCGGATCGCGGCGGCGCACTTCGGCAACATGATCAAAGCGCAGATCCACGATCTGCATGCACGATCCGCATCTCTGATTTGTGGTGAACATGGAGGCTCCTCGTGTCGGCTATGAACATTCTGACCGCGGTCGATGACGCAATCAATGCCGCCGGCAGTGATCCCGACGATCTGATGTCACGACTTTCCGAGCTCGGCCATCTTTACGGTCAGCACCATGTCACCCGAGC
>JACLAD010016339.1_pt1 | contig 12310 bp, 5 predicted proteins | sample 8027901 | NCBI WGS metagenome assembly JACLAD01 (sample SAMN15725071, study PRJNA655200) | protist metagenome | isolation source: fluorescence activated cell sorting (FACS) single amplified genomes of... | place: Spain: Blaines Bay Microbial Observatory, Mediterranean Sea | collected 2016-07-05
TCGGAGTTTATATTTACACTACTACACTACTCTTGTTCAATCAAGGGCTTGCTAAGGCTTGCATGTGGATATACATGTGTATCTTATCAAAAAATATATATATTTATATTTAAATTGAAACGGAATTATTTTTTTTGACACGGAAAAGGTTAAGGTATTTTCATGATCGTGATTTTCCCTATTAATTGTTAATATTCTACTAGGTATAATTAGAACAGAAAATTAAAAAATGCCTTTTCCTTTCTCGTCGTCGCTCTCGCCGCCCAGCCCTTGAATTTTGAATGAATGGAGATATCTTAGACAAAATATATATTTATAGATAGATTGAGAGATAGGCATTTTGTTTGAAAAAGAAAAATAAACATTCTGTACATATATATATATATATATATACCCATTTTTATAAATAATACAAATAATTCAATATGGCTACCATCCAACTAGATGTAAATCGTGCAATAGAAAGTGATATTAAAAGTATTTATAATATTGCAAATTTTTTAACATTAAGTATTAAATTAAACCGTCATAATACCAATGTGAACAACGTATCAAATCCTACTATTCAAGTTGGAAATGATTCTATCATCGCTGGTGTCGTGCCAATTGCTCGTTACATGGGTGAAATCTCTAAAAAAGAAAATTCCGATCCATTTGTAAACCAATGGCTAGAATTTGCTGTTACAAATATTCGTCCAAATATTATTAATATGTTTGAAGTCGAAGCACCAATTGGTATTTTTCAAAAAACTGTTGTTCAAAAAAAAGATTTTGAACAAGTTAAAACTAATGCTGAAGAGAAATTAAAATCTGCTATGAAATATATTGAAGAATTTATTGCCGTTAGTGATACAAAATTTTTATGTACCAATGATAAAACTATTGCAGATATTGTTGTTGCAACATATGTTAATGCATCTGTCGTAACTATACCTGAGAAAGTCAAACAATGGGTTGATGCTACGTTAACGTCTCAACCAGATAGTAAAGGAACAAATGATTATGAGAAGGATACACGTGCTTTTTACAAAAGTGAATTGAAAATTAAACCAGAACCACATTATGTAGGTTTAGAAAGCCATATAACTTCCATATTTACAAAGGCATTACATGCAGCATTTCCAATGTTAAAAACTATTCAACCTATTAGTAATGTATGTGTGTCACATATGAAAGCAGATTATCAATGTAGCTCTGCCATGGCAGCATTTAAAAATTTAAAATCAACAGATGAGGGCAAAGCTATTTTAAGCAAATTATCGCCACCGACACCAAAAGGTATTGCTGATGCTATTATTTCAAACATGCCAAAAGATGAAGCAGTTGAAAGTGCAGATGCACAGCCAAACGGATTTATCAATGTATTTTTAAACAGGCAATGGGCGGCAAAGAAAGCTACTGGGTTGGTATTTAATGCACCAGGATTGAAAAAAACAGGGCGTAAAGAAATTGTATGTGTTGATTTCAGCTCTCCAAATATTGCAAAGGAAATGCATGTTGGTCATTTACGTTCCACCATTATTGGTGAGACTATTTGCCGTGTATTGGAACACTCAGGTTACGATGTAAGACGTATTAATCATACCGGTGATTGGGGCACACAATTTGGAATGTTATTGACACACATGCGTGATGTTTATCCAGATTTTCTTGAAAATCCACCTAGCATACAAGATTTAAATAAATTTTACAAAGCATCTAAAAAACGTTTCGATGCAGAGCCAGAATTTAACAAACGTTCCCATGATGAAGTCGTTGCATTGCAAAGTGGGAATCCAGCATCCAAAGCTGGTTGGGAAGCTTTTTGTAAAGTTAGTCGTGAAATGTTTATGATGGTTTACAGTCGTTTAGATATTACAAATGAGGAAGTTGGTGAATCGTTTTACAATGATATTATACCAGGTGTAGTTAATGAATTGAAAGCAAAAGGTTTGCTTGAAGAGCAAGATGGTGCAACGATTGCATGGGTGAAAGATGCTATTCAATTTCCATTATTTTTACAAAAAAGCGATGGTGGATACGGTTATGATTCTACAGATGCAAGTGCAATTTGGTATCGCACACAGCAATTAAAAGCAGATTGGTTAATTTATGTAACCGATTTAGGCCAAGCAGATCATTTTAAAGGTATTTTCAGCCTTGGTAATAAAGCAGGGTGGTGTACGGATGTTAGAGTAGATCATGTTGGATTTGGTGTTGTTCAAGGGAAAGATGGTAAACGATTTAAAACACGTTCTGGCGATACCGTACGTTTAGTTGATTTACTTGATGAAGCAAAAGATCGAGTAAGAAAAATTTTAGAAGATCGTGTAAAAACTGGACAAACTTACATTGATTCCAGTGAAATTGAGGAAGCATCGAAAGCAATTGGTTATGGCGCAGTTAAATATGCTGATTTAAGTTCAAATCGACAAAAGGATTATCGTTTTGATTATGATGCAATGTTAAATTTAACTGGTGATACTGCTGTGTATTTATTATATGCACATGCACGTTTAGTTTCCATCATACGTAAATCTGGTCAAGATACAAGACAAATTGTATTAACAAGCAAAGGCAATTGTTGCGTACCTACTGAGGAAAAAGCGGAATGGAATTTAGTCAAATATTTATTACAATTTCCGCAAATGATCGAAGAGTTTTTGAAAGATTTAATGCCGCATCGTATATGTTCCTATTTATATGAAATTTCCAATTTAGTCGGTGCATTTAATCGTGATTGCAGGGTTTTAAAGAGTGATAAGCAGACGGAACGTATATTATTATGTGAATGTGTTTGTGTAACAATGCGTACATGTTTCAATTTATTGGGTATACAGCCATTGATGAGGTTGTAGAAACATGCTCGAATACTTGTAGCAGACGGCACAGTAGAACACGGCTGAAATGTCGTTTCTTGTGCTTCGTATACATCATTGAGCATATGATATCTCGATTTATTAAATTTTCTGTAAATGATGTGCTGTTTAAATTTTTATTACTGTAAAGAGGAGAGATGATTTAGATTTTAATTTTAAATAAATTAAAATGAATTAAATTGATCAATTTTTAAAATTTGAAATTGTTTTGGATTTTTTTAAAGTACAATATTCAGTATAGTGTGAATATTGTTCCGCCTATATAATCAACGTGTTGTTTCCGTCTAACTCTCTTCACTATTAGTAATAATATATATCATCATTGTATATTTTGTACATTTATGTTGTTTCTGTATATATATATATATATATATATTGTGCACAAAAAAACAATTATAGTAATATAGTATTATATATAAAGTTTGTAATTACAATCTTCTGACATCATCCGCTTGTTTTTTTTCATTTGGTTTTTTTTTGTAAAAATTTGGAAAGAAAACTAACACATGTCACGTGTACAATTAAATAATGACGTTAATACTAATAATAACAATAATAAAATATTATTAACGGATGCGGAAATATGTAATTTTATTGAAACTGGTTATCATATTATACCTATTGAGAAAGACTATTCCCAATCGCATCATGATCGTATAGGTGATAGTATTGTAAATATGTGGAATTTAAATGGTCAAAGTCAATTTAAAAGTGGTAATAATATATACCCAGCAGTACCTGAATTATCTACGATATTACACTCGCCACATTTTGCAGGTGCAGTAGAATCTATTTTAGGTGAAGAATATGTTTTACATGCTCATCGTGCTTTACATGTTGCCAAGATTGATCAGTCGTTTCATCAAGATACGCCGGAAGGTCATGGTCCATATCGTTTACATCGTCCAAAGTTTATTATGGTTATGTATTATCCGTATGGTTCAACATTTGAAATGGGGCCAACTGCTATTTTACCAAATGGTTCATATTTACAAGTTAATCCAGATGAACGTGTTGCACTTGGAAAAAGTCAAGGAAAATTATTAGGTTTAACAGAAACGAAATTAAATACATTAAAAACTGGCCAAGCATTTGCAGTAATGATTCATTTCCATATATGGCATCGTGGTACAAAACGTTTGATAGAAGAATTTACAAAAGAACATCCAGCAAGACCCATGGTAAAATTTCAATTTTTTACTACGCACATACCAACCAAACCAACCTGGAATCATAATCCAAAATTTTTACCATTTCCAAATGCAACATTGACAAATCCAATGTTAAATGTATGGCGTTCAATATACAATTGGATGAAAGGTGGCAAAATATATAATAATAGCATTTTAAATGCACACGATGATGATAAGAAGGTAATACCAATAAGAGCACCAGTAAAAGTCAGAACTATTGACCAATTACTATATTTATTCAATATGAAAGAAACATATACGGAAAAAGAAAGAATTGGTGCTGCATATGCTATAGGTGCTGCTTTACATGATGACAATCAAGATATAAGTTATTCTAGAAAAGCCAAAATATTTGAAATGTTGAAAGAAATCATGATTACAGATTATAGTAAAAACATGATGCCAGAGACTAGAAAAGAATGGATGGCTGTAGATAATGGTGATCGGCAAATTGCTTTACATCGTGCAACTATTTGGGCATTGGCTGAAAGTGGAGATGCTGCCATACCTATTTTACTACCATTGCTTCGACATAAATCATTTCCAGTAGCATCGCGTGCTGCAATTGCTATTGGTGAAGGTATTGAAACAGTCAACTTAAATATTGTGAAAGAAATTGGTAAATTAATGGAACGTTTGCAAATTGCAGTTGAACAAGGTGGTAAACCAATTAATGAACGTACTGGAAAAGTCGTATCGGATGAAGATATGAAAAATATGTGGAGACGTAGTATTAAACTAAGTAGCAAATATTATAAATTTGACTTTACGATTCGAAAAGAATCATTAGGAATAAGTTTAGTATCACAAGCTATTTGGGGTATAGCACAACGCATTGTATATAATAAAAATGGAAAATGTGCAGAGAAATTGATAGATATATGTTTAAAATATATCTCACAAGATAATGTATACTTAACCACGACGACAAGGCAAAATATGTGCTATGCATTATTAACTTTTGCTAAAGCAAATTTTATCATGTCAAATGAACAACAAAATGCAATATATACTGCAATGGAATCTATATCAAAAACTGATGATGATCGTTATACAATGGCAACTGCATATTATGTATTGCATTATTTGAATAGTTGGAAGATGTTGGAAGAAGCAGAGAAAAAAGGGGAAGATCTAGCAATATTGCAAAGATTTCAAAATCAACATGAGTTAAAAATGGTTGAGATGAGATGGTGTCCAATAACTCATGGTGGCGCTCCATTTTGAAAGGAGCTGTGTCGTCACACACGAGAATATAAAAAAATATGGAGGAGATATAAGAGATAATTTTAGTCAGAGAGGTATAATCGATCATTCAAGATAGTGTGGTACAAATTGTACAAAACCGTGTACGTACATTTTTTTCAATTGTGTTTTTCTTTTAAATCTTTATTTTTTAAATAAAATATTTCTGCTTTTTTTTAAAAAAATTACGTAATACTCGTATATTACTCCGTACGAACCGTATAAAAAGAGCCACATATAATTTATAAAAATAAAAAAATATTTTACGATTCGTAAAAACTTTATGGATATTTAATGAGAGAGATATTATTATCCTTTTTATTAAATGCACACACTACACACCGTTATTTTAATATAAATTACATTATAATATGATACCTTAGAGAGATATCATTATTATCGTATTTTTTCTCAAAACAGCTTTTCACCACATCTTACCATATCTATTGAAATAAGTCTTGGGATATACTTTAAATATTCCATGCCAAGGCTATTAATTAGTACATATTCAACATAATTGCTTAGCCAAGTTTCCCGGGTTACGGATGATATCTTATCACTCATAAATTTATTTACAATGGTTTTAACGTAATTTTGTACATCTCTGATTTGAAAGATGTGATATTTATTCAAATTACCTTTCGAACATATATTTATTAACCAATCTTTATTATTATGAGGTATTTCAATATTTGGTAGTTCTTGATTTTCTATTAATGCATCGTATCGTCTATTGTTTAATTGTTTAAAATACATCAATGTTGTAGAATCGTCTTTTTCAAATATTAAATATGTAATTTTATATATTACCATCATTATATTTAATATATTTTCATTTTCTTCTTGCAATTCTTTATTACTATTTTCCTTATTGTTACGTAAAATGGATGGTAGCTTTGTATGAAATATTTCATTTACATGTGCCACGTTTACATCCTCTGTCCATGCATTTACACTATATGATGGTGATATTGAAACAACACTATGGAACCATAATGGTGGGATATATAAAACATCGCCAGGTTTTAATAATGCAATTGTAGGATTATCATCTGCAAACATATAATTGTCAATTTGACATTGCCCTTGGGACGGGTGCAAAAATGGATATGGTTTAACAAAATTTCTTAGAGTCGGAGGTGCCAAGTAAAACATTTTATATCCTGATAATTGTACATAAATATTATGATAACCATCATAATGGCATGGTGTGACAACTCCACTTTGTCCTATCCAACAGTTGATAGATGTTTTTTGTGGATTCAGACGTAATAATTCATGATACGGATAAATATCTTGAATTAATGATTTATCAATATTGTCAATTTCTTTTGATAAATAATAATAATGATGGTGGTGGTGGCTCTTTGTTTTCTCATCAGCAGTATCAGTTGATAATATATCATCATCACTTTGTACATGATTTATAAATGTTGACATTGGCATTGTATGATTATCATCATATGCATGTTTTGGTTTTACTTGTTGTAATCTATTATATGGCCGAGCTGGATCAAAATATGGGCCAAAGTGTGGATTGTTTACTTTCATATATATTCCAGTTAATGATTCCATAATTTTCTTTTTGAAATATATACCATCCCACGGTTCTTTGCGTGCTTTCCATGTTTCAAAATCTGTTCTATAAAATATATGTGGTGTGTTTTTCTTTGCAAATGTTTCTGCTATGCTTTGTTTCTTATTATTCATTTTCTTTTTTTTTTCCTTCTTCTTCTTCTTTCGTCGCCAATTTTCACGTTTCAAATGAAATTTCTTCATGTCAGTAATATTGTTATTTTTTATTAATAATAAACCATTAAATTCATTAGTATTATTGAGTATAAAAATATTTCGATGTGTCGGTTTATAGTCATTAAAATAACATTTCCATTGTTCTTTATCGTCGTTATTTGTAATAAAAATACATATGTTTGTATTTAATAATACAGAGAATAGTATTGATGGATATTGACAAATATTATTTCTATTGTTTAACAATATATCTTGTGTTTCTTTGTTTAAAAATTGAAATGCATGTAAATTTTTAATAATTATTTCTTTATTTAAATATTTACAAGATTTTGATAGAAATTGTTTTACATTGTTTCCATTAAGACCAAACTGATTTTTCAAATCAATAGTTTGGCCATGAATTAAGGCTTGATATAAGCTACCTTTTGATTTTTTTATTATTTGAAAATTGGCTTTTTTTCCATCTGGCGTAGTGAATATATTAGTATTAGTAGTTACATCGTGGTTGCCATTACTATTATTATTTCGGTTTTTATTTTGGATAATCCAAGCAATTGCAATGGCAAGGATGATTGTAACGATAGTTGTAATTGATGATATCATGGGGTCAAAGATGATAGATTCTGCAATGCCTATCTATCTGTCTATCCGTCTATCTATCTTAATCTTATATTACTATCTTTACAAATTTCAATTTTAAAATTTATTAATTGCAGCAATTTAAATAATTCAAAAGCACTACTCACCTCACAAATGAATTTAAATTAAGTGTTTTAGTATTAATAATTAAGTGTTTTGATGTTGAGTTATTAATATATTATTTTATAATATTCTAATTTTCCTTCAAGTATAAAATTATTGTCATTTGATTGGTGTGATGTCAGTCTTACCCAACTCCGCAACTCCGCAACTTGTATTTGATATTTTGGTCTTAGGTTGATAGCATAATATAAGTACAATATCTTAGTATACTTAAAACGAGGAAGAAGCGAATCGAAAGCAAAGTGGGGGGATCACAGTGTTTATCGATTCTGCAAAGAAAGACATACGTACATAGATAAATATACATATAGTATATAAACATATAAAAATAAGGATAAGATAATAATAAGACCATATATAACTATATATTCCTACCCCTATTTATAGAATTATACAACAACATAAATTCAATAAACAATCATCTATAAATCTAATAAATCATCAAGAATTTTGCATTTTATAATTTGAAAATGAAGAACATAACCTATATATCAAACAAAAGAAATACTATATATTACATATCATATGTGTATATAACAAACATGGCATCAAAAGCATTACCAAATTTTTCGTTGTATGAAAAGAAAAAACAAACATGGAAAAAGAATCATAATAATAATAATATATTAACAAGAAATAAAACGGCTGCAAATGAGTATGATCCAGAAACAACCATGGAAATACCACCGTTACCAAAACAAGAATACCTTGTAAATATTCGACGTGTTACCTATATGGAACAAGTTGGGAATGCAAAGCGTTGCTTTCGTATACCTGATGTATATCCACCGTCTTATTACACACGTCTACGAGATGATTTTACATATTTTAAAATATATCATAGGAATGATCAACATTTTGATATAACTAAACCAACTTTAGTATTAGTTCATGGTGTATCAATGCCAAGTCCCACGTTTGATCCAATAATTCAAGCTATTCGCAAAGCAAATCCACGAACTCAAATCTTGACGTATGATTTATATGGCCGTGGGTATTCTGGAAGGCCAGAATTTGTTGATTATGGTAATGAAACGTATGTGCAACAACTGAAGGAATTATTGGATGATATTGGTTTGAAGCAAATAGATTTATTAGGTTATTCCATGGGTGGAAGTGTTATCTCACATTTTACATTTAAGCATCCGGAGATGGTTCGTAAATTAATTTTTGTTGCACCAGGTGGTACATATCCACCTCATAATATGGATGTATACCCAAGGCAAGCATATTCAGATGCATTGATGTCTAGAAATGAACTTGCATGGAAAGCATTTTATGCTACTCAAAGTAAACGTTTTGATGCGTATGGTTTAAAAGATCCAAAACATTTACAACGATTGAAAGATAATATTGTAAGCGATTCAAAGATTGAATTTTATGGGTATGCATATGCAATTGGTGCTAGTTTTCTAGCTTTGTTTCATGATCAGGATGGGCAGAAACGTTTAAAAGAAATTGCAAAGAGAAATATACCAACTATATGTTTATGGGGAACAGCAGATACAGATGTTCCATTTAAAGGAAGTAAATATTTATTGGAATGCATACCACAAGCTGTGTTACATACCGTCGAAGGGGCTTCACACTCTTTACTTGGTGAAAATGAAGCACAGACGAAGAAATTAGGGAAAATTATAAGCGATTTTGTTGCACATGGTGGAATTGCAAAAGCTAAAAATAGAATTAATTGGGCAGAAGAGTAGGGAAGCAGAGAGAGGGAGAAGCGGGAGAGGTAACTGAAAATGTGTATGTGTGTGTAGAAGAGAAATTTCTTTTTTGTACAGTATGTAAAATGAAAAAATTATATGTTTTATTTTTAGTACGAATTATGTGGAGTTTTAGTATTAGAGAGTGCATATTTTATGACAACACAGAGAGAAAAAAAAAAATACACAACACGCACACACGTATTGATGAGTGCCACTCTTCTCTACAACTTTGATTTATTATTCATATTATCTTCTTTTGGCCAAAATGCAATGGTTCTAATTTCAACACTTTCTCGACTTGGATAATTACTTGGTGCATTTGGTAAATCAAAACCAGCATGTGCACTTGGAACTCCACCAAATTTGGAATCATAACATTTTAACAATATACATTCATCATTCATTAAATCACTGACATAACACCATTTATGGTTTGGATTGTATTTAGCAACACTAATACCACCTTCACGATCAGGATATACAAATTTCAAATCAGCAAAATCATTTGGTGCAAATGATTCTTTATCGCATACAGCTAATGAATTGTCTTTCACTGGATGGGCACCAATGGAACGCCATACATTGATAAACGCTACACGATGAGTGTCTAATAAATATTTTGCTTCTTCCATATTTAACAATGGTTCTTTAACGGTATTTGCTGTAATATCAGCATCAATTGGTGCTGCCAACTGTAAAACACGATTTCGTGCACTTATTGGAGTATAATCATTATGACATAAACCTACAGGATTTTGAATTGGTGCCCCACCTTTTAATAATTCACCTGCAGCTTTTTTGTTTCTTAAAACATGGTCAAATACTAAAACTTTTGCAGCACCAGTTCGTTCCTTTACAAGCTCTCCACATGCTGGGTAATATTCATTCATAACAATTTCATTATCATAATAATCCATAGTTGATAAAGATGATTTATTTTTAACATACATAAAACCATGATTATCTAAAGCATCTGTTGTTGTCCATTTAGATATCTCTGGTCGAACATCTCGTACTCTCATAACGCGCGGGTCTTTGTTCTCCGGTAAGAATGGATTAAAAACTTCACCATGTTCTTCAATAGGTGGTTTTAATCCTTTGTCCTCAAATCTGAGATATAACACCATTTGTTTATTATTATTTGGTGTATAATTTAAAGTAGCATTGACGAATGTTCCAGAATTTGCCATGTTTACGAATATATGTATATATCTAAATATATATCTAAATATATGTGCACGTGAACTTACTATTTATAAATGTAATCTTTCTAATATATATTGTGTACTACAAAATGATGTCATTGTCTTCATCGGTAAGTATCCATATAATGTTTGTTTTTTATAGTTTTGTTTTAGTTAGTTGTTGTTTTACTTCTAAAAAAAGAAGCCCAGATTTTGTTCGATGTCGGGAGATTAAGATGTGTATTAGACGGAGATTTTGTACTATTATACACATATTAATAGTCTAAAAATTACAATATTGTCTATATAGTTGCTATAAAAAAATGTTGGTAAAATAAAAGGGAATAAAATATACAGCTCATTGACCCAACCTGGCCAAGCCAGCAATCCAAAACAACACACAACACACAAGCAACGGCGTGCACACAAGGCCTGCCCGGCCTGGGCAAGCATGAGATATATACCAAAAAAAAAATATGTTTCAACATGTCTATCTCTGTTGTTGTTCACATTCTTTATTATATATAAAACTTACAATTTACTTGTTGAAATATTATTATTAATGATTTGTATAATTGGCAATTCAATATTTTGTAAGCCTTTCCTTGTATGCAAAATTTTATCAGGATGGTATAAACGTATTGATAATGAATTATATGGGCGTCCATCTTTTGCAGGACCTGATGGTAATATTTCATCTTCACTAGTCACTAAACCAGATGCAATTGCTTCTTCACTTGATTTACTAGTAAATACAAAACGAAATTTATTTGATGAACTATCTTTATCTGGTGTATATGAATATTTACCTAAATCATTTTTAATTAAAAAATTATCTTGTGCATAAGCAGTAATTGACCACCATCGTGCAGGTAAAGCAACAGTTTCTTTATCCCATATAACTTCATAATCATTTAAATAATGCATCCTATTGCCATCATCATCAGCATCAGCAAAATAATAAACAGCTTCATCTTTTGTCAATGCAAACACACCAACTTCCGCTATTAATGCTCTTGTATACATATCTGCATTTGGATCTCCAGCACTTCCCATAGCCCACCAAGATGGTGATTTGGTTGAACGAACATTGAAAAATGTATCTGTAATTGGAGCAGCAATTTTTTTAAAATAATTTGAAGAGATATAATATCCAATGAAACTACCTAATGCAGTTGTAATGAAATTCTTTAAAAATGTTGCATTTCGTTGGTTGCGAAGTAGCAATGTACCAACCAATACAGCTATTGATCCATACATTGTAGTACTTTGTAATGTTTCTGTTCGTTTTTCTTCTTTTCGTGACAATGGTTTGTAAAGGTTTTCCGTTGTAATCAACTTTGCGCTATAAAAATCTTTATAATATTGTAAATATTTCATTTCATCGTTACGAGGATCTTCCACTAAGACACGGTTGATTCCAAAACCAAGTGTAGATGGTGATTGTGCAATAATTGCATTTGGTTCGGTGATTTTGCTTGGATCATGTTGTGGACCTAATACATAAATGACCACAATATCACCAACATTATATTCTGTATCATTTTTCACAAAGAAACAATCTGTATTATCTGCAAATAACGATAATGACCAATAACTATCTG
>JACLAD010004108.1_pt1 | contig 12306 bp, 10 predicted proteins | sample 8027901 | NCBI WGS metagenome assembly JACLAD01 (sample SAMN15725071, study PRJNA655200) | protist metagenome | isolation source: fluorescence activated cell sorting (FACS) single amplified genomes of... | place: Spain: Blaines Bay Microbial Observatory, Mediterranean Sea | collected 2016-07-05
GTCGGCGGTCAGCATCGCCCGCTCCTCCGCCTGGGGCTCCTTGACCTTGATGATCATCGTCGACTCGCCGAAGACGGTCTTGGCGTCCGGGGCGATGGTGGCCCCGCCCTCCACGTAGTCGTCGTCGGCGGCCCCGATGCCGTCGCCGGCGCCGGACTGGATGAGCACCTCGTGACCGTGGGCCACCAGCTCGGCCGCGCTCTCCGGCGTCAGCCCGACGCGCCGTTCGCCGCTCTTGATCTCCGTGGGTACGCCGATGCGCATCGTGATTCCTCCTGGGTTGCCGCCGTGGAGGGATCACCGTACTGACGGCGCGAACGCAGGTGATTGCCAATCGGAAGGTTGTGACGGCCGCTGGTGAAGGATTCTTGCGTCGTACGGTCGATCTGTCGAATGATCTGCCGTACATGATCGATCGAGTGGACGAAGCCATCATCCGTGCGCTGCAGGACGACGGTCGGCTGAGCAATCAGGCGCTGGCCGATCGGATCGGGCTGTCCCCGTCGGCGTGCCTGCGTCGGGTCCGTCGGCTGGAGGACGACGGCGTCCTCATCGGCTACCGGGCGATCGTGGACCCCCACGCGGTGGGCCGATCCCAGACCGTGCTGGTGGCCATCACCCTCCAGAGCCAGCGGGTCGAGCTGCTCGACGCCTTCGAGGCCGCCGTCGTCGGTTGCCCGGGCCTGCGGTCGTGCCACCTCATGGCCGGACAGGCCGACTACCTGCTGCGCCTCGACGTCGACGGCGTCGCGCACTACGAACGCATCCACCGCAGCTACATCGCCGGGCTGCCGGGCGTGACCGACATCGTCTCGACCTTCGCGCTGCGAACGGTCGTGGACGACGCGCCGTTGCCCGTGTCCGCGGCAGGGGAGTAGGCGATCGGGCGAGTGGGCGTCAGGCGGCCTCCACCGTGGCGGGGCTGCCCACGGCGTTGTTGGTTCCGTCGGCCAGCAGCACGTCGGCCACCGCGCCGACGGGGCTCGGACCCGTGGCCACCCATGCGGTGAGCCCCTCCTCCCCCTCGGTGGGGTCCAGCCGGACCGCGGTCGGCTGTCCGGTCACCGGGTCCACGAGCAGCCACACGTCGCCCTCGGCGGGGGTCGCACCGCTGGCGGCGAGCGCCGCTCGGGTCGCGTCTGCCACTGACGTGCCGTCCCCAGCCCCGCGCGTGGTGACGCCCTGGGCCCGACGGGCGAGGCTCACGTCGACGACCCCGTCGGCGTCCAGGTGGGTACGCAGGCCCGAGACCGGTGCGGCCTGCGCGGGTCGGGCGACGACAACGCCGGTCAGCCCGACCGTCCGACGCACGGCCCCCAGGACGTGGTCGAGCCGGTCGTCGGCCACCTGCACCCACAGCACGACCGTCGAGGTGTCGGGGGTGGCGACGCCGAGCACGGGGCAGGCACGGCCGTCCACGGCCAGCAGGAGGCGCGTCAGGATGCGGGCCGCGCCGCGATGGCGGACGAGCAGCATGTGGGTCTTCGGCATGGGGTTCTCCGGGAGGTGGAGGGCCGTGTCTGCGGCAGGGAGAACCGGTGCGTCGGTGTCCGGGCCGCTCGCGCAGCCCGGTGGATCGCTGGGCTACGTGACCGAGCGAATAATGAGCGCGAAGACGAGGCCCGCGGAGCAGGCGTCGGTGAGGTGGATGTCGCGCACGTCGCTGAGCCTACGCGGTTCGGGGCCCCGGGGCACCCCCGACGCGTGTCGGTCGATCACGACGGGCGGCCCGCTTTCCGACACGGAGGCGGTTCGACGTGGCGGCCAACCCCGACGCGTGTCGGCCGATCACGACGGGCGGCCCGTTTCTCGACACACGGGGGGTGGCATGCTGGACGGCAGATGTCCGTGCTCAGCCGCGCAGCCGCCCGCCTTCCCCAGGTGCCCGTGCCGCTGCTGTCGCCGCTGGCGAGGGGGTGGTTGCGCCGGTCGTTCGGTGAGCCGCCGCTGGACACCTCGGCCCCGCAGGGCGACCGCGGGCTGCTGGGCCCCGACTCCGCCTCGTGGCGGCTGTACGCCGACGCCGCGTCGATCGTCGGGGGCATCCGGTCGCTGCTGGTCCAGCTGACCCACCCCCTCGCGATGGCCGGGGTTGCCGAGCACTCCCGCTACCACGAGGATCCGCTCGGACGGCTGCGCGACACGTCCGCCTACGTCGCCGTCACCACGTTCGGCGCCACCGGCGAGGCCCTTCGCATGATCGCCGCCGTCCGTGGGGCGCACCGCCGGGTCGTGGGCACCGCCCCCGACGGACGGCCCTACGACGCCAGCGATCCCGAGCTGTTGACCTGGGTCTCCGTGGCGGGGACCGCCAGCTGGCTGCGCAGCGATGCCGACTTCGCGAGCAACCCGCTGTCCCCGGTCGACCGTGACCGGTTCGTCGCCGAGCAGGGACGGATCGCCGCGTTGCTCGACCCCCGCGTCGACCCGGCGGTGCTCCGGGCCCATCGCGACCCCGCACGTGCGCTTGCCGACGGGCGCGTGTCGCTGCCGCTGGTGGAGGAGGGGTGGCTGCCCACCACGGAGGAGGAGCTGTCGGACCGCATGGCGTGGTTCGCGCCCCGCCTGGCGGTCGGCCCACAGGGACGCGACACCCTCCAGTTCCTGCTGTGGCCGCCCGTCGACCCCGTCCTGCGGCTGGGCTACCTGCCGACGCTGGCGGGCGCGATCGGTTCCCTGGACCCGGGGACCCGCCGGCTGCTCGGACTGCCGCTCGGCTCGGCGACGTCCACCGTCATGCGCCTGCAGTCCGAGATCGCGTTGATCGCCCTGCGATCGACGTTGGCCGGTCCCTCCCCGAACGCGCAGACGGCGACACGCCGGGCGACGCCGGCCGCCGCCTGAACGACGCCGCCTGAACGACGCCATCTGGACGACGCCCTCTGTGCGAGGAGACCGCGGGCCGGGGGTCAGTCCGTGACCTGGACGCCGTTCCAGAAGGCGAAGTGACCGGTGATCTGGCTGGCCTCGGGCTTCGGCTGCGAGTAGACCCACGCGCCGTCAGCGGCCTGCTGGCCATCGACCACGACGCTCTTGTACTGCGCGTTGCCCTTCCAGGGGCACACCGAGGTGGTCGGGGAGTCCACGAGGTACTCCGCCCTCACCGATTCCGGGGGGAAGTAGTGGTTGCCTTCCACCATGACCGTGGCGTCGCTCTCGGCGATGACGGCACCGTTGAAGATGGCCTTCGGCATGTCGAACCCTTTCGCGCGGTTGTCGAGTGCTGGTCCAACCATCGCCGTGCTGGGTCTATTCCGCTCGGTCACGTAGGGTGACCGAGTGCCCCTGCAGACCAGCCCCTGGACGATCGTTGCCTCTCGCGAGGTCTACTCCAACGCGTGGATCACCGTCGTCGAGCACGACGTCATCCGCCCCGATGGACAGCCCGGCATCTACGGGATCGTCGGGTCATCCCTGGCCGTTGGCGTCGTGCCCGTGACCGACGAGGGGAACATCGTCCTTGTCGGTCAGTGGCGGGTGCCGTTCGACGCGTGGTCGTGGGAGATCCCCGAGGGAGCCGCCGATCCCGACGAGGACGGGCTGACCGCCATCAAGCGGGAGCTGCAGGAGGAGACGGGGTACGTCGCCCGAGAGTGGGACCGCCTCGGTCTGACGATCCAGCTGAGCAACTCCCACACCTCCGAGGAGGCCGATGTCTACGTCGCTCGCGGCCTGACCCAGGTGGGGGCCAGCCCCGACGGCGACGAGGTGCTGGAGGTCATCGAGGTGCCCGTCGAGACAGCGCTCGACATGGTCGACCGGGGCGAGATCGCCGATTCCATCACCGTGATCGCCCTCCTGCGCCTGGCTCGACAACGCCGGGCAGGACGGGCCTAGACCTCGCCGTCCATCAGGTCCTGCGGACGAGGGGTCATCTCGACGTCGTCGTCCTCGCGGTCGGCCATGGCCTCGAAGGCCGGTGCCAGCGACCCGGACTTGCCGATCCGCGACAGGATCTGCTTGAGGTCGATGCCGGTCAACGACGTGCCGATGGCCAGGCCCTGCTCGAGGTTGGACGCCACCGACTGGGCGACCTTGGAGGCCCCGTCGGTCGACACGATCGTCATCGACCCCACGTTGGACAGCGGCTCGCTGGCCGCCCGCACGAGCTCGGGCAGGATCTCGGCGATCAGCTCGATGACCGCTGCCTCGTTGTAGGACTGGAAGGCGTCGGCGTTCTTCTGCCGGGCCTCCGCCTCGGCCTGCCCACGGGCCAGGATGGCGGCACCCTCGGCCTCGCCCTCGCGCTGGACCGCGTCGGCGATGGCCTCACGGCGAGCCTTCTCGGCCGCACCGCGCTTCTCGCCCTCGATGGCCTCGGCCTCGGCGAGCGCCGTCCGTCGCGCACGTTCCGCTTCACCGGACAGGCGTGCCTGCTCGGCCTCGGCCTCGGCCCGGGCGATCGCCGCAGCCTTGTCGGCCTCGGCGTCCCGGATGGCCGCGGACTTGCGGCCCTCGGCCTCGGTCTCCACGCGGTAGCGCTCGGCGTCGGCCGGCTTGCGCACCTCGGTGTCGAGCTCGCGTTCCTTCAGGGCTGCCCGCTTCTCGGCGACCAGCTCCTGTGCCTGCAGGACGTCCTGGTCCTTGGCCGCTTGCGACAGCGGGCCGGCGGCCCGCGCGTCGGCTTCCGCCGCGTCGGTCTCGGCCTGGATCTCTGCCTGCTTCAGCCGCAGCGTCCGCTGGGCGATGGCGATCTGCTCCTCGGCCTTGAGCCGCTCCTCCTCCGACGCCTGGCGAGCCCGCGCCTCGGCGATGGCCGCTTCCATCTCCACGCGTGCGCTCTCGGGACGACCGAGGTCCTGCAGGTAGTCGCCCTCGGCGCGGATGTCCTGCAGCTGGAAGGTGTCCAGCGCCAGGCCCTGGTTGGTCAGGGAGGTCTCGGCCTCCTCCGCCACGGCGCTGGCGAACGCCGCACGGTCCTTGATGATCGCGTCGACCGTCAGCCGACCGACGATGGCACGCAGCGAACCGGCGAGGACCTCCTGGGTGAAGACCTCTATGCCGCCCTGCTGGTTGAGGAACCGCTGGGCAGCGGCTCGGATGGCGTCGTCGGTGCCGCCGACCTTGACGATGGCCACACCCTCCAGGTCGCACTTGATGCCCTGGGCGGAGATCGCGCCGCTGATCGCCACCGGGATACGCCGCGAGGACAGGTCGAGGACGTGCAGCTTCTGCACCACGGGGAGCACGAAGGTGCTGGCACCGATGATGACGCGTTGCCCCGACAGGTCGGTGGAGACCTCACCGGTCTCGGGGTTGCGGACCGGTGATCCGCCCTTGCGGCCGGTGATGATGTAGGCCTGGTTCGGGCCGGCCACGCGATACCGCGAGACGACGAGAAGGATGACGAGCACGGCAAGGGCGATGAAGCCCCCGCCGCCGATGAGCAACAGATCCATGTTGGCTGACTACCCCCTTGGGTTGGGCACGGGCGGTGTACCCACGACGGTTCGGGTGGATGGGAGGACGGAGGATCGGCGCGCGTGCAGCGCTCAACCGATCTCTATCTCGGAGCGGATGACCAGCACCGAGGTGGGGGAGAGCACGTCGACGACGACGATCTCGACCCCGGGGTCGATGGCTTCCTCGGCACGGGCCGAGAGCTTCAGCGGATGGCCGTGTCGGCTGACGCGCACCTCGCCGAGCCCGTCGTCGGGGATGCGGGTGATGACCTTCCCCAGCGCGCCCCGCAGGTCGGAGGAGGTCGGGGTGACGTCGGTGTTGACGTTCATCAGGGACCTGGACAGCCACAGCGCCAGCCCGCCCATGGCGACGCCGGCGGCACCGCCACCGCCGAGGACGACGATCCGGTCCAGCCCGGCACCGTCCAGCAGGAACGCCCCGAACCCGAAGGCCGACAGGAACCCGCCGATCACCTCGGTGGAGAAGAACCCTCCCGCGGAGTCGACCCCGATCGCGTCGAAGACCCCGTCGAGCAGCTCTCCGCCGACCAGTCCGACGACGAGCAGCACGGCTCCGAGCACACCCAACAGCAGGAACAGCTCCACGGTCGCCACGCTACAGGAGTTGCTGTCGCCGTCGCAGCCACCCCCACCGCAGGTCGGCCGGTACGCTGCCGTGTCATGAGCGTCTCCAGCGAAGTCGGCCGCCTGCGCGAGGTCATCCTCCACCGTCCGGGGTTGGAGCTGCGGCGCCTGACGCCCGCCAACAAGGACCAGCTGCTGTTCGACGAGCTCGTCTGGGTCGGCAAGGCCCAGGAGGAGCACGACACCTTCGCCAAGGTCCTGGCCGACAACGGCGTCACCGTGCGACTGTTCGCCGACCTGCTGACCACCGTCGTCTCCGACCCGGAGCTGGCGACCGCACTGATCAGCCGCCGGGCCACCGTCGACACCTGCGGGGTCGAGCTGGTCGACCGGGTCCACGGCTACCTCAGCGACCTGCCGCCGGCCGAGCTGGCCGAGCACCTGATCGGTGGCGTGACCGTCGACGAGGTGCCCGGCGCCGGCGACGGCTTCGTCGGTGGTGTGCTCGGGGCCACCGCCTTCCTGGTGCCGCCGCTGCCCAACTCCGTCTTCACCCGCGACCCCAGCGCCCACGTCTACGGCGGCCGGGTGCTCTCGCCGATGCACAAGCCCGCCCGCCAGCCCGAGCGGCTGCTGTGGTCGACGATGTACGCCCACCACCCCGACCTGAGCGGCCGTCCCGTCTGGTACGGCGAGGACCAGCGCGACTACTTCCCCGCCACGGTCGAGGGGGGCGACGTCCTCGTGCTGTCCGACCGTGCCATCGCCGTCGGGGTCAGCGAACGCACCTCGCCGATCGCCGTGGAGAACCTCGCGGCCAGCCTGTTCGAGGCCGAGGAGGTCGACTTCGTCCTGGCCGTCGAGCTGCCGATGGGTCGGGGGACCATGCACCTCGACACCGTCATGACCCAGGTCGACCGCGACGCGATCGTGGTGTGGCCCAAGCTGCCCAACGTCTCCCGGGCCCACCGCATCGAACCCGGGGGCAACGGCAAGATGAAGGTGACCGAGCAGCCCGACCTGCTGCGCGGCCTCGCCGACGCCATGGCCACCGACGAGCTGCGGGTGATCACCACCGGCGAGGACGAGGTCCGTGCCGACCGCGAGCAGTGGGACGACGGCAACAACACGCTGGCGATCGCCCCCGGCGAGGTCATCGCCTACGAACGCAACGTCGACACCAACCGACGGCTGCGCGAGGCCGGGATCACCGTCCACGAGATCTCCAGCTTCGAGCTGCCCCGCGGCCGCGGTGGCCCCCGCTGCATGTCCTGCCCCGTCGACCGGGATCCGTTGGGCTGACACTGGGCCTGACACTGGTGACCTGACCGGTCTGCGTTTCGAGGGGGGTGACCGGGGGGCATGCCTGCGGCCATGGCCTACACCGTCGCAGGAGTGCTGTTGCTCGTCGGACTGCTGGTCGACGTGGTGGCCACGACGGTCGCAAGCGGGCGTCCCGGCGGCTGGGTCAGCCGGCGGACGGGCCGGACCATGTGGACCGCGATCCGCCGGGCGGCCCGTGGCCACCAGGGAGTGATGGAGATCGGCGGGCTCGTGGTGGTCGTCGGCCTGCTCGTGCAGTGGCTCGTCATCGCCCTGGCGGCTTGGTGGCTGGTCCTGCTCGGCACGGGCGAGGTCGTGGAGGCGACCACCGGCCGGGCCGCGTCGGCCATGGAGGCGCTGTACTACGCGGGGGTGACCTTCTCCACGCTCGGCAACGGCGAGTACCTGGCGACGAGCGCCGGCGGGCGGATCGTGACGGTGGTGGCGTCGGTCAGCGGGATCGTCCTCCTCACGTTGTGCATCACCTACCTGGTCCCGGTCATCAGCGCCGTCTCCCTGAAGCGGCGGGTGGCGGCGCAGATCACCGACCTCGGACCCACCCCCCACGACGTCGCGCGACGGCTGCTGTCCGAGGCCGGGACCAGCCAGCAGGTCGACGTTGCGCTCGAGCTGTCCACGCACATCCGCACGCTCACCCAGCAGCACTACAGCTATCCCGTGCTGCACTACTTCCACAGCCGCCACCGCAAGACCGCACTGGCCGTTGCGCTCGGGGTCCTGGACGACGCGCTGGTGCTCGTCGAGCTCGCACAACACCGGGACGAGCCACCGATCCACCTGCACCTCCTCGACACCGCGATCGAGGGGTTCCTCGACGCGCTGGCCCACTCCTTCATCGAACCGGCGGACGAGCCGCCCCCGCAGCCGACCGTGGAGGACCTGCGGCGCCTGGTCGGCAGCGATCCCCTGCCGACCAACACCGACATCGAGGGCCGCTACGGCCCACGCAGCGAGCGGCGCCGACGGCTGAAGGGGTTCGTGCACGACGACGGGTGGTCGTGGGACGACGTCGCTCGTCCCGAGACGACGCCGGCCTGACGCATGATGCGGGCATGGACCTGCAGCCCTACACCGACACCTGGCACGACGACGACCCGCACGCCAACTTCAAGTCCGAAGTGGCGGAGTACACCCGTCAGGACCCCCTGCCCACGTTCGAGGCGCTCGGCGAGCTGACCGGCATCCCGGTCGAGTCGTTGGTGCGCTATGCCCTGGTCAAGTGGGCCAGCGAGGGCCACGAGATGATCATGCACGCCGGCCCGCGGACCGTCCGGCGGATGTGGGCGTTCTGCGAACAGGCGGACGCCGCAGACACCGACGCGGCGCGGCTGGAGGCCTACGAGGGCCTGCGGCAGATGGTCTCGTGGCTGCACGCACCGCTGGTGGACGGCGAGACGTCACAGGACCGCACAGCCTGACAGGCGGTCGCCGGTTCGTGAATCGATGCGTAACGTCGCCCGCTCGGGGTGCGTAGTAACTCGCGCCGATAGTCAGTCACACGCCGTTCGACTCCACCCCATGGGGGGCTCCTGCCATGCGCTTGTCCACACGTCCGCTGTCGCTGCTCTGGCTCGTGCCGTTGCTGCTGCTCGTCCCGTTGCTCGGCGCCCCGTTGCCGGCCACCGCTCAGGGCGAGTCCGTCCGCTTCGCGGCGTTCGCTCCCGTCGAGGTCGCCCGTCCCGGTGACGTCGTCACCGTCGGCGGCCACCTCGCCACCGGTGACCTCGCCGATCGTGCCGCCCGGCCGGTTCCCGCAACCGACGCCGTCGAGGTCAGCCTGCACGCCCCCACCGGCGAGGTCTTCCCGCTGGGCACCGCCGTGCCCGACGCCGACGGCCTGTTCACCGTCGACATCCCGGCCGACCTGACCGCCGGCCGGACCATCGGCACCGCCCGCAACGGCTACCGCGAGACGTGGGCCGTGCGGGCCGTCGCTGCCGACGGCACCGCGGTCGCCGGCGCTGGCGCCGTCACCTTCGCCCAGGCCGCCGGTGTCCAGGTCGACCACGACTTCACCTCCTCCGTCGGCTGGGTCAAGCCCGGCGAGGAGTTCCCGTCCCGTGTCATCGTCAGCAACTTCGACGCCACGCCGGTCAGCGGCCTGACCGTCACGATCCCGGCGGTTGACGGCCGCGCGGTCACCGAGGTCCGCACCGCCAACGGCGACGCCGCCATCGGCACGGACGGCACGCTGACCTGGACCCTGGGCGAGCTCGCCGCAGCCAGCGAGACCGGTCCGGCCCGCGCCACGCTCGTCGTCATCTCCGAGGCCGATACCACCACCGAGGACCCCCAGATCGTCTGGAAGGACCTGTCGGCGACCGCCACGCTGTCGACCGGTGCGACCTCGACCTCCCACGGCCCCAAGGTCATCCCCCCTGCCGAGCGCTTCGACACCGCCCGGTACGGCGACCGTCCGTTCCCCGTCGTGCCGGTGCAGTTCCTCGACTTCGCCCATGCCGAGGACAACCGGGCCGAGCTGCTGGACACCATCATCAACGACCCTGCCAACCCGGGGTCGACGTTCAACCTCTTCCAGGAGATGAGCTACGGGCAGCTGTTCCCCAACGGCACCGTCCCCTCCGCCGGCATCGAGACCGCCGACTTCGCCTACGACGGCACCGAGGGCGAGGGCGTGGACTTCCACAAGGCGCAGATCCCCCCGCCGAGCACCTGTACCGGCCTGCACAGCCCCGACCTGGCCGGCACGCCCCTGTACCCCGAACGGATCAGCGACGGGTGGTACACCCTGCCCGGCACCACCGGCTACTACGGTGCCGACTCCGGCGGAACGGCGCTGGCACCCGCCCTCGGTGTGCCGATCCCCGCATCGATCGACGCCGGCTGCGGTGACACCGGCAAGGCCGTCTACGACGCCGCCGCGATCGCCGACCCGGAGATCGACTACAACGAGTACGACACCGACAAGGACGGCGTCGTCGACTTCTTCATGATGATCTTCGTCGGCTGCGGTGGGAACGGCGAGAGCCAGCTGACCGTCGCCGCCGGGTGCGAGTACTTCCCGGGTGGCATCCCCGCCCCGTACGACAACATCTGGCCGCACTCCTCCACGCTCGAGGGTGGCTTCCGTGACCCCGGGACCGGGCTGCTCGGCTACGTCTCCGACGACCGGTTGACCGACCTCGAGGGCAACCTGCTGTTCTACACCGACGCCACCTACACGGTGACCACGACGACCGAGACCGAGTTCCCGGCCTACGTCCGGGTCGGCCCGTACAACGTCAACCCCGAGGGTGTCTTCGACGCCGCATCGGTGATCAGCCACGAGTACGGCCACTCCCTGGGCCTGCCCGACTTCTACTCCAACGCCGGCCTCACCACCTACGGCGAGTGGAACCTGATGGCCGCCGACTACAGCCAGCACATGGACGCCTTCGGCCGTCAGGAGCTCGGCTGGGTCGTGCCGCTGGACGTGCCCGAGGGCACCACCGAGGTCGAGATGGTCGGCTCCAAGACCGACATCAACCGCATCGAGTGGGCCTCCCCCGACGGCACCCCCTACGTGCTGGAGGGCGACGACGTCCACAACGGCCAGATGTACCGGGCCGGCATCCCCACCGACATCCTGATCGACCCGGCCCTGGTGGAGAACGGCGCCTCGCCGACCCACGTCTACTGGTCGACGTCCGGCAACGACTACGCCTGCCCCTCCTCGCCCAACGCCCGGGCGCTGGACCTGCGCGTGCCGGCGCTGGCCGACCTTGCGGCCGACACCCCCGTCGAGCTGTCGTTCGCCACGATGTTCGACATCGAGTGGGAGTTCGACTACGGCTTCGTCATGGTGACCACCGACGACGGCCAGACATACACGGCGCTGGAGTCCGAGGAGGGCTTCACCACGCCGGCGACCACCAACCCCAACAACAACGTCTGCCACGCCACCTACGGCAACGGCATCACCGGGACCACGCAGTCCTACGAGGACGGCACCAGCGACATCGACCGCCTGGTCGGCAACGCCCCGGAGAACGATGGCTTCGCGACCGACCGCTACGACCTGACCGCCTACGCGGGACAGGACAACGTGGTCATCCGCTTCGGCTACGTCACCGACGTCGGCCTGGCCGAGCAGGGCTGGTTCATCGACGACGTGACCGTCACCGCCGACGGCCAGGAGCTGTACGCCAACGACTTCGAGGACGGCGCGTCCGACCCGTTGCTGTTCAACGGCGGCTGCGACCCCGACTCTGGCCTGGGGACCGCGCCCATCTGCTCCAAGGGGTTCCAGTACGTGTCCTCCACCGAGGGCTCGCCCGCCGACCACGCCTACTACCTCGAGCTGCGCGACCGCTCCGGCTTCGACGCCGACGGCTTCGGCCAGTCCGACCGTGGCGCCATCTCGTGGGAGCCGGGCATCTCGCTGGGCTACACCGACGAGTCGTTCAGCTACGGCAACATCTCCAACGGTGACCACCCCGGCCAGCACGTGCTGGATGCCGTGCCCGTGCCCGGTGACACCGCCCCCGAGCTGGCCGACGCCGCCTTCAACGTCGGGGAGTCCTTCTCCGACGCCGGTGAGGGCCACGTCGACAACTTCGAGGATCCCCAGCGCGAGGACGGGTTCTGGCGCTTCGACTTCGAGTGCCTCTCCTTCGACGTCACGGCCATGTCCGGTGACGAGGTGACCGTCGACGACAGCGGTGCCGTCGTCTCTCCCCGCGAGGACGACATCACCGCGACCGTGTCGCTGACCCGGGGCACGGGCTGTGCGCCGATCGACTACGGCTACGAGGGCGACCTCGGGTTGACCGTCGAGCGGCTGGCCGGTCCGGGTCGTGTCCAGACGGCGGTGGAGGTGTCGCAGCGGGCGTTCCCCAACGGGGCCGACACCGTGCTGCTGGCCGACGCCGGCAACTTCCCCGACGCGCTCGCGGCAGCCCCTCTGGCCGCCGACCTCGACGCGCCGGTGCTGCTGACCCCGGCCGCCGAGCTGGCCGCGGAGGTGGCGAGCGAG
>JACLAD010012328.1_pt1 | contig 12304 bp, 9 predicted proteins | sample 8027901 | NCBI WGS metagenome assembly JACLAD01 (sample SAMN15725071, study PRJNA655200) | protist metagenome | isolation source: fluorescence activated cell sorting (FACS) single amplified genomes of... | place: Spain: Blaines Bay Microbial Observatory, Mediterranean Sea | collected 2016-07-05
AGCACAAAAAACTATGACTCGAAGTATTTTGCAAGTTTGGGCCCGCTCTGTCCTTGGTAATTCGAGCCGACTGTTCCATAAGGTTTCAAGGGTGGAGTCGAATTTACAAAAAACTCCATGAGACATATGGGTTGTCCGTCATAGATTGTAATTGTCTCGTGAGGTCTAACTTCTAAAACGCCGATGGTTCTGTAGGTCCAATAATGGACAAATCAGCGTGGAAAACAACATGTTGAGGCTAAGAATGAAGACAAACCAAAAACAAAATAGGGAAGGAAGGGGTGGGCAGGGGAGGACGGATGCGTATCTGCATTTAAGGACTTCTCACCCCTTGATTTCTCCGCTTTCCCCAAAACCAAAGCCGGGGTCAAAGAACCCGGCGTAGTGAGCCCGTAGCTCGCCAACATGCTGAGTAAGAGAAGGGCACTCAAATGAGGCACAGGACAGCGGCAAAAAGCAAAAAGGAAATGAAAGCAGGGGATACGCCATGGGCTCACTTGAGAGAATGGGACCATTTCAGCAGACAGGTGCAAAGGTACTGATATCCGCTCTTTTGTTGCAAGAATATAAAACCTGTCCTTCTCTAAGGTCAACTTGGCTCCCTTTCTGCTAAAGACAGGCTTGAAGTAGACGTCTGAAGGATGGGCCCCTATTTTGGACATGTCAATTATTTCGTTGGTAGGCATTGCCTCGTAGCCTACAATCTTGCGCTTTGATGCAGACTCTTCGCTCACATCAGGTACACTGAGGCTAAGAACAACGGCACCTCTGTGAAGCTGGGGACTTAAGGTCTCACCGGCGTCTAAAATAATGAAAGAGTGAACGAATTTGTATGAGCACAAAGAAGGAAATAAGCGGCATTATGAGAGTTCTCACCTGAGTATAGTATTTTCTCCTTTGTTACGTCAAGAGGTTCCGAAGCAGACTCCTCGAAAATCATAAGCTGCGTGAGGGCCAGGCCCTCTTTTACCCGAACATTGAATGAGCGGGGGGTGATCTCGAGCCAAATATCCCTGTCTTTGCCACCAGGGACCGTGTCGTACAAACCGTAGCCATCAACTATGCCCCTTATCATGAGGTCGATTCTCCCAATAGAGCTCTTCGGAGAGAGGCAGCCCCTGTGTGTTGGGGGAAGGCAGAGGGTGCCGCAGTGGACAAGGTAAGTGCTACCCTTGAGGAGTACAGCACCGTCTCCCTTGAGAGGCCTCTCTTCGAGGACTGTCGGGATTATTTGAAGTAAGAGCCACGGATATAATAGACGTTGAGATAATTTTATCTCAACGTAAGTGTGACACACTTACCGAGTTCGGGGAGGAGGTCAGCAACGCGCTTATTGAAGGGCAAAACCTTCGAATGGCAGAGTGGGGTAGAGGCGGGGCAGTGAGAAGGGGGACTAGACTAATGGGATGGGGGGGGATAGATGTTGGGAAAGCACGAACCTTCTCCTTGACGAGGTGAGCCGAGCCGCTTATGGGGATATCAATACTGGCAGGCTGGATGAAGTCGAGAAGATTTGGGACCATGTAGCGGTCGGCGGGAAAACGAAAGCAGCCGTCATTGACAAGAGTTGTGAGCTGGCTGTCCACTAGCGCCTTTGAGTTTGCAGTGGTAGACATTGATCCGTTATCCTCTAGTAGGCCCTGGTTTAATTAAGTATTAATTAATCAAGAAAGTAACAGTAGATTCTACTAGTATGTACAATGTCATACTTACTTACTTACTCGTAGATTAATAATTAAATTGAAAATATTCTTACGCTACTTACTGTATGTATTACAATGTACATACATATGTAAAATTAATAATAGTGTGTAACAACTCGTAATCTAAGTATTACATTGTATTACTTACTCTAGTATTAACTTTAGACTCGCCCCTGAGGAAATGCCACCTGGTCGATGGGTTGGCAAGGGGGTTTCAATATTTTAATCTACTTTAATGCCCTCTTCTCTTCCTCCAGCCCTCCCGGTGGCTCTCCGTGCTCTCTGGGGAGACGGGGGCGCTGGTGTGCCCACGGCTGCACCTCTTGCAGCACACGCCTCACACTTCGACTTCAATAATATTTCCGAGGGGCGTATAATTACCACCGATACCAAGGCCCAACACTCCTCCTCCTCTTCCTCTACCGCCTCCTCTTCTGCCTTTTCCTTCGCAGTCCTTGATCACCTCGGGAAAGTTCATGCTTACTCTACTGGCTCGGCTCTGCCCTTCCAGGTAAACTTGACCTGACTGTCCCTCATGTTGTCGACCCTTCCTCATTGTTCATTGTTGCCGCCTCTCCATCACAAAATGCGCACACGTGAACTAGCTTTATGATGTGAAGGATTTTATGTGGATAGATTCGGCGTGTTCGACCGGAAGTGTTAGTGCGATCGCCGCAGTTGACCACAGCGAGTCAATTCTTGTACAAATTATCATTGAGAATCATGCCGAGGACAAAACGAATGGGTCGAAATCGAATTTTGCGCTTCCCCCCATCCCCGATGAGTTGGCTCAATTCCGTCCCATGAAGGCGGGATCTTCGGATTCTTCTTTCACGCTTGTTGGTTTGGAAGTGCCAAGCAGCCGCTATAAAAGGGTGTTACGACAGCGTGGTTTGGAAGCTACCGGGTCTCCGTCCCTCATTTCGACTGAAAACCCTGGCGAGTTTGCGCTCGTTTTCCGGAACGGCGTGGCTGTATCTTTGCTGATTTCGCAAGATCGAAGGAAGCTGATCATCAAGGACGGCACGGGTGTGGGGACCGGAGAAGACGGGTTTGAAGCTCCTGTTCGTCTCAGAATCCTCGGGGGTCGTGTCTACGGACTCTCGCCGAATGGCATTCTCACGATCCGCACCCTAGGAGCTCCAGGTTATGAGCACATTATAGATTGTGCCGCCATGATAAATCCGGAAGAGTTTTCGGCCCCTTTTGTTGATTTCAATGTGAACCACAGCAGGACACAGGTTGTTCTCGCCGATCAGGAAAACTTTTTTGTTGTAGACGTGAAATTCACGGAAAATTACCCCGGCGGGCCCGTTATTCGCCTCGCATCTTCCGTTACTGATGGCCTGCAGGGTGTAGAGAACGGCAGCAGTGACGAGGAAGACAACCCCTCGGAAGGTGCTCAGCATGAGATTTCCGAATTACATAGGAGCAGGAGTGGCGTGGTAAATTGTTACAGAGACGATGTCTGGGCAAAAGATCTCATGAGACGCCCGAGGGCTGCTCGCAACCGGCGGCATCGGGTTCGGAGTGGATTCTCTAAATCTGCAGGCGTTGAGGTTTTCAGCCCCAGTTACCAAGTTTACCCATGCAGAAAAATTCTCTCTAAGAGCTACCGGAGCTCCAACGCTTCTCTCTACGACATGCACATCACATCAACGACCGTTGCTGGCATATTTCGCCCCGTAGAGCAAGCTGACGGCAAGGGCAGCTCAGAGAAAACCCGCCATGGGTTCGTCATTCTCTATAGCATCGACGAGGACGCGGAGTCGAGATATCATTTTAAAGAGCCTACTCTTCCGATTCCTCCTGGATCTAAAGATAAAGCTGTTCTATACTTGACTTCTGCTTCCGTTATGACCGTGCTTGTGGCTGTTGATCGCAAGCAGCTCTTAGACGAGCTCATCATGTTTCAAAACGCTGATCTAGCAACCAGCCTGTGCTCACTCAATGGCTGGGAGCCCACGTCGCTCAATACGTACTCCCTTGAAGCAGGCCTCAAGCATAGGCAGCTCGGCCTTGTCTCAAAAGTCCTGGGAAATTTGAAAGGAAAGCAAGTCGAAACCGCCTGTCATTTGCTATTGAAAAGTGTGGAAGAGAGTCAGGAGCTTGTGGAGGTTGCAACCGAGATCCAGACAGAAGCTTTCGCAAATAAATTGCTGAAATTAGCCATGTCATTTCTCGCAAGAGTTGTGCACGAGCACTCTTCAAAAAAGGACAACGCAGCGGATGCCCACTTCATTGCAGTACACGATCTCGCTTTCCATCTCGCCAAGCTTCGTAATTTCGTAGAAAATAGCTGTCTTTCGCGGGAGAGGTCAGAATCTCGAGCTCCGAACCTTGGTGACAATTTCAGGCAGGACCACAACGTCTCAAAAGAAAAGGCCACACTTCTGTTCTCATCTTGGGATGAACTTAACGACTCGGCCGTCATTAAAGATGCTCTCCTCAATGGAAATTTGCCCTTGGCTCAGAGCTATTTAAATTCTCGTCACGCCTCAAACTTGGGGAAATCTAAGATATCACGACCTGTCGCAATTTCTTTCACGGATGTCAAAAGAATTGCGCGGATGGAAATTTACAACCAACTCGTTTTGAATAATTATGACAGGGCAAAGATTATCATAAGCAACCTTGGAGAGACTGAGCTTTCGCATTTCGAAGAAATATTTCTCTTCACCATCAGCCGTCACCTACGTAGCACCTTACTCGAGCAGATTGGCAGGGAAAAACTTGCTGTAAGATCAGAAATCGACGGGGCGTTGATATTTCTTGCGCAGATAGAAAAGCTTTATCCCCTGGAAACGCTTGCTGATATTTCCGGGGCCAAGTTCGAAGCATCCAGGAACTTGTGGAAATCATGGCTTGCAGGTGACAACTATCCGATCAGGAAACTGGGCGAAACCGTAAACATACTTCCAGCCAAACGTCTTACAGAAGGGTCGACTGAGCTAGGTGATAAACCCCCATCCTTTAGAGGCGAAGGTAACACCGTTGAGTTTGATGGTGGCTCTGTCTTTTTAGAAAATGAGGATTTGCACGGGATTAAAGCAGCCAAAACCAATGCTTCGAAGGGTTCTCCGGAGAGGCGCACGTCATCTGGTATACGACGAGAATTTTACGGCAGGTTAGGTTTTGATTCATCAAAAGGTGGAGAGATTGAAGATATCGGAATTACGGGATATTCGCAACTGAACATATTCTGGGTGCTCCAGTGGTCTAGTGTAACAAGGGAGAGAATTCTGCTTGATAGCGACAAGCATTTTTCTGGGGTTTCACGTGGCTCTCTCCTTCAATACCTTATTTCACACTTTGACACAGGCGAAATTGTAAAATTAGGAGCTGGTGTTGGATATGAGAATGACCAAGCGGCCAAATTTTTGGCTAGATTTCTTTTTGACGATCAAGCATCTTGTTGTTCAAAGTCTTTGAAAGACCTCATTTTCGATCAAATGCCGCAAGAAAGGATTTTTTCCCTTGCGTTTCTCGCGGCCGATTTTGGTTTGGACGTCTATCCCTTCTTATTCAAACTTCTCAGTGCAAGGGGCTTCCTGCTCCAGAGTCCCGATGTGGGCTTTTCGGAAAGCAATCGTGAAAATCTAGATCGATTTCACTGTTACGTACTGAACTATCTTACTGAGCGTGAAGATTATTTGGTGGCTTTCAGGTATATCAAATCTCACGGAATATGTGCCCCGATTGGGGAGGCTCACGAGTGTGCAGATACTCTGCTAACGCATGTTTTTCTACTCAGGTCGCTGGTAGACAAACCTGAGCTGCTTGCCGATGCTGTTGCTAGCGCCACTCGCCTATTCATCGAAGCACCCGCAAGCGATGATATTAGCGAAAAGCACTTCCATGATAAGGATGAGCATCTCACGCACATAACGAATCTGCTATGCGGAAAGGTGAAAGATTTTGATAGCAATATCATTTCTATTACAAAAACCCCCCGAGTAATGTCCGAATTCCCCACACTCGAGGCACTTGCCAACTTTTTGGGAAGCGACGGAGAGAATAGTGCCTCTTCTTGCATCTCTGTTTTCGATTTATTAGCGGTCTCATCCCCCTTTGAACTCGATAGAATACTTTCGTGGAAAAAAGGAAACGTGAAAGATGATGGATTTCGCGATCTCCCGAGATTTTCTGGGGAAATGAGCGAAAAATATTCCATCGAAGAGAGCATCGACTTCAAGTATTACTTGATTCAAGGTCGCCCTCAATTCGCAATAGAAAGATTTTTGGAGCAAAACGGGAAAACACGGAATAGTCACATTTTCCTGCCAGGCGACACGAAAACGGTATTTGAACTCGCAATCGAGCACTTTTGGGACAACTCTGTCACAACTGCATGTGTGACATTTTTGTCTGCTCTGGACGCAGCCCCGCAAGAGATTGATTATCTAAGGCTCGTGACAAATCTTGCAAATCGTGTAAACAGCCACGGAGACGACAAATCAATCCCGTCAAGTTCACGAAAGGCGCAGGAAGATTTGCAGCCGCAATCGGAAGACCGTATCAATCCTGCGTCTTTCGAATATGCACATGGAAATAAATACCAAGCTGTATCTGAAGAATTCAAAGCATGTGCGGCCTCATTTCTCGATTCGAGGCTCGGCGAAGACAAGAGAAACGAATTTGATGTGTCAATTGCATTAAATATATTAAGAAAGATTGAAGTGGCTACTCAAAATCTAGCAGTGATCGAGCACGCATTGGAACCATGCTGTGCTACTGTTGCAAATCTTTGGGCTTCCGTACAACGTTTTTGTGTTTTCCATGCCCTCCCACTCTCGGCAGAGTTCCTAAAAGTTTGCGCGAAGAATAACGACTGGGTACAACTACTCTGCCAGACGCAGCTTTGGAGCCATTCAGCTCGACAAACTCTGCAAATCATCAATTCTACGATGAGCCAGGAGCCCGTCAAGGCTCATTTAAAGCTGGTTTTTTCCCGTGAATGTGATGCTGCGATGCAGGAAGATCGAAGGCCAATTCAGGACTCGGGCAATGTAACGGGCAATAAAGTGGTTACGAGATCCGACGTCATCAAGCTAGTTCGCCAGTGCGAAAAGAGTATTGACCCTGTCCATGCTTTCCTAAAAATGACTAGCCTGCATCAACAACCACTATTGTCTATATTTGCTCGATGTGTTGCCAAGGATTGTTTGAACGATGGCGCCGACAGCGAAGAAGATAAGAGTCTCAAGGATAAGTCTAATTGCCTTAACTGCATTTGCACCTGGCTGGACGTTAGCCTGAGTTTGAGAATAGGGCTTTATGATAACTGGACCTTGGATGATTTGAAAGAAATTTTGGTTCGGCTCTGCACGCAGGGAAAAAACATGAATTTCGTTGCAGAGGCTCTAAGCATATTCGATCCGGGCAACCCCCTCTTGTATATTGCAAATTTCTTTTCTTCGTTTTCAAGGAACGAGTTTTCTTCCTGCGAATCGCAACTGAGTTCTTTCGTGCAGAGACTTACTCAGCCACAGACGTTTGAACCCTTGGAAGGGGGCGAGGATCCGGAGGCTATTTCGTCGAAAAAAGAATTCGCCTTTCTTATTGGCCACAGCGAGTGGGTTCAGTGTACGGTAGATAAGATGGTCAACAGACTTATGGATTCTATGAGTTGCCCGGAGAAACAAGGCAATCTTTTGAAAATCTTGGCTGGCGGAGGCTTCAGCGGCGACTCTGAGCGGCTCTACAAAATATTTAATATTGTTAGCAAAATTGGGATCAACATGACCATGGGTCTGGAAAATCCTACCTTAGTCGTATCAGAGCTCGTGAAATGCTCAAAATTTGATGACGCGAGGTCTTTTGCTTGGTTGCATAAAATGAGTGAACACGATATCACAATTTTGCAGGTTGAAAATTTCATATCAAGTTTAAAAAAATCTGGTGTGTGGGAGCTTCCGAATTCCCGTGTAGAAGGTTGGACAAAGTGCTCGAATATTTTTTCTCAGAATCTAAGTCCTGCATTGATGGTTGCTGAATTCTTCACAGATAAATACGAGCGAGAGAAGGAGATTATGGTGGATGTGGACCCACATCCGAATCAGAGCAAAGAGTTGCTCTTGATTCTCGTACTTGCTTTAAAGTGGTTTAGGAATGCCGACAAAGAAAGCGGCGACTGCACGGATAAAATTATAAACACTGAAAATTTGATGTGGTCTACTGCTGTAGAAATGTTTAGCATCAATCACGACGTCGAACTTCCCGAAGAAGTTGCCGAAACAATGTTCGGAGGAGACGGCAATCTTTCAGGGTGGGGGACGAGAGACTTACATAATGTCGACAGCCTACAATTCTATAATCTTGACTGGCAGGCCGAGGCATCTCTAATATCCTCCATTCCATCCGCGAGGCGTGGTGCTCTCGAAGCCATAATTGGGAGGTTTCTTCGTTATGGCGACGTCATTGAAGCCCAACAGTTCTGCAAAAGATTCAATCTCAAAAGTGCTGACGTAAACGCGGTGCACGCGGGCTTTCTTTTGGCGCTGGAACTTTGCACGCCGAGAGAGCTCCCAGAAAGCTTGATGTCTGCATTTCGCGTTGATCAGAGACAGCTATTTTATCACGCTGATGCTGAAGAATCGCTCATGACCCTGAGTAATTGCTGTGTTTCGGTCGGCAGGGAGACAAGCGAGAGGGTAGAGACCAATTATCAAGTGGCTAAGATTTTGAATACACGCTTCAGGGCCATTTTTAAAAACAATGCTATAGATGTTCTGAGGCTGTGCATCCAGAGGGAGGTCGATCACTTTCGTGTCGCTAGTAGATTCATCAAGTGTAACATGCTGAACCCAATACGTGTAACAGAAGAGCTCGCTGGTTTGTTTGTCAAGCAGCTCGCTCTGACGGACGAAAGTGGTGAACTTGACAATTCTTTCTCAGGGACGCCATCCTCGCTGAATTCAAATATAGCACGTCGGATGACCATGGATGAAAGTGCCTTACACACCCAGCCTAGTGGGAAAATGGCTAGTGCGTCATCGTGGACAAACGAAGAGTTTGCGTCCTATGCTCTTTTGTGCGGAGATCCTGGTGAAATGGGCAGGGCATTTGTTCGAATCGTCCGTGACAATAAAGAGAAGAGCCCCGATTCTCTGAGTGAGCGTAGTGCTGTTTGTGGGAGCTACGATGATTATATTCTGGTATCCCTCAGCATCAACGACATGCCTTCTCTTTCAGCAAACTGCGAAGTTGAGCTTTTGATTAGAGCCAACTTCTGCTTTGTTCTAGGTTCTTCAATTATGGGCGTTGGTACCATGCTCCAGGTTGCGAGAGAAAGAATAGAAGATTACAGTGAAAAGATCAAGCGATTGAATCATGTGGATAACGCGGAAGAAATAGCATGCCTTTACAGGCTTATTGTGCGGTTGTTCGTCGGTCTTAAAAAATTTCATGAAATGGCCTACGTTTTTCAGATCCTGATCGAAGCCGATCAGTTTGAACTTTTGCTAAAAAAAGTTCCAGAGGTGGATAAATCCGAGTATCAACAAGCCATAATCGATTTACTGAGGCTCTATTGTCCTAGCGACACAGACAAATACCAAATGGCGGCACTTCATTTCCGCATGTTTCGCGAAATAGCAGAAAATAGGCGGGACGAAGCGATGGGCATGATCGCGAAGAATCCCACTGAGATGAAGGAGCTGATGTCTATAACACATCTCCTCTCGGTAGCAGGTGAATACTTTTTGAAGGAGAATTACCTTATTCAGGCAAGAAACACACTCACAATGGCTAGGCTGGTGGGTCTGCAGATGGAGACCAAAAGGCCTCTCCTGAATCTAGATCGGGAAGGGTTGAGGCTTCTACTGAGAGAGCACAGGGATTTTACAGAGGCCCAAATTGTGGTAGAGGTGAGCGTGCCAGCTTTGTCGTCAACTGTCTCTAAGGCAACAAAATACTGCTTTTACCCCTAATATTAGTAATTTGTTGCTTTGTCTCACACTGATATGTGATATGCTTTGGCAATTATTAGGCCTATGCTTCAGGGAGCAACGAAGCCACAATATGGGCTGAACCTATATATTTCCAAGTGATTCTTGGTGGTAACATACGATATCTTGACGCATTTTGTGATTCGGGGCGGGGTCTTTCTGAGGATGTCCAACAGGCCGTTTTGGATCTCTACAAAGCTCGAGGAAACCAGGATATCGGTGCCCTTGTGAGCCAGTCACAACCCCAACCGCCTCAGATGCAGGCTAAGAGTGCCATAACATCAAGAATATTGCTGAATTTGGAGGCTTTGCTAGACTCTCAGCACGATGCAATTCTGAGGTATCGCAGCGCGGTTTCTCTTGGTCTCCAAAAGTATGCAAATAAAATGATGGGTGCCTCACACATCCTAGGGGATGCTGTTGCATGCGACGAAGGAGCGTTGGAATCCAGCATGGACAGGAGCGATTCAAGCAGCATGCTTGGCGTATAGTAGCCCCTTGCTTTTCCTAACCCACACATGTAATATAATACAAGTACTTGTACATACATTAATATAATATTATTTTCTGTAAGTAGTAAGTATCCCCGCCCGCGTTGCTCTGCGGGCGGCGGCGCGCGGAGAGATCTAAGGCTTCAAAATCTTCAACTTTCCTCCATTGCAGTGGCTCGCAATAATGTTCTGGTGTGGATGAATGGTGAGTCCAATGACCTCGTTGTCGTGAATGGTCATGCTGTGTTCCAATTTACCCGAGACTGTCGAAAATGCGTATAAAATTCTGCTCTCATCAACACAAAATATGTATCTTCCACGCGGTGTGACCGCACACGACACAAAGTCACCGTTTTCACTCTTACCCGACGAGAACTTTCTAAGTACTCTACCATTGACATCCATGACCCGTACGGTGTTAGATCTATCGCAAACCACCACATTTCCCGGCTCACGTGGCATAAGGAGCACCGAATTTACTGGCACATCTGTCCCTGTAGAAATACTGAGCGTTCGAACACATTCAGTAGTCTTGACATTCCAGATCATAACTTTGCCATCAGCACCACCGGTGAAAAGCTTTGAGCAATCGTCGGAGTAGACCCTTAAACATCATGAATGGAACCCATTGTTGTGTGTGAGATGAGCAGGGAGTCACAGAACACGGACAGGGGGAGAACTCGTGTGTCACTTACACGCAGTTGACGAAGGAGGTATGCCCCCGAAAGTCTTTCAGGGTCTTTCCAGATTTTAGGCCGTGGATTCGAACAATGTAATCGTGTGATGAGGTAGCAATCTGGCTTCCGTCTCTCGCAAAAGCCACAGTTGACACCCCCTTGGCATGGGCATTGTCAAATTTCCGTAGACATTGGCCCGTTGCAAATTTCCAAATTCTCACTTTCCCGAGCCTACTTCCGGTCGCGAGCATATCGCCGGTTCTGTTGAAAGACATGGCCAAAATCCCGCTGTCCATCATCATGAAGTTGTCAGATGCCTGGTACTTCAAATCTTTGCGAAGCTTGGCCGTAACAACATCCCAGACCTCGATGAAGCCATCAACGCTCCCAGTGACAAGGCTGACGCCGTCGGGGCTGAAGATGGCGCTCTCCGCGTGCGAATTGCTGCCCAGTTTTATAGTTTTGCTGGCTCGTGTAGGAAACTGCTCTTCTTCGCAGGCAACCGCCTCGGCCTTTCCCCGGAATACGTCAAACTTTTTTCCTAGGGGGAGCAAGCCCTGTACCACGAGTCCAGATATTGCGGGAAACATACAAGAGGTCGGTTTTAGGTCAGAAGTTGGAATCACGCAAGCAGGAACATGAAGTGCAAGTCATTCCCACCTGCTGTTGTTGCCATTTCAGAGCTTGGCCGAGAAGATTAACTAGGCGCGAGGGCGGCACAATGCTGACCTCGGCCGCCAAAGAATCAGCTATTGCCCTCCTCCTCTCGTCCTTGGAACTCCCTTTGCCGTAAGCTTCTCTCGCATCAAAGGTCGCCCGAGAAAGAAGGGCTTCGAGATGCAGGTAGCGTGTCGGATCGTTCTGTTTGAGCAGGGCCATGGGGTCGGTCTGGCGGAGGAGAGAGCGTGCCGAGCCGATTTCCCGGAGCTCGATCAGCTCCAGAGCGATTTGTTCGTAGAGATCCATAAGAAGTGGGGCGGGGAGGCGGGAGGTGGATGATCCTGTGGCGACCTGCTGGAGCACGATATCCCAATTGCCCCGGAGCACGTCCTTCCGCAGGGCGTCGACAGAGGACACAGCGTTGAGAGAAATGCCAGTTTCTTCCTGCATGGCGCGGAGGGTTCCGTTGAGATTGTTTTCTGCAAGGTACTGTTGGATGATTCGGACCACATCGGCTGCTTCAACCTCGGTTGCCATGATGGGGGTTGGGGGTTGGATGCCCCCCGGATAAATACTAGTAACGATGTACAATGTACGAGTACGAGTTTAATTAATTATTATTATTATTAATACATACATACATACTCTACATACTTAATTAAAATACGAGTAATACTGTATGTACATACGTCAATTTTATTTTTTCTTGTTTGTTTGCTCATGACGTCTCGAAAAACCATCGGCGGCGACTCCGTCTCCCTCTTCGTACCCGGACGCATCTGCCTTTTCGGCGAGCACAGCGACTGGGCCGGAGGCTTCCGTCG
>JACLAD010011653.1_pt1 | contig 12303 bp, 4 predicted proteins | sample 8027901 | NCBI WGS metagenome assembly JACLAD01 (sample SAMN15725071, study PRJNA655200) | protist metagenome | isolation source: fluorescence activated cell sorting (FACS) single amplified genomes of... | place: Spain: Blaines Bay Microbial Observatory, Mediterranean Sea | collected 2016-07-05
GCAAACCATCTCGTTTGCAATCCTTACAAAATTTAATAGATGGTGTACATATGTTATTAAAAGATGCAACTGCACATGGAAGAATTTTAGTTGGACCTACGGACGAAAGTGGTATTGGGGATGAGGTCTTTCCTGCTTGGGCCAGGCGTCAGGTGGATATAAACCTAGCAGCTGCAACAACAGAAGAAGAAAACAATGTAAGTGAAAATAATACAGAAGACATAATAATGCAAGAGGATAGTACAAGCGACGAGGATGATACCGCATCTGTAGAATCTAGTATATTAAGCCTCGCCCCGCCACAAGTAAATAGATATGAAGAATTAAAATTAGAATGTAAAAAATTATTAGACCATGATGCTAAAATAAAAGAAACTGAATTAATATTATATCCACCTCCACCAATTGTGGTGAAAAACGAAGATGACGACGAGTTAGAAGAAGAAGAAGAAGAAATTTTTGAACCATTACTACCTCTCATTACAAGAAATGAGCTGCTGGTAACCCTTGTTAGGAATTCAAATCCAATAGTTCCATTTTACCATTCAAAATGTGGAATTTCTGAAAAACGAAGCAGTAGATCGTTGGTATGGGGAGAGAAAATACTAGAAATGGGTATGGTTGGCCATCCCGGTGGACCAATAAACAAACCTGAGAGATTTTCAATGTTTGATGGAACATTTTGTTTTCCATTAGAACAAACAATTTCACCGTATATTACGCTTTTACCAGAATTAACATATGATCCATATGAAGCAGAAATGGAACGTAGGCGTATATATCAAGAAAAATTAAGAATAGAAAAATTAATTCGCGAAGAGGAGGAAAGAGAAAGATTAGCGGAAATGAAAGAATTTTTAAGAAAACGACGTGCCGCGAAGGAAAGCTTATCGGAAATTTGGAAGAAACCTACATGGATAAAAGATTTTCGTGGAGAAAAAAACAATGGCAATGGATATAATAAAGAATTTAGTCGATTATCACGTAAAAAACATGCAACTAATTATTCATTAACGAGCTCTCCATTCGATGCAATAGGTCCAAAAAAAATGAAAAAAGTCATAGAGAACTGTAATAAAATGGATATCAAGCAACCAAGGAAGTATATTAAAAAAATGTATGCAAAATATTATGTAATAGATGATAGAATTGGCCCTCCAAATGCAATTGTAAAATATACAGCACCTGGTGCAGTTGATATGGATTTCTTTATACAAAAGTTAGGTATAGGCAATGATTTTACATTAGCATATGAAATTTTAGGTGTAAACGTGGACGATCGTGGCGGCCTTTTACCTTTCGATGTATTTATGAACAACACAATAGCATTTTCATTATTATCTCCTATGCAATTGATTGCATATGTATTTTATATTGTACCGGATTTAGAGGAACAATCGGAAGGTTATTTATTGCGAAATATGCATAAAGTCATAAATATGTTACACGGAACGAAAAAATACCCAGTGCTCTTTCCCAAACTTGATGAAGATGATTCCTCAGATTCGAATATGGAAGCTGAATTATTTCTTGATGAAAGTATTTTGTTTTCAAAGGTACGCGAAAATAAAGATAAAATGAATTTAGCAGTGGATATTTTAAACAAATTACCAGCAGATGCAACGCATGTTGAATTAATTGAAGCATTGCTTGACTTTCCTATTTTATTATGGCCAGTTTTTAATTTGCAAGAAAAAGTCCGTCGAAAACTATGTGGTGATTTGTATTGGAAGTCGAAGATAGTCAATGATAATAACTTAGTACTGCTCCAAAAACAAGTTCGTGAGAATAATATAAAGAAAAGAAAAATAGATAAGAAAAATAGATTGAAACGAGAAAAGCAGAGGAGGAAGATGTTGAAGAGAAAAAGAAAGAAGAATAAGAAACAAAAGCAAAAGAAGAAACAAGAATCAAAAAAACAAATCATAGTAACTGAAAAGTTGGAACAAAAAGTTTTGGATAAAGTGGAAGAAGCTATCGATACTACAGTTACAGAAAATGAACAAACTGATAAAGAGAAAACACGATCAAACATAACTTCAAGTGTGGATAATGATATGAATAATAATGATGATGGAAAACAAAAAGTAACACCAACAGACCAGACGAAAGTAGAGAAGATACACGATAAGGACGAGGAAGGAGACTATGACTTCGTAGTAGAAGAAGAAGAAATAATATACGAAGAGGTTGAAAACGCTAGCCCAAAGCTTTTGCAATTATCTACATATATGTATCTCGTTAGATTTCATGAAATGTCTGAAAGAGCATCATGGGGATTAACTGCTCGTACATTACTTGTCGCCGGCGCCAGTAGAAGACATGCTGGAGCATTAATTTCCAGTGGATTACTTGCTAATATATTTGGTAGGTCAAGAACCAAACAACAAAATATTCTTTTGATTCAAATATGGTGGAAGCTTTTAACTAAAAGACGCCGGTTACAAGCAGAAGTAGATGACCTTCAAACACTAATAGAAAATGATAAACGCGCAATAAAAGAAAAACAAACAATACTAGCAAATAGCAAAAAAGCTAATAGTAAAATACAACGAGAAATTAAAAAATTAAAGAAAAATGTTTTAAATTTAGAAAAAGATGTTGCTGAAATTTTATCCACAGACTCTTTTGCTAAAAATATGAAAACTCAAATTCAAGAAATGGAAGTTATTGTATCAAAACGTGTAGCTAAAAATTCCAATACCAATAACATAAAATCTCCTGAAATTGCAAAAGATATCGTAGATGAAGATGATGATGAAGAAGATGACAATGATCATGTAATCAGAAGACCAGAAATGGTTCTCACTTCTGAAATTAGTCATGAGTTTAGGGAGGGATATTGTATAGTGCCTCATTGCAACACGCTCATTAATCTAGCAGATCCTGCGGAATCAATTGGTATATGCTCAACCTGTCGTATATATGCAATTAATTATTGGGCAATGAAAGAAGGGTACAAATGGGGCTATAGATTGATAAAACGTATAGAAGACACTGTCGTTCGCGAGGAACCTGATCATTTAGAATGCAATTCATGGATGTTGTTTCGTGATTCATTGGTACGGTCAAACTTTTATTTCAATATTGACACAGGCCATTCTCGTTGGGAGTTGGCCTCTTGGCATAAAAAAAATAAGAAATCCTTCAAATTGGTCAAGGATGAACCTGTCCTTGTATGGGAAAGGCAACGTGCGGAAAAGGAAGCCTTTCGAAGGAAAGTTATTGCTGCAAAACTAGCTAAGGCAGAGGCAATGAAAAAAAAGGGAAGAAGGCGGCCAGCATATCAAAAGAAAAAGTGAAAAAGAGTGTACACATAAAATAGTCATATATATACATATCTCTAGATATATACGCATTTTCGTATGATATGAGATACCACCAGGTGGTACCGAACGCTTCCTATTCTTATGTGTGTGTGAAAACTCTAGGGACCTAGATTTAATGTTGTGTGTGTTTTCAATTTTTCTTCTCAGATTTGAGATTATGTTTTAATTCTCGTAATCATATGTTTATTCTTGTACACGTTCGTATGATATTTTATCATTTTAATGTGTTGTCATATTCGAATCAGCAAAGATTAAGATATGGAATAATCACGAGTAGAGAAATAAAAATTAAAATACGCGTATGCATACGATACATTTTACGAAAATATTCGTGTACGAAAATATTTATATTACTTCGTATTCAAGGAATAATAAAAAAAAATATTTTAGTTTTTAACCGATAAAGCTTGACAATAGTTCTTTTGCCTTTTCTTTCGCATTTTGTAAATCCTCTGTTGCCCTTGAAGTGATTTCACGCACAAATTCACCAGCTGAAATGTCACTAGACATACTATCACTTTTTCCACGATTACCATCATACTGTTCTTCCCCTCTGCCAAACAAAGCATCGCTACTTAACGAGGTTGCACCAGAAAATTTACCAATACGATCTTTCGCATCTCTGCTTTCTTTATTTGTACCACCTTCAAAATCAAAAAACTGATCTGAGCTAATAGCTTTATTATTTTTAAAACGCTCAGTGGCAGGTCTTCCTTTATATTCAAAATTTTTTTGAGTATCTGCATAACTACTGCTACCACTATTGCTATTGCTTGAATTGCCAAAACTTTCACCAAAGAAATCATCATCGTCATCATTGTTGTTTCTGTAACGACCACCTAATCCACTATTTTTATCAGCGCGAGTACCATATTTTGAAACTGTACCACCACTTTTTTCTTGTAACGTTCTAGCCACTGCTTCATCCATCGCAATTTGTTCCTGTTTTGGCGCCGCTTTCATCGCAGTTTCAAAAGCATCATCATCAATTACAGCGGTGGATGCTTTCCCACCACTTTTTTTCTTCGAACCTAACGATTTACTGCTCAAGCGTGTAGCACCTAAACCACCTTTTTTCTTTTTTTTGCTCTTTTTTAAACCCGTTTTGAGTTTTAAACTTTTCTTTCTAACTGGAGCACCAGAACCAAGATTTGCGGAAACGATGACCTTTGAAGAATCTTTTGGAGAATCTGGCTTTCGTTTAATATATTTGATTTCTTCAACTTTTGGCTCAATTGGTATTGGTTTTGATTTATTATTGCTATTAGCATCTAAAGTTAAAGCTTCCATACCATCGATTGTTTTATTTGTACTTGTACTAGGAGGTGTCATAGGTGATGGTGGTGCAATTTCTTTTTGTAATTTTGAGCGATATAATTTTGCAGCAGTACTTTGATACTTTTTTTGTACCAAATCAAGGCTCGAGCGCTGCTCTGACCAACCATGCTCCCTGAAAAACTCACGCGCACGTTTATTACCGCCATTTTTCATCAAAGAAAGTTCTGAAGGTTTCCATTTATCCATATCACAAGAACGTACGAACGTAACGTGGACACCCATACGCCTATGATGTGCACTACAACCAAGACAAATAAATACGCCATATGTTACAGTTGCCCATTTTGGATTTTTAGCACCGCAATCGAAACAAGTTTTATTATCACGTTTGCCCATCAATATTCGAAATCGTTTATCCCTTTCGCTATTAGGTACAGTCTCTTCTTTTTTCACTGCATTTTTTGCAACATAAGAGGCCATTTTTCTTCGTCAACTTGCTATAATATTTTATATTTATATATAGATTTATAATTTAATATTATCTCAACGTATGTTGCAATAAATACTCCAATCAATATAATATATATATATTTATACAATTATAATGTGAATACAATGAAAAGTATCGACCTATCTATTCGTATCTATAAGTTAATATATATATATATATACCGTCTTCTACTATTATTGATCCTTCCTCCATCCTCCCAACAACATTAAAAATAAATACATTTTTTTTACAGTGTTTATCGGCAAAACAATGGCTGGAATATCCTAGTGCCAGTATAATAAAATGACAGTTCATCAGAATATCAGAATCAATGGAGAGAAATAGAGAGAGCCGTCCAGCTGGCCATATATTAATACTATGGAATAGCATTATATTACATAGACATAGCATTAGCTATCTCTAATTAAATGTAAAAGTGAGATTTAAGTCAAACGTACACACAGATCTATCGAATGAGTGATTGATTGAACACACATCTTATAAACATGTACACATTATAGATTTATATAGACACACATCTTATATAAACATGTACACATTATATAGATTTATGTAGACTATATAAGTAAGATTTATATACAATAGGTATCCAAGAGCAGAATATACGGTATATAAATAAGTACAATATAATAATAAGAATATTTAATAAAATGACATATTACCAACGACAAAAAAATGTACAAGAAATATGTATGATAATAATAATAATAACAATAATAACATGTATCAACATGCATTTTGTAAATTCATCAAATACAAGAATATGTATTGTATTAGGAAACAACAATCATTGTTATGTGGATGTTGCCAATCCATTAAATCTTACAAACTTCACATTAGCTGCTGCTAAAACATGTAAACTTGCTTCAATTGATAATCTAAGAAAAAATCCAATTGAATTAGAAATCATAAAAGATCATATGAATGCATGGTTAAAAATACGTCAATTTAGAAGAAAAGAATTCAAAAAATATATTGAAATTCGACAAAATAACCAACAAAAAATTAAGCTAGAATTACATGGACACTGTGGTAATGAACTCGAAAAAAGGGAATTTAATAATGGATATCTAAGTATTGGTTCAAATATTTTAAATGTTTTTGATAAAGAAGATTGGAAAAGACTAATTGGAATGGAATCTTCTATTGATTCCATCATCATATCGGAATATTTATGGGCAAGATTATTATTAATAGATAATCCGGAAGTTACTGGGAAGAAAAACATGTTAAAATTAATAGACAATTTATTCAAGTATATCAAGAAGGATAATAGTGGCACAATATTATTTTCAACACCACAATATAAACAGAATAATCGCTTAAAAATACTATTAGATTTTATACAAGAAAACTATTTTCATATAAATGCATCGCATATTAAATTAAGTAATGACATTTCAAAAAATGGCGGTGATAACAGTAATCATCTGTTATCACATATATTCCATCAAGTGGATGCATTAGTATCAATTTATCCTCCAACAGCAGAAGGCATGCATTCAGCAGTATCAAACATAGGCAATATAAAAAACGGTAAAATCAACGTTTATGATGAACTTTGTTCACAATCTAAGTTTTGCGTTGAAAAAACATACGTCGTTAATTTAAATAGACGTATCGAGAGATACAATAAGTTTAAAGATTATGCTTTTAAACAATTTTCTTTAAAAGAAAATATTGATTTTTTTCGATTTCAGGCAATTGATGGAAGTGCTATACACATGGACACTCCTAGAATTCAATCCTTATTTAGAATTGATTTAGAGTCATTGAAAAACATGAGAAATCCATATCGAGATCATGGATTTCGCCCTGGTGTCATAGGATGTTCATTGTCAAATATTGCTATTTGGTTTGAGCTTGCAAATAGAAATGATTTACACATGAACGATGCGTATTTAATATTAGAAGATGATGTTTGGTTTAATAATGACATATTGAATCGATGGAAAATAATGTGGCAAAATTTAATTTTTGATGAAAAATGGGATTATTTATATTTAGGATACAGCACAGATTATGATTTATACAATGATGTTCATGTCTATGATAATATTAAACAGTTTAGTCCCCACGAGCGTTCTATTGGCGGGGGGACATTTGGTTATGTCATGAGAAAGAAAGGCGCAATTAAATTATTAAATAAGTTAAAAGTAACAGGTGTACAATCAGCAATTGATTGGTTCATGATACAGCAAGCTGAGGATGTTCAAAATTTTACAATATATAAGGCTGCACCATTATTAGTGCATACTACACCTGTGTTACATACATCAAGTGATACTACAAGTAGTTATCCAAATGAAATTATCAATGAAAGGGCTGCCAATGCAGTTTCGATACAAAACGAAGAATCATGCCTTCTAAATAAGGATCATAATTTTAATATTGAAAATATCAGCGAGAACATTTTAACAACAATTAATAATTTTCCACATACACTTGACGATTCGTTCACTATCGAACCATCGGTCATCATAAATTTAGATGATAGAAACAATCTAGAACAACAAATAAAATACTCGCAAGCACTACAATGTGCAAACTTATGTGTAAAATATTATAACAATAATGCATCAATAAAGGAACAGCAAGATCAAGGAAGAATATGCAAAGTTATTTCACGAGGTCTAAGATTTAAACTAAAAGATATTGAAATACAAGAAATGCGTGACAAAAAATTGAATTTACAGGCATATCTAGAAGTTAATGGCAAAATAATTGACAATAGTCATTCAGATATCTATACAAGTGAAATTAGATCTAGTCCGAAAGTTTCTGTACTGAAGGTAAATGATCCAAGTGTCGAGGAAACTTTTCTACAAGATGTTGACGTCAGAAATACAATTTCACGATTTCAATTTTTATTTGAAGTTGTTGATCAAGTAAAAGTCAACCCTACCTTGTGGAGAATATGCTTTAAAATTTCTTCTATATGGTTTGCAACAAATAGTTTAGGATGTCAGCCTGTAACACCAGAGATCACCTTGAGTAATTTACACTACGGATATCAAACGTTGACAATCACGTTAAAAGATTTTATTGAAGATATGACATTTTATGAAACGAATTATACATTTTTAGTTTCACCTGTTACTACTACTAAAAATATCAAAAAAAGTGATGTGTGGGATGAAAAGAAACAAATTTGTAAGAATGAAGCAAATGACGCAGCAGCACGTTTTTATAATAATAATGGAAATAGCCAAAAGAACGAATCTTTTATATCTTCGTTGAGTTTAATCGTTTTAGCATATAGGAAAAAAGATTCGTTGTTAGAATCTCTAAAAACATGGGATGTTAATGGTTTGTTAAACAGGACGAACGAAAGAATTATATTTTTTCAAAATTGTGCTACATGTCATTTTGGAAAATTAATAGATCCTCTTACATCGATGGAAAATTTATACGATGAAAAAATTCAAAAAATTTTAAACAATTATAATTTTACAATTATTGGTAACAAATACAATATTGGCCTTGAAAAAGCAATGGCAGCACTGGTGCAAGTGACAAAGTCAAAAAATATTTTATTTCTCGAAGAAGATTGGCAATTACAAACAAATATAATAAATAATGATATGATACTCGCGGAGCAAATGCTGAATGACAAATTTGTAAGTGCAGTGAAATTTCGTAGCGTCGAAAAACCAGGACAACCGTATTGCTCAGAAGTTTGGAAAGGCTATGAACATCTAATGTTAGAAGATGCAATGCAAGGTGGTGATGGGAAACTATCTATTATGAATGCAGCATCATGGCAAAACGATGATAGCAAAGTCAACCAATTTTTTGGAGACATGGTATGGAGATGTAATTCTAATTTTTTATGTGGTCATAGTGATGTTTGCGGATGGACTAATAATCCGACTATGTATTCGAAGCAATGGTTTGTTGAAAATTTACTAGATGTCGCTAAAAATTCAAATCATTTTGAAAGTTCAATAAACCTTTCGCCGCATATATGGTCAGCACGATGTTGGATAATTGCACAAGGAAAAGGTTTATTCACTCATGTTGACTTGGAGAAGAAACTTGAAGAACAATCACCATGCGAAGTGCCTAATATAATTAAGTTACATTGATGTTAATTAAAGGTGCACAGGGGGTGTTTTTCTGAAGAAAAAGTGATGCGTGAGTATCTAAATCAGTTGCGACATTTTTTTAAAACATATAAAAAATGATACGAAGCGTATATATGATGGTTAAAATTCTCTTATTTATACGAATTTTCGTATTTTATATTTCAAAAAAAATTCAAAAAATACACATATTTCTTTTTATTAATGATGGTTAAAATCTAAGTTATATGATACGCGTAATAATTTTACACTTCTCGAGTTAAGTAATATGCTCAATACTCAATCGAAAGAATAATATGCTATATCCTACACTATAGTAAAGCTCTAAATGCTATATTTCTTTTATTATATATACGATTCACACGAGTATGAGGTATATTTTTAAAAATATTCTCTAATGCATTACGTTCGTTGAAGATATTTAACAATTTGTTAAAAAATTTAAATTTTTTTGAGAGATGCACACCACAGTATAAGATATATAATATTATCATTTTTACACACACTCTCTCTCTATATTCCCTAGACTATGCAATCCCATTTTTTTCTTTCCAATATTTTGCTCTAGCCATTTTTTCCTCTTTTTGTTTTCTATTTAATTCAATGTTTTTCGATACTTGCTTACCCCTGGCATTGCTTATTGATGAGAAAGCTTGTGATGATTTCCTTTTTTTATCACCAAGGAACTTTTTATTACCAAATATATCCTTTACTTCATTGCGTATGTCGCCACGAACACGTGCATTTGCACCTTTATCTTCAAGTGTTTTCATCAGAGTTTTCAATGGCGAGGCAGAAATTTTATCAAGCCTATTAACATTTGTATTATTATTATGCCCTTCATTTTTACTACTCGCATATACCTTATCAGCTATTGATTTCATATTTGAAAATGTCGATGAATTCAACATGTTCAAATTATTCATATATATTTTTATTTTGCAGTCTAATTTTCTATTTTTTATGATATTTGCCTCCTTCGCATTATTGCTTTTACCTAATAATTTATTGACATTTTGCTTGGTATTATCAGCGTTGATTCCAGTATCAGTAAGAGAACACGTTATTGCACTTTCTGTATTAATTTGATATATATTAGTTTCTTTTATGAACTTAACATTTTTTACAGATTCTAAAAATCTTTTCATCGGATTATTACGTGGCATTTTTACAAATGGTATATGGATGTATTTGCAATCATATTCATTTTCAGCCTTTTCGCCTAAATATTTCAACATTTTATATTCAACACCACGTTGAAGGGCGCGACAACTCAGTAATAATGTATCTACCATTAGTATCTTACAAGATTCATCAGAATTAATTAAAATAGAATATAATATTAATCCGACATCTCCGTAATGACCAAATCTATCGGTAACGGATACCAATGCACTGTATTTCTTGTCATCACCATTATCCATGTATCTCAGAAATTCACTTGTACTCAATGCACGTTTCCCGGTTGCATTAAATTGATTTGTACGTTCTATCAATTGTTTCATCCTTGGCAGTTTTTCTTCCATTAAATCGTTTTTGTTACTACCGGCAAAGTTTTCAAATTGAACTTTTACTGCTAAACTTGAAATAATAGCATCATACTCAATAGCGGTAGTCGTTGTATTTTGATTCTTTGCCAGTTTTTCCTTTAATGAATTGCTCGACCTTCCTATCATTCTTTCTTTTATTGCTAGTTGTCGTTTTGCAGAATCACGATATCTTTCCGTTCGAAACTTATCCTCTGTCGTTGGAATAGAACCTAATGGAACAGGACGATCAAATACCCAAGAATGCATTAAAGATAATGGAATGTCTTTTGGATTTTTTGGTATTTGCACGACAGCAATATCAGGACAACATTTTCTAATATATTCACATTCTCCTGAATTATCATCAACAAATATAAATGAATCTAAACTTAATTGTAATTCATTTGATAGTTCTTTCATATTGTGTAATTTACTATTCCAATTAATACGATAGTGTACGATATGTTCATAAATATTTAAAACCATGTCTGTCGATCTATTTTTAAATACATTTAAAACATCTTCTTCATTATTTTTACTACATAAACATAACAGAAATCCCATTTTTTGTAAATTAGTAAAAAAACTTTGTAACCATAAATATTCTTTTGATAATATGATATTGTTCACACCGACTTCCGAAACACTTGAACCCCATAACGTATTATCACAATCTAAAATGATAACTTTACGCGTTGTAAATCTATTCTGACATCGTTTCACAATTCTCGTACATAGTTGACCTAATGCTAATGATGCAATCGGTTTTAATGGTGCATGTAACGTAGTATCTGAATTCAAATCATACCACATATGGTTCATCTTATTATTATTTCTAAATATTGTTGGAAATAAATTAAACATGGAAAATAGATTTTTTGGTAAAGTGTGTATTAAATGATATTTATTTTCTAAATGATTTCTTATTTTGTTTTCCATTTTTTCAATCAATGCATTGTGTTTTACAAATGGTGATGATGGACATATATACAGAAAAAGGGGAGCTGTGATGATCGAATCCAAATTTTTATTATTACAGTAACATTGTTTTACAATCTGTATAAATTCATTTACTTTATTATCCCATGATATTTTTTCATTTTTCGCGTCGTCACCATTTGTATCATTGTTATTATTCAATACAATTTCGGGATGTGTATATACAATATCTTCAATTCGAAACAATATAATGGTACTACATTGATGTTTATTTACATTGTATTGACAATTTGCCATAAACGATTTAATATGTTCTACGATATTTCCGTATGGTCTCCAAGAGATAGTTTGACAACTATTATTAATATCATGTGCCAATAGTGTTTTATTCCAATAATTCACTGCAATTGCTAATCTATCGGAAGCAAAGGAGGTGATAATATTTATATGATTGGTATTGCTCATATTTTTCTTGTTTGTTTTTAGCATTGGTTTAGATTGTGCTTTCTCCGTGAACATGAGTCTAGGTACTACTTTATTATTAATAATAGTATATATATATATATATATATGTAGACGTCCCTTATTACTATACATGTATATTTCATAGACTATTATTATATTTTATGAAA
>JACLAD010012549.1_pt1 | contig 12294 bp, 5 predicted proteins | sample 8027901 | NCBI WGS metagenome assembly JACLAD01 (sample SAMN15725071, study PRJNA655200) | protist metagenome | isolation source: fluorescence activated cell sorting (FACS) single amplified genomes of... | place: Spain: Blaines Bay Microbial Observatory, Mediterranean Sea | collected 2016-07-05
GGGTTCGCGATAGGTCGAGGTTCTCTTTACGAACGAGACCCCCGACAGTACCAAGGAGTTGCGGACGGGCCTCACTAAACTGTGCAGCGGCCAAAAAAGCAACTGCAGATATTGCTACGGTCTTCATGGTAATGTTACTTTGGATCTTCTTCTTCTTGTTGTTGTGGTTTTGCTGCCAAACGTTCAAGTTATGGACTCAAAAAATTCAGCAAGATGTTTTTTCCAGATAGACATTCAGATGCCGACAAACTTTACCCCTAAGCTGAAACAGTGCATAAACAATCAACCATCACACATCAAACTGAACGACGGTTTCTATACTTCTGTCTACTGCCTTTTGGCTTGCCCTGGGGGCTTACACTGTCTGGTTGGGGTTTTAGAAACTTCAATAGAAACTTAGGATGTGTGAGATTCTTGGGGGATTCTTGGGGAAAGTGGAGGAAATTTTTTTCTCAAGGAGGTGTGCACGTGGCGAAAAACAAGGAAAGAAGAGCATACGGACCAATGAGGGGGCTGTGGGCGGCGCTCGTGGCCGCAGTGGGCTTGTCGGTGGTCGCCGGACGGACTGGCGGCGATGAAGACAAGTGCAAAAAGCTGTTTCGAGAGGCTGGGTCCCTAGGTGAATCATGCGGTGTGTGCCTGGCGAGGTACCGCAGCGAGTCAGACCAGGGCCCGTGCTACTTTGCTCCGGTGGTTGTGCAGGTGGAAGAGGTGGAAGACGATCCGCTCATGCGCGCGATTTTAAGGGAAAAAGATGTTTTTTTTGATTATAATGGGACTGCGGTGTTTGATTTGGTGGATGTGGCTTTTGGAGACCTGGACGGAGATGGCCGAACGGATGCTCTAGTTATCTTGTCGATCGAAGAACAATTTGATACTGCTGACTCGTTCGCCGCCTTTTCAAAATTATACTCGTTTTCGCTTCTGCTTTTCCGCGAAACTGACTCGGGAGAGTTCCTACTTGTAGACGAGTTTGATCCCAGCGACCCGCTAGGGAGCTTGCGCGGAGAGTCGGGTTACCAAGGAGTGAGCATTGGTGACTTGAACAACGACGGGTTTCAAGATGTGGTTGTCGTTGATACTCCGGGCTTAGCTTATGCTTATCTCACCGACGGATCGGCAAAGTTGGTGTTTCAAGAGCCGCTTGTAGAGGCGGCTGTTCTCGGTCCATTTGCATCGCCGACAGTAGTCGACTTTGACGGTGACGGTTGGGCGGACGTGTGGATCCTCGACGTCGACGGACAGCCTATTTTTCTACGGAATCAAGGAGCCTTGGCTTTTTCTGGCGACCGCTCGAGTGTGCGCTTTACACTAATCGGTGGCGGCAGCGCCGACAATCCGCTCGCCGCCCGGAACGTCCGCAACGGCTATGAGCCCGATGCCCTCTTCCTGGGCAGCAACATTGCCTTTGCTGACCTTGACCAAGACGGAGACCTGGATGCATTTGTGGTTCATGGATTCGGGATCCGCTACCTTTGCAACGACGGATTTGGGACGTTTACGATGCTGGATGGGGTCTTGAACCCTTTCAACGGTATCGAAGGTACGAACCGGCTGGTCTTTGACTTGCAGCAGCAGCCTGGGCAGCAAGGGAAAAGACTTCCAGCGCGCACAATGTTGCTGCCCAAGGCGGATGGCGGCGCTCTAGACCAGCAAGGGATCGAGGACACCAGGGTTTTGCGTTTTCTCGGATACCCGCAGCAGATTGACGGCCCGACCATCCAACTCGCTGGCACGGATGACTTTCAGGTTTTCCCGTCTCCGCTGAGCAGTTTCTTAGGGTCAAGTGCCTTTGGAGACTTTCGCTCGTTCCGTTGCGCGGCGCTCAATGACCAACAGGGGACGACGCAAGAATGCGTGGCAATGAAACTTGACGGCGAGCTGGTTTTCTTTGAAAATCAAGGTTCGTTGCAACAGCCTCTACTAGCTGAGGTCGAACGCAAGTCTGGCCCGTTTGCCGCACTGCCTGCGTTTGGACAAGGCGCAAACTTTGCCTTTTTCGACGCAAACGGCGATGGTCTTCCAGACGTGTTTGTGTGCCTTCCAGGAGGCGGAATTGCGCTCTTGTTGAATCACTTGAGTCAGCAGGGCGGCTTTGTTCTGGCCAAGGACGAAGCAAACCCGCTGCTCGCTTTTGGAGAGGACCTCAACTCGAGGACGAAAAGCCTTTCTTTCCACGACTATGATGGCGATGGGCTCTTGGACTGCTTTGTCGTGAGTACCGGCCAATTTGGCTTTACAGACGCGGTCGTAATGGTACAAAATCAAGGTAGCGCGGGTGGGCCCCGTTTTGACCGCAGCTCCGAGGTTAGGCTAAAGATTAACACTACTCTGACGACGGTAATCGAGATCCCTGACCAGCCAGACAGGCCCGCTGCTTTTAATAACGCTTCTGAGTGGGATATATATCCAGAAGTGTGGGAAATAAATGAATTGGTGTGGCCTCTTGGCAAGGATAGCAATGAGCCATGGCTTGCCTTCACCGCTCCGCTCCGGGAGACGATCGATGCGCAAACTGTCTTGACTCAGTTGTTTGGTGGCTCCACTAGAGCTAACACGCTCATCGTGTCCGTTCAGCTGTTACCGGCCCAAGGCGAGCTTGCCTTGGCCCTAAGTTTCATCGATGCGGTCGGAATAAATGGTGCGTTAGCGGTGTATTCAACCAATCAGGGTCAAGATCTGGGCCTTCCTGGGCGGGGGTCGAATACAATCTTTAGAGGAGGCAGATGGTCGCTCGATGTTCTTCCCAACCAACCACCGGCCAATCTCTCTTTGCCGGCGCTCGGAACTCTGCCGCTTGGCTCGGACGGAATAATAAATGTGACCGCCGAAACAGCCGAGCTGTATGGAAAAGACCTTTTGTACAACAAATTGCTGCCTGCCATGGGCTTGGCTTCGTTTTTACTAACAAACGACGCCGCCCCGCCTCCTAGTCTCAACTTTGTCGACATTGATGGCGACGGGGCTTTGGATCTATTTGCAGTGATGAAAGGGGGGATTCTCGCTTTCAAAGGCAGTGCATCGGCCACTTTTGAATTTGACTTGAACCCATTTGCCCCCGGCACGACGGTGTTTCCAAGAACATGGGACGGAGATGGAGCAAACCTACCCTCTGCAGATGCGTCAGTAGCACAAGATTGGGAGCTCTACTACCAGGTTTTTGATCTCGGAAAGAGGGTTGGCTTGGCAGGTCCACCTAAAACCATTGTCCAGTCTGTTACGACTTTGGATGTAGACGAGGATGGTTTTCCAGAATTGATCACCTGGGCAACAGGGCAGCAGGCGCTTGCGCTCTTTAAGCCCATCCAGACATCGAATGGGCTTTATCAGTACGATCCAAAGCCTGTGCCCGTAATAATTGACGCAGACAGCAAAGCTCTGATAACAACATCCGGATCTGATTTAGCCTCGCAAGATTTGAGTTTATCAACCTTGGGCACAATTGCAGCTTTGCAGAGTGCTTCATACGGGCCTCTTCTCTACGTGAATGGTCGTTTCTTTCAGCTTGACCGAGAGGGCCCCTTGGGAGCGAATTCTGGTGTGAGAGTACGCCTGGTCCAAGGCAACAATGCGGAGACCGATTTCTTTACAAATTTTACCAATTGGCACGATACAGTCTACAAATTCCAGCCAAAAGGCCCAATTTTGCGCTCTTGTGCGGTGTCGTTTAAGAATGATATTGACGGCGACTCTTTGTATGATGGGGTTGCTTTCCGCTCGGAAGGCTTTGAATACGATGACGATCCAAACGGCTTGTCGAATCCACCAAGTGCTACTTTGCGCCTGGCTTGGCATCCAACTGCAACGCCAGGCATCATCGTTGAAGGAGAAATTCTCTTATCCTCGCTTTTACCTTCCCAAGTGGTTTCAGACTTTCGGGCGACATCTAGCAGCTCGTATTGCCCAAGACTTGTGGACACAGACGGAGATGGCGACCTGGACTTGGTCCTCAGCATTCAAATCAACGCGGATAATGCTGCACCTATACTCTTTGTTTTCCGCAACGACGATGACGGCGGTCCCGTGACATTTACGAAATGGTCGTTATCTACGCTAAACCCTTTTCTACAGCAAGATTTGCAAGCAATATCTGGAGCATTGATCCCCGAGATTGTGGACATGGACAATGACGGGGATCTTGATGTTTTGGCATTCGTTGATGTGCGCACGATGAGAGCCCCCGGCCAGGCGTTCTTATACTTTCAAAACATTGCCCTCGATTGCTCCTCTGGCTGCATGGCTGGCCGAGGAGAGTGCGCACAGTCTCGAGCCGTACGCGCAAACGTTCTAATCCCCGAGTTGCAGGATTCTAGCACGTCGTCGGCCCAGGCAGCGGGCGGACGCTGCTTGTGCTACGAACCGTTTGCTGGGAATGCGTGCGAGCAATGTGCTCCGAATTATTTCGGCTTGAATTGTGCCGAGAGATGCCCACGACATGCGCAGACCTTTCTCGAGCCTGGCGAGCTCGTCTACCCCAACGGCCCGACCTTGGAGCATTGCCGGTGCGTGCCGCCCTTTGTTCGCGTCAACGCAACAGGCGACGAGAGTTTTTCGTGCGCGTGTCCGCCCGGCTATGGCTATGACCAGGCCTTTGACGCGTGCTTTATCGTCGAAAAAGGCTTCTTTTCCGCGACAACAGCTCTTGAGCCTGCAACTTCGTGCAGAGAGTACTTTACCACCGAGGGGCTGGGCGCCACGAGCGAATTGGACTGCATTTGCCAGGACACTTTTGTTTTGACTCAATATCCAGACGGTGCGCGAGAGTGCACCTGCCCCGAAGACAAGCTGCTCGATGAAGAGTTGGGCTTTTGTATTCCCGTCCCAACTAGCCCCGAAACCGATTTGGTATTGCTATCAGCCTCCGCTGCAGGCGCGGCGCTGCTTTCATTTATGCTAGTGTGCTGCTGCGTGAACCGCAAGCAAATCCCATACGTTATGCCAATACGTCTACCATTTGGCTGCACGCATTACTTTTTCATTAGCTACAAACAGTCAACGGGGATGGACTACGCTCAAGGGATCTACCAAGCATTGCGAAAGCGCGGCTGCTCTGCTTGGATGGACCAATACCAGTCAGAAGTCAACTTTAACGAAATGGTCCGCGGAGTCCAGGCCTCTGCCATGTATGTTCTCGTACTCTCGGAGGGCGTTTTGGACTCGAAAGCAGTCATGCTAGAACTCGCGACTGCGGTCCAATATCACAAGCCCATAATGCTGTGCCACGCAAAAGGATTTCCCTTTTCCAGCGCGCTAGCAAACTTTGACGGATCACAAAATGCCGGAGAAATTGTGCGCAAACTTTTCCAGGCGATCAACTCGATTCAAGCTCCCAGTAGTGACTGCAACCGAAACGATGCAAAACGTTTCTTCGCAGAGGTCATTCGAGTCTACCAGGCCAAGAAAGGTCGAACTTATGAAAAGATATCGAGGAAACTGCTAAAGAGCGAGGTCGAAACGCTATCATTGCACTTTTCTCCCGAAAAGCACTCCGCGGATGGCAAAGTGGTTCCACACCTGTAAAGAAAAAACAAAAACAAAAAAGTGAGAGAAATTATTAGGTACCGTGTCGAATTTTCTCTCTCTTCTCTCTTCTTATCTCTTCCCTTCGCCGCCTTGCTTCCCTCTCTCCTCTCTCTCCGGCAGGGTACTCCTTTGATCGAGAGCGTGGCGTAGCTCGTCCTGCGTTGCTGAGAATTGGTTTTTTGGTTTGTTTGTTTTTCTCACGAATGGACGAATGGATGCATTGAAAGTCTTGTGAACATTTTTTTGATGGAGGGAGTTGCGACGGAGGACGAGCTGGGGAGGCTGCTGCGGCGTGCGTCGGGAGGTCGTGATGGTCGTGCATTTGATGCCGCGATGGAGGCGTGGGGTGATCGGCCGTGGAGTCGCGCGAGGCATAGGGAGAACGGGAAAGGCCCGCTGCATTATGCAGCGTGGAAAGGGAGGATCCAACATGTGGAGAAACTAGTTGAGTCGGGGTGCGATATTGAGGAAATTGCAACGGGAAAACACTGCTACGGTAAGACGCCAATTTTTTTTGCGATAACGATGTGTCGTAACCAAGTGGTTGAGCTACTTGTACGCCTTGGTGCGTCCGTGCTTGTTGTGAATAATAAAGGCCAAACTCCAATGTCTCTCGCAGCAAGCCATTTAGATAAACAAACATGCCAAATGGTCAAGCAGAGAGAAGACGACCAAGTTGAGCGTGGGATCAGCTGGCGGGAATTCCATACGGAAGAATTTAGTGATGGCTTGGTTTATGGCGATCTCGACCCACGGTTTTTCACTGCTACAAAGGATGACGTTGTGACGGAATTCGCTCTCAATCCAACCACGCGCGCCTCTCGAAAAAACAATTTTACGAAAAACAACCCAAGGCAGAGCAAAACCTTGGAGAACAATGAAAAGTTGATAAAGGCCGCAAAAATTGAAACAGAAAAGCTTTTGCGAGCAGCCCAGGACGAGCTTGTTTTTTCGCACCAGCTGCAAAAAGCGATCGTTGCAGGCCAAGTTTTGGAAACCGCAAAAACCGCAGAAGAATTTGCCAGTTTAATAACGCAGCAATTGAAAACTCGAAATGCGATCTTCGATGCCCATGAACGCCTTATGAATTGGATTGCCAAAATGGACCAAGCCACAGCCCAACAAGCAACAACCGTGTTGAGAGAAGCTGCTGCAGTCGAAATCGCTCAAAAATCTCAAAGGCGCTCACAACGCTTGCGCGCACGCTTCTTGCTTGGTGCAAAAGCTGAACAAGCCGAGTTGAAAAAACAGAGTCAATCCTCCGTGGAGGACGACGACCTTGAGCGCAAGAGAAAACATGATGCCTTGTTGTTTCAACCTGCAATTCCCTCTGCTGCTGCATTTGAAACAAACTCGGCTACCAGCATGCTCGTGCTAGACATTGACTTATTTTGGGTCGATACTGCTCAAAAAGTGTCCAACATGCATTCCATTCTCGTAAAAGCGATGGAAGCATGCCCTTTACTCGCTGTTGATACAGAGTGGATGAGTGACGGACGGCTTGCAATTGTGCAAATTGCAGTTAAAACACTGGGCAGACATTGCTGTTTTGTTGTGGATGCAATCGCAGTACGCTCTTGCCAGCTTTTTATGAGAGAATTAGATGAAACCCTTGATTTCTGTGTCAATAATCAAGGCGCGCACCTCGCCGGCTTTGCGTTTGGAAAAGACGCCAAGCTTTTGGCAGAACAGCACCCTAAATTGCCTTGGAATAAGACCATTGATGCGCAGCTATATGCAATACATGCGGGAATCGGTTCGCACGCACAAATACCTTCACTCAAGAGGGTCGTGGAGGCGTATGGCATTGGGATCTTTGACAAATCATTGCAACGAAGCAATTGGGAGGAAAGGCCCCTGACAAAACAGCAGATAAATTATGCAGCATTTGATGCCGCCGTACTTTTGAAACTATTGGAGAAAATGGGCATGCCACAAAACTTGAAACGAAAGTAAAATTTTGTTTTGCTTTCAAAAAAAACGGAATGGAAAAAAGCAACAGCTGGTCGCAGGTGACGGCCGTGCAGTGCAGACCCCCCTTATAGTCCTATCGTGCATCAGGGCCAGCTTGTCCTACCTTTTTTCCTTTCAAACGATGCATGGCGAGGGCTTTTTGCGACTGCGTGCGCGCGCGCGCTCAAGTTGGGCCAGTTTTAAAATGGAAACAAACCGCTTCTTCGCACTAAGACAGTACCTACGCTACCATAAACCTCAATATCACCAAGCGATGCCAAAACCGATTTTCTAGGTAAAGTTTTCCATCATTCAAGCTTTAGGCGCAAGCGGTGCCACTGCATGATAACTCCCTTGTTGGCTTTCCATGCGAGATAGTTGGCGATCAACAGCGCAAACAGGACCGCCACCAGCACCGCATTCACGTCCAGCCCCGCCAGCGAGCTAGCAAACACCCCTCCGGCATCGGAGGCGTACGACCATGCCGTCAACGCCGCGTCGGCCAGCGCCTCGCCGCTCAACTCGACGCTCATCATTCGCAAAAAAAAAATTCTTTCAAAAATTACACAATTTGAGTTTCTTTCATTTGCGTTCCTCTCTCCTACAGTAAGTTGTTGTTTCTCTAATAAGCCGCTGCGACCTTGCCGCTTTCCTCCTCATTGGACTTTTTGTTGTTGCGCACTTTGATGCCCAGAAACGCGAGAAAAAGGACAAAGCACAAGCCACCGACAGCCATTCCAACGATTTCCCAGAGCGAAAAACCTTGTTCCAACCGCCCTATCGTTGGGTCCCAAACTATCGACGCAGGTTGGGAGTCATCGTCGATGGTGTAGTACACCTCTGGGCCTTTGGCATCTGCTTCGCCTTTGGAAGCCAAGATAGACACGGTCGTGCCGTCGGCAGTGACTTCAGGCACCCAAGCTACATACCCTTGCTTGACGGAGCTAGACACTTCCGTCTGGACTTGTCCCCCTTCAAGTTCGGTGCTTTCTTTCATCTTGTCCTTGGTTTTAATTTCGACTCGGAAAGCCAGCTTGGTCTTTGCCCCAGGTGTGTATGGGTAGTTGTTAATCAAAAAGTCCATCTTGAGTGCCTCGGGAGTAAAGTCATCTTTGGTTACACCAGAATAATAACTTTTAATTCCGACAACGCCATCGGTCGTCGTAAGTGTCCAGTCCTTGGTCTCTTCGGTATTTTCTGAGCCCGCGACGAAGTCTCCCCAATCCCAATTCGAGCCTTGTGCAGGATACGTCGACCTGATCACGTCGTCCTTGTCAAATCCCGGAGTCCCCGAATCCTCAAACTCGACAATCTCACGCAGCCGCAGCCGGATCTCTTCCCTGACGTCTTTCTTCACCGCCCCAGTGAGGTCTTTGGAGCGAAAGTAAAACTCGGACAGGAAGTACTCGCTCTTGGCGTACAAATCGAACTCGAGCTTATCTTCGTCGGCGCCGCTCTCCTTATCCTGCGCGCCAATCCGAATCTCCTTGGGCTTCTCCTCCACGGTAAAACTGAACGGATCGCTCTCCTTTTTCGCAGACGCCACCGACAGCGCCGCCGCGGCGGCAATCGCTCCTGCCTTGACCTTCATCCCAGCTGCTATCTCCGATTGCCTTGCGTCCCTCCTTTACGCTCTGCTCTTGAGTAATTCTGGATTTGGAAAAAAAAAAAAAAAAAAAAAAAAAAAATGGTGCACACTGTTACTCTTCCCTCGCTCGGCTTCCCCTATTCTTCGTAATGGTTGATAGCAAGCTAGCCCTTGACAAATGGCATGCGTCCTCCATGGCTCCCTTTACCTCTTAACGATCGATGAATGATTGACGATGAATGAGTACAGTGCGTACGGATGGAGTGAGTGCCGAGGACGGGGACTTTGAAAGAGAGGTGGTGCATTCAATCGAGCAACACCACCAGAGAGGCCTTGGTCGCGAAGGCGTACACGATTCATAGGGATGCAATCCTTGGGTCACGATCAAGAAAGGGAGCTCGTTCGTTTTCAGTCCTGGAAACTGGAAAAGGTTTTCAGTTTGTACGTTTTTTTCCAGTTTGGACTTGTGGACGGCATGCATTCGAGAGAGAGAGAGAGGGTCAAGCCGGGGAGGAGCGACGTGGGCTCCCCGGTCAAGTTTGGAACCAGCGCGAGAGGGCAGGTTTCCAGTTTGTACGTTTTTTAACCTTTTTTTCCACTTTGGACTTGTGGACGCATGCTCGAGATAGACAGATAGATAGAGAGAGAGAGAGAAGAGAGAGCGAGAGGGGGTCAAGTCGGGGAGGAGCGACGTGGGCTCCCCGATCAAGTTTGGAACCGGCGAGAGAGGGAGAGAGAGAGAACCAACAAATGCACCTACAGAAGCACCAACAAAAACTACTGAGGCACCAACAAATGCACCTACTGAGGCACCAACAAATGCACCGAGGCACCTACGGAAGCACCTACGGAAGCTCCTACATGGGCACCTACAGAGGCACTTACGGAAGCACCGACTGAAGCCCCCAACACCGAAGCACCAACGCGAAGGAGAGAGAAAAAAAAAGAGAAAATATTTTTTTTTTTTTTTTTGGTATTCGTTCTATGGTTCACTCATTCTTGGAATGCTCGTCTAAAACTAGCAACCGCCGCAAGGAATGGAGACGAGGTCAACGACTTTCGGCCCGAGCTTTCCTCCTTCGATTGTTTTTCGTCATTTTGGACCTCCTCTTCTCCAGGCAATTCGACGCTTTTTTGAATGCGTGGCGGTATTGGTGGAGCGGGCTTTGTTTCGTCTTGTTGCTCGTTCTTCTGTTTCTTCTTTTTCTTCTTTGGCGTTTTCTTCGCAGGCGTTATAGTACTATCAACGTCGTGTGACACTGCATTCGCTTCGGGCTGCACTGTTTTGACGGGGGGTAGTGCGGATATTTTGACCGCATTGTTTGGATGCGCCAACTCGCAATACAAATCTTTATGATTTTTCACGGAAAGGAAATGCGATTTCAGCTGCTGCATATGCTCTTCTGCAGCCCGAATTTGCTGGGCCACAAACTCTTCATTCAGTGTCGCCGCCTCTCCGTATTGCTCCGTTTGTTTTCTTCGCAGCTGTCTTTCAGATTCTAATTCGCCTCGAATCGCTTGCGCGGTATCTAAAAGCCTCTCTTTTTCTTCAGCCGCAGCTTTTTGGAGCTGTGCTTTGGCTTTTTCATGTGCCGTATTCGCTATTTTGAGTGTTTCATCATGCTGGGCAACAAGGCCCTCGACGAGTTCTTTGGTTCTTTGTCGAGTTTGAATCTCAGCGTTCACGACAGATTTGGCCTTTTTGCGCGCAGCTTCCAACTTGCCTTCATACTTGGATCCCAATTCTTGCATTTTCTTCTCCCAGTCCGCGCCTTTTTCCGAAAGTTCTTTCAGACGGTTTTCTAATTCTGATCGAAGCTCGGAAAGTTCGCTTTCTAACTGTTTCGCGTTGCTGTCCGCTTTTTCGCCTTGTTCGACCAAAGTCGCGCGCTCTTTCTCCCATTTCTCCTCGCATTCCAAGTACCTGGATTTTTGTGCTGCTAGGTCATTCTCCAGACCATTGATTGACCGATCTGCCATTTCACGTTGTTTGACCAAAGTTGTGCGTTCTTTGTCCCATTTCTCCTCGCTTTCCAAGTGCATGGACTTTTGTGCCGCAAGATTATTCTTTAAATCTTGTATGGATTGATCAGCTTCTTCACCTCGCAGGTCAAGCTCAGCCCGCTCGTCTTCCCATGCCTTTCCTTTCTCTTTCTCCTCACGCTCAAGAGCTTGGATTTTCTCCCCAAGTTCTTGCACGACGCGCTCGCTTTCTTCAATGCGTCCCGTTAAGGAGCTTCGTTCTTCATTCCATGCAGCCTCGGCACTCTTCAGGGACGATTGTTTTTCCTCCAGCGCGTGGGCAAAATGCTCTTCTTTCAAAGCCAAATCCTGCTCAAGACGGTCAAAGTCTCGCTGCTTTTCGTTCAGGGCTCGTGTCTGCTCCTGTAGGCTAGTGTGCGTGCTCCGGACTTCCTCCGTGAGTTCGGACAATTTTGTTTCTAGACCTGCATTGCGAGTCAGCTCTACTTGGATGGTTTGCTTTTCGCGCTCGAGCTCTTCAAGAGTCTTGCCGAGCCTATCTTCGCAATCTGCCTTTTCATGCTCCGTCAAAAGCAATTTTTCTCGGGCAGAATCAAGTTCGACTCTGCTTTCTTCTAGTTTGCCTTCAAGGTCGGCGACTCTTGCTTGTTCTGTTTCAAGCTCGTGGCGGGTGCTGTCAAGATGATTCTGTGTAACCGATACTTTGTCCCGCTCCTCTGCAAGGCTGGTTTCAAGAGCAGAGAGATCTTGCGCATGCGCCGCTTTCTCTCGCTCCAGCTCCTGGCAAAGGTTATCGTGCTCCTTGGATTTTTGGTCAAGAGCTGCTGTGGAGGCGTCAAGATTGGCTTGGGCAGATTGGAGGGCCGATTGGCATCCTTCGAGCTCTTCTCTCGTGCTGTGGAGGACCTCTTGTTCGCCTTGCAGTAACAATTTCGTTTGTGTGAGCTCCTCGCGCGTTGCCGCTAGTGCCGTCTCTGTCTCTTTCACGATCCCATTCACCTTTTCGAGCGTTTCCGATTTCTCAGCAAGCTGGTGTCCCAAATCACGCGATTGAAGGTCAAATTCATCCAGCTTTGATTTGAGATCCGCTAGAGCAGCCTGGCTCGCTTCCTCGGCTACCGTTAGGTCACTTTTTGCCTGATCCAAGTCTGCTATAGTTGCGTTCAAGGTGGTCGTGAGATAGGAAGACTCGTCCTTTCCTTTCTTGATGTCACTGCGTGCGTTTTCGAGTTCTTCCGAGGCAGTGC
>JACLAD010015868.1_pt1 | contig 12291 bp, 16 predicted proteins | sample 8027901 | NCBI WGS metagenome assembly JACLAD01 (sample SAMN15725071, study PRJNA655200) | protist metagenome | isolation source: fluorescence activated cell sorting (FACS) single amplified genomes of... | place: Spain: Blaines Bay Microbial Observatory, Mediterranean Sea | collected 2016-07-05
AGTCTAATCTTCCTACTGCTGATCCAGTGATGAGTCTTAATCCTAGTCCATAACTATCTTTAAAATTTTTCCAAAACTTTCCTCCTAAATCTGGAGAAACAGTACCTTGTTCATAAAATCCTGCTAATTGAAATTCAGCCAATACTCCTCTTGAGAAAAATAAATCAAAATCAACATTTATTTGGTTAAAATAATATCTTAATTCAATACCTCTAAAATTAGTATGCTCATCGAAGAATCTTCCCTCAGGATAACCTCTTAATCTTTCGTAACCGCCAAGTGATGTTGCTCTACCTTTATTCGATTCATCCAGATCGTTCATATACCTTTCATCCATAATTTCCTGGCATTTGGGGTAAAGCAATAATTGTTGGTCAGTACAATTATATTTTTCTACCTTACCAGAAGTAATAACTTTTGAAGTGCTAAAATATTGAGTCAAAACCATAATCAATTTTTGGTTGATTATGGGAATATATCCTGTAGTCTCAAGATCATATTGAAACCAGCTACTTTCCTTTGGTAGCCTACTGGGCCATTGCCATCTATCAAATTTCACTAAGTATCCTATTCGAGGATCTCTCCTAAAATCAGTATCGTCTATCAACATTCCCCATCTTTCAGTAAATTTAGTAGATCCTTTACCAAATCCTTCTACTCCTTTTAAACTTACAACATTTCCATTGTAATCTTTGTACCCATAAAAATCGAGTTCAGCATTAAAAAACGTATAGTATAATTCTATTTGTCTATCATAAAAATAATAAGAAAATTCACCCAAGTTTGATGCAACCTTATCAAGTAATATAGTTAATTTTCTATCTGGATCAGCGTTTATACCTCTTTCATAAACCGTATAAGAGAATCTTGTAGAAGCTAATCTAGCTGGACTAAATGTAAAATCATTAGAAAATATTGGAAAATCAATTATAGATAAACCATAAGCATCCATATCTTCTCCTTCAAATTCATTTTCCCCTCTGCCTTTACCAAAACCACCAATAAAATTAAATCGTCCTTCATCAATCCAAGGTACTTCAATATTATTAATAAATGCTCCAAGACTTAAAAAACGCCCTGTACCAGGCCTTTCTATTGGAGCTAGTAAAAAATAGTATTCAAAAATATCATCGTTGAATGATTTTCTTCTCTCAAAGACTATTGCAAATAATTCAAATGTTGAAATATTGATTAATAATATAACGAAAATAGATTTTCTGATGATTTTAGACGAAAACATTTACCTATTAGAATATGATCTAAAACTTGATTCAAAAGATTTTTAAAATTCTCTTCTTCTAGACTGCAGATAATCTCTTGTTGGTGTAGCCGTCAATCTGGATCTGTTCGATTATTTGTCTTAGAGTAAGGTCTTGTTTCCTGCAAATAACCCCACTGTATTTGAAAAGACAAGGAAAAGCAGCGGAGTTATCTGTAATTCAATAACTTATAAAGCATCATATTATGTTAAATTAGTTACTTACTATTAATTCACTGAAAATCCATCTGGTTAGAAATGAAGTGGTAGGTAGGATATGAGCAGATCAATAAATGGTTAATTACCATCTACAGCTCAAATTGAATCAGGATGGATTTGAATAGGAAATAACTAGCTTAAAGAATAGGATCTGCAGCTCTTTTCAACTTAGAACTGCAGTCCTGTTTAGTAGAAACTATAGAGCTTTCATTGTTGCAGCTAATTTTTGAGAATCGTCAAAAATGTGAAACTCTGTGATCTTTTCATTTTCAATTTTGAAGAAATGTCCAAAGTCAACTTCCATACGATCAGTAGTAGCACGACTCATTACGAATACATATTCTTCTTCAGCGATCATTTTTACAGGTTCAACCCTTAAATTACCAAAGTGACTGGGAATATGAGCAATAAAATCGTTGATAAAACTGTCAGATCCTTTGTAGGTCTTTGAGAATTTATGCATACCATTATTTGTTACAGTAGCATTCTCATCCATAATTGAGCGCATTCCTGTCATATCTCCAGTGGCAAAATATTCATACCCTTTTTGAACCACTTCTTTGGGGGTCATGTCAGCTCCATATTTGGGGTGTTAAAGTATTTTTGACGTGATGTTCCAGCATACAGAGATGGAACGTCTTGAATTGTCACCCCACAGGAAACCATCATCAATATCATATTTGGATAGTTAGATAACTTTTGATTTGGCAAGACAAAGAAATTCTCTAGAAATTCAAAGTGAATTACGATTTTTTTGCGATTTTTTTCTGTTTTGGTCATAATTTTCCAGACTCATGCTGTCAAATAAGCAGAAATAATAAACTACAGCGGTGGATCGATTATCCGGTAGTCTATGGTTTTTTCGCAACACGTTCTAGTTGACCCCAACGCCAACATTTAGTTGACTCAATAATTACCATCTGATAGATAGTTTTTGGCCTAAGTGATAAGGTTGTCCCTATACACCCCAAGCTGACTAGTGCCTCCATCTGTGCTGCACAAGCGTTTCTCCGCAATGCAGATGGCAGATGAATGACTGTACGCCAATAAAATTAAAAAACTTGGCGTAGAGTCTTCCTTAAGTGGGAAGTGTTTCTTGTACCCCCTTGGACGCTTCCCCACATCGCTGGCCCCACCGACTGATTCGTACTCCGATGCTCTCAAGATTTAACCTTCCATAGCCTCTGTAGTCTTATAGAGCATTTATAATAAAAATAATATTTATCCTATTTTAAATCTGGTAACAATCGGGGTCTGTTTTGAGTGCTGATCAGTTGGATTCCCTGCAGACCAGATAATCACTGAGGTTGCTGGTTTTGGCGATTGTTTACTTTGATGAAAAGTATATATTGACCAACATGATTTAGTCTGTCATCTGAATAACACTTACTTTTAACTACCTTTTAGTTGAGTTTTTGCAAAAGATGTATATTGTTTGACACTGCCTACCTGATATCAGATATCACAATTCCTCAAACTTAAACTGAAAGGAGAAACAATGGCACTTTATCTAATGAATGCAAAATACAGCAATGCAGCATATAAGGGCATGGTTGATACTCCACAAGATCGAGCGGCTGCAGCTCATAAACTTGCTGACGCTCTGGAAATGAAAATGCACCAGATTTATTTCAGTGTTAGCAGTGCAGAGATTGTTTTCATTGTGGAAGCAGAAGCAGATAAGGTCGCTGCTCTTGAGATGATTGGAATGTCTACCTCATCATTTACAAGTTTTGAAGCACTAGAAATCATTGATTCCAAGTCAATGACTGCGGCAATGGAAACAGCTAATAAAGTAGTATCCGCCTATCAGGCACCAAACAAGTAATCGAACTCATCGGCTAGGGATCCAATCCAACTGGATTCCACCTTTCCTTCACACCACGCCACCGACTGATTCCTAATCCGGTGGTCTATGGTTTTATTCCCTACAGCCAGTCACATAACCTTGATTATCCAAGTTGTGCTTGCCTCTTGACAGCCTGCTGGATGATACTGTATCAGTTTGTTCGACAACACAGAACACTGAAGTCTTATTCAACAGTGCCGTAGATTTATTTCTAAGATTTGAGGGAGGAGAAAATGGCGGATGCATTAGCAGGGAAAAAAGTAATCTCAATTTCTTACACTGCACCAGATGAGAATGCTGCTCAGGCACTTCGGGATTTTTTTAAGTTTCACAAAGATTATATGGAAAAGAAATGTCACAAAGAGGGTCCACTTAAATTGATTCAATACACCATAACTGAGAGCCCCAAATATGTTGAAGATGAGTTTGTTTGGATGCAAGGTAAAACCCCTGAGAAAACTGGGAAAATCGTATTCCACCATTATGAAGTCTATGAAGGTGCTGAAGGGGTATATCATCATTGGATTGGTGGGCAAGAAATTTTCCCAGAAATATCAGAAATGATAAAAACTTATAATATCGAGTTCCGAATGAATAATATGCTGACGGTTATTCACCATCTTTGGGATTAATCAGAGCCAATCAATTTGTCACAACATATTCGGGATCTATCTAGCAAGATCCGATCTTGCCCTGCACCTGCCCCACCGACTGATTCGTAATCTGGTGGTCTTTCATCTGATCAGATATTGACACCTCAGAATCCCCCTACTTATTTTTCTTTCTCTTTTGTTCGAAATGAACGAAATCCAGAGCTCTTTCAAATCCTGCTAAGTAATCGATCATCTGCTCAAAAGACATTCGATGGGTAATGTAAACACCTTGTTTTTCATTGAATATTCGAAATGTTTTTTTCTCTTTTGAGTACTTTACCTCTAGCGAATCCATAAATTTGTGTTTGGAGTTTTGATCAATTTTTTCAAGAATCTCTTGCAGATGTTTCCTCTGCTGTTTGTGATCAGACATACTTATTCCTTAATGTTTCAATTACTGAATAAAAGTTTTCTCTTGCCTTAGGTTGTCACTTTATTTGACTTTCATCTTAGCACCTTCTGCATTGATTTTCTCCCTCAGAACGGAACAACCTATAGAATGTATAAATAATATCTCTCTAATATTATTTATAAGTTGTCTAATCCTGTAACAATTGGGGTCTGCTTTGAGTGTTGATCTGCTGTAACCTCTGCAGGGCAGATGATTACTGAGATTGCCACAATTGATGAATGTATACTTTGGCTATTGGTATACATTGGGGGTAGGATTCGACTCCGTATTCAAACTTTGCTTGCTTTTAACTAGGGCCTGTCATCAAATCAACACTTGATCGTTTGGGGGACATCATTCTTCTTGGAGGAAAAACCCTTTTTCCTTTCCCAACTGAAGAGAAGTTCCATGACCACCCGACGCTATGCTCTCTGTGATGATCAGTGGCAACGGATTGAGCACTTGCTCCCCGGCAGAGTAGGAACCGTCGGAGTGACTGCCAAGGATAATCGCCTCTTTGTCGAGGCAGTGCTCTATCGTTATCGCGCCGGCATTCCCTGGCGCGATCTGCCCGAACGCTTTGGCGACTTTCGGGTGATTCATACTCGCCACATGCGCTGGAGCAAGCGTGGTGTCTGGCAACGGGTCTTTGAAGTGCTGGCTGCCGAGGCAGACAACGAGTATGCCCAGATTGACAGCACGATTGTGCGGGCCCATCAACACAGTGCTGGCGCAAAAAAAGGTATCGCACCCAAGAATGTATCGGTCGCTCCAGCGGAGGTCTGACGACCAAAATCCATGCAACCTGTGATGCCCTCGGCAATCCAATGGGTTTTCATCTAAGTCCTGGTCCAGCCCATGACCTGCAGGGTGCGGGCGTGTTGCTGGTAGATCTTTTGGATCAGATCGAGCCCCTGTTAGCAGACATTGCCTACGCAGCAAAAGCAAGGCTCTTGGATAGCTTGGAGGAACACCAAGTGGAAGCAGTGATTCCACCGAAGTCTAATCAAAAGCAACTCTGGGAGTTCGACCGGGACAAGTACCGCTGGCGACATCTGGTTGAGAACTTCTTTGCCAAGTTGAAGCAGTACCGGGGATTGCCACCCGCTACGATAAGCGAGCCTGTGCTTTTCTGGGAGCTATCCACTGGGTAGCTGCGGTCATCTGGCTAAATTGATGACAGGCCCTAATTTCTAGATGATATTTTTTGGCTGTGTTCAGTTCTCAGCAGCCATTCAAAAACAGAACGGCAGTTTCTCCAATCAAAAATGAGAAAGGAAGTCAATGAAAGTCGTAACCATCGGGTCATATTCACAAGCAGGTCTTGCAGCTCTAGCAGATGCAACTTATGAACAACGTAGAGCAGCTATGGATGAACTGTATAGCGCCTGTGGTGGTAAAATCATCGACTATTTCTTCTGCGATGGAGATGCTGATTTCATTGCAATCGCTGAGGTTCCAAGCCGTGAAGTAAACAAAGGAATGTTAAACAATGCTTTGGCAACGGGGGCAACTGTGAATTTAAGGTCTTGGTATGAGATTGACCTCTCAGCTGTCACGGAGAGTCAGCGGAAAGCTCGCGATACATTTAAACCGATTACTGAATAATTCAGTTATCCTGCTGTGGGGATCCAATCGAACTGGGTCCCATCTTCCTTTGTCTCACTCCACTGACTGATTAGATTCACACAAAGTATGCATAGGAAGTGTGTAATTAACGGTGAGCTAAAGAAAATGCAACCAACAGTAGGATGACTATGAAAAAAGTAATTCTATTTTTGATACTGATTTCTGTAACTACGAAAGTTTTTGCTGCAGAAAGTACGCAAATTTCAGTTGGCGCTGGTGGTTCTCAAGGAGCTATCCGAAATGAAACTACAAAGGAGGAATATCTAGAACTAGAAGGGGATATTATTCAGTTTGAGCTTCAGCAAACCTTTAGTGATAAAATCATTCTAGCAGGACGATATACCCAATTTGAAATCGAACGTTCTGATCAGAATGACACTAAGACACTAACACTAACAACTAGATTGAATTTCCAAGGAATTGGACTGAGTGGAGGGTACGAATTTTCATTCGGCTCCTTTTTATTTCAACCTAAAATCACATTATACAGTGGAACTTCAAAGGTTGAATTCGTACTGAATTCAATAGCTATTCAGAAATCTGGGCCAGGGGGGGGTGGTAGTGTAGATCTGCCGTTACTTTACCAAACAGGAAAACTTGTATTCGGTGCGACCTATCAGAGTATGTACGTTGGGAGTCAGTTCGAAGAAAGCGATGTAGTGTTGGTTGCTGATTCAGCATTTCTTTTTACCCTCGGTGCAAGATTTTAGAGAATCTGGGTCTTGGTGTGAGATTGACATTTAAGCTGTGACGGAGAGTCAGCGGGGCTTTCGCAATGCATTCAAACAGATTACTGAATAATTCAGTAGCTTTGCTATGGGGATCTAATCTTACTAAATCCCACTGTCACTCACCCAACCGACTGTTCAGATCCTCTAAAAGTATACATTGACCAACATGATTTACTCTGTCATCTGAGTAACACTTACTTTTAACTACCTTTTAGTTGATTTTTTGCAAAAAATGTATATTGTTTGACACTGCCTACCTGATATCAGATATCACAACTCCTCAAACTTAAACTGAAAGGTGAAACAATGAGTGCATATATTTACATCTCTGCAACGCCATTACCCAGGAAATCAAATCTCCTTGAAACACGTATGCGCACTGCGCTAGGTGTAATGGCCCAAAAAGGAGCAACAGCAACCCGTTGCTGGCGTGTTGTAATGGGTGATAACGCCGGTAATTTTGGTATGGGTGCTAAGTTTGAAGATTTTGAGGCAGCAATGTGTGCTTTCGATGAAGCAATGCAGGACCCGATATTTCAAGATCTATCTAAGCAGAGGTGGGATGACCCTGCTGGGAAAGGTGTTGGGCCTTTTATGATGAGAGATTTGTATGAAACTATAGATTTATCAACTCCAGTTCATATTGTACGCACCTATCAGATATCAAGAAATAATATAGAAAAAGCCATTGAAATAATGAAAGAAATTGGAAAGTTATCGCCATCGAACACGTTATCTGCAGTTGTTCCGGTCATGGCACCCCAAATGGACCAGATTAGCGCAATTTATCACTTTGATTCGATGGGAAGTGCTGGCAAATACATGGATGAGATATCAATGAAGTCTGAATTTCAGGAACTCTTAAAGCAGGCAAGTAATTTGGGAACGCTTATTCGTGCTGGTTTCAATATTAGAATGTAGATTAGCTACAAGCTCACATCCATTGAGACGTGGAAGCAACAGGGAGAAATTCCATTTACGTCTGCATACTTACTTTCAGTCATTATCATTGTTCCATCTGGTTTAGAGCATGATACAAGTAATCCCCTGTGCTAAATAGTATGTATCCAGATAAATACGCTGAATAATAAGAAGCAATTCTTCGTACTCAATTTTCAAACTTTATTCAACACGGCATTTCAATGAAAAAAGTAATCTCGATCCTAGCCGCAGTTGCAATCAATGTTTTCACAGTTTCTGCGGGCTCACATTCAGTGGGACCTATAAATGAAATACGTGATTACACGATGGAAAAAAATTGGTTCCCGCAATATGTTGTTTGGTTTGAAGAGAGTTTTTTGCCTTATTTAGCTTCTCGCAATGTGAATGTAGTATCCGCTTCTGTTGGAGCTGATATCCCAGAAGAAGTGAAAGGATCTGCGCCGTCTACGCCTAAGAACGGCTTTGCAAACATATCTTACGTGATCCAATTTAAAAACATGGAAGAAAGAAACTCATTTTGGCGCAACATAGGCAGCGATGCGGCTTTTAGAAAAATATGGGGAATACATCCAAATCCTTATTCATATCTACAAACGACTAGTCGGTTCTTTCGAGCTATAAAATAGCGTATTCACTGAAGTTGGTTGTAATGCTCAACAAAGCACTGGCTACAGGATCAGTTTCATCACTCAAGAACTATTATGAAATTGACCTTGCTGAGGTGAAAGCGAGTCAACGCAATGCACGAAACACATTTAAACCGATAACTGAATAATTCAGTTGCTCTGCTATGGGGATCTAACCGAATTGAATCCCATCCTCCCCACACAACAACCCATCGACTAATTGCTTATCAAATGGTCTAAAGCTCAGATCAATTTTTCTGCTTTTCCAAAAGTATACATTGGGAGCAGGATTCGACTCAGTATCCAAACTTTGCTTGCTTTTAACTAATTTCTAGATGATATTTTTTGGCTGTGTTCAGTTCTCAGCAGCCATTCAAAAACAGAACGGCAGTTTCTCCAATCAAAAATGAAAAAGGAAGTCAATGAAAGTCGTAACCATCGGGTCATATTCACAAGCAGGTCTTGCAGCTCTAGCAGATGCAACTTATGAACAACGTAGAGCAGCTATGGATGAACTGTATAGCGCCTGTGGTGGTAAAATCATCGACTATTTCTTCTGCGATGGAGATGCTGATTTCATTGCAATCGCTGAGGTTCCAAGCCGTGAAGTAAACAAAGGAATGTTAAACAATGCTTTGGCAACGGGGGCAACTGTGAATTTAAGGTCTTGGTATGAGATTGACCTCTCAGCTGTCACGGAGAGTCAGCGGAAAGCTCGCGATACATTTAAACCGATTACTGAATAATCCAGTAGCTTTGTTATGGGGATCTAATCTGACTAGATCCCACTGTCACTCACCCAACCGACTGTTCAGATCGGCCAAAAGTATACATTGAGAACGGGTTATTAATGCTTTCATAAGAGTAGTGCTTTTTGATTATGAAGCCCTTAGATGCAAAGTAGCTTGTCGCACTTTTTTATTTGTTCGCAAGCGATGCTTATCTCCTTCTGAGAGGTTACGGTTTTTATCTGTCAAAACGATATGATTGGCAGACATCCTTCTGTGAAAATCCTTAAATTTTGGTATTAAATCGGGATCTGTAAATGTAGCTGCCGATTGACAGTCACGTGATTTTGAGAGTGGAAATGTTTCCCAAGTTAACTGATGACTATCAATGCACGCCTTTGCAATCACCTCAGACGTCATTGGAGCTTGATGGTCAGCATGGGTCTCCCAATATGAGATCCACTTGCCAGTAGCAGGACACTGAATTTTCTCTTCCTCGTTCTTCAAATCATCAAACAATACTCTTCTTGCTTCTGTGATTTCTTCCCTTACACAATCACGCATTGCCCCCATAACCAGGATCTTCATTGAGGGAGGTTCACCCTTAATGCAATTGCGATAACTGAAATCTGTTTGACTACCATCGGTGCGTTGAATCCAAAAGCAGCGCTGTGAAAGATCCCCATGATCATCTGGAGGGGCATCTTTAAAGAAAAAATCAATGCCAACACCAATTTTCTGGTCTCGCCCAGGGTGTCTCTCAATCAATGCACGCAAAAATTTCGCATCCTCATCTTTGACACGCTGCCCCCTGCGATAACTATGGAGCATGGGCATAAAGAACGCTATCGCAGCTTTTTGTGTGTCAAAATATTTTATTCCGAGATCAACTGGTTTAGCCATTGGTATCTACTCTCCTATCTTAATTGAACATTCTTGAGAAAAGCCTTGGTTGCACTTCATCAGCAAGCCCTAATTTTGGGCTTTGCTGAGTTTTGAAATTTATAAAGGAAGTAAGTAAAGAGTACACAGGTTATAGAAAGAAAAATCACACCTCCATTTGCCTCCCCCAGTTCTCCCCCAGAAGCTATACGTCTTGTGCTAATTTACTATTACCTATTTTGATAAAATCAGGTTGTGTCAATACATCTAAATGTAGATGTTTTTTTACATAGGGTAGGATGATGGAAATATTATAGTCTCTAAACCTAAATCTGATCTGTATTCATCTCATTTCACCAATCCATCCTTGAGCAAGGTATGCAACTATCTCTAGAAGCCCGACAATGCATTCATGAACGCTATGAGCGGCAGTCGGTCTCTCAGCAACAACTAGCGGAGGATTTTCAGGTCTCCCTCAGCACGGTGAAACGGATTCTCAAGCGCTCCAAAGACGATCTCGGCCGTCGTGCTGGCAGTGGCAACCCTGGGAAGATTCATGAGCGCGAACGCCAGTGCATCGCCGAATATGCCCAACAATACCCCGATGCTTTTCTGCGCGAATATGCCGACGAAATCGAGAGGATCTGCGGGGTGCGCGTCACAGAGCAAGCGGTCAGTGTGCACCTCAGAAAACTCAAATGGACGCTCAAAAAAACAGACCCATCTCTCCGGAATCCCTCTCGGAGCGCTGGCAGCAACAGTGGCAGCACTTTATCGCGGAGTTGACCCAATTGCTGCAGGAACCCAAGGTAGAGTTCCTCTGGGGTGACGAAACGGCTCTCTACGATGACTGGATTCGCCACAGGGCACGAGCTCCCGTGGGACAACCGGTGGAGAACTTCAACCATCAGCGAACTCAACCCAGGAAACAAACTCTCATCGCGGCGATGAGTGCTGAAAAGGTCTTTGCTCCCTGGTGTTTTGAAGGCTCGCTGGAGAGCGACAGGATGCTGCAGTGGTTGCAACAATTGCGGCCGCAGTTGCACGAAAATCACGTGCTGATCCTCGACAATGCTCGGCCACATCATGCCCGCAAAGTGCGAGAGTACTTGGCCGAGCATCCGATCCGGATTTTGTTTTTGCCACCGTATTCACCTCAGATGAATCCGATCGAAAAGCTGTGGGCGGCGATCAAGCAACAGTAGCGACAACGACGGGTTCGTGGTTTTCCTCAACTGCGAGCCACGCTACAAGCCGACCTACAGCAGATCGTGGAGAAGAGCGGAAAAGCGATTGTGGCCAGTTGTGGCTATAGCTTAGTTTTAAATTGAGAGACTATATTATCCGAAATAAAGGAAAACATAGCGATTCTACTTAGAGACAACTTTAGTGGAAGAGAGTTAGTGGATTTTTGCAGTGAAAAAAAACTACTTAATCTTAAGATAAAAGAATATAAAGAAGATGTCGACTGGGCCTCAGATGGTGGTAGAGGTAAAAGATCATGTTTTTTCGGTAAATTAAGTAAATTAAATGAAGATGAAAAGGAGAAAGATCTGATTATATTTTGCGAAGAAATACTAAATAGATTTGGTGATCAAATTGATGCAGATGGACCACCAAATCAAATTGAACACATAAGCAGATTAAAGCAATTTCTAAATCAAAAAAGGCAAGAGATTGATTTAAAATTCTTAATTTTCGCTGCGAAAGATCCTAAACCAGCTATTGTTTTTAAGAATTTTTTATCTCTTGAAGGTTTAGAGATTGTGGAAAGAGGCGGGGATCACCTACTCTTTAAAGAAAAAATTGGGGAAAATGGTTTAATGTGTAGAGATCTTCAGGAATGGTGGGTCACAACTCAATCTGCCTACACCCAACGGCCAATTCCAGATGAAATATGGCGAAAACAATGGGAAGCATTGAAAGAACGACTCATACCTAGCGTCGGTTCTAATTGTGAAAAGATCTTAATGGAAACTTATTTTTCGGTGTTACATGATTACAATTACGAATTACCCGCACTTATTCCTCAAGCATACTATCAATGGCTCACTACTTCCCTAAAAGAGCTAAACAGTGAGTATTCTTTAGTAGCTCAGAAAATGGATTTTTTAATAATTATTAAAAATAGACTTGTAAACATTGAGGTTGATGGACCACACCATTATGCCGATGGTGATTATTATACCCATGGAAAAGACTGAAGCTATCGTTTTAGAAATAGGAAAAGAACTTGGAATAAAAATCATTGGTTCTTATAAACCTGAAATATTTGGATGTAAAGAAGAAGAATTCTTTGACTTTCATCACCCCAAAGCTGTGTGTCTAGCTCGACTTGGGGAGAGAAATTTCTAAAAGACATTTTAGAATGAGATGATTTAAT
>JACLAD010009411.1_pt1 | contig 12289 bp, 12 predicted proteins | sample 8027901 | NCBI WGS metagenome assembly JACLAD01 (sample SAMN15725071, study PRJNA655200) | protist metagenome | isolation source: fluorescence activated cell sorting (FACS) single amplified genomes of... | place: Spain: Blaines Bay Microbial Observatory, Mediterranean Sea | collected 2016-07-05
ACGACCACGAAGCTCAGCACCAGGAAATCCATGCCCATGTGGTAGTTGGGGCTGAGGATCGGCGTGTACATCACCCCCGCAAGCCCCGCGACGGCCGCCGCGAGGCCGAACATCAGCGTGAAGCGCTTGTCGATGTCGATGCCCAAGAGCCCCACGGTCTCGCGGTCGGCCATGCCGGCGCGGACCACCATGCCGAAGGTGGTGAATTGCAGAAAGGCGAAGACGCCCGCGATGATGATGCCCGCGAAGAAGAAATAGACGAGCCGCCAGTAGGGATAGATGATCGAATAGGGGTCGAAGCCGAGCCAGACGCCGATGTCGAGGCTGCCCTTGAAGGCCGAAGGCGCGGGCGTCGGGATCGGGTTGGCGCCGTAGAAATACTTGATGACCTCCTGCAGCACGATGGCGAGGCCGAAGGTCACGAGGATCTGGTCGGCATGGGGGCGCTTGTAGAAATGCTTGATCAGCCCGCGCTCCATCACGAAGCCCACCAGCACCATGACCGGGATCGCCAGCAGGATCGCCAGCGGCACGGCCCAGTCGATGATCGCCGCGCCCAGCTCCGGGCCGAACCAGTTCTCGACATAGGGCGTCTGGACCTTCATCGGGTTGCCGAGAAAGTCGGTGCGCTCGGGGTCGATGGTGGTGACGCTGAGCGTCAGGATCTTTTGCAGGGTGACGGCGCAGAAGGCGCCGATCATGAACAGCGCGCCATGGGCGAAGTTCACCACGCCCAGCGTGCCGAAGATGAGGGTGAGGCCCAGCGCGATCAGCGCATAGGCCGACCCCTTGTCGAGCCCGTTCAGGATCTGGATGAGTATGGCGTCCATGGTCCCCGTCCATATGTGAAGATGGTCAAGCCGCCCCCGGTCGCGCGGGCCCCAGGGGGCCGCGCGTCGGGAGGGGCCGGTCGCAGGAGGCGCGACCGGCGGTCTCGGGTAGAGGGCGTCAGGCGCCCGGGTTGCACTCGCCCAGCGCGCCGCCGGCGAACATCGGGTGATCGGGCGCGTAGGTGACCTGCTCGGTCGGCGTGACCTCGACGATCTCCACGAGGTGGAACTCGTCCTGCGGATTCTCGGCGCCCTTCACCACGACCACGTCCTTGAAGCACTGGTGGTCGTCGGCGCGGTAGAGCGTCGGACCGTTGCCCAGCCCGTCGAACTCGTAGCCCTCCAGCGCCTCGACCACGGCGCAGGGGTTGAAGTCGCCCGCCCGCGTGACGGCGTCGGCGTAAAGCAGCGTCTGCACGTAGCAGGTGTGCGCGGCCTGTGAGGGCGGGAAGCCGTATTTCTCCCCGAAGCTCTTCACGAAGGCCTTGGTGCCCTCGTCCTCGAGCTTCCAGTCCCAGTTCTGCGAGCCGGGAATCCCGGCGATGGCCGAACCCGCGCCGCGCGCCATCAGCTCCGAATAGAGCGGCACGACGATCTGGAAATCCTGCCCGTTGGCCTGACGCTCGCGCAGGCCGAACTGCACCGCCTGGGTCAGCGAGTTCACCATGTCCCCGCCGTAATGGTTGAGCACCAGCACGTCCGCGCCCGAATTCAGCACCGGCGCGATATATGAGGAGAAGTCGCCCGCGCCGAGCGGCGTGCGGACCTTTTCGGTGGTCTGCCAGCCCATCGCCTCGGTCGCCGCGGCGATCGATTCCTCCTGGGTCCAGCCCCAGGTGTAGTCGGCGGTCAGGTGATAGGCCTTGCGGTCGGTGCCGTAGAGGTTCTGCAGCACCGGCGCGAGGGCGGCGGCGGACATGTAGGCGTTGAAGAAATGCCGGAAACCGTTGGCCTTGCGGTCCTTGCCGGTGGTGTCGTTGGAATGGGTGAGACCGGACATGAAGATCACGCCCGCCTCCTGGCACAGCCCCTGCACGGCGACGGCGACGCCCGAGGAGGAGCCGCCCGAGATCATGATCGCGCCGTCCTTCTGGATCATCGACTGGGCGCTGGCGCGCGCGGCGTCGGACTTGGTCTGGGTGTCGCCGGTGACGAACTCGACCTTCTTGCCCATGATGCCGGTGCCGTCGAGCGCCTTGGAGGAGAAGGTGTTGAGCATCCCCCCGTCGCCGCCGCCGTTGAGATGCTCGACCGCCAGCTCGAAGGCGCGCAGCTCGTCGGCGCCCTCATCGGCATAGGCGCCGGTCTGCGGCACGTTGAAGCCCAGCGTCACCGAGGAACCGGTGGGGGCGTTGGTGAAGGCGGATGCGCTCGAGGTGAAGATCGTCGGAAGCGCGAGCCCGGCGCCGCCGATGGCCCCGGTCCTGAGCAGCCCGCGCCGCGAGAAGTTCTGTCGTCTCATGTGGTCTCCTCCCTGATATTCGGGTCGATGCGTGCCGGACCTCCTCCGCCCAACGCGCGCCGCCACACCTTCCGGTGCAGGGGCAGTATCGGGGCAGGGCGGAAAATCGCGCAACAAGTGCTTGGAGGGGCGATGATTTTCTGTAAACTTATCGACAGTATGACTGGTAAACCTGTAAAGAATTTCTCCCGCACCCGCAGAAAAGGCCACGGGCGGTGAGCCGCGCGGGCGAGGCGGCGACCGGTCTTGCCGGCTCGCGGATCCGCGCGCGGCGGCTCGATGCGGGCATGGCGCAGGGCGAGCTCGCGCGGCGCATCGGCGTCTCGCCCTCCTATCTCAACCTGATCGAACACAACCGCCGCCGCATCGGCGGGCGGCTGCTCAACGCCATCGCCCGGGCGCTGGAGCTGGAGGTGGCGCAGCTCTCGGAGGGGGCGGATGGCGCATTGCTGGCGCGGCTCGCGGCGGCGGCCGCAGCACAGGCGCGGCCCCCCGCGGCGCCCGAGGAGTTCGCCGGACGCTTTCCCGATTGGGCGGCGGTGGTCGATGCGCAGGCGCGCCGGATCGAGACGCTCGAGGCGCAGGTCGCCGCGCTGGGCGACCGGCTGGCGCATGACCCCGAGCTCTCGGCCTCGCTGCATCAGGTGATCACCTCCGCCACGGCGATCCGCTCCACCGCCTCGATCCTCGCGGGCGGCGAGGCGCTCGACCGGGATTGGCAGGCGCGGTTTCACAACAACATCCATGCCGAAAGCCTGCGGCTGGCCGACAGCAGCCGCAGGCTCGCAGGCTATCTAGAGGTGCCGGGCGACGATCATGGCCCGACGGCGCTTTCGCCGCAGGAGCAGGTCGAGCGGTTCTTCGAGGCTGCAGATTACCACCTGCCCGCGCTCGAAGGCGAAGCGCCCGCGATGCAGCCCGAAGAGATCGCGGCGGAGGCGCCGGGGCTCGATGCAGCGGCGCGAAAGATGCTGATCCACCGGCTCGCGCAGTACCGCGCCGATGCGGTTGCGCTGCCCGCCGAAGCGATCGGCGCGGCCTGGAGCGAGACGCCCGATCCGCTGGCGATCGCGGCGCGGCTCGGGCAGCCGCTGGAGCGGGTGCTGCGCCGTCTCGCGGCGCTGCCCGCCGGGTTCGGCCCGCCACGGGCCGGGCTGGCGGTCTGCGATGCGGCGGGGGCGATCCTGCACCGCCGCCCGCTCGACGGGCTCACATTGCCGCGCGGCGGCGCGGCCTGCCCGCTCTGGCCGCTCTTCGAGGCGCTGTCGCAGCCGGGCCGACCGCTGCGCGCCACAGCCAAGCTGCCCGGCGCGCGCGCGGAGGGCGTGTCGTGCTACGCCGTGGCCTCGATGGCCGCGCCCGCGGGTTGGAATGCCGCGCCGCGGATCGAGGCGGTGATGCTGATGCTGCCGCAGGAGGGCGGGGCGCATGATCTGCCCGAGCGCGCGGTCGGGCCCGGCTGCCGATTGTGCCCCCGGCGCGGCTGCGCGGCCCGGCGCGAGCCCTCCTTGCTGCCGCGTCCCGAAGCGGATGAAGGCGGGCAGGCTTTGACAGGCTAGGGCGGCGGGGCGATAGTGACGCGCGAAGCCGCGCGGTCCGGGGGAGGCCCGCGCGCGAGGGGGGAGGCCGCGGATGGCCAGACGTGTCCTGCTGATCGAGGACGAGCCGAACATCATCGAAGCCGTGAGCTTCATCCTGTCGCGCGACGGCTGGACCGTGCACACCCATTCCGACGGGCTGAGCGCGGTCGCGCGGGTCCGCGCCCATCCGCCCGATCTGGTGATCCTCGACGCGATGCTTCCGGGGCGTTCTGGCTTCGACATCCTGCAGGAGCTGCGCGGCGACCCGGCGCTGCGGACCCTGCCGGTGATGATGCTGACCGCGCGCGGCCAGGCGCGCGACCGCGATCTGGCGATGCGGCTGGGGGCCAGCCATTTCATGACCAAGCCCTTCTCGAACGCCGAGGTGCTCGACCGGGTGCGCGCGCTTGCCGGTGGCTGAGCGCGGGCCGGGCGCGCGGCGGCCGGTCTTTCTCGCCCGGGCCTCCTATCGCCGCAGGCGGCTCGAGGATACCGCGCGGCTGGCGCCGCTGGCGGCGGCGTTCCTGTGGGCCCTGCCGCTCCTCTGGCCGCGCGGCGAGACGCCGCTTTCGACGGTGCTGGTCTATCTCTTCGCCGCATGGGGTCTGAGCGTGCTCGCCTCATGGGCGCTGGCGCGGGCGCTGCGCCGTTCGGCGCGCGATGCGGATGGAGACGCCTGATCCGATGCTCGGCTTCAACGCCCTCGTCTCGATCGCGCTGCTTTACGGGGCCTTCCTGTTCGGCGTGGCCTTCGCGGCCGAACGGCGCGCGGCGGGCGGGCGCGACGGCTGGCTGCGCAGCCCGTGGATCTACACCCTGTCGCTGTCGATCTACTGCACCGCCTGGACCTTCTACGGCGCGGTGGGCTACGCCGCGCGGTCCGGGCTGGAATACCTGACCATCTATCTCGGCCCCAGCCTCGTGATGATCGGCTGGTGGTGGCTGTTGCGCAAGCTGGTGCGGATCGGCCGGGCGCAGCGGATCACCTCGATCGCCGATCTGGTCTCCTCGCGCTTCGGCAAGTCGGATCTTCTGGGGGTGATCGTGACCCTGCTCGCGGTGGTCGGGGTCACGCCCTATATCGCGCTTCAGCTGCAATCCATCGCGCAATCGCTCGATGTCTTTGCCGGGCGCGACGCGGCGGACTGGGCCGCGCGCGGCGGCGGCTCGGCGGCGCTGTGGTCGGCGGTGGGGCTGGCGCTCTTCACCATCCTGTTCGGCACCCGCAACCTCGATTCCAACGAGCGTCACCACGGCATCGTCATGGCCGTCGCGGTCGAGGCGGTGGTCAAGCTCGGCGCGCTGCTGGCGGTCGGGGTCTATGTCGTCTGGGGCCTGGGCGGCGGCCCGGCGGAGATGCTCGCGCGGATCGACGCCTCGGCCATCTCGGGCTGGGAGCAGTCGGGCGGGCGCTGGATCGGCTTCACCCTCCTGTCGGCGGGGGCGCTCTTGTGCCTGCCGCGCATGTTCCAGGTGCTGGTGGTGGAGAACGCGGACGAGGATCACCTCGCCACGGCGAGCTGGGCCTTTCCGCTCTATCTCGGGCTGATGAGCCTTTTCGTCGTGCCGATCGCGGTGACCGGGCTCGAGCTTCTGCCCGAGGGGGCGAACCCGGACATGTTCGTGCTCACCGTGCCGCTGAGCCAGGGCCGCGACGGGCTGGCGGTGCTGGCCTTTCTGGGCGGTTTCTCCTCGGCCGCCTCGATGGTGATGGTGGCGACGATCGCGCTGGCCACGATGATGTCGAACCACATCATCGTGCCCTTGTGGCTGCGCGCGCGCTCGGGCGGGGCGATGATGGCCGGGGACGTGCGCGCGGTGGTTCTGACGGCGCGGCGATTGTCGATCCTCGGCGTGCTGGGGCTCGGCTATGTCTATTTCCGGCAGGCCGATCACGGCATCCAGAAGGTTTTCTTCGATCAGCTTCTGGCGGATCTTGCCTTCGGTCGAGCCACGGAACAGCACGCCGTGGGGCACGACGACGGCCATGCGCCCGCTGCCGGGTTTCAGCGTCTCGATCATGTGCAGGATGAAGGCATAGTCGCCCTTGGTCTTCGGCGGGGTGCCCCTGCGGAAGCGGCCGAACTTGTCGTTCTCGGCGGTCTCGACGCCCCATTTTTCAAGGCTGAAGGGCGGGTTCGCCACCACGATATCGAAGTGGCGCAGCATGTCGTCCGATGTGCGTAGCTTGGGGTTGCGGATCGTGTCTCCCCATTCGACCTGATGGTTCTCTTCGCCATGCAGGAAGAGGTTCATCTTGGCGAGCGCCCAGGTGGAGCCGATGGCTTCTTGCCCGAAGAGGGCATAGCGGCGCGTGCCGCTGCGTTCACGCACCAGCCGCCCGCACTTCATGAGCAACGAGGCGGACCCACAGGTCGGATCGCAAATGTCGTCGCCTTCCTGCGGATCGACGATGCGGGCCATGAGTTCGGAGACCTCGGCGGGGGTGTAGAATTCGCCAGCCTTTTTGCCAGCCGAGGCGGCAAAGCGGGAGATCAGGTATTCGTATGCGCCGCCGATGATGTCGAGAGCGCCGACACGAGAAGGGCGCAGATCGAGCGCAGGCTTGGCAAAGTCTTCGAGCAGGTGACGGAGGATATCGTTCTTCTGCTCCTCGTCGCCCAGCTTGTTCGAGTTGAAGCTGATGTCCTGGAAGACGTCCTTGAGCTTGGAGCCGTTGGCCTCTTCGACGGCATGCAGCGCCTTGTCGATACGCTCACCGTTGCCAGCCTCGAAGCGGCGCTTGTGCAAGGCATCGAACGCGGCGCCCTCGGGGAGGACGAAGGCCTCCTGCTGCATCATGGCTTCAACCAGCTCAGGCGCGTCCGGATGCTCCGCCTCGTAGCGCGTGCGGTGGTCCTTCCATACGTCCGAGACGTATTTCAGGAACAGCATGGTGAGGACGTAGTCCTTGTAGATCGAGGGGTCGACCACGCCGCGGAATGTGTCACAGGCGCCCCAGGCGGCCTTGTTGATCTCTTGTTGTGTAATGGGGTTCATTTGTCTGCTCGTGGCCTTTTGGGAACAGTCTTCGCATGCGGAGAGAGCCTCTACAACTGCCCTGCACGAGGGGGATAGGTGTGTCTGGGGAAAGGGGCGCTGCGGTTGTCAGCTGATTTGTCCAACAACGCCGGGGAAGATTAGCGCGAGGCAGGGACCATCCACGGTATTCATCCGGCGAGTGAACTGGCCCCCATTTCGACAGGATACTTGGGCATAGCCCTGAAGGCTTAGGCATATGCCTAAGCACATGCTTATGTCTGAGATAGAGATCATCACCGATGGTGGCCGTCGGCGCCGCTGGCCGGTCACGGAGAAGCTGCGGATCGTCGAGGAGACGTTGGAGGACGGCGATCGAACCAATGCCTACTCAATTCTGATCTTTGCGGGGCACTGACCTGCCACGGGATTCTTCCTCCACCATCGATTAGAGTCCGCCCGAACCTGAGGACGGACAATGAAGCGAACGAGATTCACGGATGAGCAGATCATCGGTATCCTTGCCGAGCACGAGGCAGGCGCGAAGTGCGCGGACCTGTGCCGCAAGCACGGCATGTCGGAAGGCACTTTCTACAACTGGAAGGCCAAGTTCGGCGGCATGACGGTGTCAGAGGCCAAACGGCTGAAGGCGCTCGAGGATGAGAATGCAAAGCTGAAGAAGCTGTTGGCCGAGCAGATGCTGGATCTGGCTGCGATGAAGGATCTGATTGCAAAAAAGTGGTAGGGCCCGCCGTGAAGCGTGAAGCCGTTGCGCATCTTCGGGCCAAGCATGGCCTGTCGGAGCGGCGGGCCTGCCACATCGTCGGCGCGGATCGCACGATGATCCGCTATCGATCTCAGCGTGCGCCGGACACAGTGCTGCGCGGTCGGCTGCGGGAACTGGCCAACGAGCGCCGGCGGTTTGGCTACCGGCGGCTCTTCGTGCTGCTGCGGCGTGAGGGCGAGCCTTCCGGCATCAACCGGATCTATCGGCTCTACCGTGAAGAGGGGCTGACGGTGCGCCAGCGGAAGGCGAGGCGCAAGGCGGTCGGAACACGGACCCCGATCCTGGTCGAGGCACGGCCCAACGCGCGTTGGTCATTGGATTTCGTCCATGACCAGTTCGCCAACGGTCAGCGCTTCCGGGTTCTCAACGTGGTCGACGACGTGACCCGCGAGTGTCTCGCCGCGATCCCGGACACCTCGATCTCGGGGCGCCGTGTCGCGCGCGAACTGACGGCCCTGATCGAGCGCCGCGGAAAGCCCGGCATGATTGTCAGCGACAACGGCACGGAACTGACCTCGAATGCCATCCTGCGGTGGTGTTCCGAACACCGGATCGAGTGGCATTACATCGCGCCGGGCAAGCCCATGCAGAACGGCTTCGTGGAGAGCTTCAACGGGCGAATGCGCGACGAGCTGCTCAACGAGACCATGTTCCGTAACCTGGCTCACGCGCGTGTCGTGATCGCCGCCTGGGCAGCCGACTACAACACCGAGCGCCCACACTCGGCCTTGGATTACCAAACCCCGGCCGCCTACGCGAGGACCCTGACCACCGCAATCGCCCGCCCCGCTGCGCGAGATGAAAGCTCCGCGCGGCGGGCGATTGCTCAACCTGCGCCAACTGGCCTAAACACCAACTGGGCTCCGATCGCGGCTGGATGAAAGTTCAGTGGCAGGTCAGCACCAGCGAGGCGCCTCGCTTTCGTAATTGCTGCTTCAGGCCCGGCCTTCGAGCAATTGCCTCGTCGACTTCATAAACCCGCGGCAGGGCAGTAGTGACATTTGATCAGTTGGTTACGAAATTATTTGAGCTTCTCCCTTCGGATCCAGCAGTTTTGGCCAATGTCTATTTTGCCAACGCCGCAGGATTGGGGGCTCGGAGTAGATGCTCGAGGTCTTCCAACACCCGGTAGGCGGTCGAACGGCTTCCTTCCACTAAGGAAGCTCCGGCTCTTGTCACCCGAGGCATTCCGCTGAGGGCATCAAATGAGAAGACGAGATGTTCGATATTCCCACAAGGCCCACGTGCCTTCACCACTTCGTCGAGGAGAACGCGGAGGCGCTGCAGAACGCCGCCCTTCTGCTGGGCGGCCGACCCTGGCTCAAGCGGGTTCAGAGCCTGTTCGAGATGCTCTGGTCCGAAAGCTCTCTGCACGGTCGCGCAGGCCGCGACGTATCGGCCCTTCACGATCTGCTCTCCCTGGCACATGTGCATGATCCGTCCCGCCCCGAAGCTTCGTATCACGCGGCACTCGATCCGGCGTCGCCGCACATCGAGGAGATCTGCCTGTTGGCGGATCAACTTCGACAGGCCTTCGAAGAGGCCTGCATCGATCAATCACCCCGCGGCGATCACGAGGATGAGTGCAAATGAACAAGGAACCCATGCTGGATGACGAGCTCATCTCGCGGATAGAAGCGGCCCTCGACACCTCGAACGAGGTGCTGGATGCGATCTCCGGCGTCGAGGAAACCGCTGCACTCGAAGGCGCCCTCTGGACCGATGTGTTAGCGTTGAAGGACCGGATCGAGGGTCTCACCATCTTCAAGAAGGACGGGCATATCGGTGTGAAACAGCTGGCCGAACGCCTCGAGCCCGTGATCCTGAGGGCGACCAAGGTTTACGAGGTTCACGACGAAGCGTGGGACATCAACCCGCCGGGCGAACAGACGGTGGTGGATCCCTACGGCCTGGCGGCCATCGCCCTTCGAAGTCGTCTGCGCGATCTCGCCTCTCGGCTGGCCTCGATCCAGAACTTGCTGGAGGCAGAACGGATCGCCGCCGAGCTGCGCGGCAGAGGGATCTGATCTCTTCTCGCGCCGCGTGATGTCGCGGCGCGGGCCAAATTCGGCAGCCTGTCACAATAGGGTTGCTGGAGATGTCACGGACGTGACACAACTGCGGTCACACGCGGAGTCTGGCCGCGCTCGAAGGCGATTTTCCGTTTGCGATCTGAAGGTTATGGGTTTTTTTCTTCTGCCTCTACCGCCGGAGCCGAGCCCCTCAGGAATACTATTGCGATCAGTCAAGGCAACGTGAGCTGGCCCCTTGATCGACCCACATTGCTACGAGAGCGCTACACGGCCCACATGCTACCCATAAGTTATTAAAAATAAATGAAAAAAAATATGTCTCACCGATCCATCATCGGAGCCACGCTCAGCCGCGCGGCTTGGCGAATGTCGGGGCTCTGCGATGTCGGTTGGCTTTGCATGTCGATTGCTCTCGATGTCTTGCGGGGGCCGCGCCGAGCCCGGCCGGTTGCCTGCGCATGTGCCGCGCGATGCGGCACCGGAAATGGCCTGTAGCACTTTTCCCAAGGCGAATGCCAGCCGCCGGAAAGCACCGCTCCGGGGCCGCGCCGCCGCTAAAGCGCCAGCATCGCCACGCCGCTGGCCGAGCAGAGCGCAAGGGTCAGCGGCACGCCCCGGTGCCAGCGCAGCAGCAGGAGAGCGGCGAGAAGCGCGATGGCGGCGCTGCGCCAGTCGAAGCTCGCAAGCTCCGGCACGGCGATCCGCAAGGGGCCGGCCTCGAGCGCGCCGACCGTGCCGAAGAGCACATGCAGCCCGAACCACACAGACAGGTTGGCGATCACCCCAACCACCGCCGCCGTCACCCCCGCCAGTGCCGCACGCAAGGCGGGCCGCGCCGCGATCCGGTCGATCCAGGGCGCGCCCGCGAAGATCCATAAAAAGCAGGGCGCGAATGTGGCCCAGAGCGTGACCAGCGCGCCGCCCAGCCCCCAGATCAGCGCCGCGCGCCCCTCGGGTGCTGCGCCATGGCCCGCGAGAAAGCCCACGAACTCGGTGACGAGGATCAACGGGCCGGGCGTGGTTTCGGCCAGCCCCAGCGCGTCGAGCATCTCCCCGGTGGTCAGCCAGCCATGGGTCGCGACGGCCTCCTGCGTCATGTAGGCCAGCACCGCATAGGCCCCGCCGAAAGTGACGGTGGCCAGAACGGAGAAGAACCGCGCCATTTCCGCAAAGACCGGCGGCGCGAGCAGCCCCACCACCGCCAGCGGCGCGATCCACCAGCCGAGCCAAATTGCGGCGGTCCGCAGCGTGGCGATGATCGGCCGGGCTGGCATCATCTCCTTGCCGGCGTCATGCGGGTCGTCGCTTCGAAAGCGCAGCGCCCCCCAGCCGGCGGCCGCCGCGACGACCAGCGGATAGGGCACCGCGAAGACGAAGAGCGCGAGAAAGGCCAGCGCCGCGAGCATCAGCGCCTCGGGGCCGCGCAACGCCCGGCGCGCGACCCGCAGCAGCGCCTCGATCACGATCACCAGCACCGCGGCCTTCACGCCGAGAAACAGCGCCCCGGTGACCGCGAGATCGCCGAACTGCACGTAGAGCGCCGCGAGACAGGCGATGACCACCGCCCCCGGCCCGACGAAGAGCCCGCCCGCGACCAACCCGCCGCGCACGCCATGCATCCGCCAGCCCGCATAGGTCGCAAGCTGCATCGCCTCGGGCCCCGGCAGCAGCATGCAAAACGACAGCGCATCGAGATATTGCCGCTCGCTGAGCCAGCCGCGTTCCTCGACCACCATCCGGTGCATCAGCGCGATCTGCGCCGCCGGACCGCCGAAGGACATGAGCCCGATCCGCCACCAGACGCGCGCCGCCTGCCCCAGCGTCGGCGGGGTTGCCGGGGCCGGGGCCGAAGGCCCGCTTGCAGAGGGCATGCCGCTGGTCACGGGGGATGACATGATGCGTCCTTTCGAAGCCTCGGGAGGGCGAAATTCGCCCCGCGCCGCCTACTGGATCTCGCGGATCGCGGGATAGGCCCGCCGGAATTGCGCATGGGCCGCATCGAAGGCCTCCGTGAGCTTTTCGTCCGGCGCGATCCGCTCGCCGATCTCGGGGGCGGTCATGACCTCTTCGGGCCGGGCGCCGGTGGCGGCGACGAGGCCGAGCCGCGCCGCGCCCAGCGCCGCGCCGAACTCGCCATCCTTGGGCAGATCGAGCGGCACGCCGAGCACCGTCGCGATGAGCCGCAGCCAGTAGCGCGACCGCGCGCCGCCGCCGATCGCCATCAGCCGTTCGATCCGTGCGCCCGTGGCCTTCAGCGCCTCGTGCGAATCGCGCAGGCCGAAGGCCACGCCTTCGAGCACGGCGCGGGTCATGTCGTCGCGCGTGGTGTCGGTGCCGAGCCCGGTGAAGCTGCCCCGGATCGCCGCGTCGTTATGCGGGGTGCGCTCGCCGGACAGGTAGGGCAGAAAACGGACCCGCCCGGGCGCGAGGATCTCCTCGCCCAGCCCGGCGGTCAGCTCGGCGGGCCGCGCCCCGGCGATCGAGGACAGCCAGTTCAGGCTGTCGGTGGCCGAAAGCATGACCCCCATCTGGTACCAGCGCCCCGGCACGGCGTGGCAGAAGGTGTGCAGCGCGGTCTCTGGCGCGGGGCTGTAGCCGTCGCGCGCCGCCAGCAGCAC
>JACLAD010012329.1_pt1 | contig 12276 bp, 11 predicted proteins | sample 8027901 | NCBI WGS metagenome assembly JACLAD01 (sample SAMN15725071, study PRJNA655200) | protist metagenome | isolation source: fluorescence activated cell sorting (FACS) single amplified genomes of... | place: Spain: Blaines Bay Microbial Observatory, Mediterranean Sea | collected 2016-07-05
ACACCATCCTTGCCCCAAGTCGACAACCATGCTGATTTAACGGGTACCCCCGCGGCAAACTCTTCCACTGTGGAACAGCAACAACAGCAACAACAGAAGCCCACGGAAAAATCTTGGACGCGCGCCTGGAGCGTTGAGGAGCTTAAGGCATCGACCTCCAATTGGACGCTGGCAAGCGACAGTGGTCTCCTCTTGTTTTTGAAAGAATTTTCGCAGAGGATGGTGGCCAGAACTTCAGAAGTGGAAAAGGCCGTAGATGGGCTTGTTTATGAATCCAAATGCACAGAGGCTAGAGTGCACAACGCCTTTAACGAGTTCCACATGCTCAGTAACACACAGTTCATCGAGAATCGAGTGCTTCTTGATGATGAGACGGAAGCCAACAAAGCTGATATAGGCTCAAGTAAAGCGGAAAATACTGGCGACAGCGATGACGCGCAGGAAGCTAGTAAAGAGAATCTCCGGCAAAGAATAATCGAAAATTACAAAAATGCACATAATATAGGCCAAAATGTTCTTGAGAATGCCTTTGAATATGTAATTGAAGAAAACGAAGAAGATTACGAAGATGACGAGGACTTAGATGATCCCCCCGAAGTAGATGGAAATTCTTCTATGAAGCCGCAGAAGCAACCAATTCTTCGTCCCAAAAATCCTTACAAGTGGCGTCCATTACCGTACATGATAGGCTCTCCTGATTTTAGGGAATACGACGATGTGGGTATTGGCCTCGACGAGGACGAGGATGAAGACGACGAGGATGAGGATGAAGACGACGAGGATGAGGATGATGACATTGGCGTAGATGGGGGTTTTGCGGGGAATGAGGGAGGAGTAGGAATAGATGTTGATCCCTCTCTCTCAGAAGAAGGTGTAGTTGGCGAAGATGAAAAAACTTCTGAAGTCGCAAAAAATATTTTCGGGGATTCAGATGATTCCAGCGATGATCCATGGAGTGACGACGAGAATGAAGAAATGGCGTCAACAGGAGATAATGCAAGTGCTGTGGAAGCAGGTCCGGATAGTGGCGGATCGGCTCTTGCGCAGGCCATAGCAGGACAGATAAAGAAGACATCAGGCGGACTTTTTGACTCAGACTCTGAGTCAGACGATAGTTTTGAAGAAGCGCTCAAGGCTCCCACGAAACCCGAAGAAAAGAAAGCCCAAATTTTGGACGATGGTATTGTGGAAGGAAATGATGATAAGGCACCCATCGACGATGGAGATAATAAAGAAGAAAATACGGATTCCTCTTCGGCAAAGAAGAAAAAGCCTGTTGGGGGTGTCTCCATGTAAGTTCCATCCCAAAAGATAAATATCTGTGATGTCCTGCTTTTGACATATTTAACGAAATACGATGTGGTAGGTTCGGCGGTAGTGATCTTTTGGGAGGCCTTCCGAAACGTCAGGCGTCCTCCGATAGTGAATCTGAGAGTGGCGATGATTTTGATGAGGAAATTTCCCAAGAGCGTGAAGCCAAAGCTGGAGAATCAATTGCTCTAGCGGAGCCTTCGAAACCAGTACGAAAGAAGCCAGCGGGGCTATTTGATGATAGTGATGAGGAAGATAGTGAAGACGACATCTTTGCGCCTGTAAAAAAGCAGGCGAGCGTAGTAGAAAAGGAAGTAGCAGGGGAGTCTCCCGATACTAAGGTTGACATTACTGAGGCAGAATCATCTACAGCATCTTCCTCTCAAAAACGCCCCGTTGGGGGGGTGTCCCTCTTTGGAGACTTTGATCCTTCAAAGGTACAAAAAGCTGAGAGCCATGAAGATGTTAATAGCACCGAGGGCAATTCTGTTGAGCCTGCTCTTCCCCCGCCTCATAAACAGGCAACCAAAGGATTGTTTGCGGATGATAGCGATGAAGAAGATGACTTTTTCGCAATAAAGAAACCTAAAGGGAAGGATACCTCGGCTCCCTCATCAAACATTTCCCTTACTCCCTCTACCGGTGTATCTAATGGCAAAGCGAAAAAAGGCCTTTTCAATTTCGATGACAGTGACAGCGAAGACGATTCTAGTGGATTTTTAAGTTCTAAAAAAGAAGCCCCGGCGAATTCTACACCCCCCCAACCCAAGGAAACCCTAGCAATTGATAATAAAAATACGACTGACGCCTCGGCTGATATTACTGAGGTATCTTCGAAAGCCGGCACGGTTTCGAACAAGGTAGAGTCAGCATCAACGAAGAATGAGGCCATTGCGCCCCTTGAAACGGTCACGAAAAGTCGACCACGGGCAAAGAGTGGAAGGCGCCTCCCATCTCGCCGAGGCAGAGGGAAATCAGCGCCAAAAGCCACCGCTTCCGCCAATGTTGAGAAAGCTGAAATTAAGCCTAAGGTTGAGAGACGGGAGAATCAGGATAATACCAATGTTCCGCAAAATGCGAAGCCTTCTGGAGAGAGGAGAAAAAAAACTTCTACTTCTGCTGCGACAGACGTTCTTTTTGGCGATGTCGAAGACGAAGTCCTTGGTGCGGCAGTTGCCAGCACTCGCAAAAAAAAAGAGAAGAAGGCGAGGAGGAAAAACCGCGGTAAGAGTGCGGGGCTTTTTGACGATGACGAAGATGACTTGCCATTTTAAAACTACTTATTAATTAAAATCTTCCTGCTACGCCATCTGGTCCTCCCTTTGCTCAATATCATTCAATGTCTGTCTGAGTTTGGTCCACTCATCAGAACGGGGTGTAGCCAACTTGTCCCCAACATCGTATAGAAGCACATGGCCGTCGGACAGACCGGCAGCTAAACATTCTCCTTTCTCGTTCCAACGAACTCGATTGACAGATGCATCAGAACCCGTGTCAAGCCGATGCACTGGGGCCTCCATGTCTTTATTGAGGTCGAAAAAATCAATTTTGGAGCTTTCCGTAGCAACGAACAGGGATGGATTTTTGGTCGAAAATTGCACGTCATATTTGTAGTCCGAGCCCTGAAAATAAATTTAAAAGATTTTTTTGACCGTCTAGGTTACTGCAGTGTCTGAGTAGAACAAAACATTTTGGGTGAAAAAGAGAACTCACACGAAACGTATGTAGAGGTTTGTTTGCATCCTTTGCGGTCCATAATTTTACCGTCCAGTCTGTGGAGCACGTAAGGTAAAGGTGACTAAAATCAACGTTTCCACTGCAGAAATTGTGGCTTAGCCTACATATTCAATAAATGGTGAATTCGGAAAATTAACGCATGATAGAATAGGATACCAAAACCGCGCGTTCAAATCACAAGCTAAAGCTTGAATGTACACTTACCCTGTTATGGGTCCAGAATGTGCCTTTTCGGCGTCGGCCTTTGAAGCGTCGGCCTTTGAATTACCTAATGGATCTGCTCTAGAGGGGTCAGACTTTGTGAGGCCAAGAACCGCATTAACTACGCCGTTCTTTTGATTAAAGCGCGCACAGTTGTATAGTGATCCGTCTTCAGTGCCGCAAAAAAAAGAGTTTGACTCCCCGGAAGGGAATGAGGCGCAAACTGGAGCAATTTCTTTGGGAGCAACAGAGCCGATACCGGGTGCTTTTAATTCTATCGTGTCCTGTGGCTCTGACAACATATCGAGATTCCAAGAGCAAAGCTTGCCATCTGAGGACACTGATACCAAGTTGTGGGCCGTTTGTGTTCCAACAACAGCAGTGAAAAATACAGGATGAGTGTGCCCAGTGCTGGAGAGTGGCGTTCGTTGCACTGGGGTCCTTTTTGTTCTATTGTCCCAAAGAACTACCTCACCAGAATAGGTTCCCCCGATGAATATGTGGTGATCAAATTGCGGCAAGCAAGAAGATGTCACTGCCGACTATGGGCGTTTTTGCGTCAGTGCGTGCTCATAATTACGACCAGTGTAAAGTTGAGGAATAAAACTCACCTGGCAGTGAAAAGTAAATTCGGGCCTGGGAGCGTGCATGTTCCATACAAGTAGAACGCCATCCGGGTCCGACGGATCCGTGTTATTGCTGTAGCCAGTGGCTAAGAGCTCTGGGTGCTGTGGTGACCAGTTCATCGAAGTGACTGCACGATCGCGGCACCACCTTTCGTCAAACAAATCTCGAGATTTCACCACAACGCCACCCTCAAGATTGTTGTTTTCACCACTGCCACTACCGGAGGCAGTATAATCTTTAAGCACATCGTACTTTTCGTAAAAGACCTTTTCCATCACCTTTGCACTTCTTTCAACAAATTCCAACATCTCACTGCTTCCGAGTATATCTTTTATCTGATCTGGAGAAAGCTCTGGGATCTTTACTTCGTCCTCGGCGACAGGCTCTTGGTCAGCTGCCTTGCTCTCCTCGCTAGATTTTTTATCTTCCTGCGCCTTCGATGTAGCATCTGTGCTAGGCACCACGTCTTCCTTTTCTTTGCTATCAGGATCGAGCTCTGGGAGGTAGTCTGTCTGACAGCTCTTCGAGTACGACTCGGATTCGACCGGAGGAATATCATGGCGATAAAATTCAGAGCGAGAGAGATTCACCTTTCTTCCAGATGACTTCGTGGGCGATTTAAACGGCGAAGCTGGCTCCGGGCCAATCACCGAATCAAGGATATCCTTTATGATTGAGATGTTAGATTTTGTTATGAAAATTTTGTTCAGCCTTTGACCGCTCTCACCTCGAGATTGGACGATGATCCACCCTGAGGCCCGGGCGATGGCCTTGCCGCTGATTGTTCCTCTCTCTGGGCCTTCTTTGCTTCCTCCCTCTTTCTCCTTGCCTCTTGGAGCTCCTTAAGCTTCTGCTTCTTGCGTGCTAATTGCTCCTTGCGATCCACTGTAAGTATTGATGTATTGATGGTGGTGATTGGGGTGAGGGGGGCGGATAGAGGGGGAAACGCATAAGAAAGAGAAGAAGGAGAGAAGGAGGTCTTCATGCTTACTTTTAAAACCTGATACTGTTTAAGAAACATAAGTAATACTTACTACGAGTACAGTACAGGCTGAGTACAATGTATTACAGTATGTACATGCTTACGAGTACAGTAAGTAAGACTAGTAGTATTAATAATTAATTTGTCAACGTAATAATACTCGCAATATTAAATTAGTCTTACTATTACTTATGTCATAAGTACTAGTAATTAATACTAGAATCTACTAGTACTCGTAAGTAAGGTACTAGTACATACTCTAATGAGTCATTTATGGACGATACTGCTATGTTGTGCAGGATCGGTGCGGCAAGCAGGGGAGAGGGGGGCATTTTGGATTCGATTGGCGCTTCTCAACCCAGGGCCAAATCAAAGAACACCCCAGGCCAGGCCCCTGCTGGGGCGAGGGCACGCAGGGGGCGCCCGCCACATGTAGAGTCTGACGTAGAGGTATCGGCGCTGCTAGCTATAGGGGCCCGCGCAGCAAAGAAGCACAGGGAGAAAGCAAATGAGCGCAGCGCTCGTAATCAAAACTCCAACTTCCGAGGCGCGCCACGCCCTAACAGTGTGTCTCATTTTACGCCCCCCCTAGGACGCTCAGGGTTCGACCAAGGCGAAATAGAGAGGTGACAAAACCGCCCCTATCGCTGCGTGCCAGCACCACTGCATGCATTTTTATTACCCAACCCAATGTGCCTCCATTCTCTGCCTTAACCAACCATGCACCGCCACTTGGTATATAGTTGGGCACTAGCCCCAGAGCCCTTGAGGGCTCATGACAACACCTCAAGCATATTAGCCCTCGGGCAGGAGAAGCTTATTGCAATGCTCGAATCTAGCGAGAAAAGGGCAGGTCGTCTAGAGGAGGAGCTCCGGCAGGTTGAAAGTAGTGCTGAAGAGGCTATAGCTGAAGCTTTGGCCCTTGAATCACAGGCCCCCCAGGGCCCTCCAATTTTCGATGGGGTAGATGCATGGACTCAGACAAGCCCTTGGGAAGACTTAATTGATCGCGAGCTATCAACTGTAAAAGCTTGTCATAGGCGAGAAATACAAGTATTAAAGAAGGAGGCTGCCGATGCAGTGGTGCGGGCCACCAAATTGTACAAGAAAAAAAGGAGAGTAAGATTCGCGCACGATGAACAAGGTGGCAATGGACTACAAATCGAGGCTACTTTAAGGCAGAAAGTAGATTCAGGTGAAAGGATGATAGAGGAACTTCAAAAAAAAATCTTTGCGTGTGAAGCAGAAATGGAGAAAATTTCTGCTGATGCTGAGGCCGCAATCGAAGCAGGTGTGTCTATTAAAATGCCAATTGCCTGCAATTTTCCACTCGGGGTCTGACCTCTTTGATAAGCTATCAAAGGAGTTGAATGCGCTAGAGCCGAGACGGAAGCGGCTTGCGAGCAACGTGATATTCTACAACAGCAGCTCGTAAGTCTTTCTCCCTCAAGCCCCTCCAATGGCACAGACGGACTTCAAAGCCCTGTACATTAATTAAAACTCAATATAATACAATAATATTTATAATGCCTCGGCAAATCAAACGTCATAACTAGGAGATCGATCGTTGCTGATCGAGCCAAAGCCGATATTGAGAGTTCCGTCAGATATTCCAGTGTTGGTGCGATCGCGAGATACTTCACCTTGCTCTTCTGAGACGTTGAACCCGAATCCAAAATCTGCAGTGTTGGTGCGATCGCGAGACTCGCCACCTTGCTCTTCTAGAACGTTGAATTTGAACGACTCTTTTTCGCCCTCAGAATCGTGTCCACTTGAAAAGGGTCCTAAATCCTTACCCCTCGGTGATCCTTTCTCAGGAACTTCGATATAACGGTCGAGGGTATCCATCTTTTCTACCCCAGCAGTTCTATTATCTTCGTGAATCAATGTATCCAGGGTGTCGAACTTGTTGAGAGGGCTAGAGACCCCAGTATGAATAAGCGAGTCGAGGGTGTCACGCTTGCAATTGCCTATTTCTACAGGTTCTTTCTTTTGCTCGGCGGACAACAAATCAATTGGCGCGGGCTTCACTTGTTCAATACGGCTGGCTCGCCTGATGGTAACAGCCATGGTGGCACGCCGGACCATCGCGGACAATTCTCCGTTCATGAGCTTTCCCAGGTCTCGAGGGGGGCTCTCGAGCATCCAAATTTTTGTGATCTCCTTTAAGCACTGCGAAATAGTTGAAAAATCGGGTCGTGATTCTGCATTGTCGTGCCAGCACCTGTTTATAAGGTCCCAGATTTCGTCGGGGCATCGTTTCTCTTTTGGTATCCGGTAGCCATCTTTTATTGCGTCAATTATCATCATTGGGCTGTAGCGTTTTTGATCCGCAGACGCCTTGGCTTTCATCCTTTCCCTCAGCTCGTGGTAAGGATACTGGCCCATATTAAATATCTCCACGCAACAAACCCCATAACCCCACACATCAGTCCATGTAGAAAATTTTTTAGTTGTAGCTACATCGGGAGGCGCCCACGGCAGCGGAACCTTTTGTGTATTTCGCATCAAGTAATAGCCCTTCTCTGGGTCAATTGGTTGTGTCAGACCGAAATCAGCAACTTTTACCAAGTTGTCTTCGTGGAGAAGCACATTTCTTGCAGCCAAATCTCTGTGAACAAAGCCTCTTTCAGCGAGGTGTGCCATACCGTCGGCTATTTGCTTCATAAGTACTGATCCCTCGGAGGGTGTGATCTCAGCACACTGCTTCGAAAGTGTTTGCAGAACCATTTTGACATCCCCATATACGCAGTATTCAATAACACAGAGCCAGGGGCGCTGCTGGAACGAAACTCCAAGAAGCGAGATCAAATTCAAGTGTTTAAATTGCGACATTATTTCACACTCTCGTTCAAAATCTTTTCTATCGCTCTCGTCTGCTAGGGCTCGTAAAAGCTTCACGGCACAAGCATCGGTGTGAACGGGCTCCCTCCCTTCCACGTCCCCATCCCTTTCTTCGTCGGTGAGGGTCGCAAGATATACTTCACCGAATTGCCCTGCACCTATTGACTTTACCTGTTTACATAGTCAAAAATAATTAGAGAATTTTCAAGAGTACAGTACGAGTATTTCATAATACTTACCACATCCAACGAATGCCGTGCTACATGAAAGGGCGCAAGTGCGCCCTGGACAACGTCTTGAATTATACCGGTGGGCGCGAACGGTCCTTTCCTCGATTGTGCCTCTGATAGAGACAATTTTTTGCACTCCTCGACAGAAGAGATTACTGCCACAAGATCTGAATTGCTCTTGATAGATAGGACGTGCAAAGTCTTTGTAGACGATCTATCATCATTTTCGATTGCTACTAGAAATTTAAGTTTTGCAGCGCTTTCACCCACAATTGCACCCTTACCGTCGACTCCTACAACATAGAGCTCCCCAAGCTTGTGAATATATATATTCTTCGTGACCTCTCGTTGTAGTTGACTTACAATTCTGATTCCTTCACTCGAAGTCACAAGCAACGAGGGCTCTTCGATGATATCAAGGTCTTCCTCTTCAAATCTCAGTCTCGATTTTGTATCGGTATCCCCCTTATTTTCACAAGCATCGATCACTGTGCGAACAACACCCTTACACATAGCTTCTACACTGTCCCATCTAAGATCCGTATGAACTGCTGTTTTGTAGTATGCTACGGGATCTGTCCCGTATTTCCTTTTGACGGCGTTCAAAAGAGCTGAGTTTGATTTACGAGGGTGTTTTTTTTTAATTCCAGCGAACCATTCCCGCGCATTTTTGGACTTATCGAATCGGCGAAAAAAAACTTCAAGAATTTTGATTGGGTTTAGTGCTATTGTGTGAGACACAAAATGCACGACATTGGAGCACACCATCATTGGCACACCAGGGAGTCCGTCTCCGGCAAAGTGTGACAGCTCCGCTTCGGTAAGATGCACATCAGTCGGAGAGGTGATTTTACTGATTTTTGCCTTTTTATTGAAAACTGCTTCCTTATCATATTAAGCAATGGTAGAAGGCTTGGTGGTGAGTAATACGGTATTACAGTACATACTTGTGATTATAAAAGCAATGATACACAATATAATTGCATAGTACCTGAAATTTCGCCACCCTTTTGCTGGAGTCAAACTGGAAAACATGAACAAATATAATGCCGAGCTTGGTGAAGAGAAATTGGCACGTGATGACGTTTTTCCGACAGGAAACATTGGCGAGGGTCTCTAGCGCTTCTAGACAAAGACGCCTTTTATCACCTGGCCGCTCGATGCGAATACCGACCGTAGAGACGATTATTTTCGCGGCAATTGGTCGTTTTGACTTTAGATTTTTCTGCGCCATTGACGCAAGTGATTTCCCATACAGATGGCTGATAGTGAAGCTTTTTGCAGGTAAAGACGACATTCCGAGGTATGACGCTTCAAAGGACTGGGGCTCGGTTAAAAGAAGGTGGTCTCCAACTTCGTCCACGGTTTTCGAGCCGCTCTTGACAAATTCCATGAGCTCCACACGCTTTGCGGTAGAAAATGCACTCACTTCCGATATACGGGAATGCCTCGGTACTCCCTCTGAAAGTTTACAAACAATACCTTCAGCGTGGCATTGCAGGTGTGCGATCAGGTCCTCGAGTGACACACACCTAGTAGAATGACAGAACCCCTTGACCGACAGCGAGCTATCCATGGAGCGAACGATAGGCACATGCTTAATGGAGCCGTTTGAACAATACGAGAGAAAAAAAAGACCGTCTCCTCGAGCCCTCACCAAAAATAGACCATCACCTGGAAGGCTTGAAGCGGCGTCGGCAGCATCAGTTGGGGCTGATCTGCCAAAGAAGGCCCTTAACTTGTCTTCAGCATCTCTCTGATTCATTGACTGTGCACTGTGGCACCAGGGGATAGCTCTCAAAACATGGTCATCCTCGATTAGGGTGTCTCGTTTCTTTGATACACCCCTAAGACGGCTTAGAAGAGAAGAGCTCCTTTTTTCCACTTTCTTCCTGCCATTTGACTGCTCCATCGATAATTCACCCCGCGTCAATCTTCATCCATTTACTCCTTTTTTCTGAAGTATTAAACTTGAACTATTAAATTAAGTAACTTAGTACCCGTATAACACACTACTGGTACCCTTTTATGGGTAAATATTACATACTTTTAAGTCTCAATATCATTTAAAAAACAACATACTTATGTACAGTACATATGTATGAAATATGACAATGTATGTATTACATAGTATACCAGTTTGACTTATGATAAAATATTTAATAAATCTAAGAAACATCATACAGTATTAATAAATTATTACAGTAATGCTTAATTTTCACTACTGTCTACAGTAATTTTATCTGGTGGGTTCGGCATGTCTTTGACGTGCATCAATATTGCTTGCAGAGAGAAACTCAAGGTCGCACGCGAAGCACTCACGAAAGCGTTCAACGAAGTCAATTCCGAGAAATCGTGCTATCAGAATGAGCTCAGATCACTTGAGCGCGAGCGGAGGGATAGGATAAGCAAGGGCGAATGTCTTCACAGCTATCTCTCCTCCTTGGCAGGGAAGCAGCGCAGAGATGCTGAAGTTGCAATTTTAGACAGAATAAGGAAAGAAAGTGCAGAGCTGAAAAAAAGGCTCCTTGCCGAAGTGGAGGCAGAGCTTGACGCGGAGAAAAGAAAGCACGCAGCCCTTTTGATTGAGGTTGACGACGAGGCAGAGAAAAGGGCTCAGAAGAGAAAGCTTCGCAGAACAGTTCGTGGAGCAAAGGTGTGTAAAAAAATATATATATTGAATTTATATTGCACCGCTCCTTCTGTTGATTCCCCTTTAAATCCCCTTCACCTCACATTCGTGCCCTCGGTTGATCTTAGGAGGACGCAGAAGGAGAGGTAGAAATGAAAGATCTCGGGTGCCCCCTGGTTTCTCTTGAGCTTGCTGAGAGTGATGTCGAATCCGATATTAATTCCCTTCGTGGAGGATCAAGTAGCAAGAGAGGAAAGGAGGCTGTTGAAGAGAAAAAGGTCTCCATTGAGGCCTTTTACGATGGCGTCAATCTCCAGTACGACGGGAGGGTAAGTTATTTCCAGCTATACAAGTTACTTCTCTTTTATTCTCACTTTGCCTTTGGCGAAGACATACTCACGAGGGCAGGTTTTGGAAGTGGACTTTATTGATAGCGAGGATCGCGAAGAGAAGAGGTTTTCAGGATGGATGTATCATTTGAATCCCTATGAGATTTGGCTTCTCAAGCGTGAAGATCGAAGAACAAAAGTCAATATATATATATCTCATCTGGCAAAGCAGAAGTGTGTAATAAAAATGCCTTAAATCAAATTGTTTGTATAAATTATTCGAGAGGCAGGCTTTGCTAAGAAGGAACCCAGTTCGGTTTTTCTTTCACTCTCCTTTTCGTTCTCTTTTTTTTTGCATTCTTTGGACAAATATTATCGTGTGAGATAGCGCGACTCATGATTGCAAATGCGGAAATATGGGCCAACCTTGCAGTGTCGTAGAAAAATTTCCTTGAACGAACCTGGAAGATCTGTTTGAAGTATTTGAGTGCTCTGGTATGTTTCCTGCGTCTTTTGTTGAACCACTAACAGGTGGTTTGACAAAATAGAGATGTTAATTTGTGAGAATTAAAGCGAAAGTCTAGATTGAGATAACTTACTTTCTTTCAGTTTCCGGATCTCAGTTGTCTGCTTTTTAATTACCATTTTGAGCCTGTTGATTTCTGTTTCGTAATTTTTCAGCGTTTCCTTTCGACGGCCCAGAAGTCCTTCAACATTCTCTTCGCGGAATCGCTCCAAAATCCCTTCGACAATACGTTGGCATTTAATGCTTGACTGGAGCTCAAGTTGCTCCCTCTGTTCCTCAAGTGCAATTTTCACCTGCTTATTTGTCTCGCGAATGTGATCTTCCACGAGCCTGTCTCGGAGAAGCTCGAGCTCCTTCCACTTTTCTTTCTCCATAGCTCGGCTGATACTTTCGATGGCATTTGATCTTCTTTTTTGGGCCTCAAGGTCGAGGTGAACACGCTGGGTGTGAAGTTCATTTTTAACTGTATTGAGACTGTCGTCGCGAATCTCCATTGCTTCTTCCTCAAGGCCCTCTATCTTGCATTCAAGAGTTTTTATTTGAGCATCCCTATCCGCTATGGCTTGCTGGGCCTTGGCATCTACTACAATTTTTTCGCGCTCATGTTTCTCGAGATCATACTTTCGTTGCTCTGCGATTGTCATCAAGGCCGCGTAATCCTCCTCGTGTTGTGAGAGCTCCTTCTTGAAAAGCCTCTGGATGGAATGTAAATATCCGACTGCTGACTGGGCCATTCTTTCTATACTGGCGCTTTTTTCTGCAATCAGTTCCACTTTTCTCATGTGCTGCATTCGATGCATTTGAGCAACTGCATCTCGAAGGCGTGTTCTCAGTCTATTTCGCTCCTCGATCACTGC
>JACLAD010004832.1_pt1 | contig 12270 bp, 11 predicted proteins | sample 8027901 | NCBI WGS metagenome assembly JACLAD01 (sample SAMN15725071, study PRJNA655200) | protist metagenome | isolation source: fluorescence activated cell sorting (FACS) single amplified genomes of... | place: Spain: Blaines Bay Microbial Observatory, Mediterranean Sea | collected 2016-07-05
AGTAGTAGTATTAGAATTAATATTACTATTATATTATTAGTATTATGATCTATTATCATGTACCCATTTGTGAACAGCATATGGGTTCATGGGCCCTGGGGCCACGGTCAATATGGCCGAGTATGTCGGCTTCCACGAGGCAATACGCAACACCATCCGTCTCAGTCTTGCAAGTGTTTGTTTCCAGCTGGGTAGCTTGCTGCTTGCCAAGCAGGCGTCCTGCGAATCGGCTGCAGGACTGAACGTCTCAAGATCTTCTTTGTGGAAGCCCATCGCCTCCTACGAGTGCTTCGCTCGGCAGGGGTGCCCGTCCGCATTGAACATATCCACAGGGAGGACAACACCCTTGCAGATCACCTTGCTGGGGTGGCACTCAGCACTGGCGATTCCAGGGTTGGTTGGTTGGCTGGTCGGTTTTGTCGGGCCTCTTTGCTAGAGACATGTCGGGCACAGTGTGGACGAAGGGGAAAAGAAACAGGATGATGAGGGAGCATACATCTCGGCCCGACACCAAATCCGTGGCCCCACGGGCGCAGCCGAGGTGCTACACAGGAAACGGGGAGAGATGCATGGCGACGTACGTGGACGGATAAGGCAAGGAGAAGGTGAAAGCATAACGTAACCGGATGCCCGCCAATAAGAAGCTCTCCTGAAGGCAAGCTAACCAGAGAAAAGACAAACACACACACACACACACGCATGCAATCAAAAAAGAAAAACATAGATTCCATTTTTCTCTTTACACGTGGGTAGGATTATAGTCAATCCTACACTTCCTCCGGAACGAGGGGCCAGTAACAATCGAAGAAAAACAAACCTTGTGACATCACGAGACTACATTTTTACCGCAGCACCTTCCCACAAGACTATGACTACAAGCTGAATCCGGCAACATTCTTACAACGATACCAAAAGAACCAACAAGAAGCATAGCATATACCCATGATATAATGAAATAAGCGATACGGTCCAACTAACCCAAATACAACCCGAGAGATAAAGAACAAATATACATAACATGTTTGATGTCAAATTCGTCCATACTTGCCTTGGCAGGCAAACAGTAAAGTAGATTTTCAAAAAGGAATTGCTAGAATCCGGCGATGGAGCCGACACAAACACTGATTTGATTTTCAGATCCTAACAAACAATACCTCCACAAGATTATTGATGGGCTTTCCAAAATGTAGAAGCACACTGATCAACTGCATGGCTGAAAGCAACACTCCCTTCGAACCCAGCATCACCAGGTGCAAGACACATCATAGCACGCATACGATCCTTAGCTGCAACAGGGCAGGCAGGAAGGAGATCAAGGACAGATGCCCTATGAGTCTCCCAAGCAGCACAGTAGAACCACACATGTAGGTAGGGATCGGCAACTCTAGATCCACAAGCAGTGCATTCCTGTAACCTTGCTTGACTACGACGTCCACCCTTGGGAGTTAGAACATTCGCACCAATCCGTGACCGAGACCACGATTTCATACCAAAATGTTTCGCCCACGCTGCGCCACATGAATGCACCAAAGAATGAATACAGACGTGCTGTGTCACTATGAACTCGATGGGAAACGGCAAAGACTTACTTGAGCAGCAACCAGAAGCCAAAGAAAAACACATAGCCCAAAGCTGTTCGGAGATAGACACACGATAAGCACGATAGGATAATCCAGATTCTAAAGTGAAATCAGCAATTCCCCGTGACTGAAGAAGAGCGAGGCCCGCAGAAGCCCATGACGAGGGGCAAGCATGAGCACCGATGAAGACCATGCAATAACTGGAAGTGATATGAGCCTGGCGCGACGACAGCACAATGCGCGCACTGCCCTCGCCATCCCCGTGAGATGCCAGCCAAGTTCAAGAGGTGCCGCAGTAGACGGCCGCCAGTTTGGGATCCCCTAAAAGGGGGGGGGGGGGGGGGGCGTACATTTGTAGGAAGCCATGTTGGATGAAACATCCTGCTGAAACAGGATGTTCCAGCATTGGGGAATGCTCCTGCGGAGGGTGCACCTACTTCTCCCTTCATATCCATCCTTGAAATTAATTCGTCCCTCCAATGAGTTGTGCATGCTAATTCCCTCCCTCACCCCTCTTTTTTTCATTTCACTTTCTTCTGCTTCACTGCCAACTTCTTCTCATTTGTTCGTGCAAAACCTTAGAGCAATATATTTGTGTAACGCTGTGTATACATATACTCATTTCTATACATATCTCTACACACACATACCCACCCATATCGTGTGTCATACCTCAGTAATTCTTTGTACTGCCCATGGTACGGACTTTCAATTGTACTGTTGGGAAGCAGTGTGTTCTCTCTAACCTTGATGATACTTGACAAGTATATTCCAAAATGCATGCAGTATGCTACACTGCATCCTGTTCTCCGCCAAGCCTTCAGTGCGTAACACATTGAACTTGTTATTAGGATTGAACTTATTGTGAATAAAGAACATGTTATTACATTGTTTATTGTTGATATGATATTATTGCTACTATTATTATTAGTAGTAGTAGTAGTAGTAGTAGTAGTAGTAGTAGTATTGATACGTTATTATTATTATTATAAAATTCATTATTTTAGTATATAATTAAAAGATCAATAAAATATATGATTTTAGAATGATAAGAACATTACATATATTAACAACATCAGCAATATTAAGAAAATTGATAATGTTAATAACATTAAGAATATAAATAGTATACAATAAATAAATAATAGTAATACTAATATTGATAATACTAATGAGAATAATGATAAACAATATTATATTAATTATTGCTTTCATTGTTCTTCTTTGCTATTAGTATTTATATATATATATATATATGTATATATATATATATGTTATTATATCATTGTATAATTATTATACAATTGATTCAATAATGTTGTTCTTATTATTATTATGAATATTATTGCCATAATAATAATAACAGCAATAATAATAATTATTAGTTCATTCATATCATATGTTATTGTTTTTGTTTGAACTACTTATACATTGGTAAGGCGACATCATATACATAATTGGATAAGTTGGTGCACAAGTGCAAGCAATCTATGCGCCGACTTCTAAGTAGTAAAAATATAGTTTTCGCCTGTGGCCATACTGGCTCAAGCCTGATAGATTGCTAGCAATTTATTCCAGAGGGGATGGAGACAATTCATATGATTTGATTGAGTGTCCAGGATTAAGTTTAGGCACTAGTCTGAGAATTAGCCAGCGTATTGAATTTAATCAATGAATAACTAGTTCCTTGATAGTTATTCCATACAATATGTAATATATAAATATATCGCCACATAATTTTATTCAATATATAGAATTATTAATACGGTCACGGATGAATTCTGAAAGCAGCTCCGAAGTGGCATATATATATACGGCGCACCACCTGGCGCATTTGTTTTATCATGGACCTTGAAGGCCCGGAGTGGCATATATATATACGGCGCACCACCTGGCGCACCACTTTTCCGACCCTGCCATGGCGTAGTGGGCGCCGGGCAGAGTGTTTGGTGTCCTGGAGCCTCGAACCTAGAGACCGGGCATCATTCAAGGTCCTGGTCCCGTCTGGCGGAGCGCCGTAAGCCTGGCATTACCACAGCTCGCCGGCGCACCCGCCGGTGCACCACTGGCGCAACATTGAATTACGAAGGAAATGCTCCAGGGAAGGGAACTGGCCTCTGGGGCTACCGGGCTTCAAAAATCACTATTTTTTGACGTATTTTTGAATATACATATATATAGATACACGGCGCACCACCTGGCGCACCACTTTTTCAATACTTGTAGCTTCCAAGCGTCCAGTAGGATGAAGCTGCTGCAATTGTTTATTGACCACCATTTCTCTCAGCTCTTTTCTCAGCTGGTCATTTTCTTCTCCTCCTCATTCCTGGCGCACCGCCCCCGGCGCACCACCCCTGAAACGTTACCTGCTATGTACTGAATAATCTGGGGCCATGTATACTTATTGACGATTTAGGTTTTAGCCAATAGGCAGTGTCAGTGTGCATTGCACTAACTTGACACAGACTCTCGGAATCTGTTATGGAGAAAAGCAAATTGTACATGTGCACTTTCCCTTCCTTAGGAGTCGTGAATAAGTCCTTATATTTCGACTTGGTGGCGGAGCGTATCCATGCTCGCCCATTGTTAATTCCATAACAATTCTTTGGGACGTCGTGGATCCACCGGACAATTTTGTAACCTGCAAACAGGCGTAATTGCTAGGCTTGGCTCAGGAGCAATTATGATACGAGGTTCTGCATTTGAATCAGGTCATTGGAAGAATTGCCCACCATGGGGCCCTGATTCGCTGCAATCATTTCAAGAATGGGAATTTCGCTTTCGAATGTGGGTGCAAACTGTTCAACAACAAATGCATCTCAATGAAATATTTGGTCACATGTTTCAGGCATTAAAAACACCAATTCAAGCGTTTCTACAACATAGCCTGGGTGCTGAATTGATAGCCCATGTCAGCTTGACAGAAGTGGAGAAGGTGGAGTCAAACGTGCAGCTCAAGAATTGAAGTTTGGCAATCTTGTTGTTTTATGCACGAGGTGCTCCACTGGTCAATGTCGCAGCATCTGGACAATCTCCTTGCGGCTATGGGGTAATGATTGAAACAATTCAGAGAGTATGGCCCGACGATGCACAATCCATGCAAATTGGTGCTCTCATGAAATTCAATCTCTTTCGCTTGAAACCGCATTTCGTCGGTATCAAATCATCAAACAGAGAGCGGTGGATCAAATTGGCACTAAATTGGTGACATGTTGGCCGTTTGAGAGTTGTCGGATGTTCATGACATTCGTGATTCCATTCAAGGAATGAGAGCCGTTGTTGGAGCATTGTGAATAAACAATTGCCGAAGACAGAAGAACATCTCGATGCCATGATTGCCAATTCAATAAGCATATGATTTTCATTGGTCGCCCAACAAGGATTAACATGCACAATCCAAAGCCCACAGGGAACATTCATGATACATGCAGGCCAACTGGAGCCCCAATCGAATTCAATGCCAAGCTTGTGTGGGAGGTATGGCAATTGTGTCACCAATCAAGACGGAGTCATGGATACGTATCATGCACGCATGGATGAATTAGCGAACATGTTTCATAACAATTCTGGAGAGAATGATTCTGTTTTCCAATCCGCCAGCTCATCATCGAATGTTGCCTCTCATGGCAATTCAGGCAGTGCACAAGTTGATAACATTGTTCATGAATTGAATGGAAAAATTCCAGAAGGCGATCATGATGAGGATGACATGGCAGTTTTGGAATCTGATTGTAGCTCACAGGATGATCTTGATTTTCCATTACATCCCACAGACAGTGATGAAGATGCAGCTAAGCAAGTTGACATGGCATATGAGAAGGCAATGATTCAATGGGACAACTGAGCATGGCTGGAGGAAGCTGCCAAGAAATATCGATGCTTTTTGTTGCGTACAGCCCGTTGGAATAAACACAAACGTGTTGGTCGTCGCCGTCGTGACTTTTGCAGGAAAGCGGGTAAGCCACCGCGAAAGCATAGCTGGCCCCCGGCGCGTGTTCGGGAACTCCGAAACTCCGAAATCTAAATTTCGGAAATTTCGCTGGGGCAGTGCCCCAATATTTTTTAGGGCACTGCCCAAGTACTTACTGGGGCAGTGCCCCAATACTTACTGGGGCAGTGCCCCAATATAATGCATCTGGTAGGACTTCCGCGATCCCCAGTACCATATCACCACATCAAGTACACGAAATCGATACATGTATATTTATATATGTGTACATCTAGATATCCAAGGGTGCAACGTAAGTGACAATGTATATATCCACCGTTCCCCATCCAATCCCCCTGGCCCGACCTTTGCATATGAAAAATTTCCCATGTCCGTAGACGCTTTGCCTGACCTAACCCACCACCCCTGGATATGAAAAATCATATCCGTAAACTCCCTGCCTCACTCGGCCCAACCCCTGGATATGAACCAGTCAGGAGGCGTGGCCCACAACACACGATGTAATATTAAGAACAATTAAGAATAAGAATCAAGAATGATATTCGTATACTTCAGCACTGACATGTATACATATATACGTATAGATCTCTCATAGATAAAGGTCGTGCTGACAGTATAGCTTCACATAGATTCGTACAAAGCCTATGAGGCGATACAAGGCGGTACAGTGCAATATAAGGCGATAGAAGGCGATATATGTTTGCAGGAGCAGAGCTGAGCTGCGGGTTCATGTTTGTGGGTCTATGTGCTGGTTCAGGGATGGGAGGTAAGGAGACCAACATATCGAAGTGTTGTGGGAACTAATCGGGTTTTTATTGTGTTTTGGTGGTACACTGTATAGAAGTAGTAGAAAACTATTGGTTTTTATCGCGTGTTTCAATTAAATTGGATAGAAATATGGAAAACAAACTTTGGTTTTTACTGCGTTTTGGTGTTGTATTGATTGGATAGATCAGAAAACCATTGGTTTTCATTGGATTTGTGTATTCTATTCAATACAAATATCAAACAAAACACGTGTTATATTGCTTGTTTGTGTTTAAGGGGGTCAAACAATTTTAAAAACAACTGTTTTTGTTGCGTTTTGTGTTTGAGAAGGTCTGCTCTTGGGGGAACTACAACGACGACGACGACGATCCCGGCTGCGGTTTACAGAGGCCCTGGAATTTTGAAAATTCTAATTATCCCATGTGCTGGCTCAAGGAGGGGAGGTAAGGAGACCCACACACTGAAGTGTTGTGGGAACTAATCGAGTTTTTATTGCATTTTGGTGTTATATTGTATAGAAGTATCAGAGAACCATTGGCTTTCACTTTCATGGCGTTTTTGCGTTAGATTGAACAGAAATATGAGACAACCATTGGTTTTTATTGCGTTTTGGTATTATATTAATTGGAAATATTAGAAAACCAATGGTTTGTATTGCATTTTTGTAATTTTGAATAGAAATATAAAAAATCCATTTGGTTTTATTGCTTTGTGGCATCTAAGATGATCAAACAATTTTAAAAAAAAAGTGTTTGTTGCATTTTGTGTTTGCAAAGGTCTGCTCTGGGGAGAACTATGACGACGACGACGACGACGATGACGATCCCGGCTGCGGTTTACAGAGGCCCTGGAATTTTGAAAATTCTAATTATCCCATGTGCTGGCTCAGGGATGGGAGGTAAGGAGACCCACACACTGAAGTGTTGTTGGAAAAACCATATCCATAGACCCTTTGGCTGACCCGGCCCGACCCCCTTCTAATGTAACTATAGGTCCTGAGCGAAGCTCAATACGGCATGTTTTTTGACAGGTCTTGAGCGAAATTCATAATATAAGACCAATGCATTGAAATACCTTCATTCCAATTGTGGTTTTATGCAGGAAAAAGGGGTTGTGCGGGCATCACAACGTTGAAAACATCAATGGAAAATTTTGGTTTTGTGCTTTGAGGGGGTTGTGCGGGGTTGTGCGGGGTTGTGCGGCCGTAATTCTTACATACGTAATTCTTTCCATAAGACATAGTAACGATTTCATTAATGATATCATTGATGATACCGTTAAGGATATCATCAATGGTATCATTAATGGTATCACTAATGATACCATTAATGCTCTCAGTAATGATATCATTAATGGTATCATTAATGACATCATCAATGGTATCATTAATGATATCATTAATGATATCACTAATAACATATCATTCATGATATCATTAATGCTATCATTTATGATGTCATTAATGATACCATTAATGATATCATAAATGATGTCATTAATGATACCATTAATGGTATCATTAATGATATCATTAATGATATCATTAATGATATTGTTAACAATGATATCCATTCATGATATCATAAATGATATCATAGTAATGATATCATTAATGAATATAATGAAACACAATAGATTCATGATTTTATATGATTTTTCATTAAGTTTAGATGCTAACCGGCCATTTTTTCATTAAAAAAACATGACTTTCCAAGATAGTCTGAAACTTTCAGGGTAGAATATTTGGACATTGGGAAATGGTTTGCATTGGTTCCCGGGCCACGAAATTGGAAAAAATATTTTGAAAAGTTCGAAACAATGTTGCATAATTTTTCAAGGGTGGTTTTTTTCAAGATTTCTGGGCCGGTGTTGGGATCATAGCTCGGGCCGATGAAGGACCTGGAAGCTGAAAATTTGACCATCCGAAGCGGAATTTCGAGGCGCAACTCAGGAGATGGGTTCCGAGCTCTGAATCCTTGATTTTGAAATCGAAAATATCGAAATACGTGTCAAAAAATAAAAAAACTAATGTTGGTCGAAAATTATTCGAAAACATAAAAAACTCTAAGTGACCCTGAAACTTTGTTGGGGGTGATATTTGGATCTTGGGAGATGGTTTGCGCTGGTTCCCAGGCCTCGAAAGGGACAAAATGTATCAAAAAAATACAAAACTATGTCAGAATATCTTTTAAGAAAGTAAACATTATCTTTGGGCAGTAAAGTTATCATCGAGATTCCATCAGATTTTGATGAAAATTTGTGGGAATGTAGAGCGGGATGTGCCCTGCTGATTTTGGGGGCCACGGGGGTCGATTCCGGGATTGAAATTGAAAAAGATCAAAAATACGAACCCGACTTTTTTCATTTTTTTTGGTGGGGGGCGTCAGCCCCTTTGTATCTAGTATAGATGTGTAGAGAAACATATATAAAGCCTATTGAGAAGCCGGGTGCACCTCACCACCTTGGTGCACCTCGTGAATATTACTACTATATCAGTATTCTGACAATGTTATTAATACTATTATTAATTATTATCATTATCACCAGGATTCAATTAAATGTCTATCGAATTTCTTAATTATATAAGATACCATTGACTATTATCATTAATATTATATATATATATATATATATTTATATACATATTATTTCTATTCAAATACTATTATGATTGATTATTACCATTATATGAACACATATTCCTGAGTAACCGGTCAGAGTAGAGCTCGACCATCGTCAGACGAGCAGAAATCTGATGGAGGATGAAGGGAACGCCAGTAAATATTATAAACATTCATAAGTATTTACGCCTGGGGGGGGGCCTCAAGCTTTTTAGAGGGCTTGTTGATAGCTTGTATTCCGTCCGCCCCTTAGGGAATGGCTTGTGGAATCCAGCAAATTGTTGTGCGTTTGTTTATTTTTAATACGATTGCTATTGTCTGCCACATGGGATGTTTTCGATACAAGTCACATTCGTCGCCAGCACGACAGCTTCGCAATGCTCAACGGCGCAGCTTGAGAAAGTGTTTGCCATCATCAGGTGAACCGCTTGGGGCTGGCGCTGTTGGGAATGTCGATCCTTTGTCCGAGGTCTCTGCTAAAAATGATGCAGCTACAGGTGAGCAAGGGATTTCACCCGCCCTTGGTAGCTTGGATTTGTCAGGCGCCATAGGTCTGCTTAGCCGTATTGCTGATTGTGTGCTGGAGGCCCCAGGTAAATTGGGAGCAATTGCTCAGGCCTTGTGTATGATTGATGTTTCTTGTGGTTCCCGGCAACGCGATATTTTTCCATTAGCCTTGCCCGTGGCCCATGCTAAATCATTAGACGCAAGGCTGACCGTCACGGAATGGATTTTGCTGCAGCCCTTTGTGAATGCTGTCGTGGCTGGGCCCAACTTCATGTATGGCATCCCACTCCCACTCAAGACCGTCACTCGACACACAGCGGCTCAGAGCAATGTAATACGAACGGTGGCCCGCAAGTGTGTGGATCTGGTTTGTCGCATTGCCGCTGCTGAAGCTGATCCCATGCGCATGTGCATAGACACATTTTTACAACCCCCTGCCAATGTTGCACGGCCCTCTTTGGTGGCAGAGCGGGTGGACAACATTTCAGCTGCTGGTACTTGCGACCCCATGCCCTACTTGACACCCGCAGTGGCCGCACAGGTGGCAGACCCTGGGAAGATTTTCCCGTCGGGAGCGCGTGGATCCTTAAATTTTGGGCTTGCTAAAGACGTGGTGCGTGCAGAGTACATATCTTTGGTGGTAACACAGCTGAGATGTGGTAAGCTCGGTCTTGCCAGCCACATCAAGGGCGGCGGCACGGTTTTCCCAGTCTTCAAGTCTGATGGCTTCAACTTGCGAGAGGTTTGGCATGGGCATGCTGTCTCTCTTTGTGCAGCGCGCCCTCCCAAACCAAGATTGCTAGCAAGCCCGACGGCGTTACTGGCTTTGGAGGCGACAGCATCCCAGCCTTTACGGGTGTCAAAGCGAGATGGCCGGTGCTTCTTTGATCAGCTTTGCTTGCCACGCGGGCTCCGGCAATACATGGGGCGGCCGAGCGTATCCACTAAGGAACTTGTTGCCATTGGTGGCCTCAGCATGAGCGAGCTCCTCGCCTTCATTGAGCCGGGTAGTGACTTTTCTGTTACGCAGTGGTGGCCAGTTAGCCGTGTTTGGAGTATGGGCTTTGCTTGGTCATCCTACATTGCTCAGGAAGTAATGCTGGGAATTTGCAATGATAGCGGTTTGCGCAGCGATCTGGCATTGTCCACGGACCAGCCTGCACCGTTGGACTTGTCATTGTCATTCGCTGTGACTACAGACGACATCATGATATTCAGCAACGCTGGCGCTGGCACATCGCTAGCTGCAGCTAGTCGTGTAGAAAATGGGCTGGCGGCAGCTGGAGTGCAGAAACACGCCGGCAAGGACATCAATGACGTCACGGACTGCACATGTGTGGGGGTAGTTTTAGAACATGGTGTGACTTGGGCCCCGCCGGGGTCAAAGATAGCGTTGCTTATGAATGCGATGCTGCATTTCTTTCATCATCGCGCGGCAGCCCCAGGAATAGTGGCACGTTACATGGGCGTCGTCCAGTGGTTTGATTTATTGCAGCGTTGCAAGCTCTCCACGTACCAGGAGGTGTATTCATTTGCTCGTCGAGATGCCCCATGGATTAGACAGCCGTTACCTGACGATGTAGTGGTGGAGTTGCTGCTCGGTGTTGTCTTGGCGCCGTTTTGGTCTGGGGACCTTTTGCGAGAATTTTTGTCTCTCGTTGGTGCCTCGGATGCCTCCTCATCTTTTGGGTTTGGTGGAGCTGTTGCATACTTACTGGTTGAGGACGTCCGTGGGATGTCACGGCTGGCAGAGAGGGCTGGTGATTACATTGTTATGGGTGACACTACAGAGGTTGAGAGCACAGTGTTGGGACATCGGCACAGCTTAGGTTTGCAGTCTTCGCAGTTCAGCACAGCTTTCAGTATCAAAAAGAAAGCTGATGCCCACATCAATGTTTTAGAGGGCGAGGCTTACATTTTGCTGCTTAAATGGTTTCTTCGCTCTGTGGCCCGCCATGGAAAGAGGACTGCAGCTCTTCTTGACTCCAAGGTGTGGTTGGGCGCCGCTGCCAAAGGTAGGTCATCCTCGCGTGCCTTAAACCGTCTTTGTCGGAGAGCGGGTGCTTTGATTATGGCAGGGGACCTTGACATGTGCCTGATTTTCGTTCCATCAGTTGAGAATCCAAGTGATGCACCATCCCGTGGGGTACATAGGCGTCCCTTGATGCGGAGGGCATCCTTGAAGATGAAGCGAGCACCTGTGAGATCGCGATTAGTCAAGCATCTTCCACACATCGATGCATCATACAGGAGGCTGCGTGCAACTGGCTTGATCTCACCGACGTCGTCCGGATCAAGCAGTACATCATTATGAGCCCATAAGAATTCATTACACAACCATGCAAGTGGTAGTTTGCACCGCGGTGGCGCATGCTGAGGCTTGGCCATGCCCGGGTGCTCTCTTGGACACATAACACCGCGCAACCTTTTTGACACTACCCTCATACAATTCTGTAAATTCATTCTCTTATAGTCCTGCGGCCGCTCCCAGCTGTTTTTGGTTCGGGCTCTGACAACCAGTGCCGCGTATCCTGCTTGACAGCTCCTCAGCTGTTCATTAGCATTGCAGGGGCCACAGGGTGCGCCGATGGGGAGCTAATGGGAACAGTGTGGTGTACCAAGGTGCTAAAGCGTGCTACGGGCACAAATCTTGATGGCAGTTTTGCGAGCATCTTGTAATGAAATGCTCATCATCCCGTCCTGGGCAGCACAACAACATGAGAATGCTCGGGGATGATTATATTTTTACAAACTTATTCTTGTTCTTCTCCTCTTCTCCTCTCTCCTTCTCTCGTCTCCTGCCTTCCGGGGGCGCTTTGGCGCCTTCTTGGGTCTCTGCTGTTGC
>JACLAD010007077.1_pt1 | contig 12266 bp, 8 predicted proteins | sample 8027901 | NCBI WGS metagenome assembly JACLAD01 (sample SAMN15725071, study PRJNA655200) | protist metagenome | isolation source: fluorescence activated cell sorting (FACS) single amplified genomes of... | place: Spain: Blaines Bay Microbial Observatory, Mediterranean Sea | collected 2016-07-05
CGTCCAATTCCATTTTACATTTACAACTGAGAACACACATTGATGGTAAGGACCAGTGGTTCGACTTGATGCTAGATTTAGAAGAGATGCGGTTGCCCAGGTAAGCACCTGTCATGTCTAACCCTATAACAGAGATCCAGACAGAGATCCTATGTGCGTCCAATAAAGGTTACACACTCATTTGACTCGTTTATGCAACATGGACCAAAAATGCGTTCATGTTAGTAAAAGGGTATGGCCGACCCCGCTCGACGCGTCACTGCTGAATGCTGAAAAAAGTTTCGCGGCATTACAGACCTTGTAGCAAAAACTAAGCGACGGAGTGAAGGATAGCTAATTGACCGAGAGAAAAGTTGAATATGATTACTTCATTGGCAGGCTATGACAGCGAGACAAGCCACGAGGACCTCTCCTCGTCTGTGATGGACGAGGACCTTTCGATAGGCGGTCCTGGTCCTGGTCCTGGTCCTGGTGGTGGTCTTGGTGATCTATGTGACGTTTGTCAGGAGCACATTCGCAAATATAAATGCCCTCGTTGCTCGCTCTTCTCGTGCAGCTTAGCCTGTTGCAAGAAACACAAGGTAGAGCATAATTGCAATGGTAAACGAGATCCTACTTCTTTCGTGCCTCTGCACTCCTTCAAAGAATCTAATCTAAGAAGTGATTTCCACTTCTTGGAGAATGTATTGGCGACTAAACATAGTGCACGTAGAACATTATTACAAGGTTGTGGTGGAGAAAGATTGCATGAAAAAGACAATGATGATTTCGTCAATAATAGAGGAGGAAGGAACAATAGAAAGCGTGGCAAAGGAGCATCTAGCAAAGCAAAACGCCCCATTGAAGCATATGTTCCGCTGATGCAAGCGACCAAAAGGCGCTGTATCAATGAAGTGGGGAGAAATGAAGATATTGCTAGTGTTGTCCGTGAGACTAAGGGCAGTGAAGATACTACTAATCTCGATACAACGGGTATCAGTAGTTACAATACTGCGATGTATTTGAATGAGGTTGCCACAGAAGAAGATAATAGCGTAACAAAAGGTGTTGGAGATGCAGAAGTATTGACCATTCCTGCGAAAACGAGACAACCTTTAGACATCCACAATACTGTAGCCAAGAAGCTGGTGAAGGCATGCAATCAACGTAAATGTCAACTGATGCTCATGGCGCCAGGCATGACCAAGCGAGTGCGCAATACTACCAAGCACTGGCACAAGATCGACAGGATCGACTGGCATATCAACTGTGTCTTTGTGGCAACGCCTCATGCTGCCGATATAGCAAGCAATTTGTTCCAGTTATCTCTGGACAATAATCTCCCAGGCACTATAAACGTGTTTACTTCTACAAATACAGATACCCAACAGCCACAAGGAGAACTAGTGAGTACCTTCGCTCCAGCTGTGCGTGAAGATAACAGTATTCTCAGTATTTTGAACAGCTTTTTGGATGTGGCGGAAGACTCTTCCAATGTAGCACAATGCCACGCTCTGAAATACATTCGCAAGAACCGTTTCAATGTTTTATGCTTGTTGCAGCATATTCCATCATCCACTAACCAGCCGTTGTTTTACGAATTGGATATGGACAAGAGTCTGCGAGACAACTTTGAACACAAAACCATAATCGAGTACCCGACGTTGTTCTTTGCTTTGCGACAAGATGTGGATCATCTGCGACGTCCTATTATGCTATTGGATCCCATAGATGAGAATAAAGGTGATATCAAGGTGCTCGATATTGCTGCTCATGATGATGTCATTGAAGAGGATAATATGGAACTAGATGTCCTGCCTGGTAGCAATATGCTGATTATTGGACAGACGGAGGAGCTTGCTGTGGAAGAAGGTGACGACGAAGAGATCGATGAGGAAGAGGGGGGACTACTGGCAGAGGACATCGAGGAATTGATGCAGACCAAGTCTATTGAGGAGTTGCAAAGCATAATCGCTGGAACTAGCTAGTTCTCTTTCCATCATTATTATTATTATTATTATTATTGATGTGTAGACATGTACTGCGACTGTAATTTCGAGTGTAAAGCTAATTATACATATCAACGTACATTATCAACATCTTCTACATCTCTCTTATCTCATAATATAGTTCACTTGGCTTCCGACAGCTCTAATCATCTTTACCACCGTACATCGTTTCTCTAAATTGTTCCAACAAGGAGCTATGATTTTCTTGTAATACTTGTGCGACTTCTAATGCACTTGTCAATACAGTGTCGAACTTGCCAATCTCTGTGCCACTATAGTCGACCCGAGTCTGGTACCCCTTCATTTTACGACTTCCTTTGTTTCCTTCCGCTTCGCCTGCTCGGATTGGAATCTGTTCTGCAGAGTACATAGAAGGCAACAGAGAGGTTGGAAAAGATGGCATGGTACGAGGCACAGTGGTGTCCCTGCCCCTTTGGCTCATCTGAGCCATGATTGCGTCATCATCATCCACATCTATTTCTTGCTGAGCTTTCAATAATAACGATTCATCCATATCCTCCTCACTATGTATTATAGGAGCATCAAATCGCATCTGCGAAGAAGTCTCCACGGAAGTTTCTGCGTTAATATGAGTAGTCCATGAGGCAGCAATGTCCTCATTTGTCATGTCCTTGGTCACTTGGGGAGGTTGGATCTCTCCACTTGCTACTAATGAAGCCAATGCCAACCACTCATACTCTCCCTTAATCTTCATACGATGGCCTCTGGCACTCGAAGCTTCTTTTTTTTTGCCTCGAATAGCTGCAACTCCCTTTGCTCTAAGCATCTGTTGCTTGATCATGGATCTATAATTGGAAGTAGGGATACTATTCCAATGCTCAATCTCGCGGGCAATCTTCTCATAAGGCGCTACATCTGCACTACCTTGGTTGGGGTCAGGTCGATCTATTTCTAACCATAAAAAGGTGTTGTCTTTGCGATACCAGTGCAATTGCCGTTTGGCATAATTACGAGTAGCAGTGGCAAAATCTCTTAGAAAATGTTTAAAATTCTTGGAAATATTCTCCTCACCATCACTCACCACACTAAGTAGGAAAGCGATGCTTTGTCTATACCCGATGGCTCTCCACACTTTCCCCTCTGGATTGAAATGCCCTTTTTGTAAAAGCGAACCCACTTCCTCTATCAATCCATTATGCAGCATGGCTTCACATCGAGAATCTATATTATGATACAAGAGCTCTCTATCTTCACTTAAAAAGAAGCAACGCAAGTCTAGATCGGGGAACTGATCGATACGATTACCAGAGACTACACTTTTGCGTTTACGAGAGGCCGTTTCCTTTTCATCTCCTCCTTCTTTCACACCAGATGATGCTGTCGTCGATGCTATTATCGAACTTCCTTCTGTCGATCTCAGTTCATGTACACTTAATGCCACTTCGAGGTATCTCCGAGCCCTATACCAATCATTTTTATGTATAATGGCAGCCCTCTCTGCATCGTATTGTTGCAGCAGCAACAACATGGCATCCCAATTATTACTACTTTCCAAAGGTGTGATCATATTATCCGCTTGCATTACTATATGTTCCTCAGCTTTCGGTGCATCTGGTATTCCTTGTACTAACCATTGCAACCATAATGTACTCCCACCAACGATTACTGGTATTTTGTCTCGATTCAAGATATCATAAATGATAGGTTTGCAATTACGCACAAATTCTCCACAGGAATAAGACTCATGAGGTTCTCGAATATCTACTAAATGATGAGGGATTTCGCTCTGTTCTTCCGCAGTAGGTTTATTGCTACCAATATCCAAATGCTTGTAGATTTGTACACTATCTGCAATGATGATCTCACAATTGCCCATGTGACGACTGAAGAAAGTGGCCACTTTACTTTTACCAACTGAAGTGGCACCAGCAAGCACCACAACTTGGTTCTTGAGACCGGGAAGCAATCGGCATACTGATTCACCATCGGTGGTCTCACTAGAAGCACCATGTAATGACCCAGATCTGAGTGTATCGACAGTACCACTCGAGGCACTTGAAAATCTTGCCGCCTTGAGTGTACTCATAGAGATAGACATGAATCTAGAACCTTGAAACGTAAATAGATAAGATGACAATGATGGAACTCTTTTTTGGCGGATGAAACAGTCTAGCAATGGCATTAGACTCAGAAATAGGGTTACAGTCAGCAGTAGCATGCCCTATGGCATTTGTCTGTCTACAAGCCACTTTCGCGGGGTCGGATTTCGTTTGGTCACTACAAGAACTACAAGAGGCGTAGTCTGGCTTCGGCAGTAAAAATATTGTGAATGAATCCCTCAAGTCTCAGGTATTCTGCATTGATGAGAAGTTTACGAAGTGGCGCTATGGCGCGTTACAGAAGTGGTCATGATTCATCAACTTTTCTGTCTATTATGTGGAACAAGACAGGAACTATGGCAACGTTGCCATTGAATACGAGTCGAGGATCTCTGCGTTACCTCAGTAGCAATACTCTAGAGGCTCTGGATAACAACCTGATCATTACCAAAGGGTGTGTGAATCGTATCAAACAATTACGGAAGAAGAATGAGAACAATGATTTGAAACTACGTATCCAAGTGGATAGTGGTGGCTGTTCTGGGTTTCAGTATGTCTTTGAGATGGAAGGAGAAGACATCGACGATGAAGAAGATTTGGTCTTCAAGAGAGATGGAGTGGCAGTTGTAGTCGATGAAGGGTCTTTTCAATATATCAAAGGATCCACCATTGACTTTGAACAAGAACTGATCCGATCTGCGTTTGCGGTTGTGAATAACCCACAATCGGAAAGCGCGTGTGGATGCGGCTCTTCGTTCGCAGTAAAGAACTTTGAATCCAATCCTGCTCTTGATTAGAGTTGAAGCGCCAATGGCTTGCAATATTCTGTATTTTCTTTATTTATGTAGCAAATGTAATTGTGGAATGTACCGCTGTGCGAAATTGAATCACTAAATTATTAAGATACCATGAAGGTAAAAATACACAGAAAATATTAAGTAGATGACTCCTCTCACGAATACAAACAACTATCAAAACTCTTACTAACACGAAAATAAGCACTCTGAGCTACCATATGGCCAACTAGCAATCAATACATTATGTCTTTATTTACTCTTTCTATTTCTCATATCCCATTCTGTTTGTTTGGTGCCTCCTGAGAACAAGTTCTCAAAGAAACCAGGAGGCTTGTCTTTGCCAGCACCGAGTGCGTCTTTACTATCTTCAGTCCAGCCATTCTCAAAGAATTTTGCTTTCATTTGCACACTTTCACCTTCACTATCGATAAGATTATTTCCTTCCAGCTCAAAGAAGGCCGTACCACGTTCATCAGTATATTTGTATTCTCCGAGAGATGGTGCACCGGCACCCATCGTCATGAGCTGCACTAAACCCGACATAAAACTCGGTTTCCTCTTCTCTGTATCGGTAGGTTCATCCTTATCGCCGCCATCGAGCGCCAGTCTCTGCCATTGATTATAGCGAGTTCTCACACTCGTTTGAAAGGAGGAAACCATGCCTACAAGGGCCACAAGGACCAATACGACCAGTCGCATCATGGAAGTAAGCAATGTAGCGAAACTATCGGACCGTAGCGGAGCACAAAGAAACTATATCGCGTATGTGTCTCACAAAATCACTGTTTTTTTTTTTTGTGGCGTCGCAACGAAAGCCCCCACCCAGCAATTCACTTCCAGAATCCAAATGACAGAGAAAGTGCAACAGGACGAGGTCACGTAGGGTCCTCGTGAGCTGGTGGATCTCTCGTTGGATTGTAGATATCGCCAGAGTCGTAGTGCGGCGAATATCATATTGCAATGATGCTGATTGTCTTCGCATTTCTGTTCTTGATAGCAAATGCTTCGTTTGCGTTCAAATCTTTTGTAAGCCGCATGACAGCTACTTCATGTTCAAGCGCGAGTCAACTTTGCCCAAATGGACAAACCATGACTATCCTGGATCAGTCATCGCTCTCTATGTCTATTAAGTCCAGCATGGATTCTAGTGACAGTCGAAGTGATGCTTCGATTATTAAAACACGCTCTATGAACCTTGTGCGCACCATATTGTTTACTTCTTTGCCAACACTAGGCACATCACTTGTGGCCATGGCTGCCGACGGCAGTGGCGATTATGTGGACATTATGAATGGGTTCAAAGTAATCATTCCTCCTGCTTGGGCATCTATGCCTCGTAAGGTGCCACCCCCTCCTACCATGACCCAGTTTCAGACGGAAAATGTAGTATTAGTGGCAAATAGTTTTGTAGAAGGAGCTGCTCTTAGTGTGACGCGTGCGAATGCGGGCAGATTACTCAAGGACTTTGAGATTGAATGGTGGTTTGCTCCTCTGGAGAAATTCAAAGATGTGGGTGATTCCAAACTAGTTGCGGAACTAATGATCTTGCAGCGACAAGGAGAGTTTGAGAAGAAACAAACATCTTCTGAGATCACTGAGGCACGATTCGTGGATGAAAATGTGCTCCAGTTCGAATACATCACTCCATTGGCAGCAGAAGTGAATCGCAAAACGATATGCAAAGCATACTTCTTGCCCAAATCGAAAGAGATCAAAGCTATATGGGTATCGGCATTGACGGGAGTGTTTGAATCCGATTATGGAGAGACGTTGAATGGTGTCACACAATCCTTTGAATTGATGTGAGATCGGATTATATTAGGGAAACAAAGAACATCATCGGTATATATTTTGGTAATCTTGTAAAGATATTGTTAATATTATATAATTATGAATACAATCTAACACAAAATACGTAGATGAAACTCTTTAAAATATTATATATTCTTATGCAGATAACTTGATCTTTTTCCACAGCATATCGAAGTGAAAGGTAGAATAATCTACCGATCGTAACCCGGACGCTTCGATGGCTTCTCGCAATACGGGCGGGCCGTAAGCATTGGGATCTTGGCTATTGCTGCTTTGCATTGCCGCATGAATACACTTTCCACCACAAGCAATAGCTTGTCGCACAATGCGATCTCGATAGATATTTATCGTAGTGAGTTTTCCATCTTGATCAGGGTAGAAGCAGAGCTTATCGCAGAATCCACATCGATAAGGCCATTTCTCATCACTAAAAGCTTTCTCTGTATCTTTCTCCCCTTCATCTTTATCACCCGCTGCCGCTTGTTTCAAACCTTGAATATCTTTGATGGAGTCATCCTTTCGTTTCCAGATACTACCATAGGTGGCCGTATGTTGATGGAATTGTGGTAAAAGCACATTCTCAAGGCACGTCCATTTGGCAAACAACTCCTTCTCGAAGTTGTGATTTGCAGTATCTCCATGCCATTCACCTACATATATCAACACATTTCCTTCGTACTTGAGTAACGACTCTTTGGCCATGTGTGATTGTGGAGTCGGATAACACAGAAAGAGTGCACTATTGCTGGGTATATTATTGTGACTAGAATGAATATTTAGTTTGTCTACTTGGGTGTAAGCTCGGAAACAACCATGGTACTCATTCCAGTGGTGTTGTTGTTTGCCATTACTCTTCATACTGAATTGATGCTTTCGCAAATGCTGACTCTCACATGGAACGGTATCTATGGCTGTCACTGGTATACCTGCCTTTCTGAGCTCGTTAGCCCAATAGCCATTCCCAGCACCAACTTCGTATATACTATTGATATCGTTATGTTGTTCTATAGTGGATATAATCATATTCATAAACTCTGTAGAAGGGCAAGCGAAACTTGACCATTGTGCAACCCGATCTCTCACAACATCATAATAAGCTCGAATAGTCTCACTACTGATGGGATCGGCACCTTTCATTGTACCTTCATCCGGACAGGGGCTTACTCCTTCATGGACTAGAATCTGTTTCATAAGATGTGGCATATTGATGACATCCATCTCTAGATAACGCAAACGCAAGTAGATTTCTAATAGATTGCCCGTGGTAACCAATGAGTTATACAAGTCTATCAACGGGGATGATTCCGTTGTTGCAGAGGATGGAATCTCTGATAACAACATACTGTAATACATATAACCTGTGGGATTCAAAATGGTGGTGTTGTATTGCAAAGCCAAAACCATGAGTTCCATATACACTGCATCTAACTTTGTAAAGATTGCCAATGCGAGTTGGCACTGCAAAGGACCCATGCGATCAATATGTTCTATACGATTACACACATGAGGTTGCAGCTGAGAAGATAGTTTGGAGCAGTTGCTTAAAATCTCTGCCACTGAATCAAACTTGAATTGACTACTACATCTTCGGGCATGTCTCTCACAACTCTCCGAAAGTCTCATCAATAGGCCTGGTGATAAAGAATCCAAGACTAATGCAGAAGCTAAATTGACTTTCTGTTGAGGATCTGTTCCAGTGTACATGTCCTTTAAAGATCGACAAGCAAACAACATTGCCAATTTGTAATTCATAATCTCTGAAAACAACTCTCGAATATACATTTGTGTTTGGTTAGCATCCTCTTTCTCTGGTGAACACAATACGCGTTTTTGATTTGAAGAGCCTTCTCGAATCTCAATTTTAGCATCTCGCAATAGAGTCTTCAATGCGAAGAAGAATTGAATGCCTTTTGTGCCACTCGCTTCGCGCATCACCATCTCGGGGTCCTGCTTGTGTTTTTTCGACTTCTTACCGCTGCTTTTGCCAATTCCCACCTCCACATCTTTGCGTTTGCGAACTATTTTTTCCAAAGACGCGCCATCTATGTTTCCAGAGTCCCCAGAAATCTTGGAAGTATTAACATCTTCACTCTCGTCGAGTGTGCTCGATTCTGCCTCTCGACCTCGCTTACGTTCACCACTACGTTCACTATGGGTCTCGGTGGTATCGCCCATCATAGCAGCAATCGCATCATCCATGTCTAGTACAGTGAGAAGTGGCGCCAAAAAGACATTCGTCTGACCCTGTCTGTCACTTCTTATAAGCATTTTGATGGGTCTAAGGGCGAGGTGCATCGAAGCTCGTTCAACGAGGGCCCATGGAGACGGCCAGTGGCGACTCAAGTATATTTGGAGATGTCGATTACGGTCTTTTGCTTGTATTTCTTGTAGGTATATCTCTTGCCCTATTTCTACTAAGACGTCGATCAGCAGAAGACGATTTTGAAGAATCGGATGGCCAGAGGACTAGAATAAGACACGGAGACTTATAGCTGGTCATGAGATCGACCTGTCGTGGTTATTACTATTCTGTGATCAATCTCAGTCTGAGTTAGAGAGAGAGAGAGAGAGAGAGTGAGAGAGGACCGAATGTAATGTAGGGTCTGTTAAACGAATTAGAATTAATATACGAAATTGTCGCATTCGATGTGTATAAGGTGTACAGAAGAGATTATTTAAAGTGGTGTTTAATTTTTTGATGTCAGTGTATCTAATGAATTGAGAGTGTACAAGTAGATCGACGAATCACTACTTTAGCTATGACATTTATTTACAAAAAAAAATGGCATACAAGGGTACAAATAAAAACTTGATATGCACATTAACGATGAATCAGTCTTACCGCCCGTTTTTTTATGAGACCACGATAGACCGACAACCGAGTAAAATATCGTGCGATCATGCATGATGTCTTAGATGGTTTGGAACAGCTGGTTGCTGCTTCTTCGCCTTCTCAACTTCCTCATCCGACTCATCTGAATCTGACTCGGCGAACTTCTTCACCTTGTGGAAGATACAACATCGCTTAGAGCTCTTCTTGTTCATGTGCTCATTGTCAATCGTCTCTTCCGTCCAACGCACCCCTGGACGACCACGAAGATGCAATACCAAAGGCTCGCCTGTAGATGTACCCGAACTCGTCTGCACTGATAGTGGGGCATCTTCCACTATCGTCTGTGTCACACTTGCACTACTACCATTGTTATTAGAACTCATTTACTTTAGTTTCTCTGTCTCTCTCTTAAATATGTAATATAACTACGCTCTACGTCGCAGCACTAACTTCTTCTAGACTGCTAGGATGTATCTACTGTCTCGACCAATGAGCGTGTTGACTAGTAAAGCAATATTTTGGCTCTCTCTCTCTCTTTTCTAGCCTGTAAGTCAAAAAGTATAAATGGCCTCCAAATCACCAATCTGCTCCCCTTTCGTCCCAAAGTTGAAATGTCAAGAAATAAAAGGCTTCTTCTCTACACACCACAGTGGTTCAATTGATTAAAAGGATGCAGAAATTAGTCAGACACCTCCTGCTGCTCGCGGTGTCGGGAGTGTCAGCACGCTTTCTCCAGACTAGAGTAATTCGAACAGTTCCGCTTACTCGGCTTAGTGCTACCTTGTAGGTCGGTGTAACTTACGCAGAATTGCTTACTGTGTGCTAGAAAAATTGCTTTGATTCGTGGTGATACCTTTTCGTGCCTCACTGTGTTAAATAGAGGATGAATGAAAATGAAATGTCAGGTGCTTATGAAAGCAAAGATGGTGATCGGGACAAGTTTGATAAAGTAGAATCGAAATATGAGGATAAATTTGAAGTCTTTGAAAACTGGTTATTGATGAGTGGTAGTAAATTCAACAAGCTTGAATTACGTGATTATGGTGAAGAAGTTCGTGGATGCCATACTACTACAAAAATTAATGAAGATGAAATCATTATTGAAATTCCTTTGAAATGTTTGATTACTGTAGAAATGGGCCAAGACACAGATATTGGTCGTGCTATCTTGACTTCTAATATCGAATTGGATGCACCAAAGCATATTTTTTTGATGATATTCATGTTGATTGATCGTAAAAACCCCAAATCCTTTTTCAAACCTTATTATGATGTGTTGCCTCCTACATTAAGTAATATGCCCATCTTTTGGACAGCAGAAGAATTAAAATATTTGGAAGGATCGTATGTATTACATCAGATTCATGAACGAAATGAAGCCATCGAAACAGATTATAATGCTATATGTGATATTGCACCTCATTTCTCATCTATTGCAACATTAACAGAATTCAAATGGGCACGTATGTGTGTTTGTAGTCGCAACTTTGGTTTAATAGTGAATGGGATTCGTACCGCAGCTCTGGTTCCATACGCAGACATGTTGAATCATTATCGTCCTAGAGAAACCAAATGGCAATTTGATAATAGATTGCAAAGTTTCACTATTGTCAGTATGCAGCCTATTATGACTGGTTTACAAGTCTACGATAGTTATGGCCAAAAGTGCAATCACCGTTTTCTATTGAATTACGGTTTCAGTGTAGAAAACAATGTAGAACCAGATGGGTTTTGCCCGAATGAAGTACCGATTTTGTTACAATTGAAAGAAGAAGATCCGTTGTATGATTTCAAATGCAGTTATTTCAGGAAAGAACACTTTTTGCCATCGAAGAGATTACGCGTTTGTATTGGTGACAATGAAGCTTGGCACACATTACATTGCTTTCTACGTATCATTGAATGTGATCATGCTGATACTCAACAATTGACAAGTAATGATCGTTCTAGTCGTAACAATAAGGACTTGCATACTCCTTTGAATATCAACAATGAGATCCGAGCCATGACGTTGTTGCAGAATTTGTGTGCTCAATATCTAGCACAATACCCTTCTTCATATGAGGAGGACACAGAACGTTTGGAAAGTGATGCAGTAGCACCTTTTAGTAATGAGAGACATGCTCTGATTCAAGTCAAGGGAGAGAAGAAGGTGTTGTTATTCTACAAAGACTTTGCAGAATCTGTCATTCGAGTACTACAAGCGGAAGATAGTACCACCTACCGTCAAGAAGTAATGAATGTTCAAGAAAGGTCTCATCATTTGGTCTACACGCATATTAGAAACACGGTACCAAAGTTGAGACAAGCAGCCAATGAAGCCAAATAGATAAATGTCAAGTAATAATAATGATTTGAGGGCTTTAGAAATGATTATAATGGGACATGAATGTGCATAATGTGGATACATTAAGATTGCCGGCCATCCAAGGCTATGGACATGGTGATGATATAATTATTGAACCGAATCTGTAATATAACAAAGCGCATTTTTGACCGACATAAAATAATTATTAGTTCGATACGTGTATAATTTACACATGAGCCCAATGTGTGTAAAACGAAGACGACGTCCCGACCCGAGTCACTCCTACCATATTTTTATCAAATTGATAAAATCTCACACACTATCGTGACACATACAGTGCTGACATCTCTGGAACGAAGTTGAGTACACTATTATTCTGCCGTGCTTTTCGACTAGTCATTTTGTTGGACATAGACTGCAAAACTAGCTCTTCCACGTTTGAAAAAAGTAAAAAGCGGCATTGACTGC
>JACLAD010012330.1_pt1 | contig 12266 bp, 3 predicted proteins | sample 8027901 | NCBI WGS metagenome assembly JACLAD01 (sample SAMN15725071, study PRJNA655200) | protist metagenome | isolation source: fluorescence activated cell sorting (FACS) single amplified genomes of... | place: Spain: Blaines Bay Microbial Observatory, Mediterranean Sea | collected 2016-07-05
TCACAACTGTGTCCACTGTGACCATAGAGAATCCCATTTTCTAGCCTGGTCTCTGCTTCTACAACATTATCCTTTGGATCTTCCCTGCCTCCGTTTGATAGCCCACGCCTTTGGAAGCAGGGCAAAAGAATCATTATTGCCAGCTAGAAGAGGTCTTGCCGCCCACGTGTCGAATCTTGTAGTATTTAAGTCTGAAGAAGCGATTTCTTTAGCTTTGAAATTGTTAAAGGAAGATTGTACTGTTGCCTATATATTTTTTGATCCTATGTTGAGATATGGGGTGGAAGCTGGACATGTGATGCCAACTGACTGGCCAGAGGTGCGTGCCTCTATGGAAAATAAGGGGCTTTCGGCTTTAGCAGTTCTCTTAGAGAACGCTTTGTCAGGCCAGGCGAGTGAGCTCTCTATTACTGATGAGCAGCGTCGGCAAAAGTCTGTCAAAACTCTGAGTGAGTCTGGTACTTCTCGCCCAAAATTAAGAAAACGATCGCGAAAGCGAAGCGAGGTAGAGGTACCTGCAAGATTTTCTTGGTACTGCTCTTCGGACGGAGGTATCTCCGAATCTGATGAGGACGAGGAAGGCTCTTTAAGGTATCTACAAGAGAAAGTCTTTGTGGCTCAGCGGAAATCTAGAGAAACTCGGAGAATGAATATAATTCTTGAGGCCGATAATCAGCAATTGTCTGCGCAACTAATCCATTTGCAACGTAAGTTTCAGGTCTTGACAAAGCAATTCGACCATTACGAAAATATCCTGGCTAAGGATGAGAGCGGCTCTAATATGAACAAGAAAATTTCGTTTCGAGAGGGTATGGGGGATCGCCGCGAGCCAATAATGTACGGTGGTAAGATCGAGAGGATGGTAGGAATTGATAATATCACGGATTTCTACGCAACGCAGGTATCAGACGGAATAATTTCAGAGGCAGAGCTTGAGCGATCACTTTCATCTCGGCGCGAAACCTCTGTTAATGTATCTCTAACGGCTCCTAGTCCAATTTGCAGTGGTTCTCCTACCCCTATTTCAGAGCAGGGACCCCCAGATTTGGAGAGTGGCGGGATAAAGTACAAAGACAGGCGAGAGCGACTGGCAAGCATCAGGAGGGAGCTGGACAGGTTGGACCTCGACAGTCTTTCCGAAAGCATCGAGTCCCCAGTCACGGGAACGTTTTCCTTCGGCAAATCAGAGGGAGCCGCGATAAACGTCCAAAGGCTTGCGAGCATAAAGCATGAAATGATCAAGATAGATAAAGAATCGGCCGACGAAAAGAAAGAAGCCGAGGTCGTGCGAGTTGTATCCACGAAAAAGAGGAGGAGAAAGAAAAGGAGCCTCCCCAAGGTTCCCGCAAAGATGAAAATTGTCGACCTTGATGCAGATGACGATGTCGCTGACGAGGAGGATGTTGAGGATGAAGGAAATGGTGTATCAGAATCGAGGCGGGAAAAATCGACATTAAAAATCTTTTCGCATGTGCCAAAAATTTCTAATCCTTCCACAGTAACTCGACAGAACACGCCCTCCCAGCCTCTATACCAGCCTCTACAAAATTTCGATGCCTCGAGGAGTGGCGAAGATGAGGGTAAGAATACAGGGGATGTTTTTTCCCCGCCAGAGTCGTCGGAACCGAAGACGATAAAAAATAATGCCAAAAAGGAAAAGGTTGAAGGAGCAGAAGCGGTATACAAGCCCGTTTTATCCGTCGATATTGACGAGGTAGTGCCTGTGCCCAAGACTGATGTTCGCCTCGGTCTCCTCGACAGAATTTGTGAGGAGCACGAGAGATTTCTTAAAAATCTCTCGATTATAGCGAACTCTCTTGTGAGGCCACTTTGTGGGTTCGAGGAAAAGGAGACGCAGCTTACAAAGGGCTCATATCCCCTCCACATCTTTGCAAGTATTATTCAAGGGATGTGCAGCTTTTACGGTGATATCTCTGCGAGGCTGCGAGAAATAGTGCCAAACGCTAAAGCTTTTGAGCAATTTCCCGCGTATGATCTTGCGGAAACATACGAGAGCAGGAGCGGCTGCTTCTTTTTTCATGGAAAATTTGCATCCTTCTTCGAGCTCAATCGAGTAGCGTTGTCCAGCAGTGATCTTTCAGACGTCCTTCGCGCTTGTGAGAATGAGATGAATCAGGCGTCCAGAGAGGCCGGCGCGAAAGAGATGAGATGGTTTGAATGGCTGAATCTTCCCCTGTTTTTTCTTGACACCCTTTCGGGGCTGCTATTTGAGCTTGTTGAGCTTTCACTTCCGTGGGTTGAGCACAGGGTGGGGATGTCCAGAGTTCTCGATATTGTTGAGAAGGCTCGTAAAGAAGACATAGATGGGCCCAAAATGGCCGGGCTTGTAGAAGAAATGGGTAGGCTAGCCTACAAGAAATTTAAGGTTGCTTGTCCAACCTTGGCTAGAAGAAGTCGCAACTTCGAGGGCAAATGGACATTTCAAGAAATCAAGACAAAAAAAACAAAGTTTCTTGCGCGCTTCCAGAGCCAAGAATCATTGCACACTCTCAGCGATGATTTTTCTTTTGAAGGGACCGACTTTGATCTCGATGCAATGGTTCTACAAAAACACAAAAGCTCTGGATTTGCGTCCAAGGTGTATCTATTTTCCGACATGGTGCTAATAGCCAAGAGAAATGCTGTGGGGATAAATATAAATAACATGGGCATCAGCGGCTGTAGGCACTTTGTTCCGTACTCAGAAGTCGAGCTACTTGCCAATGAGTCGTCCTCTGATATAATCGGGATTAAAGTAAATTCCAGCAAGAAGAGCCCGACGAAGGCGAGGCGCCGGCGGGGCAGTAGTAACAATACGCCAGCTGCTAAAGAGCCTTCAGTTTGCTACGTCTATAGAGCCAATAGCGCAGAAGAGAAAGATGCTTTTTTACTTGCCTTTTCCAAATTACGAGACCAAAGCCGTTACATCTCACTAAGCCCCGACCCCCCCCCCGCGATGGTAGGAACAGAGCTGTAGCGACCTTTGCACTTAATTTATTACTTTTTTTTCCGGCTTGAGGATGGAGATTCTATGTAGAGAATGTATTAAATAAAATATGCGTGTAGACTCTAGACTCTAGAGTAATAAGATGAGATAAGTACATACAGTATCATACCTTATTACTGAGTAAGGTAAAGTATTGTTTCCCTACAATCCTATTATCAAAGTAATGTACTTAGAGTATGTAGGAGTATGATTGTACATACTTTCTCGTATTACATACTTACACTAGACATGTACACTATGAGTAAGTACTCTACATACTATTTTAGTATCTATTTATTACTTGTACTTACCCTAAAAAGTACTTACGAGTAGATAGTACCTTACTCTGTAGACTCTAGAGTAAGGTATGACATATGAGTAGTGTGTTATTCATTAAAGTAAGTAATACTAGTCTACTCTTAAATTTTTATTATTATTAAGTAGAATAGGGGTAGAGTACTACCAGCTAGGGCCTAATAGATACTTTAGAGTAGGCCCCGGCCCCGGTCTACGTACATACTTGTTGAACGTACTGTAGGCTGTGCTAGGACTAGCTCAGTACTAGACGTTGTGCCAAGCAGCTTTCGACTTAAGCGGCTTTTATTCTATGAATAACTGGAGACACGTCTACGTAGGTGGTGTTGCTAACTAGATAGTAAGATTCTAGTTGCGGACCGGCAGGTAGGCTATTTGGCCGGCTCCCAAAACACACGCTAATTTTAGGATGTGGTCTAGGTTGGGCAACTCCAGTCTAGTATAAGCAGAGTGTGTACATCATTATTAGTACTGTATGTACTATAGCCTCAACCGTATTGTCCAGTAGACCATACTAATTGAGTACTGTCATTGTATGATTAACACCGCCCCTCAAGGTTATAGCTTTAGCTGTCATCTTGATAATAAGAGTAGAGGGGACAAGTGCAATAATGCTTGGGGATATCCCAGGCTTGCCAGAAGGTTGCGTATTCTAGTATAAGCAGAGTATGTACATCATTATTAGTACTGTATGTACTATAGTATCCTCAACCGTATTGTCCAGTAGACCATACTAATTGAGTACTGTCATTGTATGATTAACAATACTCTAATTAATTAATTAAATACACTTTAAAACCTTACTCTAGAGAGAATAGCTATAGAATACGCGCGAGTATCTCTCTAAGTAATATTAATAGCTAGCGAGAGAGAGTAAGTAGAGTAAGGTATGTACGAGTACTTACTAAGTACCTTAGTACTCCCTTATAGAGTAAAGTAAGTCTTACTTTGGAAATGACAGCGCTGCAGGCAGGATCGGTCGTAACCGAGCGGCTCAAGGCCGACGCTGAAGCTGTGTGGCGCGCTGGGCTATCGGCAGTATCACCTCGCGACATGGTGTTCAACGTCTGTCGTCGGGAGGGTGATGTTCTCACTATTCACTCGCCCGATCATGAGCCAGTGGAAGCATCCTTTGATCTCAAATATAATGTCAAAGTTGTTGCATTCGGCAAGGCCGTGCTTGGCATGGTAAATGCAATAGAGGATCTTCTTGGCGATCACATTGTAGCGGGTATAGCCAGTGTCCCTGTAGGTTACACTGCAACGGCCAGCAGCCCTGCGCACCCCATAGTTGAGATACGCGAAGGGGCAAAAGATAATATGCCCGATAAGGCTGCCGTAGAGACGGCAGAGCTGGTGCTAAAGCTTTGTTCAGAGGCAACGAAGGATGATATCGTTCTTTTCCTTGTTTCTGGAGGCGGTTCTGCCCTTTTGCCTCTCCCCGATGGGGATATCACATTGGATGACAAGGTTAGGACCATAAAGGAGCTCGCAAATCATGGTGCAACAATCCATGAACTTAACACTGTGCGTCAGCACATTTCAAGAGTCAAAGGGGGAAAACTAGCGAACATTGCCCTACCTGCCAAGGTAGTCACTCTGGCGATATCGGATGTGATAGGAGACTCGCTCGAGCTTATAGCTTCCGGGCCAACGGTGCCCTGCTCCACGACCCCCGCAAATGCCCTCGCCATTATAAAAAGATTCGGGATGAGTGATATTATACCTAAACCTGTCATGGCCCACCTCACAACAGGGCAGTCAAATCTCGAGAAAGCCCACGCCGTTCCGAATTCTGGTGTACTTATCGGTACAAATGCGATTGCCTTGCAGGCCGCAGAAAGAAAGGCCATTGCGATGGGATATAGCGTTTTGAACCTTGGGGCAGAGATGGACGGGGATGCGAGGGAGCTCGGCAAACTTCTTGCAGCAAAGGCGCAGTCCTATGGGTGTTTGGAAGGCCGCCACTGCATACTATGCGGGGGAGAAACAACGGTAACAGTGCTTGGAGACGGAATCGGAGGTCGCAATCAAGAGCTTGCTGTGGCGTTTGGAATGCAGGTTGAGGGCAAGGATGGAATAGTTATTCTCAGCGCAGGAACGGACGGCCAGGACGGCCCCACCCCCGCGGCTGGGGGGTTTGGTCACGGACAACTTGTTGCCAAGGCAAAGGGAAAGCAGCTCGATCCAACTGCCATCTTGGAGCGTAACGACTCATACAGCATGTTGGCAGCGATTGGCGAGGATTTCAAAACTGGACTGACCGGGACAAATGTTATGGATATACAGGTGGTCTTGGTGGATATTGCAGCACCACGTCAAGGACATGAGGAGGAACCTGCTCCTCTTCAAAAGGCGCCGATTATCATTAAAGTGGTACCCCCTGACAAGCCCCTGCCAAGAGACCCCCGCGTGTGGCTGACTATGCCACTGTCCGAAAAGACAAAGAGAGAGGCAGAGCTCGTGGTAGCGAGCAAGGGCGCGGATGTACCGCACGCAAGCTTTCGGGTCCTCAAAACCCCTGGGCGTGAGGCTTACTGCCGGGCCGCCCGGCTGTTCGACTCAAAATCGTGGTGGTCGCTGCATAGGGACGAATTGATTGAGAAACTGACGGCTTTAGCGACGTTTGGTGGGGCGTGGGCAAAGGGAGTTATCACATCCTTCCCTTCGCCATTTCCACTCGGGGACGAGCTCATGTTTCACGCGGAAGAGTGGGGCTGGTACGCCAAAAATTAGGCCGAAGTAGTAGCGCATTGAGAAGTCTTCCTCCTCTATGTACTCTACTCTACTCAGAGGATAAGGCAGTAAAGTAGAGCACTACTTTAATGTAATAAAGTAATTGCTCTGGATTGAGCTGGAGAGAAAGAATGGTCGACCGGAAGCATCAGAGCCTTGGCATCCGGATGCCACCATCGAGACGGATAGTATCCCCGTTGAGCATCTTGTTTTCAAAGATTGAAACAACCAGATGAGCGAATTCCTCGGGGCTCCCGAAACGCTGTTTCGGAAAGAGCTGTTTTTTTTTTTTTTTTTTTGTGGTAAGAAGCAGGGGAAGAAAATGAAATTGGGAAGGGAGAAAGAGCAAGAGCAGAATTCTACCTGATTTTTCCTCAAACCATCGGCCACTTTTTTGCCCTGCGGCGTTTTTTCCATGGGCGCCGTCATCGGTGTGGCAAAAAGCCCAGCTAAATATTTCAATGCAGGTCGGCAAGGTGGGGATGTGAGAGAATAAATGTCGCGCTCCGCGCCGCGCAGCGCAGGGTAACTTACGGGCGATCGTGTTGCATCTAATACCTCGTGAAGCCAGGTCTCTTGCAATCGGTAAAGTCATACCCGCAATGCCCCCCTTGCCTGCCGAGTAAGCAGCCTGTCCGTTTTGGCCATCGAACGCAGCTACGGATGCAACGTTGATGATGCATCCCCTCTCACCGTCATCATCGTCGGGTGTGTTTTTGGTCATCTCGGCTGCGGCCTTGGACAGCACGCTGAAAGTTCCAATGATGTTGAGCTTGACGGTCATCTCAAAGGCCTTCATAGAGTGGGCCTTTCCTTTGCGGTTAACTGTGAGCCCCGTCCCTTTCCAGGTTCCCCCTGCACAGTTGACATTGCCGTCTATTCTTTTAAACTTGCTGACGACGGCATCTATTCCGGCTTGGACTGAGTCCTCTTCCATAATGTTTACCTTGCAAAAGATGGCAGAGGAATGCGGGAGCGCGGCGACAAGATCAGCGCCTCGCTCCTCGTTCATGTCGAAAATTGCAACCTTGGCACCGCGAGCAGCGAGGGCACGCACCGTCTCCTCGCCAAGTCCTTGCAAATATAGAAAGTTTTATAGTTTAGTTTATTTATTTGGTTGGTTGGTTTGCACAAAAACAAACAAACAAGAGATTCGAGGAAGATACTTTAGGGTATTGAGATGATAAAATACACTCGAAGCACACATGAAGCAAAGGAGAAAACGAAGATGAAGGAAGGAGGGAGAAGGGAAGGAGGGGAAGGGGGAAAGGGAGGTCACACCACCCACTGCACCTACCGGAAGCACCGCCAGTGACGACAAAAACCCGGCCCTCAATCTTCATGATCAGTGTAGAGTAAGGTATTTATAAGTAAGTAGGTATTAAGGTAAAGTAAGTAATATCATTTATGTATTACATAATCCTGCTATCAAAATAAAGTAATATCAAAGTAAAGTAATATCAAAGTAAAGTAATATTGTACTCTAAGCCTTAAGGTAAGTGATACTACATTTAGAGTTTTAGAGTAGATCGAGTAGAGTAAGTACTGGTAATACGAGTATTACTAGTAAGTATTACTTACTAGTACTCAAAGTATTACTTACTCTACTGACCTATTACTCTACCACGATCGGAGCTGGGGGTGCGAGGTAACTCTACCACGATCGGAGCTGGGGGTGCGAGGCCAGCACCATACTCTACCACGATCGGAGCTGGGGGTGCGAGGTAATTATGCCGAGGACCACTGGCATCTCATGGGGACATGCGGTGAACTCTAAAAAACTGCTCGATGAAGCATTGACGCGGCCCGTCGATATGATTGAGGCCGATGTGATGATTGGCTTTAAAGGCTCCACAGGTTATGGTTGGCTAGTCGACTATTTTTACTATGTGCTGGTGCCCCAGCTTTTACCAGGGCTTGCAGGCGCTGCCATACCAATCATGTCACACCCCCCCATGCGCAACAGCGATCTATCCCTCGACGAATTTCTCGCCAGGGTGGCCAAACATAATAGGGCAATCAAAGGCCGGCGCAAGGTTGGTATCAAATTAGATTTTAAAGACGCCCTGGCATTGTCGCCTGCCCTCAAGAAAGTCGCAGCAGGCTGGCCAAGAAAAGATTCAAACTCTCAACTTTTGTGGTTGAATGCTGATGTGTTGCCCGGCCCTGGAGCAAAGCAGCCCAGTTTTGATGCCCGTGCTTTCTTAGAAAAATGTCTGGCTGCGTTCCCCAGCGCGACCCTATCGCCAGGTTGGACGTGGGTCCAAATATACACCTTATTCGCCCCCCTACGCCTCATCTCACCACACCCGACACGAAGATAGAGTTTTTGGAAGGCACGGGCGATATACAGACCATCACGTCGAGGAAATGCTCCAGCTATTGAAGGGTCTGAAGAAGCTGCCAAAGCACATCACATTTCCAGTGTCAGCTACCCATGCCCAGCAAAGTAGAGGCCCCCTGATAAATCTACTCACCAGAGCAGAGGGGCTGTGCGAACGAGCATCTCTGACGCTGTGGGGCCCCTGTGTCGAAGGCACTTTGGAAGTAAGAACCACTGCCCATACACGTCATAAAGCCTAATCCTCACCACACAATAAGTTCTGCAAACATCAACTGCCGCAAAACAGAACATATATCGATGTCAAACCTCTTTAGAATAAATTTTGTTGGCCGAGGAGTTTATTCATCAATGCTCTACTCTACAGCAAGCAAATAGTGTAAATAAAGCAAAAGATGTGTTAGGGGGTGTTTTTCGTCACCAAGCACCACCCCCGCCAGACGACCAGAGGCCGGGCCCATCGCCCTTCTCAGATTCGTCGAGAAGCCCACCTAGTAATGACGATGGGTCGGGGCTCCATAGCGAGCTGTCGGGTGTAGCTGGTGGCGGGGCCCAACCGCCACCCCCGCCTCCAGCAGCTTGAAGCCCATCTACACTTGGAGTGAAAGTCATACCGTTCGGATTTAGCTTATCCGCGGAAGCCAGAGCTTCGTTCAATCCAGAAGTAAGGTCGCCACTGCCACTTTGAAAGGAAAAAGCGCTCATTTCTGCGTTGTTGTTAGGGCTCTGTTTGTCTTCCGTCAGCCAAGATGGCATGGATTTCGCATTGTCCGCAACTCCGGGCACCCGGCTCTGGGGGTCAACATAGTTCATCTGAAAGTTGCGGGGTTGCACTTCTGGTGCAGATGTAGACACGGCTGCTTGGGCGCGGAGGGCGGCAAGGGCATGGCGAGTCCTCGCAAGTTCCATTTGGGCCTTGTCCATCTGCGACATACCCATATTATTGTTGTGGTTCACATCCGGATTTACAGCCTGCTGCAGGGCCTGGAGCTGTTGAAGCCTCGCGCGCTGAACATCCTTAGGCATTTCATTGAATGTCTGGATGAGCGCAGCAAGTTTTTCCTGACTCGACTGGGCAAGCGGCGCCGAAGGATTTTTTCCGCCCCCCTGCTCGTGTGTCGAGAGAAAAGAGCTTGTTGAGCAGTGCGAAATGTAGAGACAAGAGAAGAGGGGGCAGGGTGATCGGGCAGGTCTACTCACGTAGTGCTGGTCTATCCCCACACCCGGGGCGCTGTGTGCACGCTGCAGTGAAGGGTGGACATTGCCGCCTGGAGCGCTATGGGCACGCTGCAATAAAGGTGCGCCATTCTTATTAAGCGCTTGTTGCTGAGTAGGAAACGATGGCGAAAAATTAGATGAGCTGGCTTGTTGGCCTCCTTGGAAATTCGGATTGAATCTCTGCTGAAAAAGCATTTGGCCTTGTCGAGCATTCATCTGCTGGTGCTGATGTGCGCGCATCTGCTGCATCTGCATTTGCTGCTGCATTTGCTGCTGCTGGATTTGCTGCTGCATTTGCTGCTGCTGGATTTGCTGCTGCTGCATCTGCTGCTGCATCTGCTGTTGTCTTTGCTGCTGCTGCTGCTGCATTTGCTGCTGCTGCTGCTGCTGCTGGACTTGATGTTGCTGCATTTGGATCTGCTTTTGTTGCTGCTGTATCTGTTGCTGCATCTGCTGCTTATGTACTTGTTGCTGCTGGAGTGGTGGCTCCTGCTGCATTTGCTGCTGTCGCTGCTGCTGTTGCTGTACTGGCTGCTGCTGTTGACGCTGCTGCTGGGGGGGAGGTGTCGGATTAGGAGCCTGCGCTTGGCTTTGCAATTTAGAAGCAGGCCCAGGCATCCGTGCTTGCTCTGGAGAATCATGGCGTTTCATAGACGTGATTGGGCGTGCTTGCTGCACCAGCGGCGTAGCAACAGCTGTTGCTCGCTGCACGGTTATAGCTCTGGCGTGAACACGCTGGCCCGTACCTCCCCGCGAAACATTCTTGGAAGCCGCAAGATTTTGTTCCCGCCTTTCTTTAGCAAGAGTCCTAGCAGCATCTTTCATGAGACATTGTTTCAGATAATGGCGGGGGCTCCTTACTTTACCATTTTCGATTTCACAGCCCAGGCGAGCGAGTACATCTATAGCAAGTCCGAGCGGCAAGCCTTTTAGACCGTGGATGGCATCCGGGTCAAGATCGTCCCTTTGAAGAATTCTCTTATTTACCATCATAGACACTGCACTTTTCACACTTGACGGCAGGTTCGACTGACCCCACGCGCTGCAGCTGTAGCCCCTTAGCCCCCGTCTATCTTTCTTGTTGCTTTCCGACTGCTGAGCGGCCAGCTGAGCTTCCCGTTCAGCTTCCCTGCGCCTCTCTTGCCGGCGCTCTTTCGCACTGCTCTTCTGCACCCAGTTACCGTCACCCGAGGACTCCGAGGAGTGCCTATGCGATGAGGTTTCCTGCCACTCTCCGTCTCCATCGTCGTCGTCACCACTGTCATTATTATCGCTGTCATCACCACCACCGTCAAAAGACTCGGTCTTGGTAGTCAGAGCCTTGGCGTGCTTGGCTTTTTTCGCCTCGTCTAGCTCTTTTATCTGCCCGCCACTTTGTGCAATCTTCTTGTTTGCAAAGACTTCTTCTGCCCCAGGCGCTTCCTCTTCAGCACCAAATTCAGCAAATTCAGCAAACATATCGTCGCCAATGCTGTCCGGTATTGCCAAAGGAGCACCAGGCTCGAGAGTTGTTTTTGATGAGCCGAGTCCTAGGGAAAGCACCTCTCTCCCCGCAGCATTATTTTTGACGACCAGAGACTCAAGTTGCTGGGAGGAATCTTCGTCATCTCCTCCTTCTGAGGCAGAATCATTTTCATCGTCATCCTCTTTATCGCCACGTAAAGCCTCTCTTTCACGCTTCTCCTTTTCTGCCAACTCTTGAGCCTCTTTGCGCTTGCGGTTCTCTTCTTCTCGCTGAAGAGCTTTCAATTTCTTGACCCGAGCAACTTCATCAGTCCTCACCTTGTGCAGATGCATATTAAACTGAAAGCGCGCGTTTTCCACGGTCCAGTTAGCACATTGCTTTAACACCATGATCAAAATAGCTCGAAAATCATTTTCAAGGTTGTCAATGGGCGGAAACTGATGCAACAGCTCGAAGAGCCTCGCAAGTTCTTTTGCTCGAATATCCTGTTTTGATTTCATGCGCTTTGCATGTTCCATTATTAGCATATCCATTGTCCACATTGGACCTTTCGTATTGCCCCATGTTGTTAGATCAATTAGCTCCACAAGCTCCAGCTCAACAACGCCACAAAAGGGTACAATCCCTTTGTTCCAACCTCTCACAACCTTCTCACAACGTGTAGAAATATCTTCCAAAACCGCACGGGATTTTTTCAGATCCCCAAGGGTTTGATTTAGAATTCGGAGTTCCTCAAGTGCTTCTTTGAATCGTGACTTGGACTTCTGAAGCAGCTTCTCGTTGCTTTCCCGCAGCTCTTGTGTTTCCTGTTCGTCTGCCCGACTCCACTTATCATTCCGCTTCTTCTTTGCAGAGTTCACCTTTTCTAGCGTGCGCTGAAGATTCTTTTCCGTAGTTTGACAAATAGCTATTTCCTTCTTACGAAACTCAATATCTCTCTGCAGGTGGTGCATATCATTTAGACAGGATTGCTCGACCTGTTCGCCAGTGGTGAAGAGGTGATTCTCTATCGTCATTTTCACTATCGCGAGATGGCGAACTGCATCAAACCAGTTGCGTCTCTGTTTTGGCGTCACGATTGGGATCCTACTTCTACCCCTGTTTTCTTCCGTTGTTCCATTTTCGATATAAGATTCCCACTCGCTGCTGAATCCGATTTGCAGTGTGCCATTCTGGGCTTCTTGAATGCGCTCATGTCGCTTATC
>JACLAD010013183.1_pt1 | contig 12263 bp, 7 predicted proteins | sample 8027901 | NCBI WGS metagenome assembly JACLAD01 (sample SAMN15725071, study PRJNA655200) | protist metagenome | isolation source: fluorescence activated cell sorting (FACS) single amplified genomes of... | place: Spain: Blaines Bay Microbial Observatory, Mediterranean Sea | collected 2016-07-05
CTCCTTCGATCATTGATTTATTCTGTCCTGAAGGTGAGAGTAAAAGTGAACTTTTGAAAAAAGCGAAGGAAAATAGATATGACGTGTGGAACAACGTTTTAAATTTACAACATAAAGTGTTCAAGAAAAAAAACTATGAATTTAGATACCAAATCCAAACAGATGGCGTAAGTTGCTCAATATTGTTTATTCGCGAGGATTTGAAGGATAAGAAATGGGGAAGCAAACTTCCTACTCCACAAGAGCAAGAATTTCATTTGATAGAAGATTTATCATTGGAGCAACTTGAATTTGTTGCGCATCGCAATATCGTTGGCTGCGACCCTGGTAAGAGGTCATTGGTTTATATGGTGGACTCCAATGGCAAGAAGCTGCAGTACACAGCGCCCCAAAGACGAAAAGAAAGCACATCTTTCAGATGCCAAAGAATTTTGTTAAAGGAAAAGAAGAAAAACAACATAATAGAAAAAGAAACCCGATCAGCTTCCCAAAATGGCAAATCTATCGATTATGAAAAGTTCAAGACATATTTGGTAGAGAAGGATAGACTGAATAAGGAAACAACAGAGTTCTACAAGAAAGATGTTTGGCGTAAAATGAAATTTAGAAGATATAGCTACTCCAAAAAAAGTATGGATAAATTTTTGAATAAAATAAAGAAAACGTTTGGAGAAAATATACTAATCGGTTATGGTAACTGGAGCAGAAAAACACAGATGAAACATTTCATGCCTACTCTTGGCAGAGGATTAAGGAAAGAAATACACAAGAAATACGACACTATAACGATTAACGAAATAAATACAAGCAAAAAATGCTGCGATTGTCAAAAAGATTTATCATACTATAAGAGTCCTCGTGATAGAAAACAGCAGTATCGTCTTTTAGTTTGCTCAGAATGTGTGAGACCAGAAGTCAAACAAAACGTGTTCCGAGCGAGAGACTTTAACGCAGCTATAAATATCAAGAACATTGCTAAACATTGGATAGAGAAGCAAGAACGTCCTGAGTGCTTCAAAATCCAAAGAACTTCGTCCTTCACCACCTAAGGTGGAAAAAGTTGGACCATCGCGTAGGTGAAATTCCTCGCTATTGACTTTAACCCTAGTTAATTGTTAGCTAGGTGTTAAATATCTAAGTAGACCAAAAATTATAGTAGATTGATGGTAGCAGGATTCTATCTGGATCACCCTTTTTTTTTGGAATTTGTAATTCGTAGTTTTATTAGATATTTATTCCAAAAGGCTCAACGCATCGTTTGGGCAAAATATCTAATAAAACTATGAATTACAAATTCCAAAAAAAAAGGGTAGATTCAGATCAGATAGAGTGAACAAACAAATAAATATCTAAAAAATTCCCAAATATGAAATAAATAGATGTGTTTTATATTATTATCCATACTTATGGCTTTTACTAGTGCATAGTTGACAGTAGAGCAAAATGAATTACTCACTTGTCAAAACCAATTTGGCTTACTCATCTGAATTGACAGAAACAAAAGCATTAAACGCTGTGAAGGTGGGACAAATAACCTTGTTTTCTGTATTCATTTCTTTTTCGAGAGAAGTGTTTCATTTATACTACAAGTAGATCAAGAGACTTCACCTTCTAAGTCCTATCAAATAGTTTTGTATTTGTCGCATCCACAGCAAGTATTCACACACCACATACTAATTTGTTGATTGATTCGACTGTAGAAGAAGACGTGACAGATAATTGGTTTCACTAGTGATACTGTGCTATTTCAGAAAAGTGAAGTAGAGTAACTTGGAGTGAAGAATTAGTTCTTTCTTTTGTACTCTTCCTCGTCTGCGGTATCGTAATTAATTCATTAGAAAAAAGGATAGAAGAGTAATCCCGACCTAAATTAAGTCATATTGGACATATGTACCCCCCAAATAATATTTCAAATGCATCTAAGATGACACGACTTCCTCGATTTTTGGTGATCGCATGTGTGGTAGTTATTGCAGTAATATCAATTGTGTTCACATCTATTCATGTGGACACTAGTTTTGATAATACTCCTTCTTTCCGAAGACTTCAAGGATTTGATGCTGCTACTGCAGGAATAGATGGACCTGTGACAAGGTAAAAATCCGATATTTTGTGTACACAAACACACACTTTCATTGATGTATACAGTCGAATATAAAAATACATATTTTTTTTCACATGCTCATCCTCACTTATGCTTTCTGTTTTGTGACATGTAGACACAAAAGGCATCGTGGTGGAAGGGGAGATATGTTAGCTGGTGGTGCTGGGGTAGATATAGGTCGGCCTAGAAACCCAATGATGGCCATGCAGCTTACTGGACCTGGTTAGAACGATGCATCTTAGATGTTGTTATCATTTTTCGTACACGTATATTTACTCCTATACTACCTTTTGACACGCATACTTCAGGTCCAAATGGTAACAGTGCTATTGGTGGCATGGGTACTTCTAGTAGTAGCACGAGTGCTGTCATGGGTACTTCGTCTAGATCGTCAAGGATGGCTAGTAACAATGCATTATTATCGCGAATGAATGAAAATGCCAACAATCGGGTTATGTCCAGTGGTGGTGGGGCAGCTGCGTATCAGGGAGCAAGTGGGGTACCATCTATTCCAGGGGGTGGATCGTCGAGAATGTCATCATCGACTTCATCTTCCTCTTCAGGCCCCCCAAGCATTTATGACATGCCGCAGAAGATCAACAGCGGAGGAGGGAGCATTTCAATGACACAAGGCAATGTGAATATGAACAGCAATAGTATGAACAGCAATAGTATGATAAGTAATAATATGAATGGTGGCATGAATGGTGGCATGAATGGTGGCATGAATGGTGGCATGAATGGTGGCATGAATACTGGATCATCAGGTGCCAACATCATGCTGAACAGCCCACCGGGTGGCAAGTCGGAGGCTGCAATGATGAATGCCGCTATGTCTGCTCCAAAGGGTCCTCAGAGACAAAATGACCTATCCATGAAAGTTGCGAACGAAGCTTCTCTGTCTGCAGATAAAACAAGTTTTGCGAACAAGATGATGATGCCTCCAATGGGAGGTATGGGTAATAACATGGGCATGTCGGGCTCTCAGTATCCTCCGCCAATGTCTAATCAACCTCAGTATTATCCTACAGCTCAACAACAACAACAACAACAACAACAGAAACAGGGAAACAGTGGTTCAAGTTCCTCATCGACTCCTTCTTTTTCTGGTGGTGGCTTCGGCTCCCTAACATCATCATCATCATCATCAGCAGCAGCAGCAGCACTAGCACCTTCTAACTCAAACATTGTCTCTTCCTCGAAGGGATCCTTTGGAAGTGGCAGTAGTGGTAATAGTGGTACCGCTAGCGGTAGCAGTAGTGGAGGCAGTAACAGTGGAGGTGGTAATATGGGAAACTTTGGTGGAAGCTTCACTGGCGGAGCTAGCAGCATTGGTAGTAGTGCCAAGTCAGTCCCCCAAGAGGCCCCAAAAATGAAATCAAATTTCAATTTCCCTCCACCTCCGCCAGTTAATGGGTTTGCTGCCATGGGTCAAACTTCTGAGAATCCAGGCACACCTGGTGGTATCGATGCCGCCAATATGGCAGCATTGAATAGCAAGCCAAAAGATCCAAACGGGATTAGAGTGCCATCCATTTCTAATGCGGTTGCCGAAACTAATTTCCAAACAAACTCTTTTCAATTACCTGGTAAAAGTGGATCCACAGGAGCTATGCCCCCATCGGGTGGGTTCGGTATGATGCCTCCTCCAGGATATGGAGTCCCTCAAGAAGCTCCTAAGTACGGACAAATGTCGAGTCCCATGGGTATGTTTGGTGCTCCTCCTCCTATGGGTATGAATGGAATGATGCCTCCACCTCCGATGGGAATGTTGCCACCATCTGGTAGTGGCTTTACCGCCATGCCACCCACTCCACCCGGAGGATTTGGAGCCCCTCCACCACCATTACCTTTTGGAACTCCTCCAGGTGTACCGCCCAAGCCTGTGCCTCAAGAAGCACCTAAGAAAAGTAGTGGTGGAATAGTTGGCGCTATCAATAGTGGATTGAATGCGTTAACATCAGTATTACCTTTTGGAAATAATCCAAGCACATCTTTAAAGCCACCTACTCCCACTGGACAGCCATTTCAACCAACGCCTCCTGGCGGACTGGGTGGCTTCGGTATGATGCCCCCTCCTTCTGGTGGCAGCTCATTTGGGAGCATACCATCTGTACCTTTTGGATCAGTCCCACCCTTCTCTGGACCTCCATCTCCTCCTATGGCTGGTAGTATTCCGCCGTTTGACAGTGCCACCAGTAAAAATAGTGCCAGTGGAAGTAGCAGTACGGGCGGTTCAAGTGGCACCTCCAACTCTGCCGCAACTCCATTCGGAGCAAGCAGCACCTCTAATTCTGGTGCAAGTCCATTCGGAGCAAGCAGCACCTCTAATTCTGGTGCAAGTCCATTCGGAGCAAGCAGCACCTCTAATTCTGGTGCAAGTCCATTCGGAGCAAGCAGCACCTCTAATTCTGGTGCAAGTCCACTCGGAGCAAGCAGCACCTCTAATTCTGGTGCAAGTCCATTCGGAGCAAGCAGTAGCTCTGGTCCTAGCACAAGTCAATCTGCAACAGCACAGTCAACCCCTCCAATGAATAATGCATTTGCCCCAGCTTCCCCTCCTGCTAATCCAACACCTTTGCCATCCGCTTCGCCGACAGTAGCTCCCTCTTATAGTTTACTACCAGGAGGTCCAACTGATAGAGCTCATCCAGATCTTGGCAATAATGTAGTGCCTCCTCATGAAACACAACTAAATCAGTTAGGACAGCCTATTTTCTTTATGCCTTTCCCAACTGCAGCTCCTACTTTAGCTGGAGGAGCAGCATCTAATTTTGGATTCACTAGTTTTTTCGCGAAGGCATCTACTCCAGTGGCCACACCTACAGTAACAACTCCAGTAGTTGCGCCTACCGCATCAACTCCAGTAGCTGCACCCACTGCATCAACCCCAGTGGCCGCTCCCGTGGCAGCCTCGTCAACATCAACTATTACAGGTTTTGGTAGTACCTCGACGAGTGCTGTTGGAGCTCCTGTTTCAGCCTCAGGTGTATTGGGATCTTCTTCAACCAACACAACTTCTTCTAGCTCTTCGTCTGCCTCTTCTCCTGCTTTGACTACTTCTTCTGCATTTGGTGCGCCTACTGCATCTACCACAAATAAAGCCGCTACTAGTGGATTTGGTGGTGCTTTTGGTAGCTCAACATTGTCTACAGCAACAAGTACAACCACACCAGTGGCGTCTGTTGCATCTCCCGCATTCGGAAGTTCTAGTGGCAGCGTTGGTTCAGGATTTGGTTCCGCATTCGGTAATTCCACAGCAAAGAAATGAGTATGTAAATGTAAGGCTGGATTTAGAAAATTCAGTATTCGATTCTGTGATTTGAATTCAAGTGTGCATAGGCAGCTAAAAGTGAAGCACTAACCACTACTTTGGAGCGTAGATCTCAGGCAGTATACAGTCAGAAGTTCTTCTACTAAGTAGGTACTGAATGTACAGTAGTAGCAGTAGCAGGCATTAGCTGCCTACTGTAGGTATTGTTACTTGTTACAGTTTACAGTAAGTTACTTCTATTCTTCTAGAAGTATTTGTTATTGTTGTTACTAGGTACTTCATACTTCTAACTTCTAAGTATAATTCAAATTCAAGTGAATAAATATTTCTATTAGAGTTAATATAGCACTTCAGTATGCATGAAGTATAAACGTTAAACCTAATTTTCTCGCTACGCACGCACCTAATTGAGCACTTTACCTGATTGCTGATTGACGATTGACTGATTTCTGCCTGATTTTAATTTTAATTTTAAAGCAATGACAAAATAATAAAAAAATGATGATATAAAAAATAAATTAAAAATTGATCAAATAGTACACATAAGCAGCCAAATATATACTAGTACTACTTTTTCTAAAACTAAAAACTCCTATTAGAAGCACTTCTACTTCTACTATACTTCTAGAAGTATGTACGTGGTACGTGTAACTGAGACTCAGACTAAAACTTCGAAAGGAATAGGCAGAACTAAGGACCAAACAAAAGCAAATCTTACTTTGAAGAGTTACCGCTATTACTAGCAGACAATCCGACAAAGGTCATGATTGCAATTTTAATTCTCTTACGCATACTCCTTCAGAACACGATCAACATCTCGGTTGCATCCGATGACTACTGGGCATTTGTCATGAATACCTGTTGGAACTAAATCTAAAATTCTAGAAAGCTTACCCTTGAACATACCAGTATTTGCGGAGCCACCAGCAGCTTCCATAATCATTGCCATTGGAAATGCTTCGTATAATACTCTTAATTTACCATTTCCTTTTGACTTGTCAGCAGGGTACAAATATATGCCACCATACATCAAAGTACGATGAACGTCGGCAACCATACTACCAACGTATCGAGCAGTATATGGCTTTACTTTACCATCATCAAGCTTATTAAATTTAAAACTATCAACAGCACGTTGCATATTTTCATCCCAAGTAATATAATTTCCATCGTTCACTGAATATATAGGCTTGCAGACTGGAGGTAACTTCATGTTGTCGGCAGTAATAATAAATTCACCGATAGAAGGATCTAAAGTATATCTTTCAATACCTTTATTAAAATATGTAAGAACAAGTTCTGTTGCACTGCCATATGCACAGTAACCAGCACAAATCATTTCATTTCCAGGACGAAGAATATCATTGATTGTTGCAGGACCAGTGGACTTTTTTTCAAAAACACTAAAAATAGTTCCTGTGGAAACATTGCAATCAATGTTTGAGGAACCATCAAGAGGATCAAAAGCAACACAATACTTTCCAGCCAGCTCAGGTGGAACAATGATACCGTCGTCATCTTCCTCTGATACTAAAACTGCACATACATGTGAATTGTACAGAGCATTCACGAACATATCATTGGAGAGAACATCCAACTTCTTTTGGTCGTCTCCTGTAGCATTCTCTGACCCTGCAGCACCATATAGACCAGCAATACCAGCTTTACGTACAGATCTTGCCACTAATTTACAAGCTGTAGACATTGCACTCATGAGAATGGTGAAGTCAGGGTCCTTGGTTCTACTCATAACGATTCTATTTAAAGTCTTGGAATCAACATCGTTTCGGATGGAATCTGGATGTTCAAAAGATGACATAATACTAATAATAAGAAGTTGATAACTTAATCTCACTATTCCTCACTTTGAATTTATGCAGTCAATGGATTCCTTCAAGTCTATCTATATGGCTTCACCACTTTCTATTAGGATGCTTGTTAGGTGAGTATGCGAATCTATATTTAATTTATTATTCAACAAAATCTAAATAATGAGATCACATCGCATCATCACTCGTCTGTCATAAAAAATTGGATTTTATATATAGTATACTTTTGTTTTCCAAAAAAAAATAGATAATCGGAAGTGTGTCATTCATGTTGTTGGGTGTAAGATTAGGAAGGTTGGAAGGAAGGTAAGTACACTTTCTTTTCATATTTCTTTTCTTTTCTTTCCGGGGACTGGACTTCTTTCCCTCATCTGATTCATTTTTATTGCACTCTGTATCACTACTCATCTCGCGAATAGCTGAAGGGATAGTAGAGGATGTTGTCAAAAGGAATACTTGGTGGTCTTGCTACACATATCACTATTAGTATCGGGAGTCTTGTGCATGCAGCTACGTCTAGTACGATTCATAAGTCCTCTTTACAATCACATTCATCTTCATCATGGGGGGATGAAGTAATTATTGCTCAGAAAGTTATCGATTCTATATATGATGAATGTCATGTTGGACCTATAGAGTTCATTGATGAAGAACTTATATTTGAAGACCCAGCTGCACTTTGCACGAGTAGAAAAGAAGTACAGAATGCTTTTTTTTTACTGCAATATATATCACCTGTCAAGAAAAGTAGAATTGTATATGATGTAAGAGATAATGATGAGATCCGGAATAACAAAATGATAACAGTGGTCTTAGAGCAATACCAGCAATATACAATAGGTCGAGATCTGATATTGCGATCTCATGTGCTAGTCGATGTAGATGTTAGGAAACAAAAGGTAGTAAGAATAGAGGAAAGATGGAATGGAAATAAATTACCACGTATAGGCTATCCTTCTAGAGTAATCAACGGTTTTGTATCTAATATCTTTACGGACGCATTTCTGGCGATGACGTCCATTGCATCGTCCCAGAGCAAAAAGTGACGCATTTAGCACTGGTAAGTAACTGGAACATGTATCAATTAATTTTATACACAGTGTATCAGTCTAGTGATGTAGAAGTACTGTATGTACTACAACTAGTAGCTAGTAGCTGGTGGTTGCTTCTAGCTTCTACTTCTACTCGTACTAGTACTACTACTCGTGCATACGGTTCTCCGATTTCCCATATATAACACAGGGCCGGCGAAAAATTTTCGAAAAATCCAAAAAAAAACACTGATAAATCTCCTATTGTATTGTAGGTGACTTCGACAGTATGTCATCAGGCTAGTTTCGAAGTGTTTATTTCTACCTACTAAAAGTTGTCCAGCAGTCAATGGCAATGGCAGCAGAGGGCTTGAATTTCTGTTGCAAATGAAATGTGAAGCTGACACAACTAGAATAAACTCGATAAGGTAGAAGGTGTGTACTCTTTGAACAAGAAATTCCCAAAAATTATCTTTGTCGTTCATTCCATACTCAAAAATGATTTTACTGTTGACACTGGTGATCGGATCCTATTTTGGGTGCATTACAGCATATATATTACCATATCAGCTCCATGCACTACAGCGCATCTACTCCACTTTCACTGGCGCCAAATGGACATACAATGTGTCGCAAGTTGACCCGCAAAAAGCTTGGTTCAATCAAATTCAACCAGATCCTTGCTTTCCTACGCCGTGGTATGGTCTCGTTTGCTCAAATGACAATACCAGTATAGTAAATATGACCATGCGGCAGTTTGGGTTGGTCGGTGAATTTTCTGAGGACACTTTTTCCGGATTAAACACTACAGTAAAAGTTGATTGGTATAATAATACAATCACGGGAGAACTACCCATGTCGTTGTTGGAGTCAAATTCCAGCATGATCTATCTTGACTTTGGAAGTAATCAATTATTTGGTGATATTCCCTCATGGATTCGATACCTAAAAAATCTTCAATATTTGTTAGTTGATGAAAATGAGTTGAGAGGTGTTCTCCCCGAGGAACTGTGTGAGTTATTGCAGCTGAGAGAGATCAGCGTATACACAAATCATATGAACGGCACCTTGCCTCCCTGCATAGGTAATCTCGTACAGTTGAATCATTTTTACTTGGGTCACAACCATTTTGTTGGAACAGTTCCAAATAGTTTATACAATTGCAAAAGCATGTACTCGTTGGGTTTAGACAACAATTACTTACAAGGTCCTCTTTTGGACTTGCTGCAGTTCCCCAATCTTCATTACGTATACTTGGCCAATAACTCATTCAGTGGGCCGATACATGACAATGTCACCTTGATGCCACATTTGCTCGTTTTATCGCTGTCTTCCAATCTTCTTACAGGTAGCTTACCTACTGACGTGGGGAATTTGCTGAATTTGAAGGAGCTGTATTTGTACAAAAACTTCATCACGGGTCCAATTCCGGAGTCAATACAGTCACTTTCCAATCTACAGGTTATGTTAATTGGAAATAATGCGCTTATAGGTACAGTACCTAACGCAATCAGTGAGTTAAAACAATTAATTCTATTGGACATTTCTGACAATAATTTGCATGGTCAATTACCCTCTGCTTTCTTCACGCCCCTTGTCAATTTAGAGTCTTTGTTTTTATCAGGCAACCGATTCACTGGCCCACTTCCATCTATGGATACCGCTGTGAAGTTAAAATCGTTTGACGCAAGTTCGAATCAATTTAGTGGTCCAATTCCCAATGCTTTACTTACTCTCCCTGAATTGAGCTTGCTTTCGTGCGCCGTTAATTGCTTCTCACGCGAAGTATCTTCAAGTATTTGTGAATCAAAAAGTATCAAACAGCTATATCTTTCGGGACTAGCAAGAGCTCCTGAGTGCATACCATCCATTGAGTCCAATTACTTTTTTGACTACGTGTCTTTACCATCCTGTCTGTGGTGAGTAAGCATGAAATGAATCCCTTTTGCTTGAAAATTGAGTATCAGTCGCTTACTCTTTTTGTCCTTTTTTTATTTTCTGCTTTGATAATAGGGAAATTTCTACCTTGAGTGACTTGTATGTATCTGGAAATGGACATTTTGGCGACATTGAAAACCTTGATTTACCGAATATAAAGGCGCTGGATTTGTCCTCCAACCATATTTATGGCACGTTTCCTGTCGATGCATTCAGAGGCAAGTCAATGGCGCTGCTACAAATTAGTCGAAATTCTATCTCAGGCACATTCGATTTCGACTTCAATCGTGGGAGTAGTTATGGGGACAGCGCTCTGACAGCAGATGTGAATAGATTGTCTGGACCCCTTAATATTGCTGCACTCGGGAGATTTAAGCAACCCAATGTGCTTCAAGGCGGCGTTTACTCTTGTGACACTTTGCCAACAAACGATAAACATTATGAATATTATTATTGCGGATCTATTGTTTATAGCAATAGTGTTTTTGGATGGTTAACTACTCTGGTAGTATTTTTCATATCGTTCCTTTATGTGAAGCGAAAGGGCATCGTGAAGGAGCGTGACTGGGTAAAATTTGTAGATAAAAGAATTTCCTCCAATCTATTTTCGTTTCCATCTCCAGTTTCAGAAGAGTTAATCCAAACTACAAGATCAAGTTTTCTTGAAGCGTTGATGGCCTCGATTTCTTCGAGAGGGGGCACAAATTCAGACGATAGAGAATACCGCTACACTTTCTCCAAACAATTCGTGAGGATGCTGAATCTATGTCAAAAATGGGCATTTTACTCCCTTGTTCTCGTTGTTACATTCACCACATTTGTATATGTTATATTCAAAGTCGTATTGGGAGGAGAATTGTATAACACTCACACATATCAATACTTGTATCAATACTCTGGAGTATATTTAAAAAATTGGTTGCCAGCGAGTATTCTTGTGGCCCTCCAGGCTCTCTTTCTAGCGATTTGTTGTTACGCGTTCTATGTATTGTTTGTATTTGAATGGGAAAATTATTGTAAAATCATCTGGGCAGAAGACGCCTGTCGGGATCGGTTGGTCCAGGATCATGATAAAGAAGGGTTTGTGTTCATGGTCATGCTTCGAAGAGTCTTTCTTCGCATCCAAAAATACATATGCTGCATCGAAGAGAATGAATTCAAAAAAAGATTACGAGAAGAAAACTTACAGAAGAGAAACTTCAAACGGTCAAGAGTTTTTGTAAGATGGTCTATTTATTTCCTTCGTTTTGTTGGAGTGTTAGTATTTATGGCGTTATGCGTCGCTTGCGACGCTTTGGTAGTGTTGGCAAATAGGGTGGATATGGTAGAAATACCCAAAAATTATTTGTATCCTTTCATTTTCATCATGATTGCAATTAAGGCATTCTTGAAAAATTGGGTGGTTGGTACAGTTGTTTATGGCTTGTTTGAAGTCAGCTGGGAAAAGCGAAGCAAAACACAACATCGTATGGAGAGGGACATCTTTAGTCTAAACAGAGAAAAGATGGATGGCTATCACCACACCTCAACCAGTATTAAATTTCTTGGGTTCCTTTTTAATTTTGCAGTTTGTCTTTCGCCATTGATAGCGTCGCTGTTTGTCTCGGACGTATGCTACAGAAATATAATTAGTCCTCCCAGCGATATTTCCATGCAGTACAGCTATGAAGCTTGCGCTCTATACAGCGATCGTCTAAATCAATGTTTGACTGTGGAGCCCATCACCAAATCCTTGAGCTTTCCAACACCATTCATATACTCCAATCAATGTCGGAACGCCATTCTGGAAATTTATGTTCCCTACTTCATTCAAGCTAGCACGTTTGATCTACTATACTGTCTTATCGCATATCTGATCCGTGGGCAAATTCATAAGCTGCAATGGCACATAAATATTGACATATTTGGGTGCTATAGCTTTTATTACAACGCTAAGGACATATTGATCCCAGACGTCGCCTGGAGTATGGTGGATATTTTTTCTACCTTTGCCTTGCTTTATACTTACGGTTTTGCGTCAGGAATAGCAGCGACTGCGATAGGTATCGATATATAGCATCATAATATATAAACCTTTACAACTTATT
>JACLAD010000065.1_pt1 | contig 12261 bp, 16 predicted proteins | sample 8027901 | NCBI WGS metagenome assembly JACLAD01 (sample SAMN15725071, study PRJNA655200) | protist metagenome | isolation source: fluorescence activated cell sorting (FACS) single amplified genomes of... | place: Spain: Blaines Bay Microbial Observatory, Mediterranean Sea | collected 2016-07-05
GATGGTACATACATTTTTCTACCTTGCAAATTTAATACTTTTTACATAATTTTTGCTGCTTTTATTCAACTTTTTGCATATTTTTATTGAAAATTTAGATGAAATCGACAATGAAGATGAGCCGCTCATCCTAGTAGAAGTCAAGGACGGCGATGAGGACGACCTCACCTCGCGGACTGTTGAGTACCTTCACTTTTTAATCTTTTGTTTGTTTTCGTCAAAAATGTACGTTTTGGATGCATTTTGTTTACAGAAATGATTGTTTTTGTGATTTTAGGTTGGCGGGTACGGCATATACGTTGCAGAGGTTGACGACCATGCCCGGCATCGTTCAGCGCATGATCGGGAAATCCCTCGTAGAATTCGGTCTTTTGATCCGTACTCTTGGCATTCATAGTTTGTATTTACCAAGTTGGGTCCAAGCACATCATTTACGCTACGCTAGAGATCTTATCCCATTGGGATGTGGGGCAAGTGATCTTGAAATAGGTAGGTTAGTTGTATGCGGCCTTACGCAAGCTAGTGGTGTTGCCGTAGTAGGGGCCGTGGTGGGCGCGGCGGCATACCAATATGCAGTACCGCTAGTTTTCGGCAGGGAAAAGCAGGAACGCTGGATCGAGCTCAAAGAATTCAATAAACACGAAACGCCAGTACATTTCTTTTCTTCTTACACAAAATCCATTTTTTTTGTGCACAAAATGCAATATTAGCGTTCATTTTTGTTTTGAAATAGGTAAAAAGTGGGTTATTGATGATCAAGGACGTGGCGGAGCATCCGGATGACGGTGTTCGTAGAAGTAAAGCCATAGAAAAGCAGGATGAGGATGATTTTCTATCTGATTCCATTGAATTCCGTAATGGTGTAGTAAAAGAAACGCCTACTTTCGTCTTCGACCACCCTCTCTTTTCCGACATCGACAACGTGGATTAGCTTTTCCATTTTTTTTCTCTTTACGCCAGCAACAAATTTGTTTATGGAATGCAGTATATTTTTTGATCTTTAAGTATGACCTAGCTGAGTAAATACATCAGCATACTTGTACAATAAGAGTACCACCAAGTTGCATGTTGTTTTTGCATGATGTTGTACAAAGTTTGCTTAAGTTTCTGTCGCAGATTTTTGGTGAAGTCTAAATTCGAGTATAGTTTTGTTGTAAATGCTATGTGGTGTGGATTTTCAAGCAGGATTCATTGTTGCAGTCGCTAATTTGTATGTGCTATTCATGTTATTCTGTAACCCCCCTGTTAACGATTTTATTTTTGCTTGACGTACTAACCATTAATGCGCTATGGATGGGTTTGTATTTGCGGCAAGGGCATAGTAAAATGTCATTTTTATTGATTCATTTAAAATAATAATTCAATAAGAAAGAAAATCTAAAATTAAAAAGAAGTTTTACTTAAAACTGATACATTTATATTGATTTTAGGTAAAGTACTGTATGGACTTTTTGTACGGAGACGCATCTGTGCACATTTTCACTCATTTGAAAGAGTGACTGGCAAAATTAGAATATTACAACCACACCAAACACACAACTTTTTGGTGGTATAAAAAGACAAACGAAAACATTTTTGAGTGTATATATTTTTCGTAGATCATTATTCCAGACAGTATGTAATTCACAAGTCTTTTTTAGCGCACAACGCGAAAGTCAAGTTCGCATCACAATCCCCACATCCCTTGTATATAAGTCTAAACCATACACATCCAACCGAAATCAAAATCTTGAAAACAAAATTTTGGTACAAAACATTGTCGACATAAAAAGTTGTACCAAAAACTGAAAGACGACGTGAAGTTTTGTTAGTTCTACTTCCATTTTCTTGTTGTTTTATGACTCCTACCACTACCACTACTACTACGACGAAGCATTACAATTACGGATTATTATCTTTTACAATTTACTACAAGCAATCTTAACGCTTACTACAGGCTTCTAACAAAGAATTTGAAGCCAACAAAGAAATCATTACATTATTGTTTACCAAATCAATTCAATTATTTATCGAACATTTATATTTAACGTAGGAAAGTTAGGACACACTAAGTACATTACTTTTTTTCTCGCGCTAACCACCAGAACTTACAAACCCAAAGCACACGTTTATTTTTCAGTAGTCTATATACATTTTTAACAGAATCTAGCTTAAAACAGTGGGTTTTTGCAGTAATGGAACAGGTCGGCGAGGTGGCGCAGGTCAACTCTGTTGACACCCAAACCGAACATGCTGATGCTGACGTAATTTTTCTTTCTAACACAATGGTTTTGTTAACGAAACATTTTAAAAATGAAGAAGAATGTTGTTTTGTTACACAAATAGCAATCTGGTGGGTGGTCCGGGCTCGCATTCGCCGAGGAGCAGTCGCAAGCTCCGGCCGAAACCGCACCGGTCATACAGCACCAACAGCCTATGTACCACGCTGCACCTTCTGCCGTACGTTTTCCTTTCATTTCCTTACAAAACCATTCAAAAACAAACAAAAAGTCAAGCAATTTGTTTTGCAAACGAATGTAGATAGACCCGAATCAGGTGTGCGTCGCGCAGCCATATGTGCCCAGCGATATGCCCATGATGATACCCGCAGGTAGATATATTTCAAAACCTAAAGTTGTTGCTTAGAATTTTCGCATTTTTGTTTGATTTGTCACTTGTGATTCGAATTCTAATAATAGAAATGATGGGTTATCAGCAGTGTTTCGACCAGTCCGTGCCGGTGCCAGCGATGCCTTACCAACCGTTCATGCAGCAACCTGACGGACAGTATTTTTTTCAACACGCAATTGTTAACAAAGACCTAAAAACAACGAAAATGTTGAGGAAAACTGTTGTTTGTGTTGATATTTGTAAGGTTTGTGCAGTGCGCGCCGCAAATGGGATTTGACACCAGCTGCGGCGGTGCCATGGGATGGGCGGCCGGGCCGTCTACCTGCGTACCACTCACTCCTGCGGGCGCTCCTAGTTGGACTATTACCGGTACTTTGTTCAACCTTTCATATCACAAACATCAAAATCTAAACGATTCATCACGTTTGTGTTTGTTTTGTAGGGTCGCAAGCGATGAATGGAGGACCGATGCCGAATGGGGTTCGTCTTGCACGCCTTGAGCCTTTCATGGAAGTGATAAAAACTTTAAAAAACGTCATGAAGAAAATCATGATTTTTAATGGTCTATGTATGTTTAAATTTAGATGTCGCAAGATTGCCCCAAGATGCCGTTCCGACCATGCCCCGATCGCAAGTGCCGCGTCGTTCTCCCTTGGCGGACTACTGCTGACGTCGTACCATTATACGTTTTTCCAACAATCAAAATTTAGCAAAAAGCATGCGTTTTTTGAACGTTTTTTTTGAACAGGAGAATCGACAGCGGGACAAAGATCGGGTGGAAAATTTCCTCGGCCTGCCTGAAGTTGGCGACCACTACACAGTAACGTTTTCCATTAGATTTCATAATACAATCGTCAAAAATTATCAAATTTGTATGGTTTTTGTTGTATATAGGCGTTTTTGGATGCAAACGGGATGCAAGTGGCTTTGGGCTATGAACGTATCGTCTACGGGGACCATGGTCCCTACTTGGAGTTGAGCAATACACAAGTAAAATCAGGCATTTTATTGTCAAAAAAATGTTTGCTTGTAAATGTTTATAAGTAATATGGCGTTTTGTACAATCTAAAAAGGTGATATGGGAGAATTGGCCAAGGCGTCAAACAAAAACTCATCCCATGGCATATTTTGATTCCTTCTACACTGAGAGCGGTAAAACGTTCATTCTTGTTGATACAAAACTAACAGATTTGGTTTGAAAACAGTGTGTTTCAAAACTTTTTTTGTTGTGTAGGAGTGCATCTGTACGCGCAGAAGAGACCTGTCTTTGATCGGCCGAATCCGCCAGCTGGCAAGAACTCTTCCTTCAACAATCGCGCTGACGGGTACATTTTCAAAACTTCAAACACGTTTCAATTACGCGTAAAAAATGATTGTTTTGGTTGTGGACTCAACTATTTTTTAACTCGATGCCACCGGCACCAATAGTGTAGTGGTAACATACAAGCTTCCCATGCTTGTGCCCCGGGTTCAATTCCCGGTTGGTGCATTTTTTGTGGTTTTCAATCACAACTATAAAGGTATTTTTAAATTGTGTAAGGTATGCGGATTATCGCGCAGGAAAGTTTTATGTGGGGTTGGACGATCTCCTCATCCTCCGCTGCAACAACCTTCCTACTGTCAATGAGGTAATTTTTTCGGTGTAAATTTGTGTTCTTTTTGCGCATACAACTATACAAAATGAGGTTTTTTTTTGCATTGTTTTTTAGATCGAACTCGTGCCCTTCGAATGTTGGCATGAACAAGAAGACATCCTCGTTTTTGACATGGACACTCCGGTCGAAATTCCTGTATTTGTCTAAGAGTTGATAAAATTTTAAAAAGTAGTTTTTTGTATGTGAAAATGTGTTGTTTTGGATGTGTTTTGAGGTGGGGCAGCCGTGCGTAGTAACGCAACCTCATCTAGCACAGCAGCACATGCAGCAACTCCCTCCGCCCATGCAGCCCCTACCTCAAATGCAACAACCAACGCCTGTACCGCAGCAGGCCATGCCGCCAGGGTCCCAGGGCCAGCCTCCACCTCCGCCATTTCCACCACCACACGCTAATAACCAAGTACATTTTCTCAACAGTTATTTATTCCACAAAATTCATACAAAATGATTGGTTTTGTGTGTATTTTGTTTGTTAAATAGGAATTTGTGCCAGTTGAGAATTGGCAAGGGGTACCACAAGAAGATCAACCCGTCCAAGAAGTATCCAGCAGTAGCCAACCTTTTACCTTGAATCCATGCGCTTTGCCATGGCTTCCCGCGCCGGGGGAACTACCGCCCGTTTCATCTAACGTCGCACCGGGTTATCCAAGTATTGCGAATGAAGGCACTATGACGACGAATGTGGGAGGGGAGTTGGCAAAACCTACAACTCCGCCGCTTCCCGCGTTCCCGCCGCCAAGCCTACCGCCCGCGCCGAAATTCCCACCGAGCCAACTCCCTCGCGCCGTACTACATTCTTCTTAGCAAACATTTTTCAGAATGCAAAACGTTTACACACTAAAAAAGTTTGAAAATCTTTTGTTTTAATTTGTGTTTGTTTTATAGGTTTCAAGTGCGTCGGGGGATGTTGCGCAAAGGCGGGGGGGAGATCTAGGTGTAGTCTGGTCCGATCAACCAATCGTCCGCACGGAAGGGAATCGACCAAGGGTCTCGGGACAGGAGGCCGTGGATGCAATGCCACCGCCTCCTCCTCTACCGCCTCTACCCACAGGTCCTTCCAACGCATCAGATCAAAATTCTTGAAAAAACATTTAAAAAAAACAAAAATGTATTGTCACAAAACCTAAAACCGGTGGTACCAAAAGTAATAATTTCTTATAGCACACAATCATCTTGAAATTACCATACGAATTACCAAAAGAATATTAGAAATTACAAAACATGATGCGGGTGGCATTAGTTTTGTCTATGCCATTTCACATTTTCCAATATTTTAAATCTACCCAACAAAACACCGTAGCCTAGAAGTAATTTTCAGTCCGTCAATAAGTTAACACCTACCATGACAACAATCTACAACAGTTTTACCATGAATAAACCTAGTGTTTACGTACGTTTGAATCATTTTCGAAGCACAGAGTATTTTAGGGTGTAGTTGTCACGACTGCCCCAGCTTATAACACAATGAAAGAAAACAAAAATATAAATTACCGCTCTTTACGCACTAGTAGTGAGAAACAATACTATAAACAAAGGGCGGAACGCATGTATACTAGTAGATGTAGATATTATCTTTAGAATTTTTGAACCATTTTTGCTACAACAAAATATTTTAAACCTAAGTTATATATAACTAATCTGTACCATAAAATTGTGTATTATATTGTACGTGTACGTTTATTCTCATCTATTTATTCTCGCGAAAACAAGTACATCCTTGCACACCCATCAGACTGATCTGGTGGGGTTAGCATATTATACTACCCAAATTACTACTAAATTACATTGAATTTTTTACCACGCGTGAAGGAGGGGTGGGTCATAAAAACCTGCCATTTTAGCAGATATCAAAGTGCAAATTGGACGTTGTCAAAAAAGCGCATTGTACGCTGATAAAGCTACACCCCTGCCTTTGCGCCTTGATACAAAATTTTGAACATACGTGCACAAACCCGATATTTTTTAGAAATCCATGAAACTGCAATAGACAACAAATCAACTAATAACTCAAAACACACGTACATTAATTTATTATATAGTTAACTCAACGGCCCTCGTCCACCCAACCCTTAAATTTTGAATTTTATAACCACACACTTTCCATCTTGTCGATAATGTAATAGTTCTATGCCTGTTTTTGTTGTCGCAAAAAGTGTTTATTGCAAAAACGGTTCAATCCAATACTAGACTCATTACAGAGGTGATTTATATTTCGTCTTCACAAGTTTTCGACTAGATTTACTCAAACATTAGTACTAAAACAGTTGAAAGTAATAATAAAAATGGCGGACGTGCCGATGATAGAGCGAGGGACGCCCGACGAAGGATCACTAGTAGCGGAAGACGCCACCGAGACCGATAGAGATGCGGAAACCGGCTCCCCCGGCTCTCGGGCTACACGTATAGCAGACATCAATTTCGAATCCGACGGTGCAAATGAAGATTACCCCCCACCGTTATGGGCTTTGAAAGGTGTAGTTTTTTGGTCGGCAGGTACGGCCGCATGTCTACTACCTTTTATGGCAGAATATTGCGACGAAGCTGGTCTAAACCAAGAACAAGTAGGGCTAATAACGGTTATTGGTGCATTAACGTCATTGATTGGTATCGGCGGTCTTTCCCATTTTGCAGACAAACCTGAATTTGGCACACCGAAAGTCTTACTGGTAGCAACGACTGTTTCATCTTTTGGTGTAGTACTTATGTATACGTCCTCTGCCATGGCGCATTTTGGCCTACTACTAACTATCTGGGCGCTTACGACTTTCTTTCTGTTTGGTAGAACGACGTTGTTAGATACGTTAGTGATTCAGCAGGTGCGACGGTACGAGGGGTATTCTTATGGGCAGATACGCGTATATGGTTGTTTTGGTTGGGCGATCCTATCACCTATGACAGGTTTTCTGGTAGATGCATGGGGCCTTGGATCTACATTCGCTATGTTTGTGTTTTCTAGTGTATGTATGGCAGCGTTGTTACATATCTTTTTCGTAGATGACGAGGCACCATCAGCAAGGGTAGTACAGAGAGATGAAAGCACTGTAACTGTAGGCGGAAATGATGGTAGGCCTGCGGTAACAATGCCAAGGCTAAATCTACCAGAACAAGCCGAAAGTAGTCCTGGATCTAGCAACGTCCCTCAACTCGAACAATTACAACAAGAAGAGCAACCTGAAGAAAATTCAAATTGGTGTGTAAGAAGGCTAAATGGTTATTTTGGCAATGTTTTTGAACAGTTCGACGTACGGTGGGTAATGGTGTATCTACTCTTTATCGGCGTAATGCAAACCCCCGGTGAGAGCTTTCTGTATTTGTATTTACTACGCAGGCCTTTCAACCCTCCGCCAAGTGAAGCGATTTTAGGCTTATCCGCGGCTATCATGTCAGTCGCGCAGATTCCTATTTGGTTCTATGCACACAGATGTTGGGAGATAGCTACAAAGGTGCAGATTCTTACGTTCTGTACGGTCATGCTAGCTGTTCGTTTTTTCCTGTACGCGCTGATTCCCGTCGCCGCTGTCGAGTAAGCCTTCGAACATTTTCCAAACCCAAATTTGAAAATTCATTTAATTTAACTTTTTGATTGCATTTTGTTGGTTTTGTAAATAGCTGGGTGTTGCCTATAGAAATCATCCACGGTGCTGTCAATTGGGCGCTATTATGGGCGACGGTGGTCACCTATGCGTGCGAGTTTGCCCCACAAGGTTCCGACGCTCGAATGCAAGCTGCCGTACGTTTTTTCTCACAAACCGCATATTTTTTGAGATTTGGTATCGTCAAATCTTCATCTTTTAATTTTGTTTTGTTATTTCAGATTGGGGTAGTGTATTGGTGTTTTGGACCAGCGATAGGGGGTGTGCTGTTTGGCATCCTGACCGACATACTACCTTGGACTAGCGTCTACGTGTATACAGGCATAGCGTTGCTCATTATGCAAGCAATTTGGAATGGATTAGGGTGGTACTGGCGGGGCCAGAGGTGGGCTGCAGATCGACCAAGCCAGGCACTGCTCGGATCGTCGGACTGGCCTCAAGTCAACCAGTAACTTTTTGCTTTATATACAGCACTGTTGTACAGATTTGTTACAATGTTGAAGTGCGATCACTATCATTTGGAATTTGTAAAGTAGTAGCGAGACTTTGAAGTATTTGGTAATGCCTTTGAAAAAAAATTGTTGGTTCATGTAACAGACACAAGCCACAACATCTACAATTCAACAACACATCTCACCCATCTACTATCTACTTTAAACTAAGCCATTTTACTAGAAAGTCAAACAAACAACAGTTTTGAATATAACAACAAAGCGTTTGCGCACGAGAATAGGAATGATTTCGATGTACCCCGGGCTCTACGTATTTGCATTTGCGGTATCGGCGGCGTCGCTGATTAAACACGGTCTTGAGACAGTAAGGAGTCAATTAGTGAACCAAGTCGCTTCCCTGCAATAAGCCAGTCCTATAGTAGTGACGTGCCTCAGGATGGGGGGTTGGTTAGATCCCGTCGATGGAATCGACTACAACTGGACCGTTGGGTACGTTTTTCTGCCAAAAAATCAGTAAACAAAAATTTCTTGGTTACGTTTGTGTTGTGTTTGTTGTTTGTTTTGCGTGACATCGATGTGCGCCTGAACTTGCGGTTTTCGCCGGTGTGCAGGGTCAAAGCTTCTCATTCCGGCGGAAAAAAAGGCGGTCGGCGCTACTCCATTGGGCTGGCAGACATTTTCAGACAGAAGCCACTACCGCCAGCGCCAGCGCGGCGTTTTTCCAAAACATTAAATTTGCAATTCCATGGGATCAGTGCATTTTCCTACATCCTTGCAAGTGAAACCCAACAGTTTTCTTCATCGTCGATTTTTGTGTAACTATGAGCGCGCAAATTTGTGGCTGCCTCTGCTGTATCCTTCTTGCCGCCCTAGAGTTCTCCGGCATCGCCCTCCAAACCAAAGAAGAAGGCCAGGGCTATTGGATATACTGTATATTCTTCTTCCCTATGTTAGTGTACCAGTATATAATCCGCAGTAGGTGGTTAGTACAGCAGGCCCAGAAAGTTTCCGCTAAAAAGGACGCATAAAATTCAAATAAACCATCAATAAGTGTAAAGCAACACCCCATTAATACAGTTTGTCATCGATATTACATCAGTGTTCCATGTGGTATGTAAGAATGTAAGATTTTGTTGAAATGTTGTTGGTGGAAAATTATGTATGACAGATTTGTACTACTGTAATTGTTTTTTATTGAAGAAAAGTTGGATCAAAATAGCCATGTTGGGAGTAATAGTAAATTTTGTTTTGTTGTCGGTCGCGGCGGCACAAAGCGCACAGTGGCCGGTGGAAGGAGGGGCCTACCGACCTGTGGAACAAGGCGAATTCACTCCTCCTTGTTCCGTCCTTACCACGTACCTAGCAGGTATAGAACAACAAATATGGAATGTTTTATCACAGAAAAGCAAACATAATGACACGAAGAAAGCTGGCTGGCCGTGGATGCTTGAGGTTGGGAACAAACGCACTTTCTACGAGTAATTTCCAACCACATCTTCATTTAAAACATATTAAAACAAGATAATTCATCGTTCAATGATCAATCATGGCAATTTTATACTATTCCAATAAGGTATGCAGTTGGGCTGATGACGGCGCAAATGAGGGGAGAATTGTATTATAGCGAACTTCCCCCAAAGCTAGAAATATCAATCTTAAAAGCACTAGCAGGACATCATGATTTCTTGGCGGAGTATTGCCCACCTGTTGCCGTGTTGAAATCCCTCGTCCAAGTGACCATACTCTGCACCGGCAATATAAGTACTTGCAAACATTTTTTTAATTCGAACTTCTTAACAAAACGTTTCCACAAAAATTGTTTGTTGTAACATTTTTTGTTTGTATGATAGTGGATACGCACATGCCGATAGTGAAACAGCAAGGAGAAGATGTCCAGACGAGTAACGACCTCTCCCATATAATTTGGCAGCATGATTTACTATATTTATTACAGCCCATAGCGGAGGCGAAAGAAATAGCTACGAAACAATCACATAACGCACGGTTACTACACCTTGACAAAGCAAAACTTGTTACGGCACAAATTAGGCGACAACTACCTAGTCCTTATAGGGACCAGAGAAATTTTCCTACGGTGTGGGAAATCAAGCGCATTGGGGGCAGTTACCTTCATGGAGGATGATAGAGAAAAATAGTAAGCATACGTATTTGCCGGCGGAATATCCCATAGTATCTTTTCAGACGCTAGTTGATACGGAAGTGACTCCTCCTTCGGGTTGGGCGCATACATTTTGTCTAGCACCGTCAGCATCAGGTTTGGGCAATAGCTTGTCAGATTACTTTTTAGCAAGGGTGATAGCAAGGTTGTCAGGCGCACGGTTTGCGGTATCGAATCGTTGTGAATTCTACGATTTTAATGGATATCTTCCTGTGAAAGTACCGGCACCGCAGGAAAATGATCCCCATGATTATTGGCCCGCTCCGCCACCTAGAGTAAGTTCTAGATGGCTACGGCGTATGGCAAGGCATTTAGGGAAAAGGTCGCGTACAAAACATGAGTTCTTCCACGCCAGCCCCATCTCCCCCTACCTCTTACGATGGTTTGGCCCAGCTATAACAAGAGATTTGCGATTGGCACAAGATACTTATTGGCAAGAACGCCCTGATACAAGACCGCAGTCAACAGAACACGATATCGTAATCCATTTCCGCTGTGGTGATATCATATCGGGAGAATTTACAAAATGGGGGTATGGCTTCCCATGCGTAGAGTACTATGCGCGGGCTGTTCTAGCAGCATTATACGAAGATCCCACACCAAGAAATCTATGGGTGTTATTGAACACAAAACGTAGGGATGACACACCGTATAGTAACGAATGTGAAACCTTCGTAGATGACATGACCAAGCTGGTAACGCGTACGTTAGGCAGTCGACATAAACAAACCTACATAATCAGCGATGGTACAGTAAGCGAGGACTTTTACAGAATAAGCAACGCGTACTTATTTATAGGTAGTATAAGTACGTTTTCATTATGGGGTGCTTTGGGGAATGGTAGGAATTCGGTACTACCTATAGTATCGTCGAATTTCTTCTTTTCCGGTATACGTGAACCAATCAAGGGTATGAGGTGGCTGGAGTCGGGGATGTTATTACCGAGTCTGAACAAGACTTCTAAAATCGTGACTATAAAGCAAGTCGGTATGTGTATGTAGACAAAGTCAGACAAAATATTGGTAAAGAACTCCATATGTGACACATATTGTGGTTTGTTGTGTATGACGTAAGATTTTGTTGATCATGTAATATTTGTGTTTTTTCTCCCTTATGTGTTGGTGAATTTTAGATATCCTATCGAACTTCAAGAATTTGAAAATCTTTTGAACAGCAACAAAAAAACACAGCGAAACCATGGTGTTGACCCAGCCCGGGCGTGAGGTCTTTCCTCTTGAATGGGCAGAGGTGCCGGCTCAACAGGCTACATTTACCATGGCGGACAAGCTGGGCATGACTACAGAACCTATCTTCGTGAAGAGTTACCACCACATGCAGCACTACACCAACCGCCTCTTCACCACCATCTTCGAAAAGGCCGGCGAGAATCTAGAAAAGGCTGGCGAAAATCTTAATTTCTATTCCAAATTTCAGGAAGAGTTAGATACACCGTGGACGTGGTTTAATTTGCAGTATTTCTTCATTGCCCTCTTCTTATGCATCTTCTTCCAGCATCAGTACCACAACCAATGTCAAGGAAATGTATGGCACAAGACTCTTATCGTCTTCAATTTCCTATGCGTGGCATGCTCTTGGGTATTTGCCATTATTGCCGTGGTAAAAATCGACGAATGGGAATATTCCGCTACCAAATGCCTCCCAGGTAGTCCTTGTAACAGTACAAGAGGCGATGCGAAGGTGGACTGTGCTATCTTATGCATGTCTTTCATCATCACGGCCTTGTTTTGTTGGCAGTTTGTTATCGGCTCTGC
>JACLAD010009177.1_pt1 | contig 12257 bp, 5 predicted proteins | sample 8027901 | NCBI WGS metagenome assembly JACLAD01 (sample SAMN15725071, study PRJNA655200) | protist metagenome | isolation source: fluorescence activated cell sorting (FACS) single amplified genomes of... | place: Spain: Blaines Bay Microbial Observatory, Mediterranean Sea | collected 2016-07-05
AACAATAATAATAATAATAATCAAGTGTCTGTAGCTCGCGTTAGGGGTATTTATGCATACATATTATACATCAACCTTCTTCTTTCTATGTTCCTATAATATATATTCCTATACACAGACAATAAATACATATTTAAAATTTTAAATATAAAAAAATTTGAATTGAAAAAATTTGTTTTTTTTTTTTTTTTGGGGTGTTGCAATGCTGTGCAACGCTAATGCTTCAAATACATGGGAATAGCACTAAATCTATAAAACTGTATAAAACCAGACCAATTAGCATAGACACAAACCAGACAAAAATAGCATACACACAGCAGCTAAAATGGCCTATAAAACGCTATAAGACCAGCTCAATTTCTATTAAACCGGTTTTAGCGGAACGCTAGTTATAATGTAAATAGCACTATATTTCAGATTTTCAAGTTGTGTAAGGAGTTTTAAGGGTTTAAGAAACATATAATTGTATAAGTATAAAATACAGTATACTAAACTGTGAAGTCATCAAATATTGAAATTTAAATATATATATGAATAAATTTTGAATTTCAAATTCTCCCTGTCCTCACACATCAAGTCGTGCATGCATATAATACTTATGTTACTGTAGACAATTGGACATAGACGGAAAGTATATAATAGAAAGATAGAGAGAGACATTATAAACCCAAGAGAGATATTATCAAACAAACATATACATAAACACAAATTATTATATTACAACCATGACAGCAGAATCAAATTTATCGTTAGCAATGAAAGTTTGTGGAATTATCTTCATCTTTGCAGTAGCTGTAAGTATATATTGTAGTAATATAAAAATCAACAATATATATATATATATATATGATACCCTTTTCACACACACACACACACTAACATAAAATACTACCAACACCTCATACAGCCATTCTTATACATTGTCAAAAGTGGATGGGCTTGGAATCCAAACCAATATGAATATGAATGGATGATTATTGGTACATACGCAGTGCTGGGATATTACCTATATAAAGGTTCTTCAGATTTACCCGGCTCAAAATTATTGCTTGAATTTACCATTTGGGGCGCATGCTTTATGCATGGTACAGTTATGGCATATGAGACGATCATCGATTGGGAAGATGAGTGGGCACATATGATGCCATGGGGAGACGTCACTGCATTATATATTTTCGCAGCATTATTATATTACTTGAAAAGCCAAGTAGATTTTAAATCAAGTTAATTAATCGGTCAAATATGAAGTTGAAAGTCATCACATAGTAAAATATACTATGTATCATATGAGTTTTCTTTACAAGTCACTACATGTTATTCTCGTTTTTTTTTACCGTACACGCACGCGATTATGTTTCTCAAGCTTATTTGCTTAGAGTTGCGCTAAGCGTTGTATTTTATCTACAGCTGTATCATCATGCTGTTTAGGTCCTTTTCACATATATTTTATTAAAAGAAGAATTCGAGAGACACAAAATTCCACACCATTTGTCTGTCACGCGAAATAAGAGAAGAAAGGCGCAATGCCTTCATTTACATTACACTTATTTTTTATAAAAATTATATTTTTACTCGTACGAGTAATAAAAATAAATACACAAATTTTCGTATTTTTAAGAAATAATTTTTTACATTTAAAAATCACACTCCAGATATATATCAGTAATTAAATCATTTTATTAATACACACTCTCCCCGTGTCTCCCCTTTCTCAATTCTCAAATCTCTCCTTTGTTTTCACCACCTAACACTGCCTCGTCGCAACAACTACATACAGCCCTGTCTTCTTCAAATGTTTCAGCGAATCATCAATACAATCTTCTGTCAATATACTCAATGAAAACCCATTACGTTCCATGTCTTTAAAAAATTCATATTCACGATCTGCATGTCGTAATTTATACACAATGATAATAATACCATTTGCATTAATTAATTTCTTAAATGAATTTATTAAATCCGTATAATATGTTGTATCATATAAACAATCGGATGCAAATATCATATCGTATCTTGTATGAACATCTTGTTCTATTGCCCAATCAAACGTTTGACACAAAATATCTGTATCCGAAGTAATAAAGTTGGATTCCAATGCAACCTTTACATTGTCCTTTGCTACACTTACAATTTCTTCAATATCAGTTAAAATAACTTTCTTTGCACCATATATTTGTGCAAGTATACCGCAAAAACCAGTACCACATCCTAAATCAATTACAGTCTTTCCATTCAAATATTTATCAAATGCTAAATAATGTTCAATGATCTTTGCCAATATTAGACCACAATCCCAAACAACTGCACCTAATCCAACATTTAGCTTTTGCACGACATTAAATACTTTTCCATCATCATCATCTGTAGTAGTATTATTAATACTAAATTTATATGGAAAAGCTGGTTTATTTGCAACTGCATAATTAATTCCTAATGATCCGACGGTTTTACCCGACATGTTTATACCAGAATGAAATAAATATGTTTCCAATGGATTGACAGCAAACGGATAGATAATTTTGGATGGTATTCCATTTAACATATTGTAAACAAACAAATCATGTTTTACTTGTTGTAAAATATGCGATGGGTCTATATTTAATTTTTCTAACAATGTTAACGATTTTTTGTTCTTATTACCTTTGTAAATAGGTGTAATAGTATTAGTACCGATTGTTTGTAATGCTAATTCTGGTAAGTTCGTTCGTAATATGTTTGAAATACGATCCAATTTATCATCATGTTTAAACAATAATTGTTCTTCCATAATAATTGCATGGAAAACTGATGTTGAATCAATTTTATATAAGTTTAATAAAAGATTGCAAATATTTTTATGATCATCTCCATCCATAAATCCTTCTGGGATAATTCGCAATGCTTTACAACATGTTGTCGATAATTCCCATACATGTGTATTCAGTAGAGATGGTGCAAATTTACTTAAATCTAACAAGCTACATAAAATGGTATATATGTATTTATGTGTCGTTGATCGCATCACGTATTTTGCTTTTCGTGATGAGATTACTTTGGCATTGCTATTATTATTATTATCGCCATCAATATACAATTCATCTAATGTAATCGAATTATTAGATTTAAATAAAGCATTTACTTTAGTTTTCAATATGTTGATTAATTTTGGCCATAATTCTTTTGAAAATCTTGCCAAGATAAAGTCAGGACATAATTTTGCTATTTGAACAATTCCGAGTAACGATTCACGTATGACTGGAAAATATTCACTTTCATTATTATCATGTTCATCATTCTTGCTGTGTTTTGTTCTTTGAAAAATATTTAAACGATTATTAATCATATGGAATCGACTTATTAAATGTTTCCAGACTTCTGCTACTGTTGGCAATAGTTGTTTTTCATTATGATTTAACACCTTGAGTCCAAATGATATACTTTTTATTATTTTACATTGCAATATACTTGGACTTTCAGGTAAAAAAATGCATAATTTTCTGATGATTTTTTGGGATACATCCCGTTCCATTTTATATGGTTTATTATCTTTATTTTCATCTTTATCGTTGTCCTTTTCTTCTTCTTTTCCCTCATCATCATTTGTTTTCTCATCCTCATCATCGTTCAAATCGTTTAAGATATTTTCCCATGCAATAATTTCATTTATCAATCCTTGTGTCGACGTTGGCAATTTTATTATAGGAGAAATTGCTTCATCGGCTTTGCCTGTGGTATCGTCTATACCTTGTTTATCATCATCATCATCATCGATATATTCATCTAAACATGCCATTAAATCTTCAACAGCATATAATAATACTGTTAATATATTTGATGTTGTTGCAAACATAAATGTATTTCGTTGTACAACTTCTGTATCTAATGCACGTAACAACGTTTGAACGATTTCTTTTAATAATCCACCATATGCTGCATCGACACCACCAACAGTATGTTTCACTACACTACGAATAACACGAGGTGTGGTTGGATAAATATTTAAAAAATTCAATCGTGAACATATATTATCAATTAAATAATCTACATTTGCTTCAATTAGTTGATTGATACTATTATAACCACATACAATACAGATACGTTTAATGCAATATAATGTATTTTGTTGTATTATTGGATCATCATCACTTAATTTTTCTAATAATGGATAAATAACATTTAATAAATTTGCTTTAAATGTTTCAATATAATTTTCAGCTATAGTAGCTAAGCGTTGTAAATATAATGATGATACAATAACATGTTCTGAATGTTGCAACGTTGTACTTTGTTGTTGTGGTAAACGAATGCCGCCACCACTTACATTTCTTTTCTCATCGGAGTTGATTGGAATTAATTTTGTATTCAAGTTGGTATTATTGTTATTATTATTACCAACATCGTTATTATTGTAAATATGATTGGTTTGATGATGCCATAATTTAGAATTCACAGTATTTTTCAAGCAATTTTCAATAAACATGTCGGTTAATTCTTTTTTTGCACCATGAATAATAGAATTGGACATAAAAATACATTCACACGGTGATGAATGTCGCCAATCTACGTTGTTATGATTAGTATTTGTACTAGTATTTGCATGATGGTTCATATCTACCATTGTAAATTCTGTTAAATATTCTAATAACATACGTCCATCTACAAATGTACCAATTTTCGATAATAATATATGTAACATCTCCTTTGATTGATTATTTTTCATATATTTAAATGGAATATCATAATATCCAATAGCATGATGACGATTCTTAGTAGAGTTCTGGTTGTTATTGTTATTATTATTATTACCTTGTTCCATCGAAATAATCACATTATCATTGTCATATTTTAATGGTTGTCGTATACGTGTATTGATATTTTGATAATCTGGTTTTAATATTTTTGAAATATAAAATAATTTCTTTTTAAATTTCATCATGGTAAAAATATTATCTTCTAATTTATCTTGTAATAGATCGACATACGCAATTAAAGTTTGTATACGTTTTGTTAATACATTTTCTTCTAATACAGTATGAATTGTTTTTGCTGTTAATCTTAATACATCATCAAATCTATTTTCAATACGTTTCCATAAAGTACTTGTTTTATTTTTTATATAAATTTCTTTTACTTTTTCAATTGTTTTATTTGCATTTTCAACAACTTGATCAGATATGGAAGCGATGGAAAATTGTAATACAATTTCTAAAAAATCATCTTGACATGTTGCCGTCATTGTATTTGAACAATCAATTAAAATAACATTTGCAAGTTCAATCGTTTCTAAATGGACTTTGTATCTATTTTGTGATTGTAAGTAATTCAATGAATTGATTGTTTTCAATATAGTACTTGCAACAATGGATAATTTCGCTGTGGTTTCATATAACCATTTATGATTTCTATTTACCTGTATTTTCTTCTTATCATTCGTATTATCATCATCATTATCATTATTATTGTTTGGTTGTTCTAATGATTTGTTTTCTTCTATGATGGTTTCATTATCATTTATCGGTGTTGTTACTTTCATACCATATGATTGTAATAATAATCGTATATTATTCGTATTGTTGTTGTTGCTGTTGTTGTTATTACTATTATTATTGTTGTTGTTTCGAAAATTTCTTACATCAATATATTGACTTACATCATTACTAATTGTTAATTTAATAATAGTTTTCCATAATGAAATTGCTGCACGTAAAACATTATTACCACGTTTTAAATCGCTTTTACCACATATAAGTTTATGTACACCACCAGTAATCCCGGGCAAGAAACATGATAATGTATTTGCATCTTGTACATAGGTACAAATATTTTCTAATAATGTTATACTATTCAACATGTTTACACGATTTCTTGATTGAACGGAAATACTTATTAATACAGCAATAAAATGTCCTAAAATAATACGTTTATCTGCACGTGCAAATATTTTACCTACGGTGGGAGTAAATATCTCGGTTAGAATGGAAATTGCTAATGTCTTCGCTTCTTCACTTGTATTACTATTAAATTCACCTTTTTGACTACCTAAAATGGATACGGAAAATTGAAAATGTACTACCCATTGTTTTGGATTTGTATCTAAATGTAATCTTGGAATTTGTTGTAACATATTTTCTAATGTTGTTTCTAATTGTATTCGTTGTTGTTGTTGTGTATTTTTCATGATTAATTGGTGTATTGTTTTGTTTTTTAAAGACAGGGTTTGGGTGTTATTGTTGTGGTGTTGGAAAAAATGTGGGTGGGTAGATGATAATTATGTTTTATCTTTCTTTGATGTCATATGAAGTTTTCTTAGTCTCGTCTTTCCTTTCTATATCATATGTCTATTCCTTCATTCAATTCAATTCATCACAGTTTTAGTTTCACTTTTATGGTCTCTTTTGAGACGAGCAACACGATAATATGTAAGAGATATATTATAGCAACCAAACACACAAAAAAATATAAATAGAACCATATACTTCCCTTTTTCTTTTCTCTTTTCACTAGTATAGAATAATAATAATAATAATAATATGGAAGAGTTAATACAAGAATTCCCATCCATTGTATTGGAAACAAATGAAAGAACAAAACAACGTAGTATTAAATGTAAACAACCAATTAAAAATAAAGAAATGATATTTCGCTCTAAATTAGCTGCATGTACTATACATAGAAAGTAAGTTTATAAATAAATAATACTTTTTTGATGCTATAGATATTTATAATTCATATTAACCCATCTCTTACTATCTTCTTATGTAAAGATCAAATATTTCATACCACACAAATTCTTTTGTCTAACATTAATTTAATATATTGCAAAAGACATTATAAATTATTATGTTTTGGATGTAAAAGATTTTATGAAAGTTTAAAATTCACGCAACAAGTTCAATGTGAAGTATGTAAAACAACTTTTTATTGTTCTCTTGAATGTATGGAGGCTGATAAAATATATCATAAGCCCCATTGTCAATTATTACCAATAATTGATAAGGATAAAAGATTGAAAAAAGAAGAAACAAGTTTTGTCATTTTATTATTACGGCTACTATCGAATCTCTATCATAATAACAACGACGATAATAATAATAATAAGAAGAATTTTATACAATTGAAGCATATTTTAAATATGATGCAAGATAATGCCACAGTGGCAGGATACAAAAGGCGTCAGAAGCAGCGGGAAAGGGCTGCAAAATATTTTGTCACGTTACTGAATAATAGTAGTAATAACAATAATAGTCTTGATGATATGTTGAAAGTACACCCACAGTTTTTGAATGTGGGTGTACTTACTTCTATATTGGCTGCTGGACCGTTAAATGAATTTGCACTATTTGATGTGGATGGGGAAGCAGTCGGTTGTGGATATTTTCCACTTGCAGCTATGGCAAACCATAGTTGCATACCGACTGCATCGGTGCAGATGGAGGGGAAATATGTGGTATTGTATGCCACAAGAAATGTGGAGGTAGGTGAGGAAATCACTCAGAGTTATGCTAACTTGGGTGATGATGGTAGGTTAACTCGTATGGAAAATATTGAGGTGAGTTGGGGGTTTACATGTTCATGCTTGCGCTGTAAAATCGATAGTGGTAGTGGTGGTGATGAAAGTAGTTGTAATATTATTAAAAATTTCGATGAAGCAAATGTTTGTGTCTGTGGAGGTGTTATTGTTCCAAAAGCACGTCAAGGAAAGAGAGAAGATGATGAGTGTAAATGTAATAGTTATAATTTGATTGTGTAAAAAAATATACGTGTACGAGAGTAAAAAATGTGTATATTAGAAAAATAGTTCATTTTAATATGATGTATTATATTATAATTATATTTTTAATTTTTTAAAAATATGATAGAAATTAAAATTATTTATAATAGTTTATCAAAAGTTTAACCACACCCCACACTCTCCTCTTAAAAAAAATGTACATGAAGTACACACCCACCCACACAAATGCACTTCTTTCTACATATTAATTGAATGTATATATATTGTATAATATCTCAAAAACATAAATTGTCACAGTCATGCCACACTTTGTCAACACTCAATACACTCTTTGTGTAATCATCAAATCGTTCTCCCGGGAGATATATTGATGCAATATAAGAAATCACAACAAATCAAATACCAGGTGATAAAAGACTTGCTACTGAATCAGATCGATTGGAATTTGAAAATACTTTCTTTGTGGAATGCGATGGTGATGGTGTATTTGTATTACTATTATTTTTTTGATTAAATAAAAATGTTGACGGCGATTGTTGTGGTGGTTGCATTTGTTTTTGTCGCTGCTGCTGTTGTCGTTGTTGCATTACAAATGATGGTGAGCTTACTACATTTACATTATTATTATTATTAACAAATATTTTTGATTTCAATTTTTCATTTTCAACATTATTATTATTATTACCAGCCATCATTCTTGTCGTCGTCGTCGTCGTCCCAGTACGTCCAACTTCTAATGATTTTGTATCCTGATTATCAAAATATGATTGTTGTGCATAATTCAATCGTATACTACGATCTTTAATAGCGGACGGTACATCATGTGTTTTATTATTATCATTTCCACCACCAAAAGTTGGATGATTGTTATATACAACGAAATTGTTTGTTTGTGGTACATATTGATTTAAACGATAATGTTTATCCAAAAATGACAATAACTTCGGTGATGAGGATGAGAAAACAAATGATGATGAGGGAAAAGAAGAAGAAAAGGACAACGATAAAGATGAAAATAAAGATAATAAACCATATAAAATGGAACGGGATGTATCCCAAAAAATCATCAGAAAATTATGCATTTTTTTACCTGAAAGTCCAAGTATATTGCAATGTAAAATAATAAAAAGTATATCATTTGGACTCAAGGTGTTAAATCATAATGAAAAACAACTATTGCCAACAGTAGCAGAAGTCTGGAAACATTTAATAAGTCGATTCCATATGATTAATAATCGTTTAAATATTTTTCAAAGAACAAAACACAGCAAGAATGATGAACATGATAATAATGAAAGTGAATATTTTCCAGTCATACGTGAATCGTTACTCGGAATTGTTCAAATAGCAAAATTATGTCCTGACTTTATCTTGGCAAGATTTTCAAAAGAATTATGGCCAAAATTAATCAACATATTGAAAACTAAAGTAAATGCTTTATTTAAATCTAATAATTCGATTACATTAGATGAATTGTATATTGATGGCGATAATAATAATAATAGCAATGCCAAAGTAATCTCATCACGAAAAGCAAAATACGTGATGCGATCAACGACACATAAATACATATATACCATTTTATGTAGCTTGTTAGATTTAAGTAAATTTGCACCATCTCTACTGAATACACATGTATGGGAATTATCGACAACATGTTGTAAAGCATTGCGAATTATCCCAGAAGGATTTATGGATGGAGATGATCATAAAAATATTTGCAATCTTTTATTAAACTTATATAAAATTGATTCAACATCAGTTTTCCATGCAATTATTATGGAAGAACAATTATTGTTTAAACATGATGATAAATTGGATCGTATTTCAAACATATTACGAACGAACTTACCAGAATTAGCATTACAAACAATCGGTACTAATACTATTACACCTATTTACAAAGGTAATAAGAACAAAAAATCGTTAACATTGTTAGAAAAATTAAATATAGACCCATCGCATATTTTACAACAAGTAAAACATGATTTGTTTGTTTACAATATGTTAAATGGAATACCATCCAAAATTATCTATCCGTTTGCTGTCAATCCATTGGAAACATATTTATTTCATTCTGGTATAAACATGTCGGGTAAAACCGTCGGATCATTAGGAATTAATTATGCAGTTGCAAATAAACCAGCTTTTCCATATAAATTTAGTATTAATAATACTACTACAGATGATGATGATGGAAAAGTATTTAATGTCGTGCAAAAGCTAAATGTTGGATTAGGTGCAGTTGTTTGGGATTGTGGTCTAATATTGGCAAAGATCATTGAACATTATTTAGCATTTGATAAATATTTGAATGGAAAGACTGTAATTGATTTAGGATGTGGTACTGGTTTTTGCGGTATACTTGCACAAATATATGGTGCAAAGAAAGTTATTTTAACTGATATTGAAGAAATTGTAAGTGTAGCAAAGGACAATGTAAAGGTTGCATTGGAATCCAACTTTATTACTTCGGATACAGATATTTTGTGTCAAACGTTTGATTGGGCAATAGAACAAGATGTTCATACAAGATACGATATGATATTTGCATCCGATTGTTTATATGATACAACATATTATACGGATTTAATAAATTCATTTAAGAAATTAATTAATGCAAATGGTATTATTATCATTGTGTATAAATTACGACATGCAGATCGTGAATATGAATTTTTTAAAGACATGGAACGTAATGGGTTTTCATTGAGTATATTGACAGAAGATTGTATTGATGATTCGCTGAAACATTTGAAGAAGACAGGGCTGTATGTAGTTGTTGCGACGAGGCAGTGTTAGGTGGTGAAAACAAAGGAGAGATTTGAGAATTGAGAAAGGGGAGACACGGGGAGAGTGTGTATTAATAAAATGATTTAATTACTGATATATATCTGGAGTGTGATTTTTAAATGTAAAAAATTATTTCTTAAAAATACGAAAATTTGTGTATTTATTTTTATTACTCGTACGAGTAAAAATATAATTTTTATAAAAAATAAGTGTAATGTAAATGAAGGCATTGCGCCTTTCTTCTCTTATTTCGCGTGACAGACAAATGGTGTGGAATTTTGTGTCTCTCGAATTCTTCTTTTAATAAAATATATGTGAAAAGGACCTAAACAGCATGATGATACAGCTGTAGATAAAATACAACGCTTAGCGCAACTCTAAGCAAATAAGCTTGAGAAACATAATCGCGTGCGTGTACGGTAAAAAAAAACGAGAATAACATGTAGTGACTTGTAAAGAAAACTCATATGATACATAGTATATTTTACTATGTGATGACTTTCAACTTCATATTTGACCGATTAATTAACTTGATTTAAAATCTACTTGGCTTTTCAAGTAATATAATAATGCTGCGAAAATATATAATGCAGTGACGTCTCCCCATGGCATCATATGTGCCCACTCATCTTCCCAATCGATGATCGTCTCATATGCCATAACTGTACCATGCATAAAGCATGCGCCCCAAATGGTAAATTCAAGCAATAATTTTGAGCCGGGTAAATCTGAAGAACCTTTATATAGGTAATATCCCAGCACTGCGTATGTACCAATAATCATCCATTCATATTCATATTGGTTTGGATTCCAAGCCCATCCACTTTTGACAATGTATAAGAATGGCTGTATGAGGTGTTGGTAGTATTTTATGTTAGTGTGTGTGTGTGTGTGAAAAGGGTATCATATATATATATATATATATTGTTGATTTTTATATTACTACAATATATACTTACAGCTACTGCAAAGATGAAGATAATTCCACAAACTTTCATTGCTAACGATAAATTTGATTCTGCTGTCATGGTTGTAATATAATAATTTGTGTTTATGTATATGTTTGTTTGATAATATCTCTCTTGGGTTTATAATGTCTCTCTCTATCTTTCTATTATATACTTTCCGTCTATGTCCAATTGTCTACAGTAACATAAGTATTATATGCATGCACGACTTGATGTGTGAGGACAGGGAGAATTTGAAATTCAAAATTTATTCATATATATATTTAAATTTCAATATTTGATGACTTCACAGTTTAGTATACTGTATTTTATACTTATACAATTATATGTTTCTTAAACCCTTAAAACTCCTTACACAACTTGAAAATCTGAAATATAGTGCTATTTACATTATAACTAGCGTTCCGCTAAAACCGGTTTAATAGAAATTGAGCTGGTCTTATAGCGTTTTATAGGCCATTTTAGCTGCTGTGTGTATGCTATTTTTGTCTGGTTTGTGTCTATGCTAATTGGTCTGGTTTTATACAGTTTTATAGATTTAGTGCTATTCCCATGTATTTGAAGCATTAGCGTTGCACAGCATTGCAACACCCCAAAAAAAAAAAAAAAACAAATTTTTTCAATTCAAATTTTTTTATATTTAAAATTTTAAATATGTATTTATTGTCTGTGTATAGGAATATATATTATAGGAACATAGAAAGAAGAAGGTTGATGTATAATATGTATGCATAAATACCCCTAACGCGAGCTACAGACACTTGATTATTATTATTATTATTGTT
>JACLAD010012146.1_pt1 | contig 12253 bp, 6 predicted proteins | sample 8027901 | NCBI WGS metagenome assembly JACLAD01 (sample SAMN15725071, study PRJNA655200) | protist metagenome | isolation source: fluorescence activated cell sorting (FACS) single amplified genomes of... | place: Spain: Blaines Bay Microbial Observatory, Mediterranean Sea | collected 2016-07-05
GGGCAAGGGGTGGGAGAGGGTTGAACAGGACTAATGACTTACTTGCTGGAGCATGCGTCGTGCAACGGCTTTAACAACATGCTCGAAAAATACGGTCTCCTCCTCTTCATCGCCTTGGGGGTTGTTTTCGTCGCGCGTCATTCCTAGAGCGCGATTACTGGCCAGCTGGACCTGCAGGGCATGTTCGGCCTGCGACCTCTTTCCAGGATCTTCGCCTCGGGCGATCCGAGCGCGGCGGCGCTGCTCTTCCTCTTGAAATTCAATGCTGCGGACAGCGGCTGTGATTCCCCGGACAAATCTATCCCGCTTTTCGGGGGGGGTGTCTTCACCCATGCCCATGGGAGAAGGCAGCTTGTTCAACAACTTCGGCAGGTCAGAAATATTGATGAACGTAGTTGCGTGCGGGTCAAACTCCTGCCATACTTCAGCAAAGAGCTCGAACTGCTCTTTAGATAGATCGTCGTCTTCAATCGTCTGATCAAAGCCTTCCAAAATGACTGCCACGAAGAGGTTTAGCATGATGAACGTCACCAGAAGCGTGAAGAGAGGGAAATAAAGCGCAGACCACCCCGGCTGGCCGCATCCGGGAAGTGGCGAGCAATCGTCGATGCCTCCTGGATTAATGATGACGCACCAAACAGGATTGTACGGAATAGGCTCCTGCAGGCAGCCGTCTTGGTCTTGACTGAGCTCCATCATGAGAACGTTCCAAGCCTCGCCAGTGCAGCAACGACAGAGCACCAGGAATGCCATGAAAAAGTTCGTAAAGTTTGCATGGGCGTTGATGCCGTCGCCCCACTGCACCTTCGCGAAGACGTTGACACCGACAACAGCAAAGATGAAGAAGATGAGAAGCAGCAGCCCTCCAATGTTACCGAGCGCAGGGAGCGTAAGGATCAGAGTATCGAACAGTTGGCGAAGCCCCTTGGCGCGCTTTACTAGTCGGAAGACGCGCCCTACCCTGAAGGTGCGCACCACTGACGCAAGTGGGCCAATGTCGAGACCGAGGGCGACTTTCAGTAAGATTCCGATGTTGGTTCCCAGCACGATGAAGAAGTCGAAGCGATTCCACCCATCACTGAAGTACAGAAGCCCCATAGCGGAGTTCTTGATGATCCATTCAAGAGTGAAAATGGCCGCAAAGACCATGTTGATCGCCTCGCACGCCTCGCTGTATTCGCGGCTTTCGCCGAAGAAGGTCATCATCATCACAATAGTATTGAATACAATGCACGCCATGATCGCCGGATCAAACCACGGGTGCGTGCAAATTGAGTAGGCGACCCGGAACGCCAACCTCTTGGGCGGGTCGATCTTCCTGACCGGTTGAAGCTTGCGCACAATCTCTTGCATCTTACTCCATGCAATTTGCTCCTCTGTCATGAGCGCGCTGACGCCACCGAGCTCGTCCTTCATGCGATTGAAGTTGTCGATGATCACACCAACGAACAGATTCATCACAAACATTGCTCCGATGAATACAAACATAATGTAGAAGAGAACCCAACCTGGACTAGCATCGCGATGAGGCTGCATATGCAGCCCATGTGCATCCACCGAAGCATACATCACTTCCAACCACCCTTCCGTTGTCGTTATTTGAAAGAGGGCCGAAACCGCAGCAAATATGTCGTCAAAGTGAATATCCGAGTAGCGTTCCCACGATGCCCCGGCGCCAACGCAGACATCCTGTGACGTCACTGTCTCAGGGAAGCCGCTGGCCGTAGTCCACCCTGTCACGTGCGCTGCGAGCATGGCCCAACCCGGTGGAGCGGATTGATTTGCCACACTGGAAAGTCGCGTCTGCTGCGTGCTATTCACGTATGCCAGCACATTCGTGCGGAAGAGCAATGCGTCGTCCGCCGGTTGCCCCGGCACCACATCAGGTGCGGGCTGCCACTCTCCGGCCGGAGTGCCATTACTTACTGCAACCGCAGTCGCTATCGGAAGAGCTCCGGCAGGATCCTCGAGCAAACGAAGCAGTACCGGATCTGCAGCAATTACCTCCTCGAAAACGCCTCCTTGGCATTGCTGAAAGGCGCCCTTAAACATGTTGACCCCCAGAATACCAAAGATCAAGAATACGACCGCCACAACCATGACGATATATCCCATGTCAGACATAGATCGCAGCAGCGCTCGAACGACCAACTTGAGGTTCGGCAAACGATTAATGGTTCGTAGAGGGCGAAGGGCGCGTAATGTCCTGAGTGTTCTCAAGGAATTTAAGCTCGAGTTGCCGGCTAATGCGAGGCTGAGGATCGAGATAAGCACGATGCATCCGTCCAACACATTCCATCCGTCGCGCAAGTACGTTCCGGGCCCAATGATCAGTCCCGTGGCTATGATTTTGATCGCCATCTCGAGGGTAAAAATTGTTGTCATGATCACGTCAAGAACGTAGAGCACGAATGCTTCGGACCCGTTTGGGTCCATCAGCGGGTTATCCACGGCAAGCAGGATGCTGCTAATGATGATCAACGTAAGGATTCCGTTGTCAAACACTTTGTGCCCGACAAGGTAAGTGCAAAATCTTCTCGGCGCAGAGTCCGACTTAAACAAGAACAGGCTTGCGTCCCACCGACCTGACGGCGTTGCTTCCGCGAGAGCTGTTTCTTTAGGGGTTGCTTCGGCGAGAGTTGTTGCTTTAGCAGTCATCGGCGGAGCTTCACCTACTTTACTGTCGGCTTTGCCATCTTCTCGACCGAACATCTGCCTTGCGCTGCCGCCTTCCTTGCCTTTGGATGTCATCTGCCTCTGTACGAGAAGTAGCTCAGGGTTGCCTCCACCGCCCTCAAAGTTGCTGAGAATAAGCGCCAAGAAGAGATTAAACAGAATCCAGTCTCCGACGAGAATTAAGGCAAAGAAATAGACGACGCTGCCTCCCCCCGACGATCGCCAGGCGTCGTACATAACGACGTTCCAATTTTCACCAGAAAGAATCTGAAACACGGTTGTCACTGCCCAAACGATGGAATCGAAGTTGTGCCTCTCCGGCGGCGTGGCGTCGAAGAGCGGACGGTTAGTCAAGGGCACATGGAAACCGTGGCTGTCAAAGCGAAAGCGATTGGCGAAGAACTCCATTCCGACGAGCGCGAAAATGTAGATGAATAGCACCAGCAAAATGAGGAACCACTTGACGTCTGCCACCGTATTGAATAGCACATTGAGCAGGATTCGTAGCCCCGGCATGTTCCTAGCAAGCTTGAGGATACGCAGTATACGAAATGCTCGCAATGCGGATATTCCACCGGTACCCGCGTCGACGCCCGTCATGAATTTCGGTGGGGCAGCTGCAAGCTCCACGAGGCTCACGAAAACGATAATCGCGTCAAAGACGTTGAACGAGTCCCGCAAGTAACTCCGAATCCCGAGCCCCGTCATCTTCAGAATCATTTCCACCAAAAACGCGAGGGTAAGAATGAAATTTATCACCTCGAGCACTAACGCCAATGTGTCGTCCATCATGTAGTGGTCCATAGCAAGAACGATTGTGTTGAGCAGAATGAAGCCGACGATCGCCCGATTGAAGGCGGCAGTACCCACGAGCCATTTACAACTGCGCGCAAAGCGATCGAAGCACGACTCGGAAGATTGTCGCGCAGTAGCCCGCACCGCATCGCGTGACTCTGTGTGTCCAGCGGGTGCCACGGTGAGGGTCATCGACTTCGAGTCGAAATCAGGTCCTCCGTTACTCGGTTGCAAAGGATGCACCGTCGCTCCCCCCGCAGTGTTTTGTGAGTCCTCGGCTGCTTCTTCTGCGGCGTCAGATGGGTCCTCGTAGTTGTTCCAGATAATGAGAAGGAACAGCTGCAGGAGGAACAGTGAGGCGAACATAATGAGCATCACGAAAAATATTGCAGCCGCTACGCCATTTGCTACGTCTTGAAGCTGGTAAGCGATGTCGATCCAACCTTCCATTGTAATCGACTGAAAAATCGCGACGAATGCCATGCCAATGTTGTCAAATCGGGTGTAGCCCCAGTTCAGGGCGCCAATGAAGAGAGCGTTGTCCATAGACAAGCTGGAACGGAAGCGAGGGCGCCCCGCTTGATCGTAGTTTGATCCACACGTCTCTCCAATGCGACAACGATGCGTCCCCGCCCCGCGGTAATGGACTGGGTCCCCGGGGCCGCAAAGAAACTCGTCCCCCGCGTCGACAGGCCAGATGCAGTCCTGCGGAGTCGTCCAAGCATCCTTCATCCACAGATGCTGGGCTACGGCGCTCTGATTGCTGGTGCTACCGCTCGAAGTTTGACCGTCAGCTGCCGGGGGCAGGCAGCGATATTTGGACGGTTCCCGGATCCATTCTTTGATCAGTGCGTTGCTGTACTCTCCCGCAGAGTCGAAGGGCGCGCTCATCAGGTCTCGTATGTCGTTGTCGGACGCGTTTTCCGGAAGCCGCATCGGAAACGGCGTGAGTCGACAGCGTCCGTGCTGGAGTCCGACATATCCTTGCACCCCTAGTATGCCGAAGATGACAAATATCAGAATAATGAACACCATGACATCGAGGAGAGGCCGCAGGGAGAGAAGAAGAGACCGAATCAGGGCTCGCAGCGCCGGGAACGCGGTGATGCTCCTTAGCGGGCGCAATACGCGAAACGTGCGTAGCACCGAGACGTTCGGCATGAAGGGCAAAATCGCGAGGAATCCGCTGACAACCACGACAAAATCGAGCACGTTCCACGGATCTCGCAGGTACGCGTCGGTGTGCAACGCGAAGCCCATGCCGATGATCTTGAGCACGCACTCGAGGAGGAAGGCGTAGGTAAAGATGTATTCGGTGACCACCTGCATCTCATTTGGCCACGAGACCTCGGCCTTTGGATCTTTCCACCAGGCTCCCCGCGGCACAGGCTTATACTGATCGTCGACGCTCCTATAGTCGGTCATCATGAGCACCACGGAGTTCAAGATGATGAGCAGAAGGACGCTGCGGTTAAACCACCGGTTGTTTATGACTTTGACTGCCAGGCTCCGAAGAGGGTTTGTCGCCGAAATACAGTACAAGGATGAGTACCGAAGGTACTCATGCTCGACGTTTTCGGTCTCCCCTTGGACACGGAGACCCCCGAGCTCCAAAGCCGGGTCGCCCGGCTTTCGGGTAGCCCACACGCTGGACATCCTCCGACGTGCGTTGGCCTCCGTCTGTTTCTTGAGGACAAACAGTGCCGCGTTCGACTCGCGGCGGCTTAGCTGCTTTACCAGCTTTGGCTGCGCCGCCGCGGCGGCGCCACCACTAGGAGGGTCTGACATGGGCTGTCACGGAAGCGCAGACCCTTTAGGTGATGCCATGGAGCAAAGGTGCTGCACCTGCCGGCAAACGTTGCTCGAACTCTGCCCGGCAGTTTTTTTCTTTCTTGCTCCGTGGCAAAATTGGTACTTTTCCTGTGAAATTCATCATCTCTCTTTTTGAAAATGGAGAGGATGGCCGGGCTCGTCGAATTTGCCTGGTGGTGGTCCTCCGGGATGGCCTTTCTGTTCGTTGGAAGCCTATACATGCTCCCGGCATCCTTGCGAGGCATGCCGCGGAATGCATCGGCACACATAAAGGGTCGCATCGGCAGTCTGACAGTGGCCTGCCTCATCTGCTGTGGCCTCACAGTTTGGCTGCTCCCTGAAGGTGGTGGTACTATTGTTGGTCCGGCCCTCACCTCGCTCGGTGTCCGCTTCGACATCAGCCTAGTCACCGCTGTCTTCGTGCCGCTGATCGTGGCGTCAACTCTCTTCATTGGGCCTCTCTTTGAACGGGCCGTTTTGTTCATAAAGCACCCGAGGCCCAGGCAGAATCCACCGTGGTCCTCGGTCGCCTTGAGGAACCTGGTGCTCGGCAGTCACGCAGATGAAGATACGCTCGTCGTGCTGCGGGCGCTAGTATTCGCACCGATATTCGAGGAGATCGTGTTTCGGGCGTGCATGCTTCCCTTGCTCTGCAGGAGTGGTTCGACTTGCACCACGGTGGTGCTGGGATCTCCGCTCCTTTTCGGGATCGCGCACTTGCACCATGCCGTTCAGAGTCTGCGGGACGGCGTTGCTCCTGTACAGGTCGCTGCAGTGGTGACTCTGCAGACCTTCTACACCTCGCTCTTCGGGATCTTCGCCAACTTTGTTTTTCTAAGGACGGGGCATCTGGCCGCTGTCGTGGTGTTGCATGCTTTTTGCAACAACATGGGCTTTCCGGCACCCGAGTGCGGCGAAAAGTGGAGCAGGGCCTACGATTATCGTCACGGTGCGTCCTTACAGCTATGCGTGCCGCCGTTGCTGCATTCGTCGCCGTTGTTGTCGTCTCAGCGCACATGTCCTGACCGTGCCCCCTCCGCGATTTGCTCTGCACAGTTATCGCCGCCATGTATTTTGTTGGAATTGGGGCTTTCTCGTTCCTCTTGTGGCAGGATGTTCTTCTTGCTGACTCCTATTATGGGTCGCCCTTGTGGCAGCAATGCGGAGTCGTTTAAAATTCAAATAGAGGAGAAGATGGCAAAGGTGCTGCTTTTCTCCCTTAGTTAACCCTTCTTTGCGTCGCCTGATCGTTTCGCCGCAGCTGCTTCTGCCTCCCGCTCCTGATTGCGAAGGCCGTGAGCCCGCTTGGCAGCACGCTTGCTAGCTTCAAACGACGACGGATCGAAAGCGCCGTAGTCGTCCATCAAAGAGGCGCCGCCTCCGGCGAGGCGCGAGTAAAAGTCCGATGCTCGCTCTGCGGGAGCAGCAGGCGGCACGTCCGCAGTAACCTCACCGCTGAGAGATATTCTCCCTGACGACGAGCTAGTGTCATCTATCGCCTGTGCTGCCATCGCGGTCGTCCCCACTGCGGCGGCAGCGCCCAACACGCTGGCGGCGGACGAGGCAGTGGGTGACGATCCCGGTCGGCCCTGTCCTCCGCGCCCTCCGCGCCCTCCGCCGCTGCCGCCGCTACCGCCGCCATCGCCGCTCTTCTTCTCGCTGCCGGCTGCCCCAGGTCCGGCCCAGCCCCCTCCGCCCCAGCCACTCTGCCCTCGCCGGCCCTTGCCACCGGAAGCAGTTGTCCGTGCCTTGACCTCTTTGACGGACATCTTCTTGCCCGTGGATGCAAACTTCATGCCGTTCAATCTCGCAATAGCCGAAGTCGCCTCCTCCGGGCGCGAAAACGTAACAAAGGCGAACCCGCGCGGCAAGCCCGATCCTCGGTCCGTGGGCACGCTGACATCAACCACGTGGTCTCCGAAAGTGTCCTTAAGATGTCTTGACATTTCATCAGCGGCCATTGAGCCGCCCTCCGGCAGCCCAGAGACAAATGCCTTGCAGGCATCGCTCGCCATCTCTCTGTGCGTGGGTTTCTACTTACAGCTGCAAGGTGCGAGCTCGTACGAGACCAGCTAGTGGTACTAACTGGTCACCGCGGGAGCAAAGGTTGACAAGAACCGGGAGAAAAGCCCAGTGTATCCGGAAACGAAATTGGAGTTCAACTTTGTCGGAAACGCAACAACCACCCGAACAGCCGGGCCCACCTGCAAGTGCCTCCGCACTTGCCGCTGGAGTTGAAATTGGAATTTCAATTAAGTCCGTTACGCGGGTGGCAACAACGGGCCGGCGGCGCGAGGGGGAGCCGTTCTCTCCTGCATCATGGCGCTCACAACAGGGAGGGCCAGCGTGCTCGCCCTGGTGCCAAACGCGGCTTCGGACGATGTACGAATGAGTCCAATCTCACGAAATCTGCGCCCCGGTTCGAGCCCGATGGCTGGCACAGGTCCAGGAAACGGTGGCGAAGACGACGAGGCTGCTCCGGCCCAAGAGCCGATCAGCAACGTCATAGGTTCCTACGTGGGATTCGCAGTGGCCGACCCTAGCACGACCCGCGATGCTCGGGTTACAGCGCAGATAGAGCGTGCAAAACATACGCAATCTTTTGCGTGGGAATCTGGAATGACAAATACCGGCCACACACACCTGGCTTCCCCGATGAAGTCTTCGAGGTCCATCCATACTTCCGGGGCGGCGGCCTCGCCCGGGCGTGAGGCGAGGCGACGGGCCTTGCTGGGAGGCGGGAGGCGCAACAGGAGCAGGCAAGCCCAGCCTCGGCTACGCCCATTGACTTCGGCTGTGCGAGGAAATGACCTGTCTCAACCCATGCAACTTCGTGGTCCGGGCGGCCTGGGCAGCCACGGAGGCACCGGCACTGGCAGTATGTCAGACCTGATGGGTGCCGGCCACGCCGTCGACAGCCACCACACCGTTTTCCCCAAGTGGCTACGCAGACGGAACGACTTCCAGAGCTTCTTCCCGGGAAAGACTGCGTCGCAGACTCCCTTTCCGGACTCGCGCGATGTCCCGCCGTCGACAGTGGGAGGGGGTGGTTCTCCGCCTCAGGTCGTGCCGGAGCGCGTGCTGCTTGACAACGCCTTGCGGCTGAGTCCCAAGGACCGGACCGAAAGGGACGTGGCCCTACTGGTCAAGTTTGTGCGCCGCGTCCCGGCGCTCGCCTCTCGAAAGCTCAAACCCAACACCTTGAAGGCCATATGCCGCAAGTTGGCCATGTTAGGGGCGCAGTTCGAGGGCGACCAGCTCTTCGAAATCGGGGACCCTTGCTCTGTCTTCTTCCTCCTCGTCGAAGGCGCCGTCGAGCTCGTCGATGCCTCCGGGAACATTGTAGAGGCCTTCGAGGCAGAGTCCCCGGACGCGGCGGGGCTGGCCAACGCCGGCGGCAGCGACGGTGGAAGCGGCAAGCGCACCCCGGGCGGCAACTGCCCGTTCATTGGATTCGGCGAGGAGGCCCTGCTGGACGAGGCGGCGGAGAGTGGGTTCGCTCGGCAGTCCACCGCACGGGTGGCGTCCACGCGCGCCCGCGTCCTGACCCTACGATCCTACGATTTTCGCCAATGCCTCAAGACCGTGGAAGAGAACGAGATCCTCAGCAAGGTCAAGTGGCTCAGCCGACAGGTGCCCCTTCTCGACGGATGGTCTCACTCCCGCCTCCATGCCCTCGCGACGGTTGCCAGTGAGCAGGAGGTGCCAGCGGGCACCATGGTGGTACGGCAGGGCGACGAAACCAACTGCGTCATCCACGTGGTCTTTGACGGCATCTGCGCAGAGCATGCGGAGCTTGCCTACACCTCCACGAACCGATGGCCCGAATCCAAGCCACACGCGAAGGGGGCGAGAGGCAAGGGCAAGAAAGGGAAGGGGAAAGACAAGGACAAGAGTGGCGGCCGCGCCGAGGGCACTCCCAAAGATAACGGTAGCTGGCGAACTATTGCACGCACGACCGTGAAGCCCGTACGCATGCGATCACTAGGGGAGGGAGCCTTCTTTTTCTGCTTTGGCAAGTACGCGCCGCGGTCGCTCGTGTCGGAGACCCGGGCCACGCTGCTGTCCTTTTCCGAGAGAGACACGCAACACTTCTTCACTCGTCATCCAGCGATGTTGAAGCGGGCGAAGGAGCTGAGTCCTACGATGCTGATGCCAGAAGAGGAGATACGCAAGCGGCAGGCCTTCCAGGACAGCATGCATGAAAAGCAAGCCAAATTTCGGCACGAAGCCATCGGACCACTCTACTATCGGCGGATTCAGGAAGCGGAGCTGGAAGCCCGAGTGGGCACGAAGCTTTAGTACCGGGGACGGGGCAACACCTTTCACTTCACGCCAACTTCATGAAAGCGCCTTTCGGTCAAAAAGGGCGAAGAATTCTTTTTATAACACTTCCATCGGACTTACTCGTCAGCCTCGTCGGTTGTCCGGCCAAAGCCGTAAATGCCGCCCCGTTTGCTCCACTGCTTCTTCCCCGTGCCCTTTTCGTTGTAGTTGTCCGGGTTGGCTTCCTCGTCCTCGCTGTCCTCCGGAACAACCGCCTCCGCAATCATGCCGTGCTTCTCCAGCACCTCTTCTAGGCTGCGCGTCTTGAACTCGTCGCCCCCCTCCAGGTCCTCAAAACCGATGAGGCGCGCCGTTGGCTCCGACACGCCCTCCGTGAAAAAGACCAGTGTCGGCAGCGTCGGAATGATGAGCTTTGCCACGAAGAAGGTTGCTGGTGGCGGCGGAACAAAGAAAGAGCCGTGGTGACGGTGCAGGAGGCAGAACAACAAGAACCGCCGTCCGGCCAGGCGTTAGAGGGGAAAAGACGAGGGAGATCAGGGACAAGCTGGCCAGCAGCAAACGAAGCCAGCCGAAGTTTGCGCAGCGGCAGCGACTGTTGAAAAATAGCCGTCGGCCCGGTCCCATAACCACCCCCACCTAGTGGTACCACTAGGGCGTTTTACCCTCTCACGTACCTTTCTCCGCGTTGATCGACACGAACCGGCAGCCCTGGTGGAGCGGTGCCAGCTTGCGAAGGTGGGCGTCCATGATCTTACAGCGCTCAAAGGACGGCGCAAAGAAGTGGCAGACGCAGCGGTCGACCTTGGTCACCGTGGGCAAAAACTCCTCCTCTGTGATCTCGTCGTAGGTGCCGCATCCCGGAGCCTTGGCCTCCTCCCTCTTGGCCGCCTGTTTCTTCAGCGCGTGGAGGCGCTTCTTGCGCAGCATGTCCAGCTCCGGGTCGTCGAGCAGCGAGTCGTCGCTGTCGTCGCTCTCGTCGGCGTCCGCAGCCGCAGCCAAGACCGTCTTGGTCTCCTCGTCCGCCTCCTGGTCCTCCAAGTCCTGCGCCCGGCGCTCGTATGCGCTAGACATGGACTTGTGGTCCCTCGGACCAGAACCCTTCGTCTCGTAACCCGCCTTCGACGCCTTCTTCAACAATGCGATCCCGTCCTGCTTGGCATGGATCTTAGCATTGTCCATCGCTTCCGAAGCAGCACTCGTCGCACCGCCACCCGTCCACTCCGCGTCGTCGTACCCATTCGAGTCCATTTTCAAAAAAGAGGGAGAGCAAGCGAGAGGCACCAAAACAAAAACTCCTCCTTTCGTTGTTGCTTTTTTTGTCTTTTTGAAAAGGTCGCATTGCTTTGAACTTCGGCCTCCCCAAAACCTCCAGCAAAAGGCCCTGTTCAAACATGCCAGAAGAGACACCTTGGATTCAACTTTTACGCTCAAAATGGCGAGCCTGCTGCGAGACCCCGCCATCACTGATGAGATATCGCGTCCCATTCATGGCCGCAGTGCGGGCCACGTGAGGCCCCGACGGCCGGGATCGGCCAGGCGTACAAGCAGCGCAGACGCATCTCTGCGACCCGCTGGCAGCTTTGACCCCAGCGCTGGCAGTCGGCCGCTGTCGAACTTTGCCTGGCCTGCCGCGGCCACGGCGTTCGCGGCCGCGCAGCCGGCGGCGCCTAAGAGAGAGGATTCTGGGGGCACGCCTGGAAATGGCAGGCTCGGCGGTGCCGTGGGCACCGGACAATCGCTTTTTAGATTGGCGGCGCCGCGAAGGGGCAGAGTCAGCTGCCGCGGTGGTGCCACGGGTCTTAGACCTTGCGGCAGGCCGACTTCTTCTGGCCGGCTCTCGTGGCTGCAGCGGGCTCTCGGTGCGTTTTGCGCTCTGGTGCTGCTTGTGGCAAGCCCAGCTTCGGCGGGAAGCTTAGACCTTTCCGCTCTGTCGGTCAATCTTACCGAGGGTACAGGGCCCGCGGCGTCTGTAGAGGTCGGAGCCCGGCTGACGGCGGCACCGAACGGCAGTGTCACGGTGCTGATTTTGCCGGCCGACGCGTCCTTCGTGAACGCGACGACGCCGACGTTGGTGTTTGGCAGTGGGAACTGGAACGAGTCCCAGGCGGTGCGGCTGACGGCCATTGACGATCTCTATGAGCGCATGGGCCCGGCAGTGTCGACGTTTGTGCTTCTCCAACTCGTCTCCAACGACACGCGGTTCAATGGGACGGTGCGCCGGGTGAACGTATCTGTAGCCGACGACGACGCGGCCGGCGTGCTTGTTGCACCGACCGCACTGTCGGTCAGCGAAGGGAGCGGGGCTGCAGCAACCTACACCGTGCGGCTGCGTCGCCCCCCCATGGCACCGGTGTCGCCTTTGGATACTTGGACTGGGGCCGTGCACCAGAACCACTCCGAGCACTCGGTTACCGTGCATATATCGGTGGCGAGCGGTTATTGCGCGCATGTCAACGCGACGACGCTCCCGCCGCTGGTCCACAACACGTCGTGCTTCGCAGACAGCGAATGCAACGCGACGAGGCACGAGGCGTGCGTGGTGGGCCTTGGTGCGGGCACCAAGGTTGCCGTCGTGCCGCCCCAACTTATCTTCAATGCTACTAACTGGGAGACACCGCAGACCGTGTCGGTGACGGCTCTGGACGATAGCGTGGACGAGGGCGGCCCGGGTACCTGGCATGCG
>JACLAD010010695.1_pt1 | contig 12251 bp, 11 predicted proteins | sample 8027901 | NCBI WGS metagenome assembly JACLAD01 (sample SAMN15725071, study PRJNA655200) | protist metagenome | isolation source: fluorescence activated cell sorting (FACS) single amplified genomes of... | place: Spain: Blaines Bay Microbial Observatory, Mediterranean Sea | collected 2016-07-05
CTTGATTTGGTACTTAATCCTTTTAACTTGGTTTTTTTAATTTTGAAGATGAGTTCATCTATAACCTGTAATGCTCCAGCAAGCACCCGGAGGACAGCAAACACTATCTCTGCTTCCATTGTATCGGGGCTTATAGTTTCGTCCTCGTATAGTTTTACGCAAACGGCTTTTTTTACCGCCTTTGATAGAGCCATTTGTAAATCTGGATGATTTTCAACTGCTTGTTGATAGCAGGTTGGCCTATTTAATTTTGCTAGTAATAGGCGATGTTTAGGCGATATCCGCTCTATATATTCATTGGAATAGTGATCTTTTTGTTGGATCGATATTCGAGTAAGGCGATACTCTCTGTATATGCGTATGTAACTCTCATAAGATCGGTACGGCTGTACATTTTCTATGCCGTTAAAATTTGCACTTGGGTATGGGAAGTGATTTAGTATTAAACGATCCATACAGATGCCATGACGGTGTAGATAATAAATATTCTTGTTATAGGTCTATCCCCACTCATTTATCCCCACTGACGAAAACTATACAAGTATAAATATATAAGGCTTAAAAAAAGGGGCGAGAAGCCCCTAGAGAATTTTTAGTATTTGCCTAGGAATAAGACTATAAATAAGTGTTGTACTTCAAAGCTATTAAAAGCCGTACGTCCTCAACCCATTGCTGTAATTGAGTCTTATTCATGCTGATAACGTCTACCGCTAGAATATTGCTATCTGGCAATCGCTCAGGCGGCTCCATGTATCGGGATTCTAGAAAATACCCTAGTTCTCGGTGAGATTCTGATCGTTTAAACGCTTTTATAAATAACTCTTTTGTCACTCTGTCATCTATTGCATCAAATGTGCAAAGAATCGCAAACAGCTTTATATCACTGTCAAAGTCGCTCAAAATTGAGCTATCATTGATGTCAGCCATAACTGGTTTCCTTTAATCTGGTTAGTTGTGGTTAGGGGGTGGCTGTTGTTAGCGCAACAGTTCACCTCCGCTAGTTTTTACATCATGCTCTGATTGGTATTACATTTCCCTCCTGTGTTGGTAAACAATAATCTGCCCAAACCTGCATGATAGCTTTACGCTTCTCTAGTAGGTCTGTGCGTTGGTATGCGGCCTCGACACTATCCGCGAGTTGGTGCGCTAGGCACATTTCCGCTAATCGGTCAGGGAAGTTTGTTTTCTCAGCTATAAAGTCTCTAAAGGTAGAACGGAAGCCATGAACAGTTATATCCTTTCTGCCCATCCTCTCTAGCAACCTATCCATCGTGCCAGTAGAGATAGGCTTGCCTTGTTTAAGGCCAGGGAATAGCCAATCATTCGATGGGCCTAAGTCATTAAGTAACTCTAATACTTGAGTGCTAAGAGGAATGCGGTGTTCTTTGCCTGCTTTCATCCTCTCACTAGGGATAATCCATACACCGTTTTGTATTTCATGGGGTGCTGAAAAGATAACCTCACTGGTTCGGCAAGCTGTAAGAATTAGCAGAGTTAAGGCTCTCGATGCTGTGCAGTCTTGCGCTTTAAGCTGTTGCATAAATTCGGGCAGTTCAGCATAAGGTATTGCAGGGTGGTGTTTGATAGTTTTTAGCTTGTTTGGTTTGGGTAATATCTGGTCAAGATGACCGCGCCACATTGCAGGGTTTTCGCCAGTCCTGTAACCCAACACTTTAGCAAAAGATAAGATTAGCTCTATTCGGCTTCTTACTCGCTTTGCTGTCTCTGTTTTTTCTCGCCAAATTGGGTCAAGTATTTTAATAATATGCTGAGTTTCAATATCTTTTACTGGCAGATTGCCAATGATGGGAAAAGCGTAAGTAGTTAAAGAGTTAAGCCACTGTTGGGGGCTTTTAGGATTATTCCATTTTGCGCGGTTTTTAGTAAGGTATTCCTCAGTGCAGATGCTAAAGGTTTTTGTTGATAGTTCAGTAGAGGCTTTTAATTCGGCCCTGTGGCTCTTTCTCTGTTCGATGGGGTCAACACCTTGACCAACTAATGCTTTTAACCTCTCGGCTTCTCTGTGCATCTTTGCAAGGGTATTTTCTCTATTGTACACCCCCAATCCCATCCATTTTGATTTACCCGCCAGTTTGTAACGGTAAAGCCATGAGCAAGTTTTATCCTTTGAGATATTAAGATACAAGCCTAAGCCGCAAGCATAACGGCCAGATATGCCCGCCTTGATAGTGCTTTCTAGCTGCTTTGCTCCGATTGGTTGTTTTGCCACTCCTTGCCCCTATTGATGTTTTGTACACTTTGTACACCCCTTTGTACACCTAATTAGCAGTGTAGTAAAGGGCTAAAGAGTCGCTTTGAGGAGCAAGGATAAGCTGTAGCCCTTGTATTTAAAGGGCTTTAGCTATGTTTTGAGGGTTTATACGGATAAGTATAGAATGTAAAATGGCGGACCGGACGGGACTCGAACCCGCGACCTCCGGCGTGACAGGCCGGCATTCTAACCAGCTGAACTACCGGTCCGCAGAAAACCTTTTTGTAATTACTAAAAGCAATTATCTAATATTTGGTGGGTGGTACAGGGATCGAACCTGTGACCCTCGCCTTGTAAGGGCGATGCTCTACCAGCTGAGCTAACCACCCTCTGAAAGAGAGGCGCATTCTACCGAACTGGTACTACCTGTCAAATATTTTCTGGTGCTATATACATATCTTCCACAGCCACCTAATATAGCGACCTGTTTTAATCAGTCAACACTGAAAACTATGCAAATTTTCAAACAGTTTAGTGTCAAAACGGCCAGTCGTCTGCCCAATCTGCCCGAAGGTCAAAATTGTGCCCAGCTCTATGCTCGCTTGTTTGAAACTTTGATCTATCTCCAAGGACCAGTGGGGAATTGCTTAAAGCCGGCATTGCCAGAGCCACATGCAGTGCCAACTGAGAAAGCCATCACTGGTTGCTTTGTTAATCATGGTTAGCCTGGGCAGGGTATACAGGGGTTCTCTATGACCCTAGATATAGGCAAATTCAACCACCTCAAGGTTGTCAAGTCTACCGAGCATGGAGTCTATCTCGACGCCATGGATGGGGATCAAATATTACTACCCAATCGCGATGTGCCTGAGGGGCTCGAGATTGGGGACTGTATTGATGTGTTTGTATATTTCGATTCCGATGACCGGTTAATTGCCACCACGGTAACCCCCAAAGCACAGGTAGGTTCCTGTGCCTTTATCAAGGTTATCGATACTAACCGCGTAGGTGCTTTTTTGGATTGGGGGCTAGCCAAAGACCTGTTGGTGCCATTTAGTGAGCAACAACAGCGCATGCAAGTTGGCAGTACCTATGTGGTCTATGTCTTTCACGACCATCAAACAGACCGTATTGTCGCCTCCTCAAAGTTGCGGCGACACCTCGAGGAGCAATCCCCTTGGTTAAAGCTGCAGCAGGCGGTGGAGCTGATTATCTATGACAAAACTGAGCTGGGTTACAAAGCGGTTATTGATAACCAATATCTGGGACTGATTTTTCATACCGATGCCTTTCGGCCCCTGAGTATAGGGGAGAGACTACCGGGGTTTGTAAAGGCTATTCGCCCAGACGGTAAAATTGACCTGCTTATTTCCCAGCATTCAGCTCAGGGCGACAACCAACTGGAAAATCAGATCCTCGAGCACCTTAAACAACGAGGTGGCAAGTCTCAGATAACCGACAAAAGCGCGCCGGAAACCATTTATCGAGAATTTAAGGTCTCCAAGAAGAAATACAAAAATGCCCTGGGTGCACTTTATAAGAAAAGACAGATCCTAATTGCCGCAGATGCAATTTCTCTGGTGGACTAGATTGATAGTTATCATCTTAATGGTCAATATTGGATAAACTTAGAATTCATGCCCGAGTGGGATTATGGGTGCCAGACCGATCGAAATTATGCTAGTCTGGTAAAAAAGGTTGGAACGGCCACATCGGGCAACCTTATAGATTTGCCCTCAGTTACAGTTCCACCATTGGACGGCATTGGTTATGAGTGAGCATCGCAATATTACATCCGGGGAAATGGCGGCACTGCTACCAGATTACGAGGTAAGTCAGAGAAGTTGGAAACGCGTAAAAAAACGTCTGATTGGCCGACTTGCAGTGGTTACCCTCCTGTATTCTCTTCGTTTCTTTGTCCTTGTCTTCTTTCCTGAATATAAAGCTTACTTAATCGACCATTGGTCTGGTCTCGGTGAGGATACGCTGTTTGATATTGTTGTCTACAGATCAACGCTAACAGTGTTTTTACTCCTTGTCTACATCTATGCTATTTACAATAATGCCTATTTGCGCACGGTGGCAATCATGGTATTAGTTGTGGCCTTTGCCCTGTTATGGAGTGACTTAGAATCGCTACTTCTTTATTCCTTGATTGAGTTCCAATGGTACCTAATGCTCCCCTTTGCGGTGCGCATTGCAGTGATTTATCTGCTATTTAAAAATTATTTGGATATTCGCCAGTAGGTACGCTGATGCTTGTCGCCCGTTTTTTAACAGTCATTTTGTGCCTATGTTTAATAGGCTGCTCTACCTACAGACCGACCCAGGTCAATAATGTCTGCGATATTTTTTGGGGTGAAACTGACTGGTATAAGGACGCAGTCAAGGCCAATAAGCGCTGGGGTACGCCGATTGGTCTTATGATGGCGTTTATCAATCAGGAGTCTAGCTATCGCGCCGATGTCAGGCCCGAGCGGCCCAAGTTCCTGTTTATTCCACTGCCCCGTAAATCCTCTGCCTATGGCTACGCCCAGGCCCAGGATCCGGCATGGTATGACTACCGCAAAGATACAGGCAATTGGCGCCACGACCGCGATGATTTTGGCGATGCCATTAACTTTGTCGGTTGGTACACCAACAAATCCCACAGTAGGTTGGGTATCTCAAAGTGGGATCCCTACCGGCAATATCTGGCTTACCATGAGGGCTGGGGAGGCTACTCCCGGAGCAGTTACAACAAGAAGCCCAAGCTGCTTAAGGTTGCCCAGAAGGTCAAGAGACAGGCTGAAATTTATGGCGCGCAGCTTAAAAAATGTAGTCCTAAATTAGATCGGGCCACCAAGGGTTGGTTTTAAGTGCAGACCGGTAGCCACTGGCGCAATTTAGGTAACAATTTCTCAAAGGTAACTGGCTTAGCTAGATAGTCATTGACGCCGGTTTGTATTGCGGTTTTTATTAGCGCCTCACTCGTTGAAGACAGGGCAATAATCGGTATAAGAGGGTTAATCGCTTCGCCTTTGCTGTGGCGTACCCTTTGAGTCAATTCCCAGCCATTTATCACCGGCATGTGCAGATCAGTGAGGATTAAATCGCAGCGCTGCACTTTGAGTACCTCCAATGCCTCCTCGCCATTTTTTGCCGTAAAACAGCCTATCTGCAACTTTCGTAGCATGGATTCAGTCAACTTGCGGCCAAAAATATCATCCTCGACAACCAGCACGGTTTTGTCCGCCCATGATGTCGGTGTGGTCTCCTGTGGTTCTTGGTTCGGTTCGCTCTGCGGTTGCTGCGCTATGGATGCCACCGGAAAAGACAGGGTAAAAACCGTGTACTGATTCAACTCGGAGTGACAGTGAATATCGCCTCCCAAGGCATTCATGGTGCGCTTGCAATAGGAGAGCCCGAGGCCGGTACCGCCGTGCTTACCGGAGGTATAAAAACTGTCAAATAGGTTGGGAATAGCCTCTGGCGGAATCCCCGGGCCATCGTCGCGCACTTCAATACAGTGATAGTCGTTGCCTACATTGGGTAGTAAACTGATACTGATCTCTGCATCTGACTGCGTTTTGATATACCAGAGGGCATTCTGAAGTAAGTTGTAGAGCACATATTTTACCATCACTGGTTCGGCCATCAGTTTAAAATCGTCACCCGCCACAGACACCAGTTTGGCATGGGCCACCTCTTCATAGGCATAGTCCGCTACCGCTTCATCAACGATTGCCCTGGCCGAGAGCAGTTTAAAGTCATGCTTGTTAAGCGGTTTATCTTTAATGGCATCCATAGTGAGATCAATCACCTGCAGACCATTTTTAATCACTCGCTTGGCGTTGTTGATATGCTGAGCGACCACTGGCTTGGCCCCATACATATAGGGGATCTCTTTCTGCAGTTCCTCAATCAGGTAAAGATTGCCATGAATCTGGGCCAGCGGGTTGCGCATCTCATGGGCGATGGAGGCGGCTAGGGATTTAAGGTTTTGATTAACTGCTGTATACACGCGCTGTTGAGTGGAGATCTCTCGCATATGGTCAAAAACAATGCTGGCAAAGATAACACCCATTAAAAGTGGCAGGCTATCCAATAGTGGCTGCGGCATTATCACAGCACCATATTGCAATATATGAAAAATGATAGCTGTGGTAACTCCGATCAACCACATTATCAGGGTATTGAGCCAATCAAAAATAAGTTTGGTGTAGAAGTAATGAGTCACTGTTGAGATCATCCAAATGAGATCGCCATCAGTTATGAGCAGCATATAAAAGCCAAAGAATGGGAATATATAGCTGTAAGTGACGTAAGCCCATAGGTGAAAGATAAATGGCCTATTTGCAAAGCAATAATCTTTCAGAGCCAATCCTAAGCATAGAAAACTGCCTACCAATCGTATTGGCATACTATTGTATGTTGTAGAGGATACGATCTGTTCAAAAAAATAAAGAGCAGGCAGATAGAATACAATAAACCAAGCTATGTAAGTTAATGAGCGCTCATTGAGACTTAACGCGGATTGGTAGCTAATGTAAGTGGCAACAGTAACGGAGCGAATGTGATTCCATAAGAGGTGGATTAACATGATTGGTTTATCCTAGGATTTATTGGTCTGCAAACAAGACTAAGATAATTTTCATTCATTTTATGGCAAAGATTTGAGTGGAAGATACATTCTATAGGTATCACATAAGTGATCCTTTTTTTGATCCACTGTGGCTTTGATGATAGTCCTGATGCTGTAACCAAAGTAGGTATATAGTCTGATAGCACATTCGTTGTCTGCTCTTACATCACCCTCTAATCCGCTAAGGTTTCTTTGCTGTGCTTGGTGATTAGCCCAAGGTAACAACTTACTGAGCACTATACCCATACGCCTATATTGTGGGTGACTGAACACATGCGCTAAGTATAAATTATGCCACGAGGGAAGGCCCACTAGCCGCTTAAGTTTGATTGCCCTAATTAGGCAAATGATCGCCTGTTTGATGGGGAAAAACCTCAGTGTTCTCGCTGCAGTCTTGAGGTATAAAATCGAATGCTCACGCCATGTGTAGGCAGCCATAATTGCTGCTATATTGCCGTCGTATGTCACTACTGTATGGTAACGGGCACCAAACAGTGTCTCCTTGGTCCAACAGTAGCGGATAAACGCTATCGCATCTCTGCCAAAGATATAGTCAAATTCCTTGGGGCCGGAAAGATAGATGCTCTGGGCTAGAATATCGGTGTCGGGTTTAACCAATCCAGCGCCATTGATTATCTTCATGCCCATAGTGTTAATCCTAAATAATGATTCTGTAGTCAGTATATTTATCCAAGAGTGCCGCTGTTTTTAACTTCAAAACTGAAACCAGTCGCACAACTAACCTGCTCTCTTTTTGTTAATGTTAGTCCACTGCGTAGTGTTCAGTTTTGGTGGTACCTATCTAGCACAGGCTTTTATCTTGAATTCTCTAGCGGCCTGCACCAGTACTGAAAGTGCAAGATCTAATTCATCAAAGTCATGACATGTAGTGATGATACAGCGCAATCTTGCTAAGCCTTTTGGCACCACTGGTGATGGAATACCCTGAAGTAATATGCCTCGATCTTGGCAATATTTGGCCATTCGCCAAGCCGTCTCATTATCTCCGCAGATTATGGGAAAAATCGCAGTATCAGTATTGAGTATATTAAATCCCATATCCTCCAGAGCACGCTTAAAGTACTGGGTATTTTCTTGTAGTCGCGCAATGCGCCATGGTTCTTGCTCTATAACGTCCAATGCCGCTAGCGCCGCTGCTGCCAGCGGGGGCGCGAGGGAAGCTGAGTAGATAAAACTGCGTCCCTGATGTTTGATCAACTCTGTAATTTGACGGTTGGCTGCCACATAACCACCCATACTGGGAATAGTTTTGCTGAGGGTGCCGATCTTTATATCAATGCTTCCGGGCGCAATATCAAAATGCTCTTCGATACCCCGTCCACTTTTACCCAGTACTCCTAGGGAATGAGCCTCGTCTACTAGTAATAATGCACCATATCTATGAGCAATATCTAATGCTTCGGGCAGATTAAAAATATCACCATCCATACTAAAAACCGCATCGGTGACCACTAGCTTATTGGCATTTTTGGGCAAGTTGTTCAGTTTTTGTTCTAGGTCCTCCATGTTGTTGTGTTTAAACCGAATGCACTTAGCACCCGAGAGACGGCAACCATCATAAATACTGGCATGGCTCAGTTCATCTAGAATAATATAGTCGCCTCTTTTTACTAGCGAGGTAATTACACTTAAGTTGGTCATATAACCACTGGAAAAGACTACGGCCTCAGAGTGGCCGCTAAACTCGGCGATTCGTGCCTCTAGCTGCTTGTGAAGGCTTATTGTACCTGCTAGCAGCCGCACACCATGGGTGCCTGACCCAAACACCTTCACAGCCTCTTTGGCTGCCTCACCAATGACTGGATGCTGCAAGAGTCCTAAATAGGAATAGGAGCTAAACATTAATAGCTCTTGGCCATTTTCAAGGGAAATCTGAGTGCTGTTCGAGCAAAAGCTTTCTACAACTTGCTCAAACAAATAAATACTTTCTTGAGATGCCCATTCGACCGGCCATTGGGTTTGAGGAAAAGAGAAGGGGTTGTGATATTCTGGTTTTAGCGTCCCTGTCAAAGTAATATTTCCTTGCTTTATAAGCTTTGGGTATCAATTTCGATTTTCACTAGATTTCAAAAGCCATATCGGCATTCAAGTCGCGTATCATCATCGCGGCAATTTGATGCCAGCGTAGGGCCTGGTTAATCAAAATTACGCTAAGTACGTCAGCCTGAAGCTAATACAGACGCTGCGAATAGAACATTCACAGCAATATAAGTATAGTCCAAAAATGCAATTTTTTTGATTTTATTTCAGCTGTCTCGCGCTAATGCGCTCGGCTGGAGCTAGAAGTCCGAATTGAAACTCTACATGGCACAAACAAAAAACCCCAGCCAAATGGCTAGGGTTTTGATTTGGCGCACCCGGAGAGATTCGAACTCCCGACCAAGTGGTTCGAAGCCACCTACTCTATCCAGCTGAGCTACGGGTGCGGTTTGGAAAGGAAAGTATAACCTAGATTATCGCTCTAGATATTGTAATTTTTCGGGGACACCATCCCATTCGGCCGAATCTGGCGCCGGATCTTTTTGCTCGGTAATGTTGGGCCAAACATCGGCCAGTTCGGCATTTAATTCCAAGAATACTTCTTGGCCCTCGGGTATTTCGTCCTCGGCAAAGATGGCCTCCGCTGGGCATTCGGGTTCGCACAGCGCGCAGTCAATACATTCATCGGGATGAATGACTAGGAAATTTGGTCCCTCATAGAAACAGTCTACCGGACAGACTTCAACACAGTCTGTGTATTTGCATTTGATGCAGTTTTCTCCAACGACAAAGGTCATGTTTTGAATCTCTTGGGAGTTGCGAACTAATTTGGCGCGGCATTATAACAGGATCAACAGCAGTTTGAACGGTTTGTTAATGCCCATTTGATCTAATTAATTAGCGAATAGAATTAGAGCAGCTTTTTGAGTTGATAAAGGGTTTCCAGTGCCTGTTTTGGCGAAAGTTCGTCTGGTTGTAAATCCTCAATGGACTGTTGCAGGGTATTATTGGTACTGGCGCTAAATAATTCTGGCTGACTTGGCGCAGAGGTAGAAAATATCTGGGGATCATCAGTGCTATTGGTTGATTCGAGCATGGCCAATTTGTGTTTGGCTTGTTGAATCACCTTATCGGGTATCCCTGCCAGCTTGGCTACTTGCAAGCCATAGCTCTGACTAGCTGGGCCCTCCTGCACCGCGTGGAGAAACACAATACTGTCATTGTGCTCGGCGGCACTCAGGTGCACGTTGGCAGTGTTTTCAAGGCTGTCTGGCAGGCTGGTCAATTCAAAGTAGTGGGTGGCGAACAGGGTAAAGGCGCGGACTTTTTCCGCCAGATGAAAGCCGCAGGCCCAAGCTAGGGAGAGGCCGTCAAAGGTGCTGGTGCCGCGGCCAATTTCATCCATTAATACCAGACTGTGTTCAGTGGCATTGTGCATAATATGCGCGGTCTCAGTCATCTCCACCATAAAGGTTGAGCGCCCCCCCGCCAGATCATCCGAGGAACCTATGCGGGTAAAAATGCGATCCACTAAGCCAATCTTGGCGCTGGCGGCGGGCACAAAACTACCGATTTGCGCCAGCAGTACGATCAGCGCTGTTTGGCGCATATAGGTGGATTTACCACCCATATTGGGGCCGGTGATAATTAGCATTTTGCGCTGGCTATGCATCGCTAAATCATTGGCTATAAAGGGTTCAGAGGACACCTGCTCAACAACTGGGTGGCGGCCGCCGCAGATGGAAATGCCGGGCTCTTGGGTCAGTTCAGGGCAGCATAGGTTCAGGGATTGGGCTCGTTCAGCCAGATTGGCCAGCACATCGACCTCTGCCACAGCGGCGGCGCACTGCTGTAATTGCTGTAAATCCTGATTGAGGGTTTCCAGTAATTCGCCGTACAGCTGTTTTTCGCGGCTGAGTGCTCGACTTTTTGCACTCAGGGCGCGATCTTCAAATTCTTTGAGTTCTGGGGTGATAAATCGCTCGGCATTTTTTAGCGTCTGGCGGCGGATATACTCCACTGGGGCCTGTTCGCTCTGACCACGAGAGATTTCGATATAGTAGCCGTGAACGCGGTTATAACCCACTTTGAGGGTGGATATGCCAGTGGCTGCTCTCTCTCGCTCTTCCATTGCTAATAGGAATTCGCCGGCATTGGTATTCAGGGCGCGCAATTCGTCCAGTTCACTGTCATAGCCATCGGCAATTACGCCGCCATCGCGAATCACCATGGGCGGGTTATCGGTGAGAGCTCGTCCCAGAAGATTTTCCAGATGGGGTATGGGTTGGGCCTGTTCTGTCACTGTTTGGATATGGGGTAATTTACAGTCTTTTAGAGCAGTGGCTATCTGTGGCAGTACTGCGAGAGACTGATGCAGGCGTGTCAGGTCTCTGGGGCGCGCAGAGTGCAGTGCAACTCGCGCTAAAATCCGTTCCATATCACCCACTTGCTTGAGCAGTATGTGAAGTTTTTCAAACAGATAATGATTCTGCAGCTCGGCAATTGACTGCTGGCGGGCCTGCAGCACCGACAGTTGTCTCAGCGGTCGGTTGAGCCAGCGCCTCAACAGTCTGCTGGCCATGCTGGTGGCGGTTTTATCTAGTACAGAAAACAGGGTATTTTCCCAGCCTCCAGCGAGATTAGTGTCCAGTTCCAGGTTGCGCCGGCTAGCGGCATCGAGCACCATGCCATCTTCGCGATTTTCAGTGCTGATGCTATGTATGTGGGGCAGGTCGCCGCGCTGGGTATCTCTGGCGTACTGCAACAGACAACCGGCGGCACAGATGCCGGTCGGCAGATGATCGCAGCCAAAGCTGCTCAGATCTCTGGTGCCGAACTGTTGATTTAATATGCGACAGGCGCTCTCGAAGTCAAATTGCCAGGGCGGTTGGGTTTTGAGACCCTTCCATTGATCCAGCCAGGGCGCTGGCAGAAAATCCTCAGATACCAATATCTCCACAGGGTTCAGGCGCTGTAATTCTCCATGCAATTCCTCCTCATTTGCCACCTGTAGCAAGAGAAAGCGGCCACTGCTCATGTCAAGGGTTGCAATGCCAAATTGGCCTTTTGACTGATGTATTGCCAGTAGCAGGTTGTCGCTCTTGTCATCCAATAGCGCCTCGTCACTTAGGGTGCCCGGCGTCAATACGCGCACCACCGCTCGCTCCACAGGCCCTTTGCCGGCCTGAGGGTCACCAACTTGTTCGCAGATGGCGACAGACTCACCCTGCTTAATCAGCCTGGCGAGATAGTTTTCGGCGGCATGGAAGGGAACTCCGCACATGGGAACCGGCTGACCGTTGCTTTTGCCCCTAGCTGTTAGGGTTAGGTCGAGAATTTCGCTGGCACGTTTGGCATCCTCATAAAACAGCTCATAGAAATCCCCCATGCGGTAGAAGAAAAGATCATCTGGAT